>Ga0265780_10000279_pt1 | contig 79049 bp, 83 predicted proteins | sample P1T30metagenome_FD_192432 | JGI IMG/M metagenome (GOLD analysis project Ga0265780, IMG submission 192432) | Plant litter microbial communities from East Loma Ridge, Irvine, California - P1 T30 | ecosystem: Environmental > Terrestrial > Plant litter > Unclassified | place: USA: California...
TCTTATATTTTACTGAAGAGGGTATCATCCAATGTATGTAGACATGAAAGATAAACCTTTGCTTTCTTCTCGCCCAACGGGTACTCAGGTCGCTCGAATTGCTTCCTATTGTTTGAACTTCGATCATATGGCCCTATGTTCCAGTGTATTCTCTTATTACCCCGACGCTTTACTAGACACGGGCCAGCCAAAGAAGGTTATACCGCTACCACGAGCGCGGACAGCCAGAATCGAGACTGGAAAGAAGGAGAAAAGAGCATCAAGTATCAAGGCGAACAGGGCAAATCGTCACGGAAGAGTCAACGGCCCTAACAAAACCAGGTTTTTGGGCCAGATAGGCCGCCGAGACGGCACCCGTCGTTCCTACCAAGAAACGATCAGCGACCGCCTTACCGCAACAGTGTTAACCTCGCTGAATAACCACCCAATCAGCGGCCGCCCACGTGTCACTACGCCCCCGCTTCAACTACGCAGAGCGCGTGGGGAAGATACGACGCAGCATTGGTGTATTGGGCGGTATCCTACTTAAAGACTAGAATGAAATGATGTAAAGTCTAAAAACTGATTTTGCTTTTGCTTTTGCTCTCATTCTCTCTTTGACGCCTCTCGTGTGGTGTCGCGTGCAGTGACGATGAACGACCCCAACGACAAGAAAGTGCTCGATGCGCGCGAGCACGATGAGGAGAATGCGAGTGGCGATGCGGCGAGTATTGGCAAAGGGGATATCTTGCAGTTGGAGCATACGGATCCGGTGTTGAATGCGAAGATGCATATGGTGAATAATGCGATTGGTACGACGACGCGACGCGCGCGAGACATGTGTGGTTTGCGAAGCTGACGGTACTGTGCGACTATAGATGAGATTGGATTTACAAAGTATCAGTGGAAACGTACGTGCCGTTCCCCATCCCATTACCTCCCGCTTTCACTCCGGACAACCTTCGAGTCCAACAACCAACCAACTGACCTCAACGTACTCTAGTCTTCGTCCTCAACGGATTTGGGTATGCAGTAGATTCGCTCATCCTGCTCATCCAATCCATAATCGCAGGCCAGGCCGCGCTCGAGTTCAACCCGGGGTATCCAAATGGCCTCACCATCGCCGCGTACGTGGGCATGTTGGCCGGCGCGCTGTTCTGGGGCATGACGGCGGACATTATGGGCAGGAAGATTGCTTTTAATATTAGTCTGATTATATGTTCTGTTTTTGCAATTGTTGCGGGGGCAGCGCCGAATTGGGAGGTTCTTGGGTTGTTTGTTTGTTTAAGTGCGTTTGGAGGTGAGTTTACATCTAGGCAGGAGGAGCGGAATTAGAAGTGAATGGAGCTGACGAGTGGATAGGTGGTGGAAACCTGGTCTTGGACACTGGTGAGTCTTCGAAGCCTGTGTTTGCGTCAAAGACGAACGACTAACCAACCACCCAACCAGCCGTTTTCCTCGAATACCTCCCCTCCTACCGCCAATGGATGCTCACCCTCATGGCCGCCTGGTGGGGCATCGGCCAGCTCATCGCCGGCTTCTTCGCCTGGGCCTTCATCCCCAACTTCTCGTGCCGCGATCCCAGCATCTACCCCGACGCCGCACCGTGCACTAAATCCAACAACCAAGGATGGCGCTACGTCTGGTACGCCTCTGGCTCCCTCGTCTTCATCATGAGCATGCTCCGCATCAGCATCATCCGTCTAAAAGAAACGCCCAAGTTTCTCGTGGGCGAGGGCAGGGACGCAGAGTGCGTCGAGACGCTGCAGTTCATTGCGAACAAGTATAATCGCCCGTGTAGCTTGACGCTCGAGAAGATGAGCGCGTGCGGCACGACGGAAACGCGCTCGTCGCAGGGCAAAAGCAAATGGGGCCTCGGAGGCGTGTGGGGACATATCAAGGGCTTGTATTCCACGCGCCGAATCGGTGTCTCGACGACGCTTATCTGGCTCTCATGGACGCTCATCGGGCTTGCGTACCCGCTGTACAATGTGTTTCTGCCCGCGTACCTGCAAAGTCGTGGCGCGGCGCTGGGCGAACCGGAGCCGTATATCACGTGGCGCAACTACACGCTGGTTAACTTCAGCGGGATTTGGGGCCCGGTGCTGGCGGGCTGGATGTGTGGGACGAGGTTGGGGAGGAAGTATACGATGGTTGTTGGGGCGCTGGCTACGATGGCGTTTTTCTTTGCGTATACGCAGGTGCGGACTGCGGCGCAGAATGTGAGTACCCTTATCTGGAGAGAAGGAAGAAAAGTATTGGGTGAAGGGGAGATGGCTAACGAGAAAACAGATTGCTTTCGCGTGCATTATCAATTTCTGCTTGAATATCTACTACGGCACGCTGTATGCGTATACGCCTGAAGTGCTGCCGAGTGCGCACCGTGGTACGGGAAATGGTATTGCGATAGGGTGGAATCGTATCATGGGTATACTTTCTGCCGTCATTGCGACGGTGGCGGACGTGAGTAGCACATGCACAGCAATTTCAAGAAATGCTGACGTGCAATTAGACTTCGACGCCGGTACCGATTTTTATCTGCGCCGCACTTTACGTTGTCATGGCGGGCATTGCAGTGATATTTCCGTTCGAGCCGTATGGGAGGCGCAGCTCCTGATGGACAGAAGAGGGATATAGTGTTTGGTGCAACTTAGGACTGCCACATTTTGATGGTGTTCAACAAGCTGTTAGGCTTGTAGAGGAGGATACTGTGGTGATACCCAATTCTGGCGAGAGGGCGTAATGACTCGTAGCCAGACAAAGTTACTTTCTCCTTGCTGTCCAGTCCATAAGCAGCAGTTATGGCGAGAGCTTCAAGATGACGGCATGCTGATGTGCCTTCTAGAACGCCGATGGAAGGAAAATTCAAGACCTTGACACACCTGGTAGCTGAATCATCACTGACCATGGGCCATTGCTGAGTCGTCAATGAGCCACCGATACTTCAGCTAGAATGGGAGAACAGTGAACAATGACATGCAACACTCAGACAACCAAGTAAGCTCAGCGTCTCCAGCAGTAAGCTTTTCGCCCTTCAACAGCTTACTTTGTCACTGAGTAACAACATAGTCCGCTAAAACCGACATGACGGCGATGGCGTAAGATCTGACCTCAAGTTTAACCCGGATCGTCACCCGCCAACGAAACAGAGTTAAGCGAGCGTGATGATCAAAAACGGCGCGTCCCAAATTCCGGGTAGGTACCGCGATCAACACAGACTAACCGCTGCGTTGGAAGTTGCGCGCGTGCGTGCTTGTTGGAGTGTCTGCGTGGTGTCGTTTTAACGGCAGGGCAGCCAACAACAATTTTAACAATGGCACATGCGTGCGTTCGTGCGCGTGTCCGTGTCTTGTGCCTCAGGCGAGTGTGTCAGCCGCGCGAGACGGCTCACGTTGGTGGAGGAGGCTAATCCGCGCCACACAGAAGGAAGATGAATTGGCAAAATGCTAGTAATTGTTCTGGTCTGGACATGTGAGAAGGTTCGGGAGAACACCCGCTACGAGACTTTTTACATGCAGGAGCAATTGGTGGAGCAGTCTGGATCTCACGACACGGCCCTAGCCGAGCCTCTCCACACGAACCCGAGTGACCAGAACGCGGTCGGCTGCAGCAACCTGCCCTGCATGGCTCCTTCGCTTCCAACATGGCGTTTGGCAGCTGGCAGCTGATGGACGGCCATGCGATATAACTCCAGGCGGGCACACACCCCAGCATGGAGAGACTTGTTTGACTTCATCATCTAAAACTAGGGCCCATTGTTGCTCACTTTTACTCAGCGCTCCTGTCTGTGGTGAACGAGCCAGCGTGCTGCACGTTCACGGCTCACCCTCATCTTACCCAGGCAAGCGTGCCGACCCCTGTCACCGAGGCCACGACTCGCAGCTTAAGGGCCCGCCTGCCTCGTTGCTTGAGACTTTGCGCCGCTGCTGTCACTGCTTCCCTGACGCTTTGTTTTGGCGGACCATCTGTGCTGGAAACAAAGAGGTGTGGCCGTGTTCGTTTCCGGAACAAGCAAAGGTCCCAAGCCACCGCAAGCGAATGCCACTGCATCCGGGACGTGGGCGCATACTCTGATAGGTACTACAAGATAGCCAACTTGCGCTGCAAACGGAGATTGATTGAGTAACTGGGTCGCTTGATCTTATTCTTTTCTTTGCAGCTTCCCGAGACACTTTGTGACTTTGTCACTATCAACCGCCATGGAACAACCGACAGATACCGCCAGCCAGGGTCGAAGGAACCGAACGTCGAATAGCCACAGCCAGACCCAGACCCAGGCACCGAACACGCCGAACACCTTTGGTTACCACAACACCTTCCACACCCACCACCAGATCCCCATTGGCTCGCCACCGTCGTACGCACGCGCAAATGAGCCAAAGGTCCTCAGGCAATTACAAGAGAAGGCACACGCAGAAGCGCAGACCGCACGATGCACGCCTGACCCACCGCCCTACACATGCAGCGTCGAAATGAGCAGCGTCCTCGGCCTCCGCGCTGAACTCTCTTCGCCCTTCACCGTCGCCTCCAACCGCGAATGGCACGACACCTACGTCGTACTGCGCGGCACCCAGCTCTGCACCTACCGCATCAAGTCGCCCGGCCTGCTCAGCAAGACCAGGAAGTCTGTGCCAGGTCGTTTGCTGCGCACATACACGCTCCAGCACGCCGAGGTCGGCGTCGCCTCGGACTTCAAGAAGAGCGGCCTCGTGCCCAAGTCGCCCTTTGCACACCTTGTCCCTGCGGCCGCGCGCCCGAAACTCTACGAAACGGATCCACATCTGTTTGAGCCGGTGCGCGAGCACGTGCTGCGGCTGAGGCTGGAGACGGAGCAGTTCTTGCTGTGTGCGCCGAGTCAGGAGGTCATGCTCGACTGGGTGGAGAGCTTGTGTGCGGCTATTGATATCTCTGCGCCGCTGGAAGATCGCAGCGAGCCGCGGTATCGCAGTCTACCACGCAGATCGAGGAGGCAAAGAGTCCTAGACGGCGAAATAGAAACGCTGAGCACCCTCGACGCAGGCCGCCGCATCATCGCCCAGCAAGAGCAAATCATCCGCGCCCTGTACCCGCACCTCGCAGCCGACCAAACCGACACATCCAACCCCAACCCCGAGCCCACGCCCATCCCAGCCCCCGCCGCCGAAAACGACGAGTTCGACGCCGAGGACGTGCGCCTGGACGAAACGCCGTCTACTCGATCGAGTGAAAGCGAGGTCGAGGCCGATAGAAAAGCCGCACACCGCGTCCTCCCAACTTCTCACCAAACACTACGTTACCGCCGCCGCTGCGCACCCGTCCTACTCTCGTCCTCACCGCGCGTCAGCGACGTAGTTTTCAGCGCGGGGACACGCATGCGCATTAGTGTGCGTGAACGCGCGCTGGTCGAATACACATTCCACCCCCCGCGCTACGACGCGCACCAGTTCCCGAGGTCCAAACGCCCGAAGGAAGTCGTCGAGGAAGTCGAAATACCGCCTGTCAGACCGCTGAGTCCGATTAGGGGGCTGAGTGAGGAATCGGTGTCGAGTATAAGGTCGTTTGGAGAGGAGTTGGCGCCGAGTGCGAGTCGGAGTGTGGATGATGTTAGTGCGAGTGGGCCGCCGAGTCTGGGTGGGATTAGTCAGGTCAAGCCGGATGGGGTGGGGCGGTTGGAGGTGTTGGGGTTGAAGAGGGAGGTGAGCGAGGAGGGGAGGGAGGGGGTGTTGGGTATGGGTGTGCCGTTGTTGGTATGACATGTTCAGCATCGAGTAAGGACTTTTCGTTGTGTTTATTTTGACATCATACAGCGGAGCGAAGCTTGATAGCGCATCATCTTCATGTACAGCGGGCGTTGGGGCGCATTTTCTTTGATTTTATTTGTTGTTCAGGGAGGATTTAGAGTACGAAGATGAGATACCCACTACATAGCAGAGCAGAGCAGCGAAAGCAACAACCACACAAACAACATCACCTTCTAAACAGTCTCCTCCACCTGTCCCTCCGCCCCAGCCTTCCCCCCACCAACCTTATGCCCCGCCTCCCTAACCGCCAACGCTTCCACCTCCGCAAACCCCCCAAGCGCAGCCCCATACCTCTCAAACACCCCCTCCCTATACCCCCCACAAATCCTCCTCACAAATCCCTCCTCATCCCACCTCTCCTCCAAAAAGTCCTCAAACGCCTCCCCCTTACCCCGTCTCTGCACCCCCCACGCCGCTTTATAACTCGCGCCCAGGGCACACGCATTCCCGCCTATTTCGAGCTTGTACACTCCATCGCTGCCGCCGAGGACTTGGCCTGCGAGTTCGGCGATGGCCGGGTTCACGGCGCCGCCGCCGACGAGGTAGATGCGGCGCGGTTGGGCGGGGAGTGTACCCTGTGGGTGGACGAGTGCTTGTGAGCGCAGGCGCAGGGAGAGGAATTGCGATTCGAGGATTGCGCGGGCGTCGGCGGTGAGGGGCCATGCTGTTTCGTTGGATTCGAGGGGACTCAGGGCCTTGGATGGGGATGTGGGGTCGAAGAAGAGGCGCCATGTTCCTGCTTTGACGTTTGGTACGATTTCTGGGCGGGGGAAGTACAGGCCTAGACGCATGGGGTCTGTGGTGCTGGATTGGCCGAGGACGGGGGTGTTGAGTGCGGTGGTGTTGAAGGTTTCCCAGGATTTTGGGTCAGGGGCGGACGTGGATTTGTTGAGTGCGTCGCGGACGTGTTCGCGCGCGAGGCCGCCGTTCTTGTAGCACAGCATGAACATGTAGTACCCCGCTGTGGTCGGGTGGTTGAGGAAGTGGTATGCGGGGTCGGGCTTGTACTGGTTCGTGGACATGAGGAAGGTGGTGGATGTACCGAGTGATACGATGGCGTCTGAGGCGCGGAGAGGCAGGGCGAGGATGGTGGAGGGGTTGTCGCCGGTGAAAGCGATGATTTGGGTGGTGCTGGGGAAGCCGTAGCGCTTGCTGAAGTAGGGCGATATCTTGCCGAAACTGGCGCCGCCGTCTTCAGGGACGTCGCCGAGTTTTGTACGGAGATCTTCGAGGCCTGATGAGCCGCCTGCTGCGAGTGAGAGGAGGTCGTCTTGCCATTTGCCGTTCTTGATGTCCCAGAGATTCGCACCGCAGACGTCGCTGATGTCGATTGGTGCCACCTTGCCTAGGAAGATGGAGGCGAGGAACGAGGAGACGAGCGAGATGCGCGATGTATTCTTGTATGCTTCGGGGTGCTTTTCTCGGAACCGCTGGATTTGAGGGCCGCTGAACCGCTGTGAAGGTGTGTTAGTAAGAGGACAAGATTGGCCCAAGCATAGAACATACGTGATGAGCACTGCTCCCCGTCGCATCCGCCAAATCGTCCGGCTTCCCCAGCGCTACATCGAATCCCTCGCATTGCTTTTGCGTACTCGCATCCTGCCAGTTCGGACTGAATGGATGGCTGAATGCGCTCTTTCCTTCCTCCGTCAATTGCTCCACTAACGTCTTCCCACCATCCAACCCTCCCAGTAGACCCTCCGCCTCTTTACTCCAAAACACAGTCCCATGCTGCATTCCCGCGCCAGAAATGCCCTGCACTTTCGAAAAGTCCGCGCCCTGCTCTTTTAATCGCGAAAGCACAAGATCAATCGCCTCGAGGAACAGCGCAACAGGCGCAAAGACCTCGCCCTCTTGGGAGTTGGTAAGCACACCTTTCTCGATGCCATATTTAGACAGATCGGCGTCGAAATCGACTTTGGCCTCGTGGATAAGTTTGAGGTCGGAGCCCACGATGATTCCTGGGGTTTGTTAGTGGTGGGGTAAGTAGCTGTTGGTGGGGCAGCACTCACCTTTCAGTTGCTGCGTGCTGAGATCGAAGCCCAGGAATTGGTCAGCCATGGTCGAGGATAGTGAATTGAAAGTGAAGAGAATCACAAGACATATATGTAGATAAACTGTCAAGTGCTTCCGGTGGATCTATCAGCCTCAATCATCCTTCTGCTTCTGTAAGAATGGCGCACTTGCATGGTCTCCACATTGACGGAGCGGCTACATCACCTATTTTGCCGGTCGTGCCTGACAAGCTCACGAGCTGCGGGTAAATGTGACGCGACTTGTGACCTGATTGTTATTTTTTTTTGGTACAGCGTGGAGGTCTTGTTTGCCTGTAGAGATACGGAGTATGCAAAAAAGGTCGCAATATGTTTTAAATGCCGTGCAGGGCCAGGCCGCCTGTACCAACTCCAATACGCCACGTCCGCTGTATGTACATGTCGCGTAGGGCTAGTTCCGTTTCCTCGCATTACCATTTGTGACCTCGCTATGCTTGTGGTCTGCGTGGCTGTGGTCATGGTCGTGATCGTGATCGTGCTCATCTGCCCCAGGAGTCGAAGTCGCCGAGACATCGCCTGCAATGAACTCGTCAAGGAAGTCAGGGTCCTCAGCGGTATTGCTCACAAATCGCACGCGGACCTTCTTCACTCCTCGTACCTTTGCACCAATGCGTTCCCGGACCAGATCCTCTACTGCGCGTGTTTGACTAACAGTCCATGTGCCCGGTACACCCAGCTCGACATCCATGAGGTAGTTTTGCCCGGCCTTGACACCCTGGATTGCGCGAATGTTCACGGGCTCTGATGCAGTGGATATACCCTCAATGGCCTTGGTGGCCGCTCGCCGTACGTTGTTCTTCATCTCAGACTCCACTCCGACATCGGCCAGTTCGAGCAGCGCCTGTCTGGTGTTGCCCCAACCGGCCTGGACAACCATGAGCGAAATGACCAGGCCGCCGACCGGGTCTAGCCATTGTGCGTTGTTGAGGAAGTTGGAGCCGACGATGAGGAGAAGGGCGACGAAGGCGGTGAGGGAGTCGACACGGTGGTGGTAGGCGTTTGAGGCGAGGACGGCGGACTTGCGCTCGTTGGCGACCTTGAGGGCTGGAATCGTTTGTTAGCAGGTCGATCGTATGAGTTGTCCAATCCACGTACTCGCTCTGTACAGCCACTCCTTGATGACTATAGACCCAGCAGCCAGCCACGCGGCATTGATGTTCGGCCCCAGGTCCCCAGCGCCGTGGTGGTGGCCGTGGCTGTGCGGTAACAGTCCCCAATGCGAGGCTGTCTCGGCTGCCCCTGGAAAGAACTGCTGTGCGATGGCGATCAACGCCGTCCAGCCCATAAGAAACCCCCCGCCTAACAGTATGCCACTGACACCCAGCGCACCCAGACTTTCGATCTTTCCATAGCCGCTGGGGAAGCGCTCCGAGGGCTGCTTCAGGGACCACCCGACTGTCGCAAGTGTGAGAACGTCGCTGACGAGGTCGGTGAGACTGTGCACGGCGTCGGCGAGGAGTGCTGTGTTCTCTTAGTACATTCCACACCCCATGCGCTGTGCGAATCCTCACCCTGACTGTTGAACACATAGCCGCCAAAGCCCTTGCTCACGGCCATGCCCAGGTTCACATACAGGCCGATCCGTGTGATGCGCACGCCGGCGTCATTCTTGTTCTTGGAGAGGAGGAAGGTGTTGTCGTGGTGGTGGTGGTGCGAGTGGCCGGCGTGACTGCGCGTCTGCGTGTGGGTGTGGCCGGTCATGGCGGAAGGGGAAATGTGTCGTATGCGGTGGACTGTCGAGGACCAGTTGAGCGGCAGCCGAATGTCCGTGTGTGCTCCGCTGCAGTTGTAGTAGTGGGCGCCCTTTGCGTGCGCGGCGGTTTGCAGGACGCGTAGCTGTGGTCGTCGCAGTCGAGGGTGTGAGCAACGTTGCATGTGCGAGATGAGTGCGGTACTATGGGTGAAATGTGGCCCCTTCGCAGGGAGAGCAGCGCGGCGGAGGAGCGACATGCCATCATCTCTGCGGCCGCGCAGGAACATGAGGCTGAGTGCGAATTGCGATGCGCACGGCTATTGTACAAATGCGTTCCTCAGGAATTTCGTCCCCAGTCAAGCTTTCAATGGCATCATCGCGCCTGCCTGCATCAACCCGCACTGTGTGGGGCTACCGCCGACGGGGATTGGCCTGCCACCACCTTCCCAGTGTGGACATCTCCTACACATTTCTACTAATATCGTTCTTGAGCTGAAGTCGACTACATTATCGCTACCTATACACAGATGAGTGTAACCCTGTGACTTCAAAAAGTACAACCCCCCACATGCTTTCTCACATCACAGCTTCGGCTTCGCACCCTGCACCGGCTCCGTCGACCTCGCCAAAATCCATTCCGCCGCATCCGCTATAAACACATCCTTATCCCTCCCAGGCTCGTCATGAACTATCACCATTAGCATATCATCCCCAATCCCTCTAGTCCCACTTACGCTTATGATAATACCCCTCATACGTCTTAAACTCCTTATCCACAATCTCCAGCCTATCCGCCAGCTTCTTCGCAGCCGCATAATCACACACCCCGTCCGCATCCCCGTGCGCGAACCATATCCTCGTGACGGCCCCTTCTCCAATGTTGTCTGGGATAACCACCTTACCTCCGGACAGCGAGCCTGTTCTGTCGAGCATACCGGCTAGACCTTCCAGCGTGCCTGTATCGTGACATAGTTCGTCCGCCTCGTACGCTTTGTTGACTTCCGGATCGCGACTAATCAGATTCGCATCCAACTTATTCACCATCTGTCTATGCGGCAGTAGCTTGCCCGCCAGCCGGCCAAAGAACACGGTAAGTGCGTTGGGCTTGGACTTTGCGTTGAAGTCAACGAACGGCGCTTCGATCAGGAAGCCTCGGATGTGGGAGAGGATCTCTGGTGGGCCGGAAGAGGCGTAGCACAGCACTTGTTGGCCGCCCATGGAGTGGCCCATTAGGAAGAGGGGCACGGGGCTGGGGATTAGGGTGGATATGAAGGATGTGATGTCCGCGAGGACTTGGGTTGTTGGGCCGGTGTGGCCACGCTCCGAGGGCTTGAGGACGGATTTGCCCCATCCTCTGTATTTAATCAGAATCGATTGGGTGATAGGGATTTTGAATTTATTGGATACCTTTGGTCGAAAGTGTAAACATCGATGCCTTTGGCTGCTAGTTCGCTGAACATGTAGGCGGATGTGTTGACTGTCACATGTCAGGCGTGTTGCCTCTATGTATTTTCCCTGTACGAAAGTTTACCATGCTATGCATATGTCGTCAGTCTCGAATACCACAATGGCCAAGAATCTTGCTTACATCTGAGAACCCATGGATATACACAAGTCTCGCCTTGGCCGCACCATCCGCCTGCAGCGAAACATATGTTAGTGCAGCTCTTCCAGCCTTGACATCGCTCGCACCTTCCACGTTTTGGCATAGAGCTTGCGCCCGTCGGGCAGCGTGTGTGATCCTTCTTCGGTCGACATTTTCTTTTCGAGCTGAAAGAAAAGAATGAAAGAGACCTGGAGATGGGTGTAAGGACGAGATGTTTAGATGGCTGATGCTATTGGGATGAGCTGATGGGCGCTAGTGCGGACTTGCCGCGGTTCACTAAACGTCGGGGTGGAAACCGTTCACGAATAAAACTTGACATTCGATATCGTGAAACCGCAACTCTATGATAATGATAATGTAAAGTGTAAGTCGTTCAAATCCACTTCCGCCATTTGCATTGGCCATTGGTCCTTGACTACAAGTAAGTCGGCTCTCCACATTCTAGTACTATCATCAATGTTACGCGCCGAAGAGTTAGATGATCAGGAGGATAAGTTGTCACATATACTACATGTATGGCTTACAAATATGTGTCCGTAGCTGGTGTTGTACAGGCTCGGTACTGTGCAAGAGCGTTGTGCAAAAGTCTCTTATAGAAGTTTCGCTAATATGTACGCAGAGTCCACTCATGTGAATATTCGTTGAGTCACTTTCTAGCGTCTTATTTGCAGGAGATGTCGAGCTTGGCGGTCGCGCATATTGTCCTTAGTTCCATCGTGTCTCCTTCTTCAGCGGCTTCTCCCAGTCCTTGATGTGGTCGATCATAATCCTTGCCGCTTGGTCTGCCGTGAAATTGCGCCCGATGGCTTCAACAAAGTCACCTTCAGGATCTGCAGTAGTAGTCAGCATACACTCAATGAACCGACTGACTCGAGATTAAGGTAACATACCCATCAGGTAGAAGTATATGCTGTGATCCACAAGGTAGTCCTCGCCTTCCTTCACGCTGCTCGGTGTGCTAAAGTACACTCTGTATGCCTTGCAGGTGTCCTTGATTTGGTCGTAGGCGCCCGTGAGCCCAATGAAGCTCGGATGGAACTCTTTCAAGTATTCCTTAAGAACGCCTGGGGTATCTCGCGCCGGATCGCAGGTGATCATCATGGGCGTGAGCACTGTGCCGCACTCATCGACCACTTTGTCGTACATCAATGCCATCTTGTCGAGCTCGTCGGGACAGATGTCGGGGCAGTGTGTGAAACCGAAGTAGACCTGCAAAACAGTGTATCAGCATCTATCTTTTGCTGTGAAGCTTAACCGGGTGGACGTACCAACGAGTATTTGCCCAGCATGTCGTTGCTTGAGAACACTTTGCCGTCCTGGTCCACCAGCTCAAATGGCCCTCCAACCTTGGGCTTCCCAATGCCTTTCGTCTGGTCTGCTATCCGCTTTCGCGCCATGCGCTCTTTCTCGTATGTGAAGTATGCATATAGACCGCCGCCGGAGGCGAGGAAGAGTATGGCCGCGGTGATATTGAATGGCTTCAGTTGTTGTCAGCACAAGCGTAGAGGCCTGAGCTCAACAGAGACGCCTTAATTAGACTCCTGATACAACAACGTGTACGTACCCCTCCCTTGTTGCGTGCCTTGATCTGATCAATTGTCTTTAGCTTGCTCCGCGAAGTCGATTGTGTGAACGACCGTGTCTGTTCCCGGAGACTGTTCGCACATTTCAGACTGCTGTTGGCTCTTTGCGCTTCCCTCAGACATTGTAGCTTTGTTCCGAGCAGCACCCGCGATGACGGCGTCGAGGTGGAGGTTTGTGAGGCGAACGTTCGGCGGGCAAGTCGTGGCACTGCGCTGCTTTCGAAGGCTCTCGAGGCCCCAATTACATTCCTACATGGGCCAGACATGGCTTCTATAAGGTCGATTGGTGCAGATGGTGTAGTGAAGTGGTCTTCATGCGCCCGCTGTGAAGTTCGACAATTCGCGAATGTGAGCTCGATGCACGGGCCATCTCGAATGATGCTCACAAAATCCGCTGGAGGTTGAAACGCACACCCATCAACACTGCACAGTAGACTCATTGAATCGGGATAGTTTTTTTGATCGCATTATGATCCACCGTCAAATCACACAAAATCAAGTCATTCAAATCCACATGTGTCTCACGGAAACCTCAATGAACCACAGCTTAGCTCACCCACCTCTACACACGAATTCAAATGCATCGAGTAATCCAATCAAAGCTGACACCTGCTGAAGGGTGTTTGTAACATCGACGACCATCAATCTGTCATCAAGGTCTAGGCCATCGTCAAAGACATCGGTGTCTATCAGCTGGACACAATCGTTGCCCCATTGTAAAATGATGCGAACACTCCAAGCCTCACGCCCTACAAGGCTTCAAGATGTACAAGTGTACGCCCGTAAGAACAAACTATGAGTATCTGAGTGGTGTTGCCGGCCAGCATATCCTCGCAGGGTTGTCAGCCGCCCTTTTCCAGCGTGGAACTCCGCAAGGCATTGGGACGACGCACCAAACCCATGAACTTCTGATCGGTACAAAACATATATAAGGGACGAGATTACGTCTTGACATAACAGCTTTATATCAGGAACTGCAATCTTGTAGCATCAGCATACCTACTATCCAACACCAAACCCACTGAAAATGTCATACCTCGCCCTCAACCTCGACGCCATCGCCCAAGCATCCAAAACACACCCACCCACCAAACCCATCACCATGCTCAACCTCTTCCGCTACCGCTTAACCGCCCTCTACGGCACCGAGCACTCCCACCTCGCCAGCCCCTGCACTGGCGAAGAAGCCATGACCAAGTACCGCACGCTCATACAACCCGTGCTTCCGCCCAACGCATCAGTACTGTTTGTTGGAGTGCCAATCGCCCTTGTGGTTGCGCCCGGGGGCGAGAAGTGGGATCTCATGGTGCTTGTCAGGTATGAGACGTTGCAGGGTTTCAAGGATATGGTGGAGAGTAAGGAGTATCGCGAGGAGGTGATGCCGCATCGGATGGCGGGGCTGGAGGATGCGAGGTTGATTATGTTGGAGGAGAATGAGGCTTGAAAATCATTTTATGGAGTTAGAGAAGTGATCTGAGAATATACGTGCCTTTGCGTCTGGTTAAGTACGATTGTGTGAGATGTCTAGAGTAGGGCAGAGAAGGCACAAAGCTTTCACATCATTAGACATTCAATACTACATCGATGCTACTCTATACTCTACATCATCAATCATCGCATCGCTACCACTAACCTACTGCTTCGGTGGCGTGCCCCTCGCAAGACCGAAGCACTTTGCCATACCAAAGAAGATGTCAGGGCTGTTGTACACACCACCGAACATCTCCTGGCAAGGACCCATAGCAAAGACAGGCACATCAGTAAGCGAGTGCACGCCCTGGTCGTTCTCCACAGGCAGAGTTCCGTTGAGAAGGATACCACCAGCACCGTCCGAAGGATTGACATAGTAGTCCGTAGTGCCGTTGGCAGCACGTGCAGGGGTACGGGGCCCGCTCTTGCGGACTTGCCAGTTCTCGCGGCGGTCGGGGTCAGCCATGAGGCCCTGGAAGAGGGTGTAGCGGGGGTCCCAGTTGGAGGGGAAGTTGCTGTCGGTGTACGACAAGTTGCCGGTGTTGATATACTGAGAGAGACCGGACTCCTCGTAGGTGCCGACGGCGCTGCGCTTCTTGCGATCGACGTTCTGCGCGGCGAGGTAGTGCGTATCGACGGAGCCCATGACGTCGAAGCCGTGACCGTGGTCGGCGGTGACGAGGATGAGGGTCTCCTTGAGGCAGTTGGTGGAGTTGAGCTTGGCGATGGTGGCCTTGATGGTGTCGTCGAGCTCGAGGAGCTCACCTAGGGCACGGTCGTAGTCGAGGACGTGCATCATCTTATCGATCGACGCAGCTTCCGACCTAGAAATGGGTCAGTATATGTCCTGAGCATTGTTGGTAGTGTTTACGTACATCAGGAACCAACCGTCCTTGCCGGAACGAGCCTCAAGGATGTCGATAGCCTTGAGAGTCATGTCCTTGAGACCGGGCTGGTCAAGAGCAGCCTTCTTGTCTCCGGTGGGGGACAGGGACTGGTTCAGGTTCTGCTTGTAGACATTGCGGTCAAGCCACTTGGCCATGTTGCTGGTGGTGAAGATGCCCAAAGTCTTCTCGTTGTTGGAAGCGGTCATGAGCGAAGTGCGGTTCTGGATGATCTTGTAGCCCTGCTTTGCGAACTCGTCGTAGTAGTTCTGTTTCATTCGATCAGTCTTCATGTATATGCAGATTCACCGCGTGATTCTTACCTTGTTCTGGTAAGTGACACCGCCGAGCGAGGGAGGGTAGAACTGCTCAGCACCACCACCGAAGATGACATCGATGGGAGCCTTGGTCCAAGTGTAGTTTGCGACACCGTTGAGGAATGTGTCAACGATAGCGCCGTACTGGCTACGGGCACGGGTGTGAGCAACTAGCGCAGCAGGCGTGGCATCAGCAATGTATGCGGTAGAGACAATACCGATGTGTCCACCAGTGAGGCGATGGAACATCTCGGCGATGGTCTCAACCTTGGGGTCGTCAAAAGGATCCTTGCTAGAGTCGGCGTAAACGTTCAAGCAGTTGACGGTGCTCTTGTGTCCGGTGTTAAGGGCAGCTGCTGAATTGGCAGAATCGGTGATGAAGCTGTCAATCGAGTGGGTCATCTGATGACCGAGAACAGGGAACTTGTCCATGGCCATGGTGGTCTGGTATTTTCCGTTGATGCTCTTGTGTCCGATGAGACGGGCGGCCGTGATCATGTTGGTGGTCATACCGTCTCCAATGAAGAGAATGATGTTCTTGGCCTTGCGTTCCTCAGCCAAATCCTTGACGAGCCATGTGGCCTCGGTCTTGCTGCCATTGTTGTAGTTGAGGGTCGCAGTGTACTCGCCAGGCTCGTAGAGCGCAACACGACGGTACGCCTTGGCGGCGACATTGACGGGGGTGGGCCTCTTCGCATCACGAGCGAAAAGATCTGAGAAAAGTCAGATCGGCTACAAGAGTTGCAGTGTCGTTGTCACCCACCCTCCCAGTATGTGAAGTTCCACTTCTCAAGCTTGGGCTCCTGGATCTTGAAGTATTCTGTCACAGGCTTGGCGGTGCCATTGCCCTTCTTTGCGATGGTAAAGGTGAACTTCTCGTCCAGAGGTTTTCCAATTGCCTCGGAACCGTTAAGAGGCTGGTGGACTTCCAGACGAATGTCGAAGTACTGTCCAGCCAAGAAATCGGCCCTGCGATTATGTTAGGACTAGGCCAACAATGGACGCTCAATCGGTGATCAAGCCTTCAATCGTGTTATTGCTTACTGGTCAGGAGGGAAAACGCAACCTAAAGCAATGTTAGCTGATGTCGTGAATTTCGAACATGTTGGTAAACACACCAAGCGTTGGGCAAGCTCCCAGGCGGCGGAAGGTCTGCGCAGAAGCAGTGCCCAGCAGGACCGCGACGGCAGTAATGGCACAAGTGCACTTCATCTTGAACGCTACTGAGAGGTAGTATTGCACGTAAGGCTCTCAAGGGTGCGATGAACCAGACTTTTGGGAAGACGCGTCTCTTCACTTTATAAGCTTGCACAGCTACCTGGACCTGCATATAAGCTCCAGCACGAATGAAGTTACCCCGAGTATCCATCTACCAGGGTCTACACACAAGCCCTGGCAACCTGTTCTGTATGTGCAGCAAACGGGTCGGTAACCGTCCTCGTGCAATATCCAAGCATTCTTACTGCTCGAGAAAAGCGCCCCAGAGTGCTGGGCCAGTCCCATTTCCGCTGGCCTGGTCCGCGCCACGAGCCACTGGCATCATACTCTTGCTGGACGAGCTGCCTCATCGGGTATGAGACGCACGTTTTCCAATTTGATGGGAGGCTGGAAAATGTATGGTCTTGGCTACTGAGCCATACACGTGAAGGGAATGGAGCTTCCGATAGGTTGAACGGCCTCCCGCCTACCTTGGCGAGGACCGCAGCATGGACGCCGCATGCTGTGAGCTCGTGTCGGCTTGTGCTGATTGGTGATCGCGACCAGAGGATGCGCGACGATGCGAGCAAATTTTCGATAGACTGTCGATGTTCCACACTCGTGGGACGAGCGTCGACAGTGGTGCCTGAGACCTCAGGACTCTGGGGTGATGTCGATGCCTTCTCAGTTCTCACCGATGTGGGCCTGCTTGAGCACGGTCCGCCTCATCGAGGTCACAGTCGACGTTACAACATATTGCGTTCATTTTGTTCGAAAGTAGGTCCTGGATGTATTCGTAGGTTGAGAGATCATGGAATATCCTGTCTTTGTCAGGCTGCTGTGATGTCGTAGCGAAGTCGGAGAGGAAGCAAAAGATGTTCGATCGGTATGCATGCGTTGTACCTGCGTCTGAAGGTTCAAAAGTACCGTAACAGTGTTCAAAAGATTGCACAATGCTGAGACTTCCAAGAACACTTTCGAAGTGCATACTACAACTATAAGTACCCGTTGGCTTCCGCCGCCATGCACCATGCACGATGCAGCCCCACGCATCCGAACCATCATGGTACAGTTCGCATACATCTCAGATCCCAGAGATCTAGCATCTGAAACACCTCAAGTTGTTCAGACCACACTATTGGCGTACGATAGTATCGGCCATCATGGTACGATCTCGCGATCTCGATCGGATCTAGTACCGATCCCCACAGACGTCATCACTTTGATGTTTGTCTAAAGTTTGGATCAACAAAGTACAAAGGTGCACGTACCCGTTTCCATAGGCGTCAAACTCTCATGTTGATCGCGCGACAACTCCCCTTTCCTCGCTTTACGTGCAGTACATTTCTCGTTCCGTCAAGGATTTGCGCGCAGAAGCTACAACGCGTCCAACTCCGGACAGTGAAGCACGCGACACGAGGATCGCAAAGCCCCAAGAAGAAGTCCACGGCGACCACATCGCAGACACCGTCTTCCATAATGTCAAAAAGAACAAGCTACGAGCGCTCTGAAATCGGGCACACCACCACCAAGCGCGCAAAACAAGTCGACGAGAACCTGCCCTACGACCAACTCCAAGAGGCCCTCGGTGCGCAAGATGAAGTGAAAGACGTGACCAAGGTCGCGCACTGGTTCCACCCGAAAGACCTCCGCATCCAAGATAACAAAGGTCTTCATCACGCCTCTGAGCTCGCGCAAAGCTCCAAGAAGCCTCTCGTCTGCGTATATGTCAACTGCCCAGCTGACGAGTCATGGCACGGCACGAGTCCAGCGCGCGTGGACTTCATGTGCGAGGGCCTGAAGCTCATGCAGAAAGAGCTCAAGGAACTCAACATCCCCTTAGTTTTCCTGGAGTGCGAAGACAGGAAGAAGATTGTCAACACGGTGGTCGAGTGGTTCAAGGAGCAGAGCATCTCGCACGTGTTCAGCAACTACGAGTACGAAATCGACGAAATGAGGCGTGACATTGAGCTTCTGAAGCAAAGCGGCAATGCCATACAAGTCTCGATACACCACGACCAAACTATCGTCGAACCAGGGACAATGCTCACAGGCAACGGCAAACCCATGAAGGTCTTCACGCCCTACCACAAGCAATGGCTCAGCGTCGTCCACTCATCCGCCGAACTCCTCGACACCGTCCCACTACCCACCGCAAACCCATCCTCCTTCTCCAAAGACCTAAAACCACTCTTCGACACCCCACCCCCCAAACCCGCAGCAGACAAGCATTTCGAAACCGAAGACACCAAAAAACGCATCCGCAAGCTCTGGCCCGCAGGCCACGCCTCCGCCTCAAAGCGTTTCGACACCTTCCTCAAAAAGCACATATCCGCCTACGCCGACACGCGCAGTAACCCCGCCAAAGACTCCACATCCCGCATGTCCCCCTACTTCTCCGCCGGCATGATCAGCATGCGCGAGACGCTCCAGAAAGTAGTCGACTACAACCAAGGCTCCACCGACTTCTCGGAGAGCAAGGCTAAACCCGGCGTATACAGCTGGGTCCGCGAGATCGTGTTCCGAGAGCTGTACCGACAAACGACAATGTGCACGCCACACACGAGCATGAATATGCCGCAGAACCTCAAGTTCGACTTCGTGCAGTGGGAAGACGACGAGGAGGGCTGGGAGAAATGGGTCAAGGGCACGACGGGCGAGCCGTTTATCGACGCGGGGATGCGCCAGCTTAATGCTGAGGCGTGGATGCATAATCGGCTGCGCATGAATGTTAGCTCGTATCTTTATTGTAATTTGCTGCTTGATTATAGGCGCGGGGAGAGGTACTTCGCGGAGACGCTGATTGATTGGGACTTGTCGAATAATACGCAGGGCTGGGAGCCGAGCTACACTGTGTTCAATCCTGTGAGTCAGGCGGAGCGCAACGAACCGGATGGCGATTATATTCGCAAGTGTAAGTTTTCATGTCCATGGATGTTGTCTGTTGTGGTTGCTAATATGATACATAGGGGTCCCCGAACTCGCTGGCGTAGAAGGCAAAGCCATTTTCGCGCCGTATGCACGCCTCAGCAAGGCGGAGTTCGAGAAGCTTGGATACCCAAAGCCGCACGTGGACTGGAAGGAGACGAAGCAACGGTGCATGGAGAGGTTCAAGAGGGATATGCATGACGCCGAGCCTTGAGTGGGAGCTGGATAGATCCAAAGTGCACAGATGAATCATGTTCAATGGCAAGACGAACGCAACGATTTGAGCGAGGGCTGTATAGATTCAAAGTGGAAATCCGATCGTGCAGAGAGCACTCAGCCTAGCAGGAGAGGTTTAGCTTTGAGTATGTCCTGCATCACTTCAGGGTAATCATCACTTGGGCATAGCGTCATTGAACCGTGATCATCGCATAATCATTTCAGTGAAGCCTATATAGCTCCAAATACCTATCAAGAAAGAAACCTACATCTACTGACCGCCTTGCTTCCACTTGGGCACCCACTTACCGCCAGACCCCGAGGACGGAGCGGCAGCAGGCGGCGCATCACCACGAGCACTAGGCGCCACGTAGCCACCGCCCTGGGCGGGTGAGGCCTTGCGGTCGTCACCACCGAAGCCGCGGCGAGGAGCCTCGTACCGGCTACCAGTCGCAGGCGACTCAGTGCGCTCAGGACCAGAGGAGCGAGCAGCCTCCTTCTCTCGCCAGCCACCACCCGCACCGCCACCAGCACGCATAGCAGGCGGGACGTAGCCGCTTCGCTTTGGCGCCTCGGCCTCAGCAGCAGGTGCTGGGGCTGGAGTATCAGCGGTAGTAGACGCTGGTGTCTGACCAGCGGTCTTCATGGCCTCGCGCTCTCGCCACGTTGGCTTTGCACCCTGTAGAGCGATACGTGGTGGTCCGGCAGCTGATGAAGGTTCCGCAGGTTGGTCGCGCGCAATAGGACGGTCTGAGCCAAAGCGGCTGGACTTGTTGGCGGCAATCTTGGCCTCGGCTGCTGCCTCTCGCTCGCGCTGAAGACGTGCCTTCTCGTCGAGTTTTCTGGATGGTGTTAGAATAGTGAATATAGAACGGAGTGCGTATACTGACTGTCGCTCTTCGTCTCGTCGTGCCTTCTCCTCGAGCATCCGTTCGCGCTTCTCCTCGTCGGCCTTGGCCTTTGCCTCAGCTTCCTCGCGTTCGCGCTCTTCTTCTTCCCGCTCGCGGCGCTCGGCCTCTTCGCGTTCATTTCGCTCGCGTGCCAGGCGCTCCTTGACTTCCTTGACGCGTGCAGCCTTCTTGCTCTCAAGCTCCTTCTGTGCAGCTTTCGATCGCTTCTCGAACTCGGCCTTGCGCTGCTGCTTGACGCTGGTGACGAACGTCTGGTATGTGGGTACCAGCCTTGACAGACGGTGCTTGAGAGCGACGTCTTCCTTGTGCTTTTGCTCCGCCTCCTTGAGCTCTTCTTTCGTGGCTTTCTCGTAAGCAGCCTTATCAGTCTCCATCTGCTGCTCGTAATCCGCCTTGAGATGCTTCACCTCCTCCTTACGGTAGGCTCGCTCCAAGTGGTCGATACGCTTGCCGGCGATGCGGAGCTGTTCACCGAGCTGGGACTTCTCCTTCTCAAGAGCTTGAAGCTTCATGATGCGGATCTGCTGCGAGTCGATGTCCGCGAGATCCTCTGGTAGGTCCATGTCGATCTTGGTGGTCTTCTTCAGCTCTTCGATCTGCTTGGCAATCTCCTCGCGTTGGATCTTCTGCTGCTCGGCCTTCAGGCGGGCTTCCGCACGCAGGCGTTGCTCCTCGGCCAGTCGTCGCGATTCTTCCTCCTTCTGCTGTTGCTGACGAACCATGCGCTTAGTCTGCTCCTCGCTCTCCTTGGCTTGCTGTGCCTTTTGCGCAGCATCCTTCTTCTGTGAGATGATGTCGCGGCGCGTGAGTACCTCCTGGTGCTCCTTCTCGAAGCCTTCCTTGGCTCGTAAGAGAGCTGCGTCCTTGGCCTTGAGACGCTCCTCGTTGAAGGATGGGTCGACGTACTGGCATGTGACGAAGAGAGACTTGGCCAGGCGGGTGAGCTGAGTCCGAACAATCTCAGCAGGTGTGCTTTGCAGGCGCTGAACAGATCGCGTCTCGGTCTCGGCGGAACCAGCTCCTGAACCAGGGTGCATGGCCTTTGCCGATGAGAAGACATCCGAGTCGAATGTGAGGATGCCGGTAGCATGATCAGTTCGGATGGCAAGGTCGCCCTTCTTGCAGCCATTCATGATGAACTTCTCAATGGTGCCGCTGCTGACGTGGAATGGCTCGGGGAATTGCGCAAGCTCGAGCACGAACTTGATCTCAACGGAATCATAGACCTGGGAAAGCTGCTGAAACAGACGGGTGAGGATAACCTGCTGGAGAGGTCCGACGTACTTCTCCATGCTCTCGTCGGCGCCGATCTTTGCGAGGATGGGCGAGATCTTCTTACAGATGGAAAGCGGGTGGAAGTCAACCTCGAGGATGTTGTAGAGGTCTCGGATCTCAGGGCGGACGCGCTTGAGCAGGCCCTTGCTGAGAGCATCCTTGAAGAGGATGTCGCGGGTCGGTGCCTGAGACATGCCGAGCAGGTTGGTGAGGCGCGAATTCTTGTTCTTGCGTGCCTCATCGACATCTACAAGGGCCCCCCGAGAGCGAGATGTGCTGATGACTGGGATGGAGAGAGCAGACAGGACGACAAAGGACGCGGCCTTGGTCATATCGGCCTCGGTGACTGCGGGGTTGTCCTTCTTGGGGCTCTGACCAGATGCGACGGCAGCGGCCGACTGGCGGAGGAGGTTGTAGTAGCGGCTCCATGCGGCGGCGTGGAAGAGGTAATTCTCGCTGACGAGGAAGATGCGCGTCAGCTTCTCGAAGTAGTTGGCCATCATGATGTTCTTGGCGGGCCGCTTGCTTAAGCTGAGCAGCGTGTGGATGTCCTCGACGCTGCGGAAGGCCTCCTGCCACAGCTCGAGCTCGACGGCGACATTGAGCTGCTGGAAGCGGGTGTCGAGGTGGCGCTGCAGGGTGTCGGGGTCTGACAGGTTGATGGCGTGCATCTGCGAGGAGAACTTGGCGGCATTCTGCAGATGGTTGCGCAGCAGCTCGCAGAGACGGCGAAACTCGGTCTTGCGGGCGTACTTTGAGCAGAACTGGAAGGCCTGGTGTGCGGTCGACTGGTACATGAGCTCCAGACGGGCGTTGTTCTTGAAGATGTCGAGGACGGTGCGGTACGTCTCCCACAGGAACTTGAGCCAGGGTGTGACGATGGCGCGGTCGGTGCGGTCACGGGACTGCTCGCCGGAGACGGTGGACAGCATGATGGACTCTGGCGTCTCCGAGGCCTCGAGGTCGTCGATGCTCTGCGTCTGGTTCGACGTCTCGAGCGTGGACTGCACCTCGTCTGCCTTGGCCTGGGCCTCGGTTACCTTTCCCTCGGCGAGCTCGATGAATCGCTTGAAGACCGTCTCGATGGTGCCGACGTTTGTGTTCTGGGCGGTGTTCTTGTACTGGTAGAGGCCGTCCTTGGCGAGCTTGCCCTTGCGCAGGTCTACGCAGAGTTCGACGAAGAGGACCATGACCGGCTCGAGGGAGGCAATGGGACTGTTGCGGGTGCGCTTGGAGGTGACATGTTCGTGAAGGAGTTGGAGGGCCGCCTGGTTCTGATCCACTCCGATGAGTTCTTGGGCGCGTTTACTGCGATTGTTGTTAGTATATGGCATTCTTTTGGTATGATATATGCGGGAGGAGGGGCACTACGTACAGCGTGTTCTCCGGCTTGGAGTGCGGTGGTGGCGCCATGCTGGGCAGTCGGTGACGGTGAGATCGTGACTGCTTGTGTCGCGGGGGGCTTCGAGAGCGGGCGGGCGAGGCAGCGAGGGCAGAAAGTTGTGGTGGTGGGCGGCGTGGGGAGCGGCAGTGATGTTATAGCAGCCCGAAAATGTGGTGGGCGGTGACTAAGCGAGGCTTTTGGGGACGCTAAGTTCGATGAACCACGCACCCACGGTAGGTACCTCTATGAACCTTGGAACAGTCATTCGCAGTCCCAATCAGCGCGCTGCTCGTCCAGCACTAAGTTATTATTGAGTGACACACTGCACGCTCTCACGCAACGGCTCTGTCCCTCCCAAGCTGCAGCCCAGCGCGCGCAGCAATTGGCCGTGTCTCCGCACTGCGCTTGCCGCATGCAGCCGTTTGGTGAGCTCGGGCACCAATTCGCTCCCTTTCCCGTCCAACCTCTCCTGGCGCTCATCCTGTCCACTGTCCACAGTCCGTCCTCCACGCATCCCATCGCCGCACCTTTCCGTCGCCTGCTCTCGCCCTCGACACCGGCGGCAGGTACCATCCACGGCCTGCCCGTCCTCGCTCCTTACTTCCACCAGCGCTCTCCACGACGCCCACGCCCACGCTCACGCCCGACTGCACTGCACGGCCGCCGCCCTCCCGGCACGTCGCACCATCACCACGCACGCAAACTCTCAACCCCAACACCACACGTCGCATCCACCCGCACCCCGCCAACGCGACCTCCTTTCACCATCACCAACACCCGCAATACCTAGTACCCCACCACGCGCACCATGCCCGCCACGGCCATGATGGCCGCCGCGCCCTACGAGATACGGACCGGCGGCGACGGCAAGAGCAAGAAGCAGAGCATGGCCGAGCTCAAGCTGCGACGCCTCACCGAGCTGAACCAGCGCCTGCGGGAGGACCTTGAGCGTCGCAGGATACCCGTCTCGGAAGCTGCACTAGAGTATGTCTCGACCGTGTTGTCATCATGTACATATTTGGTAGGCTAACGCGACCACACAGTCTGATTGCATTCACCGACAAGGAGCCCAAGGACTGGATGGTACCGTCGCGATGGGGAACCGTATGACTCTTCACATCTCCTTCTATAGTTCACTGCTGACCTACCTACCCAGATCGACAAGCGCGAAGACCCCTACGCGCCCCAGCAAAGTAACGGCTGCTGCATCGTAATGTAAACGGCCTCGACGTCATGCCGGTTTTGTCTGAGTAACGGCGTTCTGCGGGCCTTTGATGCCAGCGTGTTTCATTTACAGTTTGGACGAGGTGATAATACCCCACATGTGCAGCAGTCCTGCCCTGCTTGGGAGCTGCTTATCGAACAGATGGTCTGATGGATGGACGGCTACGGATGGATGTAACTTTCAGCAATGTGTAAATTACGGAAAAGCGCATGCTCGCTGGCTGGCTGGCTGTAAGTGTGGCAGCGCGGTCGAGGACGCGAGCATGTGCATTGGCTTTTGTTGCCATTAGTATTTCAATCATGAAAACGATACTTTTATTGCACTTCCACTTGATGTACAACATTCGTTCATCTCACGATGTTTTGATGCGCCAGTCGTCCCAATCAGGCAGGCTCTCCAAACGAGATTAACAAGGCGCAACCTAGACAGCCTAACCTGAACAGGACACGCCCCCAACAGTGACCTCCATTTCAGCCTGCCGCATCATGAGGCTTCGAAGCAACATTGCTTCTTCAGCCCTTCTCCACACCCCCAGGTTAACTCATTCTCATCGTTCAATCATACTTGACGATCAGCAAAGCCAGCCCGAGGAGCTGGAAACAGAACGCACGGGGCAGGTGCGCAATTCAGAGCTGGGGCCGCAAATAATGGACTCGCTTACGGCGCTTCTTCGCGACGTTGCACGGAGTGGAGTTTTGATTTGACAGATCTTGGGGGAGGTATGTCTTCATAGGAACAGTGTGACGAGAATTGAGAATTGCCCAGGGCCTTCTCTACAGTTTGCAGTCCTGCAGTGCGCCATGCTCGCCGCGGACAAATGGGGTGAATGCATGTGCAAGCCAACTATTGGCTATGGCTTCCTGTACACACGGAGCCATTTCACTGGCCAATATTGCGAGTAGACTACCGGCCGTGCCCTAAGAGAGCAAATTGGAGCCGGTGGGAATGATGCTTGTTCGGGGTGGTGCATGATCCTTCGTCCCACGCCCACGCGAGTCAGTCGGAGTCTTCATGTGAGACCCTGAGTCGGCCACCACGATCAAAGGTGAATGGCAAAGGTGTGAGAAGGTCGTCATGCGCTGGGTGTCACAAACGCACTTCACATGATGTGCATCCATCTGCTCGTGGTTGCAACGCTAAGACCTGGCCGCGCGAACGACGGTGGCTTGCGAATACTGCGTCTCGCCCGGAGACATCACCTAAGAGTGTGGGAGGGTGGGGGCACGTACTGTAGTTGGCTACCACCTGGCAACCCGGTCTCTTCCTGCAGCGTCCAGTAGTTGGCTCCTCTTCTTGTCTCGACGATACTCTCTTCAGTCGCACTGGAGAGAGCGACACCACGACGACAGGACAGCGCAGCAAACGCTCGAATCTCTCCCCGATGCGCAGTTTCCGGACCGCTATCAACACATCCTGAGAGCCCTGCAGCGCGCCACAATCCGCTACTAGCCCTCGAGCCCCACCACCGAGAATTTGACTGCTGGGCTACTTAGGACCGCGACAGTCTCGCCGGTCAACTTCGCCCTCTTTCGCCGCCAGCTGCGAATAGCGCAGTCATGAACGGCCAGGCGTGGACCACGGTTGATGCCATGGACACTACCGAGCAGACGTTTGGCGACATCATCAACTTCGACCACCTCGACCTCGACCTCTCCGACTTCCAGTACAATAATGGCGACATGTCATCTGGCCTCCAGGACTTTGCTCCACAAATTCCCCAGCACCACCACCAACATGGCGCGCCGCCCCCGCAGCAGGACATGGGCGGACACAGCATGCCCCAGCCCACCAACGGCTTCTCCTTCGACTACGGCATGGGCGCATACAGCCAGGCGGGCACACCGGCCTTCCCCCAGGCGCAAGAGCACAGCTACCAGCCGCACCAGGGCGTGCCGCCAACGCCCAACAGCGTAGAGATGCATGGCGACCCGCACCGCTACATGCAGCATATGGCCTCCCAGCAGGCCCTCTACGACCAGCGCTTCCACATGCGCAAGGACGACGCGACCTTCACCCCGCTCGTATCTCCAGCCGTCACTCCCCACGATGCGCGCTTCCAGATCCCTGACTTCACGGTGCCAGGAGCCTACTTCAGCCCCCTCACGTCGCCTGCACTAAATGCGCAGAACAACCAGCATGCGCACCACCACTCGCAGAACACGACATCGGGAAGCTCCACGGGGCACTCGCCCATCGACGTGGATATGGAAGCACTGGGCGAGCCTGTGATGCAGCAAGAGACGGGACGGAAGTTGAGGAGTACCAACAAGAGAGGTACGCCGCGGTCGACAAATACGAGCACCCGTGTACGACAGTCACCCATTGTGAAACCCGGCAGGCGGAAAGCGACAGTGTCCTCTTTCATCCCACCCAAGGAGGTCAGCGAGCTCATGCAGGAGGCACGCGGAGGACGCGCGAATGGAAATGGTCTGGACGTGCCGCACAGCAGAGAGACCTCAGAGACGGACTCGATATCGCCAGAGCCAATGCTTTCCGATATGCGCCCACCGCCAAAGCCGTCTTCGCTCACTGCGTCTCCCGCTATGCTGGCGCAAATGAATAGTCATGGAACACCTGCCACACCCGCAACGCCCGCGTCCTTGATGCGCATCCACCCCTCCCCAAGCTTCAGCGACTCGCACGATGCGCCTATCATGATGGACGACTTGACTCTGCCAGAACCCTCACTAGATCGGCCGAACCTGTCGAGACTAGACACTGCAATTCTGGTAGAAAGTGAAAACACACCTCGCCTATCAGCACGCAAAACACCGAAATTGAGCGCCGTAAGCACGCCCGGCGCAGGCCTGTCTGGTAGACCAAGTCCAATGATGGACGCCGCCTCCACACCCACTAGTCCAGCCTTCACCATGACGAATGGCAAGCGGCCTGACCCAAAGGCCCCTCGTCAAAGCAAGAAGCGAAACAGTATATGCTCAACGCTCGTCAGTCCTGCCCTGCGGCCCAAGATCTCACCCAGCATCAAGCCGCTCCTCCCTGATGCCGGTCGCAGTAAGTCTCCGTCTAACGAATGAACTAGTTTGAGCGACAATGCTGACATACAATCAGGCTCGACAGACAACACGCATGCACTCCTCCTAGCATCAAAGTCCAACTACCAGAACATCCTCGACGGCACCACAGTCCCCGGCGTCGTCTACCCAACCTCGCTCTCCACCAACCTCACCTCAAAACGCACGTCCCACAAGATCGCCGAGCAAGGCCGCAGGAACCGCATCAACATGGCCCTCCAGGAAATGCAAGCCCTTCTGCCCTCGCCACAAATCGCCGCCGCCGCCGCCGTCACCGAAGCCAAATCCCCAGAGTCTGCAGCCGCGCAGTCGAGTAATTCAAAAGCGGCAAAGGTGGAAAGCGCGATTGATTACATCAAACAGCTCAAGCAGGAAGTCTGTGAGAAGGAGAGGATGCTTGAGAGGAAGGACGGTGAGCTGGAGGCGTTGAGGAAGGAGTTAGCCGCACTCAAGAGGAGCAGCAGTTCAGGAAGTGAGGTTGGGTCGGTGGACGAGGGCACGGCGACGATGAAGGCGGAACCGGAGAGTAGTCCCAATACTGAGGATGGGACTTGAAAGAAGTCGAAGGAAGATTTTGGATTCGATCTCATTCCCATTCTGCAGCTGTTGGATTCGATCCATCAACGTGGCACTGGAAAATACGGGCTGCTGACGCCGCTCAGGGCATACCGGGGATTGGCAGTTGGCGTTGGTGGTTGTCTGCTGATTTTGCACTCATTTGCACGGTACATGGCATTAATGTTTTATGATTTTTCAGTACTGCGCTGCATAACTGGTGGGTAGGGTAGGATGCGGTTTGCCGTTGCTCGCTGGAAGAGCTGCAGTCACATGGTTGTCAGGTTGAGCCACTGCTCCTTGATCAATACCAGTATCATGTGCATGTATCTGCCTGGTATCATAGTATACAATACAATGCACATCACACCTAATGAAGAGACCGAGCATGTCGGGATGATTGTGAACGCTTTATATGCGAGAATGAGTGAGTTGGCGCGTGTTGGCTAAGAGCTTGTTGTGGGAGGAGTGAGAGTTGGCGAAAGGAAGGGCAACGCGAGTACGATGGGAATGTATGTTGTTGGAGTGAGGTTTGCTACTCAACAACTGAAGTATGCACATTCTTGGACCTAGCCGAATACCGTCAGATATACAAATTTCATTGATTGAGCCTGTGACTTGGTGAGTTGTCTTGTATCAGCTTCGAAGACCACAGACAGAAGAAGTCGTGCAGCGTCACAGTGGTGGACGTGTAACTTACTGAGCTAGGCGATGGTAGAGAAGCTCAAGATGACGTCGCTGCCATCTCATGCATTAAGATCGAACCTTCGCACGGCGTCACTCTGCCTGTATTCATGATACTCAATCGCCCGCGAAAGTATAGCATACATTCCAAGATGAAGCTCGATGCAGCAGTTGCGAAGCTCCTCGACATCGAGCCCGCCTCAGCATCCGTGTCGTCAGCCGGCGGTGGAGGATGCAGTTCCGCATCTACCTCCAAGATCGTAGCCAAACTTCAAGATGGCACAGAAAAGGCATTTTTCATGAAGACCGGCAGTGGAAAAGCCGCGAAGTTGATGTTTAAAGGTACGTCGGCGAAGACCAGTGCTCAGGAAGTCATTAGCAGATTGACCAGCTGATAGACGCGCACAGGTGAAAACGCGTCTCTCCGAGCCATCCACAACGCCGTACCCTCTCTCTGCCCCCAATCTTTCGGCCACGGCCGCTTCGAGTCCTCGCCAAAAACATCATTTCTCGTGACCGACTTCCTGCACCTCACATCGCGCTCTGCATCTAAATCGTCCAAAGCGCCCTCGCTGGCCGCAAAGCTCGCGAAACTGCATACCACGCCTGCGCCCATACCAGAAGGCTACGACAAGCCGCAATTCGGCTTCCCAGTGACAACATGTTGTGGTGATACGCCACAGAACAACAGCTACAAGTCTAGCTGGGCAGACTTCTACGCGGAGAATAGGCTGCGCTTCATCTTGCGACGATCAGAGAGCTCGAATGGCGCCGACGAGGAACTGCACAGTCTGGTCGAGACTACAGCTTCAAAAGTCGTGCCGCGCCTGATTAGCGACGACCACCTCAACAACGGCAAAGGCGTCACACCCGTAGTCGTCCACGGCGACCTGTGGTCAGGCAACGCGAGCGTCGGCATCATTGGCGATGACAAGGGCGAGCCCCAGGACGTGACCTTCGATTCATCGGCATGCTACGCACACAGTGAGTTCGAGCTTGGCATCATGAAAATGTTTGGCGGCTTCGGCGGTGCTTTCCTCAAGGAATACCACGAGCTATGCCCCAAGACGGAGCCAGTCGAGGAGTACGAGGATCGCGTGAAGCTGTATGAGCTCTATCACCATCTCAACCATCATGCGTTGTTTGGGGGTGGGTATAAGAGTGGTGCAATGAGTATCATGAGGGCGCTGGTGGATAAGTATGGAGATTGAGAAGTACATATGTACACAAATCATAGGCGCATCTCATCCAGCAGGCCAGCCCTTCTCGAAAGCCTTCAACATCCTCGTCTAAGCCAATCCAGCTGCTTGAATCGCAAAACTCGCAGCAGCCTCCGCGCTCGACCCGTAGCTAATATGCCCACCAGTTGCGCCGCCATCGCCTCCACCACCACAAATCTGGTCCGACGTGCCACAGAACTGCTTCACGCTGGTAGTCGCCAATTCGCCCACAGCCATGCGCTTCAATGGGTCGCCAAACAGCACTGCGCCCGCGACTTTCGAGCTCGTCGGTTTCGCGCTGTGCACGACCATGGCGCCTTGACTGTATCCAGACACAATGACCTTGGTGTCAGGGCACTGCGCGAGTGCTTGGTCGACAAGCTTGGCCATTGTGGCGCCGCCGGTTCCGCCTTGGGACATGTTGCCCTATATGCATGGTCAGACATCGATCGAGAACAAAAAGTGAAGGGCGCATCAACATACGGCAGCGTCAGCGGCATAATCGACGCCCTGAACAGTAACGCGATCAGCACCAAGCTTCTGGCGAATAGCCTTGAACATAGGCGGCCCGGACACCGTTCCTACGTTGCCGATTTCGCCAGTTCCGCGTGCGAAAATGATAGTCATATCGGTGCAGCAAATTTTTCCTGTGATGCCATTCTCTGTGCTGCCTCCGCCGGAGCCCTGGGGCGTGCAGTCGGACCCGATGGTGCCGGATTCGCCAGTGTTGCCGCCTGTGGAACCGCCGCCTGTAGAGCTACCTGGTGTAGGAGTTGGTGCGGGACTCGTGGGTGTAGTGGGTGCCGAGGGTGTCGACCCGCTCGATCCACTACCGCTGGGGAACCAGCTGCTCCAACCTGAGCCACTGCCAGATGATGGAAATGATGGGAAGCCCGAGCCACTGCTGCCCGACGATGGGAGTGAAGGGAAGCCAGAGCCACTACCGCCAGATGATGGAAGAGACGGGAAGCTGAACCCACTGCCACCAGACGGGAGCGATGGGAAGCTAGAACCCGTTCCAGTCGACGGGAATGATGGGAAGCCAGTACCCGAGCCCCAGGATGGCATACGGAAGGCAGGAAGAGCGTTACTCGCGCCAGCGAGGGCGATGACAGTAGCGGTCGAGTATTTCATGTTGGAAATGAACGTGTGAAGTATTCGATGGAAACGAATGTAAGTGCTCGGCACAGCGAGAAAGAAAGATGAACGAGAGTGAAATGCAAGAAGTTGCAAAGTTGAGATCGAAGGCGATACTCGTTGCGATGCTTCACCAGGCCATGTATATATTCAACGTAGACCAGTCCCGCGCGCACGGCATAGCGTCAACAACGCCATCAATTTGTTTCGAAACCCAACATCTACAAGCTCCTGCTCCGTCGGCGCAAGTGTAGAAAAGCAAAGATGATGCATGAGGCTGTTATTGGCAGGTCATGTTTCTCGGAAACATCGTGAAACTGCCTGCCGAGGTCGTGTCACAGATCATGCAAGGGTGGGAAGCGGGAACACCCATGTCTTCGCTCCCGGACGGCGGGATGTTTGGATTTTATCTGGGTCGTACCATGCGTGTATCATTAGACAGGACGTGGTTGTGATGCCGCTTGCCACGCCAAGACAGAGGGAAGTGTGTTTCGAATGAGAAACCGCGAAAATTGACGTCGTTTCTTTTGCTCGTTGAGGCCTCGATTACAGTGTTCTCAAACAAAATTGTCAAAAGAAACGCGATTGTGCTTTCTTCTGCGCTGCCACAGCTTGTTCAACTTCCTTCACCGCATCATACCCATACAGCCATGGCTGTACCACCGGACACGTCCAGCGACTCGGGAACGCACCTCTCACTTCCCCACCCAACATACTCATCATCAGCTTATCTCTCTCCTCCTGCTCCGGCCCATCACGCATATGGAAGTCCTTCCTCTGCTTAAAAGTCTCGCGTGCAATACCCTCACCCCGAGCCTTGCGCATGTCCTGAAAAAGCTTCAACGTCTCTGGCAACTGCGAGCAGGAAGAAAAGTGCTCTGGTGCCAGCACGAGTCCGAGAACGGCACCGTCTTCGATAGAGGAGTTGGCACCTTGCGCGAGGTAGGGAAGCATTGGGTGGCATGAGTCGCCTATGAGGATGAGGTTGCTGTGTTTGTTGATCCAGGATGGCATTTCTTGTCGGTGCATTAGCTTCCATTTGTCGACCTTGTCGACGCAGGAGAGGAGCTGGGTGAGGCTTGCCAGACATTAGTGGCAAGCATGTGTGGGTTGAATATGGAGGAAAGGGACGGCTTACACTGGGTCCCAGCCTTCGAAAAGCTTCTTCATTTCATCCACATTACCTTCCGTTCTTGCAACCCCTTCTTCGAGGTCGTCTGGGACAAGCAGCACAACGTTGTACATCTTTCCGCCCCGCATACTGTACGCCACTGCATGCGCATCAGGTCCTGCCCAAAATCTACAGCCAGGTGTTTGAACCATATCTCTGAGCCTCGTATCCTGAATCTGATCGATGTTAAGCACAATTCGGTACGCGAGGTCGCCCGTAGGTAGCGGTGGGTCTCTCTTCCCGAGCATTGCAGAGCGACATGTCGACCACAAACCATCAGCCCCGACAATGAGGTCCGCAACGTAGTCCAGCCCAGCTTCGGTGGAGATCCTGACTTTGCCCCCAGGCCCTGTGCCAAAGTCTATGGTTCTGACTTTGGCGTTGAGAACGACATGTACGCCCAGCTCTTCCGCTCGCTTGACAAGCGCTTGTTGAAGATCCACACGATGACAGTCAGCGAAGGGTGCGCCATATTTCCGTCGGATATTCTGGTCAAAATCGTCCTCGTGCGCAAGTACCTTGCCTCTGTAGTTGTGTACCGTGAGTGTGACTGGCTCGCAGACTTGGTGTTTGATCGTTTCGTAGACGCCCCATGTTTGTAGCAGTCGTGTTGCGTTGGGCGTGAGTTGAAGGCCAGCTCCAATCTGTAAAAGTCAGGATAGTAGACTGGAAAGAAAGAGTACTTTTTAAGTACTTCGGCAAGCTCTTTGGCCCCCTCTAGCACTGTTACTGAATGTCCTGAAAGGGCGGTTTGGATGGCTGCAGCTAGGCCAGAGAGTCCTGCGCCTACGATCACTATGTCTAGTGGTTCTGGCATGGTAGCGAGAGGGAAAAGAATCTTTTGAAAGGATGTCACTAACGTCGATGAATGGGATTATGACGAAGGAAAAGGCACGACCTGAAAGGTCGTCTTGTACACTTTACGTGCCTGGAATTCACTGTGGTGCTTGTCAATTCATTCTCGCGCTCATGCAGGCGTCAGATTTGTCCCCGAAGCTGCCATCTGATTCGGTTAGGAGCACCTTCCTCTTCCATGGAGCTACTGTATATGAATTGGTCTGAGGCAGTTGCGGAAGTGCGGGGAGCAGTTCTCGGGAAGGAACGCGGGACTGCTGCGTGGTCCCCACCATCCGAGGAAAATCGTGCATCACGAATTGAGAACGATGTCCATTTGGTTATTCGTAGCTCACGATAAGTTTTGCCTGTTCTTTCAGAGCTCCCCCCCACCGCCTATTCCCTACAGTACATGCCCCGTCTTCTTTACAGCCCTCTTGTACGCTTCATCGTTCTTGCACGCCTCCATCCACTTGTTGATGTTGGACCACTCCTTTCCGTTCGTTCCCAACTCTCGCGCCAGGATGAAGTCCACCGAGAACTGCATCATAATGTCCGCCGCTGTGACGTGATCACCGCACAGGAACTGTCCCTGCGATAACGAAAGCTCCGTCTCCAACCACGACATGTCATTCTGTATGTTGGCTGACATGCGCTCCGACGCCTTTTCGATAGTTCCCTCTGGGGCATCGATGATGTGCCATCGAGCGTAAAGAATGGCAAGACCATGCAAAGCGAAGGTTGCTTCGGAGGCGTGCACCCACTGGCGGACCTTGACACGAAGGGCTGGATCGCTAGGCAGAAGCTTGCCTGACTTGTCGTACGTCTCGCAGAGGTAGCTGAAATATAAGCGGTCGCTCCAACCATGAATTTTATAAGCGACTCACTCGCTGATAGCACCACTCTCGAAGACTGTCAACTTGCCATCCTTGATAGTCGGGAACTTGCCCAACGGATTGCCCGATGCAAGCTTGAACTCTTCAGGCGCCTTCACTAGAGGTAGATGTACGAAATCAGTGTATGTCTCACATACAGTTCGTACATGGAACTCTCTTACTGTTCACTCGGTCAGAAAACTTGACTTCGTAGTCCAGATCGAGCGCTTCGAGCAGCCATGCTGTGCGGATGCAGCGCGATGCTTGTAGGAAGTACAACGTAATTGGTGGCATGATGTGTTCAAGTTACGGATGTAACGTGCAGGAACCGAATAATAAACCCGCGAAAAGACACTGCTTAAAGCCTGCAACAACGATCTGCCAAAATGGCGTCATGCTTGGATACTGATGGTAGCGGACGTGGCTCCGGCGGGGAAGAGTTTTGGTGGAGAGGCCGGCTGTTGAAACACCGGGGCCTGTACCAACCCACCTCGACTCATCACCCGACCTCACAGCAAATGCTTCTCCACTGGGATCCATAGGGAATGATCAGAGGCGTCGATTGAGGGCAGCATCTGCATATTCTAAAGACGATTCTTACGATTTGCGGGACGCTTGAGTTGTAGATATCATGAGAATGCTAAGTGATTGGCCATCTAAGAAGTGTAGAATGCGCGCTTTTGTTCATTACGGGCCTGTATTTGGTGTTTTGAGTATTATTGTGAGTTTGGAGAAGCATGGCGACTGAGTTATTGTAGAACCAGTGGGTTGAAGAGAAAGTCTCAAACTCTGGTTCAGAAAACACCCAAACCATGGAACGAGCGCAAAACGTGCAGAGAAGACTCCACGCAATCCGAACAGCATACATAGTTATATATAGGACATGTTGGTACTGACTGTGTAGCTCCAAGTCGTCTCTTAGAATTCTATCGCCATGTCTTTGATAGGTACACTTCTCTTTTGCACTGAATGCGGAAACATTCTCGAACGGAAAGTAACTATCATTAGTGAGGAAGATTACGTGCCAAATCTGTAGATGCGCGAACAAAAGTACACAACTTGCTATCCACGTCAAGAATTCCGTCCACTGACAACATGGCAGACAAATGGCCTATCTCTACCGTCACAGCGTCCACCCCTAACGCGTTCCCATCCACTCTCCGCGAAAAGCGCAGCAAGATCCAAACCATCAACGACGACGAAATCGAGACGTTGGCCACCGTCTCGAAGACTTGTCCGACTTGTGAAAACCAAACTTTGCTGTGGCGCGATATGCAACTGCGAGGCGCAGATGAGGGGATGACGATATTCTATTGGTGTCCGGATTGCAACTATAGGTCTGTGTGGCGCGATATCAAAAGGGCTGTGCCGATAATGTATTTGGGTCGAAGGAGGACAATTAATACGGCGAGGAGCCACTGCGCAGCTCGCAAACCGTGGCGTTTCAGGGCCTATCCTTTGGACGCGTGAATGAATCGCCTGCTGAAGCTTCAATGACACACTCGTGCCGTCAAATTTATCTGGAAGGACAATTGGTGTATCATTATCATTATGTTGTGACCTTCTGGGGAATGAAGACTTTTGTGTCTCTTCGTCGTGCAACAGTACCCCACGTCGACAGCGAGTTGCTGCGCTACCTCTTCATCTCATCATCGTATGTACCATTCGACTGAATGGTTACGTTCATCTCGCTCAGATCCTCCTCAATGTACTCCAGATAGAAGTCATCGTTCCACACATCCTCGAAGTCCAGATCATCTTCCGGGTACAGCTCGAAGTAGTCCTCATCAAGCTCGCCATCATCATTGACAACAGTGGAGTTGAACTCTAGGAATAGTGGGTCATTCCCAAAGTTGTCTGCGACTTCAGGATCGTATGTGGCCCACGCGTCGTCAGGACGCTCGCTGATGCCGAGGAAAAGCAGTTGGCAGTCCTTGACCTGGCCAGCGGTGACGCTGTAGGCCACATCGGGCGACTTCAACATCGCGATGCCAGCGTTGACGTCTTCGTTGACGAGAAAGATGCGTGCGCCTTGGTCTTCGGCTGTGTATGTGCATAGGACTGGGAAGAACAGGTTATTGTTCAAGTCGAAAGCGGCAAGGATGGTGGAGTTGGTGTCGTATTCCAAAGGCGTAAGTGCAACGTAGACTGAAGTGTCGGGGATCTTCTCGGTGTTTGACACGCGAAGACGACTGACGCCCGTTGCGGCCATGGTATTATTGTAGTAGTGGAGAAAGTCGCCACCAGCGGTCGAAATTATGGTCTCGTCGTACCCGGCCCACAGAGTAGTGCAGGTCTGATAGTATGTCAGGTTGTAGTAGGTGTCCATAGTCTGCATGTAGACGTTGCCATCGTTGCAAGAAGAGAAGAAGATCTTGCCAGCCGACTGCAGGAGCTCTACATTGCCGACGAAGTACTCATCGTCGCCTTCGTAGGTGTATGGAACCTCAGGAGAGTAGTACTCTACATACGCAAGATCATCGAGGTTGCTCGCAACGTAGTCGGTGAGATCATAGGTAGGGATGCTTGAGTTGACCGTGGTGGTGTTATCGTCAAGTTGTCGGCGATCGAGCTGAGGTGTGTCTGCGTATGGTACAGCAGGGAGCGCGGCGCGCTTGGTCTTCTTGCCAAGCTCCACGCAGGCGGTCTTCAGATCCACAGTGGTCGAAGAATGGATCGGGAGGTTCTTCTTGCCAAGGAAGAAGCCATTCAGTACCCCAAAGAGGTGATTTCGGGCACCCAGCTTCACCGTAACACCCTTGCAACCATCAATCGCCTTGATGCCAGCCGAGAGCTTCTTTCCTCCACCAGTCGCATCGATAAGCTGTGCTTCAATGGCGACCGTAGCGTTGACCTCAAGCGTTGGCTCCGTGGCGATACCGATAGAACCTTTGCAGGCGTTGCATGGTCCGACGACCAAAGCTAGCTCGAGACCGATAGGTATTCCAAAGCCAGCTGTGAGCTCGATTTGTGCGTCGGCGGAAAGACCGGGTACGAACTCTGGAGTCCAACCCTCTTGGGTCCAAGCTTTAGTCCCAAAGTCGTACGAGAATCTCGGGTTGGTGAACTTGACATCGGCTCGTGCGTGGATGTTGCCGCTCATCTTAACGCCCATTTTGACGTGCGTGCCAACCGAGAGAATTGGGCCAATCGTGGCAAAGCCAATCGTGAAGGGCGAAAGTGGAATGTCGTAAAGCTTGTTCTCGATGCTCTGCTCGTGGACGTATTCACCGTATACACCAATACCTACGCCAACAGCGAGGTTGGGGAATGTTCCTTCGAGCTTGCCGCCCGTGATACCAGTGATCCCAAAGATGATCGAACCTTTAGTGTTCAGAGCTCCGGTAACACCGCAAGAGACACAGTAGATGTTGAGAAAGCCGCCTTTCGTGATTTGAGTCTTCTTTGTCTTCGAGAGGACTGATTTGTCCTTCGGAAGATTTCCAAATGACTTGAGTAGGACAGCCTTATCACCCCATGGAGACTGCGAAGTTGAAAGCCCGAAGTCAGTGTATATCTCACATATAGCTCGTGCATATATCTCTCACCTCAACTCCTTTGGCACCTTCCTTAGGCTCGCAGGCGTCTTTCTTCTCTTTGCCTTCCTTCTTCTTCTTTGACGCCTTTGTCTTCCTAGGGGTTTGGTTGGACGCCTTGGGTGCACGTCTGGCTTTGCGGCCACTATCTTCACATTCCGCCTTTGGTCGAGGCAGCGTTACTAAAGAGAAGTATAAGTGTCATTCATCCAAATCGGGACGAACAATACTTACAGTCAAGAGGCTCTTCACTGAAAGGAAGCTCAATTGGCTTGCCCCTGACAAAATCTGCCAAAGCGTCGAGTCCGTCTTTGACGTCCTTGACAGAGTCCTTGAACTGGTCAAAGCTCTGCTTCACCGCGCCCTTTAGGTCGCTAAAGGCATTGGAGACCGTTGATTCGACCCTGCTGGCTGCTGTCTGCACTCCAGTCTTGATTATCTGGGCACCTTTGACGGCGCTGTTGAATCCCGCCTGAACGCCTCGCTTGAGATCTTGGGCTTTAGCCTTGAAGAAATCAGACACATCTCGTTTGCCTGGAGTGTCATTGTACATGCTGGTCATATTGAACTCAAGTGCGATATCGGCAACGACGTCGCCAAATTCGAAGTGGTCAATCCCATAGAATCCGAGGCTGTTATCCAGTGTATCATCGAAGCTGTAGCCCCAGCACGCCGTCGGCAGACCGTATTTGGTGTCGACGGGAGCACTGCACTGGTATTGTGCAGGTGTTGGGGCCGGCCATGTGGAATTTCCATCCCCAGTCGGCGTTGGCGCATCTCGTCGAGCGAGCATGTCTACCGCCCCAGCGTAGTGAGCGGGAGCGTAGTCGCCCCATTGAAGAGCAATCTCGTGCGTGACATCGTGGATAACTTTCGAATTGCCCGATATCGTGGCAGACAGCTCATCGTGGTCGAACAAAATATGGCTTGACTCGTAGTAGCAACGGTCATCCGAGTCGACTTTCTCGCAGCCTGGGGTGTGTGCGACGAAGACGATGCTCTCAGGCAAGTCCCCTATAAGATTTAGTACACGTCAAATACACTTTGGATAGAACCTTACATTCCACGATAGCATGCTCAAAAGCTGTCTCGCTGATGAAGTATACCACAAGGTGTCCAGATGAGACCAGCACCGCTCTCACTGCAGCCGAGTGATCAAGCACTACTGATGGGCTCTTCCATTTTGGTGTTGCTATGGCATAGGTACCGACCTTGGCGGTCTCTGGGCTGTGGAGGTAATGTAAATCGTGTCCCTCGCCAGGTTTACAAGGCGTGAGGTTGTTGATATCGTGCAGATCGAGTGTGTCTGGTAGGACAGGGCGTAAGGTCGGAATGTCACCCAGGCGATCGGAGGGGAAGATGTAGTCGCCCCCAAATGATGCCTTTGCAGTGACCTCGGGATGAACAAGATATGCTGGAGGGTGGGCCAAGGCGAGAGTCGCCAACAGGAAAGGAAGTACCTGATGCATGTCGACTACAATCGCTGTACAAGTTGACTTGTGGCACAATACCTAGAGGACGGTTGTGGTTTATATTCGATACCCAGCGACAGGCTTCAGTTCTGTCTCCTCCTCGGTACCTTGAAATTACACGGCCTAGATTCGCATCATATCGTTCAGTACTACAAGGAGCTGGGATGTGTAAAACACAATGACTCTAGTGTATCTGCATTGAGCTGAAAGTCCCTGATCGATCTTCGAGACCATCACTGGATATGATTGTGAAGCTGAGTACAGGTAAGCCACAGCGAGCATAACGACCGAGAAGAGTCCGTGGCGAACACTAGTTCAGCTTGGTCTGGGGTAAAAGCCAGCTCAAAAAAAGCCACTGGAACCTCTCCGCGGCCTTGTTAGGAGGGTGTAAATCGAGCAATGCCGGGTCTTTTGTGAGGCGCCCTGCTGAAGCCACCTAGAGCTCGTTAGCGTTCTGCGACTGACCACAATCCATATGCAAGCTTTGGAATAGCACAGTGGTCCAAACAAGAATCGGCTTCTTCGTACATAACATTTGTCTGTTTAGGGGTTGACGTTTTTGACGACGCCCGCCACGATCAAGGTACGATGCAGGTACCTTGTCCTCTATGTTCTTCACTACTGTGAAAAGCGATGTAGATGAAGCATCTAGATAATATTTCAGATCACGAAATTGGCGTCCAAGGCGTCAATCGATTCGCGAGCAGAGTCATCTCAAGTGCCAAGAATTGACAGGTTTTGTGTGCGGATCTGTGCAAACGCGTGAGCGGCAGAGGGGTAGAGGTATGTTCCCCGGACTTTCGCGACCTCCGAAAAGCGCTGTTGGTGGCGTCGCTGGACGGGCTGAAAAGTCGTGACACTGACTCCCGTGCTGTCGAAAGCGGTTGGCTAGGAACTTTGGAGGTAGTGTGGTCGTTCGCTATTCGCTCGCGATACGTCCGATATGCGGCTAGATGCCGAAAACAGCCTCGTTCAGAAGCCTCGCCCAGTTTTTCAGCTGCGTGATGGAGGTCGTGTGGATGTGGGAAGAGGAAACTGGGATAAGACCTCCGTCAAAGCACGGGCCAGAGAAGCCCAGGCTTTCGACAACAACGTCGATCGTAGCCTAGGTATTCGGAATCACTTTGAGATAGCATGGATTTTGTACTTCAGCCGCACAAGTTCCACCAATGCTCTCCGTTTGCTAGACTAATGCTTCTAGAACACCATAACTGTGCGAGATTCTTCTAACGTGCTGTGCGAAGACGCCGACGCGTTTCGACTCAATCAAAGGTCATGCCCTCTAATCCAGATGCGTGATAGGTAATGGGCGAAAGATTTCGTGGAGCGCGAAGAACTGCAGGTGTAACGGAGTTGTGAGATGCCGATCTCGAATAAGCATCACAGCGTACAACATCTTAGGCTTCAATTATGATGCTCCTTCATGTGGGAATCTTTCTGTCTCAAGAGGCAAGAGGTTGCAGGTCGACGTAGTCGACTGACTCGCTCGCATCCCAGCCTCGGCCCAACTTTACTGTGGGGTAGAGCAAGCTCCATCATGACAACGCGCCCTCCAGGTTACCAGGTAATACTCCAAAGTATCGTCGCCGGCCGCTAGAATCAATAACCTTAATATATCACAGAAAAGCTCCAGCAAGAGGTCCGTGGCAGCATTCCAAAATGGCACCAACCGCCAAACCAATCTTGTTCCACTACGGGCCATCAATCTACTCCCACCGAGTATTGTGGTATCTTTGGCTTCGCGGGATCCCATATGATGAATGTGTTCAGCCGCCCGTTATGCCTCGTCTAGATTTGGCATCCATCGACGTGGGCTACCGCAAGATGCCCTTACTAGCTATAGGTCGGGACGTCTATTGCGACAGCCGACTGATAATCTCAAAGCTTGAAGATCTATACCCAGGCAGTGATCTCGCGCCCTCAACGCCAGCCGAAGCTGGGACCCAAAAGCTTTTCGAAAGTTATACGATTGATGGCGGGATCTTCGCAAATGCGGTGAAGCTTATACCGTATTGGACGGATGTAAGCCTGCTCAAGAACAAGGCGTTCCTGGACGATCGGCAGAAATTGATGGGTGGGAGAAGAATGACTCGAGAGGCTATGGAGGCGGGTCGCCCAGATGGCTTGCAACACATACGTCAGGCCTTCGAGTTGCTGGAAACTACATTCCTCGCCGATGGACGCAATTGGATTTTGGGTACGAAAGGCCCGACCTTGGCGGACATCGACGCGTCGTGGCCATTTGAGTGGCTCATCGTCGATCGCAACATGAAAGATAGCTTACCTGAGGACCATGTGAGCGAGAAGCTCTACCCAAAGGTATATGCTTGGGTCCGACGCTTCATGGGCGTGGTCGAAGAGCGAAAGAAGTCTTGCTCTCAGCCGACGACGCTAGACGGCGAGACTATGGCTGCACGCATTTGGGAAGCAGCGCAGACCTCGGACGTCATTGGTTTCAGCGCCATTGATCCATTGGGGTTAAAGCAGGGTGACGAAGTTGAAGTCTTTCCATCCGACTACGGGCAAATGGGTAAGAGTTCTGGTAAAATAGTTGGCTTGAGTACCAGCGAGGTGGTTATCCGGAACAAGCAAGACATCCTCCTGCATTTTCCACGTTGGAATTTTAGTATCAAGAAAGCCTCGCCAAGCACTTCACGACCGTCACGCTCTGTCGAACCATCCAAACGGCTTCCAAGGATGCGCATGCTGTACCACCCATTCTCTCCCTTTGCGCGAAAGGTGATGGTACTCGCCCACGAGCTCGGCCTCTCGCAGCACATCGAACTTGAGAAAGTCGTCATTTGCCCCGTACCATTCCCTGGTTGGAGCGACAACAACGAAGATGTTTCCGCGTACAACCCCATGGCAAAGATTCCATGCCTCATTTCAGACGACGTACCATATGGCATCTATGACTCGGACGTCATTTGCGAGTATTTGGAGAATCTGGTTTCTGTAATCCACAGGAAAGATGCCCGGTACTGGCAGCTGCATACACTCCATGCCTGTGCAGATGGTATAATGGATGCCTCTGTGTTGATAACGTACGAAGTGCGTATACGCAAAGCACGCGGTCTTTTCTTCGATGAATGGATGGAAGGGCAAAAGAAGAAGATCATTCGCGGATTGGATCGGCTGGAATCTGCAGCGAAGAGCGGCGTTCTCCTGGGACCAAGTGCCAGCCCTGCCTCAGCAGATGAGGTGACCGTTGCGGTGGCAGTAGCCATGGCTAGCCGAGCGGAGTATCTAGGGATTGAAAGAGGCAATGGAAGGCCAAATCTGGAAGGCTGGTTGGCAAAGTGGGAACAGAGAAAGAGCTTTCTAGACACGCCGCCTGGACCAAAAGATTGGGTATTCGAAAGCAAGGACAAGAACGAGTCCAAGATTTGATGGTATAATGAGTAGCATAAGCGTTCTTTACCGTAGTAAATCACTATGTCGTCAATCCTGGATGTACGGAGTTTTGTATCATGTTACATGTGAGCGCTGAGGCCAAATTTGAATCGAAAATCGTAAATAGGAGCATCCTACTATCCTTATGGGTTCTTGAATAGCTTCGCATACTCAACAGCTAGTGCTGCCTACTGTGACTTTCCACAGTGCTTGGTCTCTCATAGCAGATCCAAGAAAGGGAAGTCAAACACATTCCCCGCGTCAATAAAGTCTTCAGGCACAAAATGATTCTCCAGCCAAGGTGCCGTACCTGTATTCGCATCTTCATACGTGTTAGGCGCGACTGTCTCGTTGAACGTATCCATGCCTGGGAAGATGTCGTCAAATGATAGTGGGACTGCTGCCAAGTTCTGATTGATGTTGTTGTCGTAGTCTTTAGACTGCGCGTTAGCCGCGCGATCTGAGTGGCTTAGTTTTGCATGCAAATCTCGCAGTCCCTGCAGGCGCTGCCAGGTTTTTCGAAGCGCCGTACATCTTGAGCTGAGCTGATGGAATAGATTGAGGAACATATCGAACTCCGCGCGTGATCGATTCCGGATTGCTGAGCCGCTGCTCACTACGGCGATCAGGAGATTTCCAAATGCAGTTTGGAGGAGTTGATGGAAGAACAATGGATGAGTGCGAACCAATGCCGTACGCTCGTTGAGCTGAAACAAAACACGGATCGTCTCCATTGATATCTCAACAGCCTTGAGTACGATCGGCTCATTCTGCCTGGAGTGAAGGGGACCTTGAAGCACCGGACGATATATCAAGTTCCTCAAATGTGATTTGCGGACAAATATGATGGAATGGTAGTATGTCGGCGCATGGTCCGAGTCGCGAGTCCACAGGATTTGTTCTGGCAGTTTCAGGAAGTGGGGGAGTGCAGCATACCACTCGAGAATCTGGTAGTCTAGGTAGTCGATGTCGTCTACTCTTGACTCGTACGTTTTCTCCGAGTGATCGTTCATGGCATGCCATGTTTTGCCAGCCAGCTTCGTCCATTGTAACAACGCTGGAAGTAGCGGATTTGGAGTCTCGATAGTGTAAAGCGATTTGTCAATGTACGAGTCTTGAATGGAGAAGGGAATGCCTTGTCCAAGACTTAATCTTCGCTCGAACATGTAGACAGACCAAAATGCGTGCAAGGCTTCCTCGTTTTGCGTCGCATCGGGGAAGAACCGATCAAGCATTGCGCGGCGATGTAAGCCGGCTTCAAGACATAGCCTGGCTGCGAAAGCGATGCATCGGCCCGTGCGGACTTCTTCGTTTAGATGATAGTGATACGTTGCCTGCCTAATCAGCTGGTATGCCGAGTTTCTGATCTTGATTACTTACCACGAGATAGAGAAGCTGTATACCGTGGATACCTTCAGGGGTCCATATGAGTCCCTCCACTGCTTCCGATGTACTTTGAAACAAGCGTTGCGCCTGATGGTCTCTGCCGCCAGCTTTTTTAGTCATACCAATTGCAAGTACAATCTTGAGTTTGTTCGTATCATGGTTGAATAGCGCTTCGGCAACTAGTCCACCACGTTCTCGCAGTCCCTCGGAGTGCGCCAGCTGGAGAGAGTCGAACACCCTCTCTGCTGTGTGCGTCAACGCTTGACGACTGACGGCAGGAAATACAGTGCCAAGGCCATTGCACCAGTCGTCAATGTATGCGATTGCGACATCCCTGGTCACATCCCAAAGGGGATCGATAGTCAAAAGTCTCATGATTGGCCCATATTGCGCCAGACGACTAGTCGAGCTAATTGGACCACCTGATTCTCTATGTTTCTCTGGTATCGCGGAGGGCATCCCCATGGCTCTCAAATTTCCATTGACAGCATTGAACGCGTACTCCGTGCTAGAAAATCCGCTAAACTCTGGCGTATTGATGGTGAATTCTGGAGCATGAGCAGAGGCAGGTGCTGCTTTCTCGTGAAGTTTGTCACTCTCTTGAAGTGGCCGCTGCTGCACGGTATTTACGGACATGTGACTTCTGCTTGCTCTCACCGTTGGCGGAGTTGATGCGGAATTCTGACGACGCCTCGTATTTGGGCTACGCCTAGAACATTATCAGTGACACTCCAAGGTCTCAGGAGGTTTCTACACTTACAGATTCTTGACCATAGATCCTAAAGGTGGACCGACATAGTCACAACTTACGCTGTGTGCCGCACACCGAGCACAAGGGTTTTGACCTTAGATGGGCGCACGAGGTCAGTATGTGTCTCAGGTACAACTCATAAGTGGTTCTTAACTGACCATCACATCTAACTTTTCGCCTTTTGCAGTCTCTACTTCCAGCTTTCAGCATCTCAATGCAATGGTCGGTTCACTGATGCATGCTCACCAAGCTCTGGACGCGTACCGAGCGCGTTTTGAGCGGAACGCGTTCGCGCGGACGTTGGGTTCAGTGTTTGCCTCCATTGTCACTCATGCTTCGGATGCGCAATATACCACGCAGCCATGCACATACATGGCACTGGCCGAAAGGCTGTAGGACTATCCGGATAGGAAACAGAGCAGAATGATGCAGTAGATGGTGACCAGGTAGCTGATGTGATCCACCACACCTCGGCTGTGCCGTAACCAATCAAATTTCGAGGTCTCACGCGTCACGCAACTTGCTTATGCCAGAAAAGGATTGGCCGAGATGCACACCACTACTTCATGACAACACCATTCCTACAGGCAAGTAATGCAATTTTTCCAAGAGAAGCCAAATCTGGTTCACACGTGCGAGAGACATGTCTCCATTGCACTCCGCAGTCAAAAGCATCACGATGCGGACACAACGAGATGAGATTACAGAGTGACTCATCCAAAAACGAAATTCTCATTACTGATCACGAGCGATCAACGTGACGGGCAATTTCTCGGGCTTCACAAACCAATAGTTGATGGTCTTCCAATTCTCTTTTGGCATCTCCAGCTTCAGGTCGAACTTCTTCACGATTTCTGGTACGAGTTTAGACATCTCCAGCATCGAGATGTGCCGGCCGAGGCAGGTTCTGGAGCCTGCGCCAAACTGGGCGATGCGGTTAGTTGAGCCGAGACTCTCATGTTGATCTGGCTTACGGGCATGTTGTTTTCTTCCATATGTTTCAGTCGCTCTCCGCCCTCATTCTTGGCTTCGAGCCACCGTTCTGGTCGGAACACGTTCGCATCTGCTCCAAAGACATTCTTGTCGTAGTGCGCGACCCATGTATTGACGCCAACCGTTGAGCCAGGAGGCAACCAGTGGTCTCCGACTTGTACGCCACCAGCAGGAACTATCCGCCAAAGAGGCAACCCCGTCGCTGGATGCATCCTGAGCGCTTCTTTGATTACGGCTTGAAGATACGGCATCTCCTGGCTGTCTTTGAAGGTTGTTCTCCTGTCCACGAGACCTTGGTCCTCGATTTCTTTCGTCAGGTTCGACACAACTTGCGGTGAAGTGATGAGATAGTAGAAAATGGCTGAAAGAGAGACAGCTGTTGTGTCTGCGCCAGCGACGATGTTGCTCATGCCCATCATGAAGATATGGAACTGCGTCACTTTATCCGGGTTCTGTCTATGCGCCTCATTTAGCTTCTCCAGAAAATCCTGTGATGCTGCCCCGTCATTTGCGTCTCGAGCGTCAGGAGTGGAGAAGCCCTTTTCTCTTGATTGCGCTCGTTCGCCAATCTTGCGCCGCACAAAAGACATCAAATAGGTTCGACCAGCTGCACCAGACCCTGGGATCTTCTCCAGGATGGGGTAAAGGTAGGGATGTAGCTTGGGAAATATGCCGACTAGGCTGGAATAGACCATGCTTTTCTCAAGCGCAGCCATTGTGCCTGCGACATCCTCGCCCTTGTCGAGGAAGCCGAAGCGTTCCGAGTACCTTGAAGTCGATGTACGAAGTCAACATTTGTCTCAGATACAGACATGTAAAGTACGTACGTGATCTTCCCAATAACATCAAAGGCATAGCAGTGGAGCCAGTGAGCTAGATCGACACAATTACCCGAGCGAGCGAAGTCATTCAATTTGTCCAAGAACAAGTCGATGCAATCATCCACGTAGGGTTCGAAAGACAATAATGAGCTCATGCTATAGAGAGCTTGGAAGCGCTTCCTAGTCTCCGCGTGCCTCTTCATGTCTTGATCTGCGAAGGTGGTCCATATGGCTGGACTCGGATGCACCTGAGGAGTACACCACCAGAGTCAGTGTATGTCCAAATTTTCATTTCGTGGACTGAGCTACTGACCCAGCCCTGGTACCAATCTCCTTTTGGGAACTTGGAACCAATGCCATAGATGGTCTTGGCAGGAGCTGAAATGGAGAAGTGTCCAGGTGCTACCTGGACGACCTGTCCATGTATCTCGTGGAGGGCGATGTTGTCGTGGTGGAAGTTCCCCGCTCGAACTTTGGCATAGTACCACAGGCGCGTGATCTTACTTGCTACAGGGCCGGGTATGGCTCGCGACGCAGAGAAGAAAAGTTCCCATATTGTGGAGCAGAGTAGAAAGAAGACTCCAGCGGATCCCACGTAGGATAGAATGCTCAGGACATGCATCTTGTTTAAGGCCACCGAAACAGGAGAGATAGTGAAGTCGCCTCTCTATTGCGAATAGACTTCAGAAGTATCCGTCTATGCATTGTAGCAAATGCTGTGGTCCTGATATGTAATGTTCATCTACAGCTGGTGACGCATGTTCGCCGGTACTTGCCAAAGGCAAATAGTCTTTCCGTCTTCGGCAGGACATTTCACCAATGAGAGAGTCAGGCGCCTTGCCCGCAACTTCTCTCCAGTTTCTTCCGCGTTCCGCTTTCCGCGTTCCGTTCCGCAACACCCAAGAACGCTTTCCATTTTAAGGCCTTTATATGATCTGGGGTGCGGGGTATAGATCAAATGGCAATTGGTGCGAGAGCAAGGTCACATTGAGATAAAATTACACCTCGTCATCACCTCTCTTCTCTAACATCTGCGCGTTTCCCATCAATTCCTCCCCGCGCTCCAACTAACCCTGGGCCACACTAGGCTGCCATTGAAAATGCCCCCCAGGGTGTCGACCCAATTTGCCAGATACACTATGACTAGAAATACGAAAAGACTGAGGCCCTTGAATCCAGGACTGTCCATCGATGAGCCTAGTGTTAATCAAGCAGTACTGATTGGGAAGATCATATCTCACCACGTGAAGGAGTAGGTAAACTGGCGCTTGTTAACGACATCAGCGACGCCTACAGATGCTAGACATAAGCAGGTATAGTCGAACAAGTGAAGGAGCAATGCGAAGTGGTTTCCCGCATTATCAAGGCCAGATGCGGAATGAATGTAGTGCGGGAACAACAGCCACTGGTCTAATGACCGGGAGTTTAGAGATCCAGGTTGCATCCTATTTGTTAACGTCCATTGTTGTATCCGTATTTCCATGCAACTTGCTCGAATTGCTCGAAAGACCCGGCGGACCATGAAATCTACGTCGAGCAATGATTGTCGTCTTCCCCATTCAGCTTTTCATCAGTCACTACACCTCGGATCCTTCGCCAACGTCATCATGACCTAGCGGGATAGAAGCAACTCCTTCTGCGTCCACACCTCCTGGGTATTTCTCTGCGTGCCACTGAACCCAAGTCGCATAGTCCGTCGTGTCATCGCCTTCACGATACCAGATTCGATACCGGTGGTTGACCCACACGAACGTCCGTCCATTGAACTTGCGCCTCTCTCCAATCTCATGAATGTGGTTCGCGCGCAGCCGCCCCTTGATTTTCATCCAGAGCAACACCTCACGCATACCGCTGAACGCGAATTGAAGGAAAAGCTTTGTTTCCGCGTCAAACTGTTGACCACGGTCCTCGCTCGAGATGAAGTCCAGATGTAGGTTATTCAGCTGTCGCAGTGAGGTGATAGTGTTAGCAAGGGACTCTAGTCCTGGGCTGAGTAGTGGCTGTCCTTCTACGAAACGCAACTTCAGAGCTTCGGCGTCATTGCCAAAGATGTTGGAAACGAATAAGCCCAGGCGTAGTGTGCGAAGACTCTTACACATCGCAAGCATGGGTAAGAGTGATTGAAACCATTTGCACCCGTTTGTACTTGGATCAGGTCGACTGGACGGTATTTCAAGTACAGGAATGCCCGCGCTGGCTTCCGGTTCCACGATCGTGAGGAATGTGTGTAGAGCCTCGTGTTGGGTTGCATCGCTGGACGTTAACGAGAGTCGTAGCTGACTCCAAAAACAAGCTCTTGACTCTTTGCGGACCTGCTAGTTGGTGGGGCCCAGCAATGCCAGCTTGGCGATGGTGAGTTCATCAGCATACTGCCATATGTGCATGGCTCGATGCCACGTAAGAAATTGTCGCTTGGCTACGATGATCGTCATCTTCCCGAGATTGCCTTGCTTTAAAAAAAAAGAGCGCGAAGCTGTAAATCATATTCCTGATTTCTCCTGATAGATCGAGAAACGTCTTTCGAGAGCTACCGTGGTTGGACTCGCTAGCGAACATGCGGTCTTGACGCTGTCTCAGCAAAGCTAGGAGTGCAATATCGGAACTGTAGAATGAATCTTCCTCTGGGATGGGCAGTTCCCAGCCATCGTTAAGCTCTTCTTCCAGAACATTGCGCGATTTCCATCTCTAATAGCTGTCAAGGTCGCGCTCGTCAGATTCTTGAAGTGCCCTGACATAATCTGCTTTCTTGCGGCGCCCGCGTAGCTCAAGTCCACGGCGGCGCATCTCTTCTTTGAGGTCAGTGGGTGTCTTCGTACGATAGGCAGGTGGTTCATCAGAGATGAGCTCATCGCGGATGTCTTCGCTGATGGGCATTTCCGTGGGCCCGAACGTGGTTGTGGTGCGAGACTGCTTGAATGGCAGCGGGGTGAAATACTTTAGAAGGCTTGAGTAAATGCTTGCGAGCAAACGTTGCGGCAACCGTTGAGGACTTAATGACTAGGCGGGACGAGTAGTCTGCAGATTTGCATAGTAAATAGAAAAATGGACGACTGCAAGCCTTTGATATTTCAGCATTGCGCTTGCTCCAATATCAGCAATTGTCCACAAACGACATGTGGCGAATGGAATTGAAGCCATGGACCTGCAGTCTGATCGGTGGTCAGCTGTTCTTGCCGTCTAAGTTGTGATCTTGCGACTTCATGTCCGAGATGGTTCTCAGTCGTGATGCAGTAGACAAGAAAAGGAGACCACCCAACCGCAACTTCCTCGCTCAGTAAGCCGCCCACCACTAGCCTGCCCCACTCCCTCATCCCACCCCACCAACGCAGCCTCAAACTTGGAACAATGCAACAACGAAAATGATTATCACAGAGACACACAAAGATGTACCGACGAAGGCGGGTGGCGACATGAGTACGTAGTCGAAAGATGTATTAGTGAGACGTGGCTGAAAGCTGATCGACGTTTCCTAGGGATCTTCCTCTTCCACCCGAGCATCCCGAACTACCCAAAAGCCAAGTTTCCGGGCGTTGTCGTGTTCAGTGAGATTTACCAAGGTATGTAGTATTCATGAATCACTTTCAAGAGCTTTGACCGTAACGTCATCTTTTATGTCTCTTTGATTTTTTTCCATCTCATAGTGTGTTATCACACTCCGTTTTCGTTCTCTCACTTGGTCATCATCCTCTCAATATTGTAGAAAAATATTCGTCTTTGAGCACTCAGATGAAACTCCAGACGCTCACATGATCCTCAGTCACCGGCCCCGTCGCCCGTTTCGCCCGACAAATCGCATCTCAAGGCTACATCGTCGCAGCCCCGTCTTCCTACCATGAATTCACTGGCCCCGAAGCACTCGCGTATGACGGCCCGGGAACCGACAAGGGTAACGAGTGGAAGATCACCAAGACGGTCGAAGCCTACGACGAGGATGCTACGCTGAGTATTGATGCTTTGCTCGCGATGGACACGTGCAATGGACGAGTTGGAGCTACGGGTATGATCTATTCCTTCCCATATAGACACCAAATCTATCCAAATCTAAGTGATACTAACATGTTTCCAGGCATGTGTCTCGGCGGCCATCTCGCCTACCGCTGCGCCCTGGACCCACGCATCTCTTCCGCCATCTGCTACTTCGCTACCGACATCCACAGCAGCACGCTGGGCGCCGGCAAGAACGACGACAGCATCAAGCGCGCCAAAGACATCAAGGGCGAACTGGTCATGATCTTTGGCAAACTGGACAACCACGTGCCACCGGAGGGACGTGACCTGATCCGCAAGACGCTTCATGAGGCGGGCGTGACTTTCAGTTTCTACGAGCCGGCGTGGGCGCAGCATGCGTTTATCAGGGACGAGCTGAGTAAGGGTCGGTATGATGCAGCCTTGAGTGGGATATGCTTCGAGATGCTGAAGGAGCTGTTCAATCGCACTCTGAGGAGTGATTTGGGTCCACGATCTGGTGAAAATCTGAAGGTTGAAAACATCTGTTGAAGGACGGAAAGTTGCTGGCTTCAATTTACCTCTTGTATGTATTCGATGTGTGCTGCTTCATGCACAAGATATGTACGCCTCAAATGCAATGTACACACAAGAACCATCGCTTCCAAAACTCCATTCCATGCCATGTCCATCATCTGTCTCCCAGTTCCCCATCTTCTTACTGCATACACGCCCCACAACTCGCCGTCATCCCCACCCGAACCGGCGGCCTACTATCCACCCTCCCAACATCCCTTTTTCCTCCATCTCCACCGCTCCCTCCACTTCCCGGCCCCCGAACTCCCCGCCCATGCATGCCCGCCTGATAACTATCCGGCTCGACAACATGCGCAGGTCGGTAGAACGAGTCTGCGCCGGGCGCGCGGTACGGCGAGCCACGTGCGGCGGCCCATGTATCGAGTGAGAAGAGCGTCGTGAAGTAGAGCGCGAAGAAGGTGAAGAGGGAGTTGGTGGAGCGGGAGACGAGGGACTTCCTGGTGGTGGGGTTAGTAATGTGTGAAGTACGTAAGGGGGGTTTATGAATACGTACTTTTGGGCGTCCATTGTTGGGGGACAAAGTTGTGATTCGGGGTTTGGGTTGAGGTTTGCAGTGGAGTATGTGAGAAGAGAAGAGGGAGGATTTGGTGAGTCCAGTTCGCTGTGACTGCGCCGCGGTGATGGTTGCCTGACACGGATCAGCGACAGGGATATGGGTCTTTCCGCGTTGGCGCTAATGCAGGGCCTAAACTGTCAACGTTCGAACGAACTTTTCGAGCCTCGTCCAGACGCATTAAATTGACAGCAGTATTCCGCAGCGTGCACGAACGGTCTCATTCTTACGCGACTGTATCGAAAGGAAGCGCAGATTTGGTATCATTTGGGAAAGAGCAAGGACGAAGCAGGACGGCGCCATGGTGAAAGACAACGACACCATCGTGGTCAACACGAATCTGCGGTCGAGGAAGGGTGCCGTTGACGAGCCGGTGGTGCAAGGCAAGGTGAGTTGCGAAACTACTGCTTAGATTCGAAAGTGGTGGACTGGTTGAAAGCTCGATGAGAGCGAGAATCCCATTCAACTTCATCTTAACACGTGAGGTGGATATCTTTTGAGCTTTCAACGTACGACATTCTACAAGAACAAAATTACTTTTTACATCAAATTCGCACAAAGACGAACACCCACTAACGATTCTTCAGAAGCGCAAAGCCTCATCCGTTGTCATCCACCAAAACGGCCAAGAGCAAAACACATCCAGTCCATCCAAGAAGCCCCGTACCACGGACCAACCCATCGAAGACGCCGACATCGACACCTCACGCCCAACCGCCGTCTTCAAGCCCACCAAAGGCCGCGACTGGACCGTCAGCATCGCCCTCCCAGGCTCCTGGCTCAACAACGCCAAAAAGCCCGACCACAAGACCCTCCAAGTAGGCCGCATCGCGCGCGCCGCCGCCGTCTTCTGTGTCGACGAAATCGTAGTTTTCGACGACGACCCACAGCAAATCGACACCAACGTCGTCGCGCCAAAATATCTCGGCAAGAAAAGTAAATCCAAATCCAAGCAGGAAATCCTCGACTCCATCCTCGAAGAAGACGAGCCGTGGCAGAACCCAGATCAGTTCTTGTATCATGTCCTTAGCTATGCTGAATGCCCGCCTCATTTGCGCATGACGCTGTTCCCCAAACACGCGAATCTGAGTCAGGCTGGTATGCTACCCAGCATGGACATGCCGCACCACCTCAAGTCCCACGAATGGTGCCAGTACCGCGAAGGCTCCGTGCTAGGCCCCGCACCCTCACCCCCGCCTGCACCAAAAGTCCCAGTAAAAACAAAGGGCAAGTCAACCCCATCACCCACGCAGTACGCATACATCGAAGTCGGCCTCCCCTCCCCCATCCGCGTCCCCATCCCGCCATCCGCCCCTGTCGAATCCGGCATGCGCACAACCGTACGCTTCGAATCTGTATCCGCGCCGCCAAATTGGCCCCACCTTTCGCAGCAGCAATGCGAAGACCTGGAGGCGACGGCATGCAGCAATGCGCTTCCCCGCGAAGAAGGCGGGTATTACTGGGGCTACACTGTGCGCCGCGCGACATCTCTATCCGCTGTTATCTCAGAATCCGAGTACGAGGGCGGATACGATGTCACGATGGGTACATCCGAGCGCGGCGCACCCATTCAATCCATCCTCCCTACAAGCACGACATACAACGCCGAGCACAAAGACGCCCTATCCTCTGACTTCCAGCACCTGCTCCTCGTGTTCGGCGGCGTAGCAGGCTTGGAGCCAGCGGTCGCGAACGACCCCGAGCTCGTGAAGATGGGGCTCGGCAAGGGCAGTGCGAGGGACTTGTTTGATGCGTGGGTTAATCTTGTGCCGGGGCAGGGGAGTCGGACGATTAGGACGGAGGAGGCGGTGGAGTTTGGGCTGTGTGCTGTTGAGCCGTGGGTTAGGGGGAGGGGAGGGGAGTGACGGGTTAGTGAGGGTTGGGAGGGTGTGAGGTATGAATGTTGGGAGGGTACTGCGGTGCGAATGCATAGTGCGTTTGAGTGATTCCAGAGGGCATGTCGTGGCTGTAAGCGTGGAGATGATGGCACTGAAAGTAATCACGGTCGCTCAGTATCAAGCATCGTACGCGTTGTCACGGTTCCCGCAGTACGCATAGCAGACGCGATTGCAGAATTCGTGATCTTTATTCATCATTTGTAAAATGACATCTACCCACACAACTATGCACCCCTCCGCACGTTCGTGCTCATAAGAGTGATCTTCTTCCCCTTCTTCTTCTTCCCGCCCCCAGCCACCTTCTTCGGCGCTTCCTCATCGCCCAGCGACATAGCCTGTACTTGCGCAACAACATCGTCCTCATGAAGTAGATCTTTTTCCCACCCTTGGAGCCAACCGTCATCAGCATCATGATCTGATTGTTGAGGACCAAGTGACGGCGACGTGGAGGCAATAGCCGCTGTGCCCCATACTGTGCGTGGCGCTGACGGACTTGTCGATGGTGATGCGAGGGATGCGAAGCCCTCGCCTCGGCGTGTCGGCCATGGTGGCGATGTCGATGTTGTGTCAGCATCAACGAGAGTATCTGCTGCACTCCCAGCTGCTAGGGGTAAAAAGTCATCTGCAGAAAACCTGTCCGAAATACTCGGTCGTTTCCGCCTGCCTGACGCGAATTCAGCATACTCTGCCTTTTCCGCACGTTGTCTTGCTTTCTCTTCCCTCGTCTCCTTCTCCGTATGTCGTTTCCGCCTCTTCTCGATCTCTGGCTTGAACTTTTCGAGGATGTCGGGGGATACGGTGTCGGTCCAGTCGCATTCTAAGAAGCCGACTTCACATCCGTAGGGAAGATGTGCGAGATACTTGGTGCGTTTTCGCAAATCGTCGTCGACTACATGCCCGGTCGAAACGTGCTCGACACGTGGGAGTATGGTAGCTGGGAACGAAGCGAAGTTGCCGAACGCGGCTTTGAGGATGCGTATGTCGAGCGGTGATAGGTAGTAGTGGAAAAGTGCTTGGTAGAAGAAGTACTCGGATGGCGTATTATGGCTTTCGTGTTGTTGTCGATGGCGGATTTCGGCAAGTGTAGCTGGTATGCTCGTCCTTGAAGAATGCGAAGAGGTTGACATTGTGCGCTGTCTCCCGTCGCCATTCGAAACTGAAGGCTGATTTCCATCACCAGTAGGATTGGCAACCACCGGCATGTTTTCTGGAGAGAAGTTTTGGCCAGACTTTGACGCATTCAACGTGGTGTACATCTCCGGAATGGTGTTTAGGTCCTCGTTGAATACAATGGGCGCCCTCTTGATTTTGGGCTCTGCAGGTTTTGCAGGCATCTCAGGTGGATTCCCAATACCCTTGATCTTCTCCTTTGCCTCGCGTATGCTGCGAACAGCCTTCCTCATCCACTCAATATTGTCCTCGCCAAACATGACCTCATCTTCCTTCTCTTGCATTTCCAACTTCGCAATCTCCTGATCGTACTGGCCCATCATGTAGTCCTCGCCACCCCGCATCACCCGGGCATAGTCCATGACCTCGGCAGCATGATGCCAGGGAATGTCCTCCTCTTTGCCTAATGCGTCCGCGCCGTCACGCGGCATGGCCAGCGTGCTACCAGCTGGTCTTACTACCAGACGAAGAACAACGTCACCACCTTCCCGCGGTGGCTCGCCCTCCTGACCGACGTACCAGCGCACTGGTCTCGTCTCCGCGGTGTAAACTGTGTCGAAGCATAGCGGACACTTCTTCGACCGTGCGCGCTTTTCCGGTGCCTTCCCTTCATCTTCAGAGTGCATGTAGCGAATCAGACATGGTAGGCAGAAAATGTGACCGCACCGGGCCATCCTCGGAGCTACCGGTGTGCCGAGGCAAATCGGACAGGAGGCTTCCTGCGAGAGCTCAGAGGCCAGAATCTGAAGAACATTATTCCAGTCCAGATGGATGTCGGGCTCTGTGCTCTGCGCGCGGTAGTCACCACGAGGGTCGACAATGAAGCGATAGTTCGCATGCACATATCGCGCCTTGTCGACAGCATGGTAGCCAGAACCGAGGCCCCAGGTCGGGTTGCGCCGACTGTTCCTGCCGTAGCCGTGCGAATGGTGATTCTGTGGACGAGGCGGGAGACTGAAGTTCATGAGGTGGGTGATGGACGTCTGGCCCTTGCGGTTGTTGAAGGGACGCATGGCGAGCTGCGGATGTTAGTCAGTACATTACGATATGCAATCTACTGTCGCAACTCACCGACTCGTCGATGGCATCCTCGTCGGTCTGGCGGAAGCGCTTCGAGCCCTTGTGCTGCTTCTTGCCCTGCTGGTTGTTGCGCGGCGTGGGCGATGCTCGGCTAGAGACGCCCGCTCCGAGACTACTACGCTGCTGGTTGAAGAAGTTGACGGTGTTGAGGGCAGGCGCTTGGTTCTGCGCCGGAGAGGCGGGTCCGGAAGAGCCAGTTGCTTTGGACGATGAAGCGACTGGCGGTGGGTTGGTTGACATGGTGCAGCCCAATTAAGGGTGCTTGGAAGCCCGTGCGAGGAATGTAGCGACGCTCGTCGGCGTGAAAGCGATGTGAGGATGTCCAGCTTCTAGTCCACGGATAAGGGAAGAGGCGGACAATGACGCTAAGAACCGGTTCCTCACAGGCAAGAATGGACGGCGAGAGAGGCACGGGAGGAACGAGGGGAAAGGAAAGAGAGGGTCTTGGTGGGTCACGGTTGGTCGGTGTGGTGGTTGTTTCGGTCCCCCAAAGGGTGACTTGGAGGTGGAGTCAGAGTGGCGGCCGGTAGATGACATCGTCTGCGGGACGGTCACGTGTTTGCGGCCACTTGCTACGACGACCTCACGCAATCAACCGCTGCATTAATCCAAGGTGCACATTGTTTGCTTAGACGTCTAGACTCGACTACCGAGCTGTTCAATCCCACTCTCAAAGAATAAAAAGCACATTTCTGCCAGATTTGTCAGGCCGATGCTCATACAAACGCACAGGCCTTTGAGCTCGCGACTCTTCGAAGTCTTTCCATACACATTGATTACCGACACAATCCTCCGCCTCCACCCACCCTCACGCTCTCCTCGCGTCCCCCATCGCGGGCAGTCTCTGCTGCGCTCCATGTCGTGCTGATACAATGACCCCGCGCTGCGCCATCTGCACCTGCCCCGCTACCAGCAGTAGTCCGACTCGCCCGTCCCAGCTGGTGCATCAAGTCGTCGTCGCGCGACCCTCATCCGCACCCCAGCAATAATTTCCACTTCACCACCACCACCATCGCCGCTGCCCGCGCGCCTGCCATCCGCGCCCGCCCAGCACCCGTCGCGCCTTCCGTTGCCTCACACGTTGGCCGCTTGGTCTCTCTGGCCGGCGACTGACTGGAGAGGCAACATCGCCGCCGCGCGCCCATGATGCCAGGCCCTCACGGCGGCCATGGCCCGCCCAACGCCATGCACCACCAGGGACGCAGGCAGGAGCACCACGCGCAGTACTACGCCCATCACATGCCGCCACAGACGCACTCGCCCGTCCACCACAACCCCTACGCCCAGTACCACCACCCGCAGCACTATGCGCCGCCCTACGGCTACCAGCACATGCAGCAGATGCCGCAATGGAACCCTTACCACCAGCCGCCGCCACAGCCGCAGTACGCCATGCCTCCGCGCCAGTTCCAGCCGCACGCCTCGCCCGTGGTAGTCTCTTCGCACCCTCACATAGCCGCCATGCCTCCAGTGAACCGCGCCATGGGCCAAACGCCGCCCATTGTGCATTCACGCACGCCGCCAGTCCAACGCATCCAAACACCCCAGCCAGCGCCCTCGACTCCCTCCGCCCATTCACAGACGCAACTCTCGGCCTCGACTCCCCCAACAAACACAACCATCGACACGCCTCCCCCAGCTGCCGAGAAGTCTGTGCAAGCCGCGCCGCCTTCGCCCACTTCATACAAGCCTTTCTTCCCGCCCCTGCCTTGGCTTTCAGCTCCCGGACCTTTTCCTCCCCGAGCTGGGGGGCGCAAGCGGAGACGACGGGCGCCAGTAGACGCTGACGAAGAAGGCCTAGCTCTCCCATCACGCGAGCAGGCTGTCGAGGAGCCCACGGAGGAGACCGACGAGGTCGAGGAAGGCGAGCAGACTCCCACCGAGGGGCCTGAGGAGTCACTTGCATCGACTGTAGCTGTGCCTTCAGACATTGAAGTCGACACTCCTTCTACTTCTCACCCTCCTTCCGAAGTTGACCTCACACACGTCACAACTCCATCAGCCATGCCTCAACCTGCACAACCCGCGGCCACCACCGCCAAGCACACGCGAAATGCCACCATTCCTGCCATTCCAAACATCCCATTTCGACCGAGGCCATCAAGTCCCGCTTCCACTACACAGAAGTCGGTCAAGTCACCTCCGCCAGCCAAGGCTGAGGCGAATGGGGTAGCACCAGAACAGGAGAAGACGGATGCTGAGGAAACGCCAAAGGCATCTCCACCACAAAAGGCAGCGCCACCCAAATCATGGGCCGAGCTTTTGCGGTCAAAGAATGCTCCCGCTCCCTCTACTTCTACTCAGGCACCTGCAGCGCCCTCCACCAACGGTGTGGTTACTACCAACGGGCCCACTATGCCGACCAGCGACACCTTGGCCGACGTTCTCGCTTCTTTCTCTGTCGAATCGGCGAAGAAGGTCGCTTTTCTTGAGCCCCGTGGCCTTGTAAATACGGGCAACCTCTGTTACATGAATTCGGTATGTATTGAGATTCATATGTAATTATCGTTACTGACAAATCGTAGATTCTCCAAGTACTTTTGTTTTGCGTTCCTTTCTACGATTTCCTGCATCAGGTCTCAGAGCGCGCTGTGCATAGCTTCAAGTCGAAGACCCCTCTGATTGACGCTTTGTGAGTCTCATATGTTCCCGATATATCAATTGTACTAACATCGCATAGAATTCTGTTCATGCGCGACTTCAAGGTCATTGATCGGACCACTTCTGTCGAACAGCTTCGCCTTCGTCTCAAGGACAGCGAGCTGGAGCAGTATGGCGATCCATTGACCCCTGAGTACGTCTACGACGCCATCCGACGCCTACCCCGTTTCGATAACATGAAGCGAGGACAGCAAGAAGACGCCGAGGAGTTCTTAGGTTTCTTACTTGCTGGGCTCCATGACGAGGCCGCCCACATCATCAAGAGCGACAAGCAGAGCCAGGCCACAAACGGTAACACATCGCCAACCAGCGAGCAATCAGGCGCCGTAGACGGTGGTTGGTCAGAGGTTGGCCCCAAGCAGAAGGTGGCCAACACCCAGTCGTCTGGCGCCATCGAGTTCGAGACGCCTGTCACAAAGATATTTGGCGGAAAGCTACGTTCCGAATACAAGAAGCCGAGCGAGAAGGCGTCCGTCACACTCGAGCCGTACCAGCCACTGCAGCTCGACATCGGCGAGCCGAACATCAACAACATCACAGACGCGTTGAAGAACCTTACGCGTCTGGAGACTCTTGATGGCGCCGCTCGAGGTGCTCGCGCCTCCACGAAGCAGGTGCACATTGAGACTCTGCCGCCAGTCCTGATCCTCCATCTGAAGCGGTTCCACTATGACGCACACGGTCCGCAGAAGATCTGGAAGAAGATTGGCTACCCTCTGGAGTTGGAGATCCCGAAGGAGGTGTTCCCACCACACAAGCGCGGCAGCTACATGACGCATGGATCATTTCCCAAGTATCGGCTGATCTCTGTCGTCTACCATCACGGCAAGAACGCGAGCGGAGGTCATTACACTGTCGACCTTCGCCGCCAAGAAGACAAGGAATGGATCCGCATGGACGACACTATCCTGCGCCGTATCCGTGCAGAAGACGTTGCAGAGGGAGGCGCTGAGGAAGACCCAAAGGTCCTTGCTGCCGCACTCGAGCAGCACAAGAGCGATGCTGGCAAGAACAAGAACTTCTTCACCCAGATCGACATGGAGGAGGAAGAAGCAGACAAGGGAGCGTGGAGCCAGGTGAACGGCACCGAAAAGAAGGAGAACACGAAGAAGTGGAGCGGAGTCGTCAACGGCACTGCAACACCCAACTCGGCGGGTAAGCGTACACCACTGCCCAAGGAGAACGTACGCGACAACAAAGTGGCGTACATCCTCTTCTACCAGCGCATCGACACCTGAAAAGGTTCGCCGGGGCGGAGTATGACCAAGGACATAAAGCGCGGCTCGCTAGGCATGACACGACACAAAAGTTTATCTAAAAGCATTTGCGTGGGACATAATGTAGCATAGACCGCATCGCGGACGGTGTTATATAGGTGGCATCAGGGGATGTTGCTACAAGAGATGGAGGGACTTGAGGTTGTGGATGATACCCTTGACAGACATGGTGGAGTCTGGGATAGGTATGATTCAATGACGACGATACAAAGCTTTAATTGTGCGTGTTTTCTTTTGTGATGTTTGTGATGTGCATCAACATGAAGTACTAACATGCGTTGTGGCGACATATTCGACCCGGTATACTACCTCCTGGAGTGTACGCGCCAGCATTGAAAGACTTTCTAAAAGTCCTTTTCGCACAACAAAGCTGGTATCACGCCTATTGTGCCTAATGTAGCCACCAGTGCCTGCTTTTGTGTAGCAGATACCCAGGTAGTCTCACTCGTACGCTCCGAGTGTCCCATCTACCCAAGTACACTCTGAGATTCCAACATCATTCGACAGGAATTGACTGCTCTGTCACAAAGCGTCTTAGTTGTGACTACCTACACAGCCGTAGACGTCGAACTCAACGCCGTCTCCACCCTCCTCACTCTCCCCATACTATCCCCACTCCCCTCACTCCCACTCTTACTCTCCACCTCAACCTCATGCTCCACCATAATCTCGCCCCCATCTACACCTACACCCCCACGCTCCAACACCGTCAACACCGGATGTTCTTTCCTTCTCACGCTCAGCACGCCCAGCATTTCCCCTCTACGTGTGATTGGTACATCTTCTGTGCATTTACTCCACGCGCCCATGCCTAGTTCTTCGTGTGCCATGCGCTGGAGCTGGAGGGTACTGTTGCTGCTCCATTCGAGCTGCGAGTATGTGTGCTTTTTGCTGAGGTGGGATTTGACGAATGAGGGGGGGGACTCGAGGAGGAAGGATAGGATGATGATGATGCCGCCGAGGGTGAAAGTGAATGCTAGGCCGAAGACGCTGAAGTTTGAATGTGCGGAGGACAAAATTTTCTAACACAATCCGTAAGTCGCGCGAATCGAAACATAATATTAAACGTAGTTAAGTTAGAAAAAGAAAAACATACCTGATTCCCACACCCCACCCTCTCCTCCTTCCCCACAGGCCCCGCCCAAAATCTGCGCCTCATAACCTCCCCACTCGGCCCCATAGCACTATCCACCGCACTCCCCTGCATCGCCACCAGCGACGCAGCATGCCAATGCTCCACATCCCTCTGCCACTGATCATCCGGCAGCGGGCCCTGCACACCACTCACAAGACTGTACTTTGAGCTCAGACTCGCCGCGCCGAGCGTCTGCACAAAGCCGTCTAGTTCGTTGCCCGTGAGGGCTGCCATGATGGCCCATGTGATGCGTGCGCGTTGCGGGGGGGTAGGGGAAAGGGAGGCGAGGAGGTATGCGAGTTCTTGTTTGCCGCCCATGCGTGAGCAGCGCTTGGATGTAGATGTCGAGGTCGAGGGCAGGCATATTTGGTATTGTTTCGCGCAGCCCAGGACGGAGGCTGTTTCGTCGGCGAAGTACGCGCCTACGCTGAGGTTGCCCCAGCCGTTGAAGTTGAGGCGGTACCCGGGGACGGTTTGGTGCGCGGCGTACCAGGGGTCGTTGATGGGGACGGGGGAAGTGACTTGGTTGCTGGATAGGAAGAAGAGAGTGACGTCTGCGTCTGTGCGTGCGATTTCTGGAATGGGCGTGAAGCCGCGGCTGGCTGCGCTAGAGCCGTTGATTACGTTGGCGTAGTTGTAGCCGAGCGTGTATTCGGGTAGGAGGGAGGCTTTGCCGGATTGGAAGCGGTCTTTGGGTTGGGTTTGCGGGTACACGTATGTTACGTTTCCGGCGCGAGGTTGGGGAACGGGGCCGTTGGCGCCGTAGTTGTATTGTATGTATGGGACTGGGATCCCGGAGTTGTTGTAATTGATGGTGCTGGTGTAGCCTTCAGATACTAAGGGGGCGCAGTGCGTGGTGCGTCTGTATAAGAAGCGGTCTTCTGGGCGGGCATTCATGCCGAGATCTTTGTGGCTGTCGATATAGCCGGTGTCAATGAGGATGTTGCTGTTATTCAGGCGGCAGATGCCGTCTTGGAAAGGACAGGCGGCGCTGTGGTTTGAAGTGAAGGGCAATTGGCTCTTCACGTATGTGTTACAGCCCTGTGCATTGCCTTTCGTTGCGTAGCAACTGAGCGCATAATTTGAGAAGGACACAAGCCGTTGACCGAGGAAAGGTATGAGCACGGTGAAGAACTCCGGACTTGTTTCGACCGCAGGATTCTTGTCTTGACCAGCGATATGGTGTCCGAGTATATTCACACCGCAAGTACCGCGAACAAGAACCTCCTCACCCATTGCAGATCCCACTCTTGAGGAAAGCAAACTAGCCGCGATGAAGCCGATACCAATGCACGCGGATAGAATAGCCATAGGAAGCAGTCGGTGGTATGTTCGGTGTCCAATTTTGCGCCACGCCATAAGGAGCTGATACCAACTGAGGAAGCCGGCCAAAGGATTATCTGCATTCTTGAGTATCGCCTGCCGTTGGTGGTATATGCCGTCCTGTGGTTCCGCCGACGACTGGGCATGATGTATGGCAACGCATACTATTCTCCAGAAACGCGCGCCGACAAAAGTTATGAAAAGCGCTACAAATGCCACAACTACATTACCATTCTTCTGGGTCATCGTGAGCGTCGATCCGAGGACCTGGTTCTTGGACCAGTTGGTCCAGACGCCCAGGAAGACACTTGGGTTGGTGTCTACACCGAGTACCGACGACATGTTGGGAGCGCGCGCAATTCGATGAAGTTCCTGGATCTACTCCGGTCCAGCAAGAGAGGCAGGGCGTAACTATAAATGCCGGCCGGGTGGGCAGGGGTCGGTCCGCTTGTGGATCGACAGCTCCATGCCTGTGGTGGTGTCCAAAGATACCGATGTGCAGGCCACGTTCAGGGCCGTCGTATACACCGTCAACGTCAAACAGTGGCGTCTGCGACATGAACGGACGCTACTCAAGCGATGAGAATGTGAGTGGTTGCAGACGGCGAGGTGTAGCGAGCCATGCGACTGCCGACCTCATATCTTCATAGGGTGGTATGCAAATCTCTGTAAGAAGTCAGAAGTTTGCCCAACGCGTCCCAAGCGGCGATTAAAATCCTGCCGCTGACTGGAAATGGTAGGGATCTTTGAGTACAATGCAGCTAACGGTAATACCCCATTGGTGGATCAGTCGCACTTCGATCCCAACCACAAGTGCAATATGATATTTGTGTATGCATCGCTGGGGGCGGAGTAAGCTCGTAATCGTGTCTCTGCACCACTGAACCAGCTGAGATAGACAGCGACGTTCGAAGGCAGGTCAGATAGCGAAGTTGTTGTACGTCCGAATATCGTCGATTAGATGTGTTTTTCTTTTTAAAAGCGATCTGCAGTTCTGCCTGCGAAGCTAAAGCATATCGACAGAAGCGCACTTACCAGGTGCGGCAAGACTTCGTGATCGATGAGAACAGCACAAGGTATGAAGTACCGGCTTCGAGGGGTGCAAGGATATTTGCATTCCAAATCAAGAATGTGTCTATCTTCGAGACGCTTTTAGCAAGTGACAAGTCCTTACAAAACATATCAAATACATACAGACTGTATTTTGATCATACTCTGGGTAGTGCTTCGCTGAGTTGATGGATCATGAATACTCGCCGCATCTGGTGGGCACTACTGTGTGGGAAACTGGAGGGTTCCGTTGATGTGGGCTGACAAGTGCCTCCGACAACAGTGTAGTGTTTTCCTGCAGGACAGAGATAGTGGCCAATCTCCAGTCGAGCTCAGACTGCGGATCGACAAGCCGTTCTCTCTTCACTTGCAAATATTTGACATCGATCAAATGGAAGGTATGCAGGACCGAGAAGTCAGCCAGGCGAGGCTGATGAAGCAATCGAATACATGGCGAGTAAGATTCGACTTTGGCACAGATTGTTGCGCTAGGTAAGTCCAAGGTCATCATTAGCTCCCAGATGTCACAATGTGAAAGGAGCGTGCCTCGCACCTCGATATCCATCGATCAAGTGTTGCTCATAACTCAGCAAGCCTTACCAGTGAGGACGATGAAGATGATCCTCATGCGTTGACAGCGTCAAGACATAAATGTGTCAGTGAAGGACACCAACCAATAGCGACTCCCACGATGCCCATTCCTCGCCAAATCGCGCTAGTACCGACGTTTCTCGAACCTCGGATTCAAAGCTCCACCGACACGTCCATTTTGCCTCTCATCACCGCTGCCTAACCACCACAACTCCAATTCTCCTCCCATCAACAACACCCAACCCCATCTATCAAAATGCCCCGTCAACGTGGAGGAGGAGCCGCCCCTCGCAGGCCCACCGCACCCGCCGCAAAGCCCGCAACCACAGCTCCCGCACCACAGCGCCGCGCAGCCTCCACTGCTGCCCACCCTCCCCAGGGTGCTCCTGCACCACAGCAGGCGGCTCAGGCACCGGCTCCCACGCCTCAGGGACCTGGTTTGTTCGGACAAATGGCTTCGACCGCTGCGTAAGTCTTCCTCGTCCCAGAACGCCACCTTCACACATACCCCCACTTCCACCCTCCTCGAAGTAACATACTAACACCTCGCAGCGGTGTAGCAGTAGGCTCCTCCATCGGCCACGCCGTCGGCGGCTGGTTCGGAGGCGGCTCGAGCGCCCCTGCCGACGCCGCGCCCCAGAACACCGACTTCGCACAGCAGCACCAGGACACCAACAGCGCCCAGATGCAGCAGAGCAGCGGCGCGTGCGCAAACGACGTCAACCAGTTCCGCAAGTGCATGGATGAGAACCAGGGTAGCTTGACCGTGTGTGGGTGGTACTTGGATCAGCTGAAGGCGTGTCAGCAGGCGGCTGGGCAGTACTAGAGGGATGAAGAGAGCGATTGCATCGAGAGTGAAATAACATGGAGCGAATGCATTTGGATGGGCGTATACATGTGCATCTAGTGCAATTGCATGAGAATCACCACTCTGCCCTGCGTGATGTGAACAATCTCATGCATGGCCTACAAGCTGATTTTATCTCACGTCAGTGGAACTCCAGATGGACTTCTCCAACAACCGTCCCGCATTATGATGCTGATCTCGCTACCATTGTACCAAATATATTAGAGTCATTTCACATCATCCCGGCATCCATATATCGTATACCAGTGTTCATCCCATCTTGCAACGCCCATTCCCTGTCCCCCCATCATCACATCAAATTTTACCAAATGCAATACTCTAGCCTCGATCTCCACTCCTCCAACAAACGTAGAAGAGCTCCATATCCATTCCCACGCCCGTATGCCAGTTCCTCAATCAATGCAAATGACCTCCATATCCACAGCACTCCCCACCCCCTCTTCGATCACCATCTTGCCCTTTCCCTTCCCAGTATATTCCACCTCCCCTACACCGACCATTACATCCGTCACGTTCTCTCCTTCAACAAACCCAGAATCGACTCTACGTTTGCTGCTCGAAGGCCCGGCTTCCGCGTACCAGTCTTTACCCAGATTGACGTGTGCGAAGCACCCGACGTCTATGTCGTCAACCTGGTACTGCATGGCCTGAGAACTAGCTTGCGGAGCGGGACTAGGGCTCGCGTATAATTCCTCATGAGAAGTGAAGTCATGGTCCTGAGTTCCGACGATGGTCGTGTCTCGATCTGACGGTGCGGGCTGGCCAGTGAATACACCCAGAGACTGGACATTGGACGATTGGACGAGAACGCTGTTTGTCAGCAGTGTGCGTGCTTGCTGTTGTGCAAGGACTTGTTGTTGCATGTGATTTTGCGCCTGTGCCTGTGCCTGCAGCTGGGCTTGTTGCTGGGCCTGTATTGCATGTTGCTGAGCTTGCTGTCGTAGAAAAACATGTTGCTGGACCATGCGCTGTTGTACAACAGGTGGTAAGCCGACTATTTGTGCAGACACATTGTTCCACTGCATCGCCATCATTTGCCGCTGTTGCTGCTGTGCACGCAACATGGCTTGTAATTGGGCTGGCGCGCGAGCCGCCACGGCCGTCGAGCCGCCAATGAAATGGAGATTAAGTTCGCGCGGATTGGCCGTCATGGGAATGCCTTCTTGGGCCATGGACGCCGCGTCGAGACTAACGGGCGACTTGGAAGAATTCGCTTCTGCAGCGGTTGATTCGCGGCGCGCGGGCTTGGAAGAGTGTTCCTCCCACTCGTGCGAAGGGTAGATGTCCGAGTCTAGCATACGGCTCATTCTCTTGTTCAAGTCGTTTTTCTTGCGCTCTTCTTGCTCGAGGTAGTTGTACCAGTACTGTATCAGTTCGTTCCGCAGGTGGCGGAAGGCCTCGACGTCTTCTTGCTCGCGGGCTACCCTCGCACGGTGGAGGAACCCTTGACGACCTTGGATGTAGGTGACGCTCGGTACGACGCTGGAGAGCTCGGTATAAAAGTCTTTGAAGGAGGTGCTGCGAGAAGTGTAGGTACGAAGTTAGTATTTGTCTCACATGCACTTCGTACATGTATACTTACAACATGCTTCGGATTGGTGGCTTCTTCGTGATTGCTGTAGAGCTAGCCGACGATATCCACCGCGCCCAGTTGGCGGAATAGGCATCAAAGTCGGGCATGCCAGGCAAAAGAAGTGGAGTGTCTGTTGGCAGTGCTGGCACTGAACATATCGGGGCTCGGCTACCCAGGCTATGGACAGGTCGCTGAACAGTCAGCATAGCGTTGTGGCTAGGCTTGCCCATTGAGACGGCTAGGATCTGTGGCTGTCGAACGTTCCTCAGGCTTTCGAAAGGACCAACGATGAGCTTGGTGTTGGACAGTGTCTGTTCGTGAGTCCAGTCGAAATCTGCCAGGCATAGACGAACTTGCAATTTGCACAGGTTGCGCGATTTGGCGAGGACGCCTGACACCACGACGGATATGTAATCTGAAACCTTTTAGCTGCCATCCTCCAAGCCATGGGGTTGTAAGCGTACCTCGGATGTCGTACAGCTCGACTTCTTCGTCCCACGTATGATTGTTCATATGTAACGACCCGTATGCCCAATTCTCGACCAGGATATCGACAGCATAATGCTTCACTGCAGACCAGTCAAAGTACTTCAAAAATCTCTGCTTCGCTTCGTCTGCCTCATCGCCGAGATAATGCGATGATCCGTCGGGCCTCCTGGGCTCCAAGAGCCGACGTCCACACATGAAGGTGCCGTCCTTACGCACATCGATTGTGAAGGGCACAGTACTGAATAATAGGTCCTTCACCTCGAGATAGAACTGTCGATTGACGAGGAAAAGGTCCAGCAGTCGCATTGGGAAGACACTATCCGGCATATCACGTGGGGCCGGGAGCCCGTGCATACCAAAGTCAGCAGGAGCGGGAGCAAAACGTGGTCGCCGATGACTTCGGCGGCCATGACGACTCGTAGGTGGCGGCGGAGGAGGAGGGGGCGGTATGTAGGAGATCTGAGAACTTGCAGGCGGTGGTGGAGGAGGGGGTGGTAGAGGGAGGTTGATGGGCCGTGGCGCAGGAGGAGGCGGTAGACTAATGTAATGATGATTGAATATATCCCCTTGACCATCATGGAGCGCAGCCGTTGAAGATCCAATCGGCCGAGTTGGAAGCAGGTAGCGGAAGACCTCATGGCGCAATTCGAGGGGCAGTGTGAGGAAGTAGCAAGGCGTATCTGGGTGACCTTCGTGAACAAAACATAGCTCAAAGTGTGGTGGCGTCCACCTAAACAGTCTGCTGCATCTCTCACCATCCGGCTGTTTAAATTGGCACCATCCGGCGAAGCTTTGCTGATCGCGATGAGCCTTGCAGGTCGGCAGGAAGGTAGGATGACAGCTTTGCTCAGACCTCTTGCCAATGACCGAATGGCAGCGCATCTTTGTCTTCTTGTTGAGGCCGGAACATCGTTTGAGGTATCCCTCGGGATCTCTGGGATCGGCGACGACTGGTGAAGTGGCTGGAGGTGGCTCAATTGCGATCACTTCTGGCTCTGGCTCTGGCTCTGGTGAAGGACTGTCCTCGATTTTGATGTACCCATAGGGCAATTGCTGGACATCTGGCAACATGGGATTCGCTTCCTGTATGTGACCTGCCTGTTGGTTTTGATGCTGTCGTGCTGCCATTTTCTGCTTCAAAATGTAGTGACGCAAGTGGTCGTCGGGGACAGTCGCTTCTTGCGGAGGCAGCTTTTGTCTCAGCTGCAGCAGCTCTTCTGGGGAGACCTGGAGGCCGGCCATGTTGAACGATGAGTGCGCGCCCTGCATCACACCTGGGTCGGTGGCGTCTGAGGTAGAGTCGGATATCCAAGGCTGTTCAACGCGATAGTGGAAGGCTGAGGGACGGTCCTGTTCTCAGGCTGTTACTCCCTTCCAGTGTAGCCTGATGCTCCCGAGGTCGATAAAGGCTTCTGCAGTACGGGCAGAGGAATGTGCCTCGTACATATGGATCGTGGAAGATGCCAAACGCACGTCAAGGCCTGAAGATAGAGGAAGCAAACAATGTGCGACCTGCTGCGCCGTTGCACAACATCAAAAGAGTGGTAGCTGCGGGGTGAAGCTCCGTACTTGTCTCGTACAGAGGCCGCCCCTAGTTGACGACTATCGACAGTGTCTGTGATGGAAATTGCTTTGCCCTTTCTGCACATGAAAAGTGCACTTTATTGGAATGGCGGCCGCATCTGTCTCGCCTCTGAGGCTCGCTGCGTCGGCCGGCTCAGGTGATGGCCCCGCATTATGTACTTCGTATGCAGGTCGCGCCTTCCATCTGCATCGAGCCAGCAGTACGCCGCGCTTCGGATGCATCTATTGGCGGAACTGCGCGAGGTTGCCAATCGCGATGTGGTGCTGTACGAGCAGCAGTAAACTTGCAGTGGTGGCCAGCACAGTGCACTTTGCTCGCTTCGGCTTAGCAGCGGCGGCAGGCCCACGAAGCCCGTCCTGGATGATATGCACGTTTGGTGATCTTTGAAGACCACGGAGTCAGCGCCATGCGCCTGACGAATCAGCGTTCCGCCAATTAGTGTCCGCTGTGTTCGAGATGTGCATGCCCAGAGACGGAGGACCAAGCACGATGATTGGGGCCATACTGCGCTGATATGCTTGTCTTGGATGTGGTACACCAAGGATACACCAAGCTCTGGCCTGGAGGCTGAGCGACTTCTGCGGCCCTTCTGAGAGTGACCGGATCTGGGGGATCATCTCCCCATTGCACCTGCTTGCTCAGACACATCCTCCACATAAGAAGCACTCCAAGGGTTCATCTAATCGCAGCTGCAGCCAGTCAAGCATGCTCGAAAATGACTGGACTGGTAACAGCCCCGCCAGCCATGGGTTTCACGGATGAAGGTTGCTAATTCTGGCTTGCAGTTCGATGATGTAGAGCGCACTGCCGTGTCTTCCGAATCTTCCGTGTCTCCTCCACACAAGCCCGTTGTATACGGGAGTATAGAAGCCATTGACTCTTCACGCAACGATTCTCTCCTCGAAGTCAGCCCAGCCGAGCAGCTACTATCCGGCTCCACGCTTCCTCATCAGCATCGGATTATACCACCGAGCATAAGGGGCCATGGGCATTTGATTGTCGCACGCCGGACGGTGCCGTACTGGATAGGAGCGCTGTTCGTTACGGGCGCGTTCACTTGGGCTGTGTGGTGTGCCATGTACGCGTATCCAGTGTTGGGCGGACACCCCAATCATTAGAACCAAGGCCTGGCAGTTGGGTGATGACGCGGATGATGAGAATATAACGAGACGCTGTTTGAGTGTACGCACAAAAGCTGGTAGTCTTCGACGGCTACAGCACATTCGTATGATGGTAACTTTGGGGGCGTCGGTCTACCGACAGCATGCTGAAGCACAAATGCATCGTCTTACCGTAATTTTCTCCAGCATTTGAGCAATTCAAGTTATGACCTTGTCAAGTACAGCTGATAAAAAGATCAATGTCTCGATGCACACTGTGGGGAAGGGACGACTGGCGTAACGTACCTCGGCTCATTTTCCGCGGAGACTCGCGAGAGCTTACCCTCCAACAGCAACAATGTAACTAATCTTTCGGGGAGCTGACAGTTCACTAACATCTCCTAACACCTCAAATACACCTTGGAGATCACCAAATCATAGTCAAGGCACCCAACATGTCGTCCATCCGACCCCAAACCAGCCCTCCACCAACCGAGCACGTCCTCCTCTCCTACCCAGCCGACTACGTCCTCCTCGTCACCATCAACCGCGAGAAGCAGATGAACAGCATACCGTTTGCCGGTCACCTCGAGATGGGCCAGGTATTCGACTGGTTCGATCGCGAGCCCAATCTACGTTGCGCCATCGTTACTGGCGCCGGCAAGAAGAGCTTCTGCGCAGGTCAGGACCTGATTGAGCTTGGAAACATACGCAGTGGGAAGGTCAAGCCCAGTCCCGGCCTCATGAGACATCCGATCAGCGGCTTTGCTGGGCTGAGCAGGAGGGGAGGGAAGAAGCCTGTTATTGCGGCCGTCAACGGCTTCGCGCTTGGTGGTGGATTTGAGATTGTATTGGGATGGTACGAATCACTATCAACATGCCAATATGTGGACAATGCTGATTGATACACAGTGACATGGTTGTCGCCGCACCAAACGCAACATTCGGCCTCCCAGAAGCCCTCCGCGGCATCTTCGCTGGCGCAGGCGGTCCGCCCCGTCTCGTGCGCAACGTGGGGCTCCCCGTAGCATCTGAGATGGCATTGACCGGGCGCCCCATCACCGCACAGCGAGCCAAGGAGCTGAACCTCGTGAACCGCATATCGCCATCACAAGACACGGTCGTAGACGAAGCTGTGAAGCTGGCAAACGAGATTGCGCAGATCTCACCTGATGCTGCGATTGTTACGAGGGCGGCGCTCAAGGAGGCGTGGGAACATGGCAGTGTGGAGAGGGCGACGCAGTTGACGATTGAGAGGTATAACGGGCCGCTGAATGATGGTGAGAATGCGTTGGAGGGATTGAGTGCGTTTGCGCAGAAGAGGAAACCGAATTGGAAGCCGTCGAAGCTGTGAGCGAAAGCTCCATCGTTCTTGGAAGACAATAGCCTTCTGTTCAAGGAGTGACTTTAGTTAACCTCCGGCTTTTTGACCAGGTTCGGCGCTTCACGGGAATAGCCTTTTGACAAACTGCACCTACGAAACTGGGATGGTAGTTATCGCCCTCACAGCAAATACTTGTATACAATACTTCACCACCGAATAAGTTCTCAAATCAACAGCGCTGGGACGGTGGTGCAAAGCGTCCGGCTCGCCCATTATACACACCACGCCTCACAATCACGAATTTGACCCCACCAGCATCGAGGCTCAGGAAGTTCTCCGAGTTAGGTACGCTCGATGTGCTTTCAGCCTCATCTTGGCACTGCGCGGTACCCCACTCGTTCATGCGACCTCAACTGAGGGGTACACACATTCAGATACCTATTTCTAGAAGATAAGAACGGTAGTGGTACATGCGAACAGCACGAGAAGTCCGACATGTCTTCCTTCCTGCATGAACTCATGTTCGTGGACCGTCCCGATGGACCATCCACCAGAGTCGCGAAGATTGACCCACAGTAGGATCAAGCCAAGCTGATTCGGTGGACCAACGAAACAAACTAATCAGCAATTAGAAGCTGCCTTCCCAATGACGTCGACGTCTCTGACCAGGATGCCAAGGTCGTTCCACATGCTCTATGTGCCGAGTGTCAGAAACTCAGCTCTCAGTCACGCCTTTTCAACAAGAAGGTAGACGAAGTTGAGACAGTGGAGACAGACATAGGGCGAAAGAAGCTGGAGCAGTTTGTGCATTACAAGAGCATGGTAGAATTGAAGGCTTCTGCTGATGGTGGCTGTCATTTCTGTACGCTTTTGTGGTGTACTGCTGAGTATGGACGCTTGGAGGGGCGACATAACTCAGGCGAGTCGAATACTGCCGCATCTGATAGTGAGACGTTTAGCATCGTTCTTCAAATCAGCATGTCAGTCGAAGGCACTGGAAGATACAAAGACATCGGTGTCAACATCGAGATCGATAGAGAGGTTGGGGCACCTTTCAAGACGAATGGACGCTGCGTCTTGTCGCTGAAGTTCTTTCCTCCAGTCAAGGCTGACGAGGCCTCTCAAGACAAGGAATCTCACGAAGAGGAGGATTCTGAAGACGTCGAGTGGGCAAATCTAGACGAAGGCCATGAAGCAAAGGATAGTGTCTCCACAGCCTCAGAAGCTTCCTTCACTCTCGCACGACATTGGCTCAGCTCATGCATTGAAAACCACGAAGCATGCCGAGCACAGTGCAACTCAACCTCCATCATCCCATCAAGACTCATCGATGTCGGTTTTCCACCCGAATACGACTCAGTCGGGCTTCGGTCTCACGAGGTATTTGACGACAAGCCAGATTACCTGACTTTAAGCCACTGTTGGGGTGGAGCGAAGATCTTGCGGTTACTTGAGGACAACACGGAGCTCTTCTTTCGCTCCATTCCCACCGATCAGCTCCCGAAGACTTTCAAGGATGCCATCACCATTACCCGACGACTTGGCTACCGCTATCTCTGGATTGATTCACTCTATAAGAGACTTCTCCGTACAAACTACATTTGAGACATATTCTGACTTCGTACGTTCATCTCTAGGTATCGTGCAAGATTCAAAAGACGATTGGGAGAACGAATCAGCTATTATGGACGAGATCTATCGCGGCTCGACATGTACCATATCAGCTTCCGGCGCCCAAAACAGCCACGGTGGGTGCTTCACTACCCGAAATCCTCTCATTTATCGTCCATGCATTATTATTGGAGACTCGGAACGCGGACTACTAGCCGAGGGACGTTATCTTCCACAGGAATGGCGCGGGTGGGGAACGTCAGAGGACATAGGTCGACTTCATTCGCGGGGATGGGTAGTCCAAGAACGAATCCTGTCTCCGCGAACCCTGCATTACGGCTCCATCAGCATGTCGTGGGAATGCGTCGAGCACGACGCAACTGAGCGCCAGCCAGAAGGAGACGGATACGATGGCGGGCTCAATTCAGGTTGGACGTTCAAGACATACCGCAGATCAAAGGAAGCGTTCAACAATTGGAATCCGCCCGCCGCACTAGAAAGCGGCGCCAGGCCGCAAAATGCGCAATTCACGGAGTTCTTCCAAGCCTGGACTTCGGTTTTGACCGCGTACAGCCAATGCTCTCTGACCAAGGGCTCTGACAAGCTGATTGCGGTAAACGGACTCATCGACACAGTCAGCCAGCGAACTGGTTTGAATCCCATCGCAGGACTCTGGTCCGAGTATACGCTGCCCGGACTAATGTGGCACACATACGGCCCAGATCTGATGCCACCTGAAATGCGATGTTCGAGCTGGAGCTGGGCAGCAGTAGACACGCCAGTCAAGTTCACATACAAGGAGCTTGCCATAACGGGCCGTAATGAAAGCACCACGCTCTCCCTCGGTATGCCTGGGATCTACCATCGCATGCCCATGCATATCAAATACGAGCTCACCTGGATGACTGCGGTTCTAGGCGGCAAGGTGGACACTCTACCATATGGTGCGGTACAGGACATGGGCTACTTAGTCGTCCGCGGCCCATGCAAGAAAATCGACTTGGATGAGATCCGGCACGATAGCGATTTCGCGTACCAGCATAATCCTCAAGCGCGGCATGAGAGCAGTAGGTTCATTCCTCACACGCTGGTTGGGACCCCGGAGCATTGGGCTCTGCTGCTTGCGCGGGGAGTCGGGTCGTCGAATGTGGAGGATGCTCGGGTTGATGTGGGCCTTATTTTGGAGCCTGGAGTAACGGAGAAGAGCATATGTAGGCGGTATGGCTACTTCGAGCAGTGCTATTGGAAGGGAGATGACTATGTTTGGTTTGCGAAAGATGGAGAGGAAGCGATGAAGACGATGACAATGTTTTAGATAAGGTAATCCTGAGTGTGCAGCTTTTTGGTGAGATCTTGGGCAAAAACACGCGAGTCATGGCTACACCACTCTTCTCAAACATGACGCAGACAATGGACGAAGAGCGTCGGACATGCGACGGCAGCATGTTTGCGACGTATAGCCGACCTTCCCCATACCCCATTTACCCCGCATTGTGGCACTCCCATGACGCTAAGCGAACATCATGAGCAGCTCCAAAAGTCCAGATCGTGGACCGTCCCTCGGTAGGCGTTCGAGTGGAACATATAGCAATATGACCGTTGAGATCGTCTGTCGACTCGAGTCCGTCGACACTTTAGAAAATCACTCAAGCTTGACTATCTTAATTCGATTCCAAACTAAGTTCTTCTGATCATGGTTAATACTCGCCAAGCGAGTGACACCATACCCGCTGCACCTGTCGTCAAGCGCAAGCGCAGAGCCTCATGTCTCGGCGAGCAAGAGCGCCGTGAGCGCAAGCGTGCCATTGATCGAGAGGCCCAGCGTTCATTGCGAGAAAAGACAAAGACACACATCGCGGAGCTTGAGCGGACGATACAAATCTTACGGGACCAGGATCGGAATGAAGCAACGTCGAGCTTACTTACTGAGATCGACACCCTACGAGAAGAGAACGAAAGACTGCGAGATGTCATCGAGAATGTCAAGAGTGTGATCGGAGGCGATGTTTTCTCAAGAGGCACGGGTCCTGCTACCACGACAAATGGAAACGACCGCGTACGCGAGCAGTCGCCTGCGGCTTCCAGCATCGGTATGCATACTTTAGCTTACTTTGATACGGCGAGCAGGGCTCACAGTAGCTGGTAGGTCAGCCCACTCCTAAACCGCGGACAGTGTCGTTCACAAACGGATTCCGGCCAGCTCAAGCTGTGCCAACTGATGTGTCTGCTCCGTTCGAATTCGCACAGCATACACCAAATACAAGCCGATTGGTCGATCTGGACGGTATGAAGTTCATGTCGGATGGCGAGTCAGATATTCCAGCTGTACCAAGCGCAAACAGAGACTCTGAAATGCACATTGAGACTGTGGTGAAAAGTTCACCCGAAGAGATCGAGGAGGAAATGCCATGGGGCAACGACCCAGCAACTGCCACGTGGGGCCCGCTGATGGCGGAGGCAAATACCCCCATGAAATGGCGCATGGACATCTGACTGACATGCATCAAGTTCTTCGGGCCAAATTGGCGATCACCTTCGCCGATAATTCTACACATCGGCAATCCAGACCCACCAGCATCCGCCGCGCCCAATGTCATATGCCCAGTGTGGAAGAAAAGCAACGAGCTCTTCAATAAAGTGTTTTCTTACCGCCCACCAGCTGGATTAGCGGACCCTCGATCAGCAGATGCGGAAGCAGGGCTCTTGTACTTGAGCATCAAACAGGGCTGGAACCTGACGTCGAAGGACTGGAACAAGAGTCCCGTGCTTCAGATATTGAAACAAGTGGACGATCTGCTGTTCTGTCATCTGCCGAACATGGACAGACTCGCAGTTGCATACAAGAGCTTCAAGCTACTAAAGGTATGGTTATGTTGACCCTCAAAGGAAGTGAACGGCATTGACGTTTGGCAGTACTATCTCAACGCCACGAAAGAAGAACTCGCCAAAGTTCCTGCCTGGCTTCGACCAAGGTAAATCATGACTTCAAACTTCTCTCCAATAACCCAACTCACCCTCTTTCCCAGTCTCTCCCAATCCAGCACCAAGCACCCCATCGCCGTCGACTTCTTCGCCTGGCCCACACTACGAGACCGCCTCGTGCAGAACCACACCACCATCTTCCAAAACGGCGACCTCTCAAAATGCTACTCCGAGTACCTGCGCTTCGACTGGCCATTTGCGTTTGAAGATGCGTTCTTCCTGAACGAGGAGCTAGGGGAGTGGCGCCCGAGTCCGATGTTTGAGAAGCATCATTCGGATCTGAAGTATTGGAGCGTGGATCGGGCGTTTTATAGGAGATTTCCGGAGATGGAGGGGGATATTGAAGGAGATAGGGGGAGATTTTGCGAGGTTGGTGGGTAGCTTGACGAATTTGGGGCTGCGATTGAGTATCGATATGGATCTAGGGAGGGCTATTTCGTTTGCTGGATGCAGGCGCATCCTGAAGGAATTCAAAACCTATTGAGCCGATGTTTGAGCACTGCTTCAAGAGCAGACTGAACTCAAATCAGAGCTCCAGAAACATCTACATACACATATATACAATTCGGACCTGATTGTTTATCGTGTTCATCGTGCTTTGACTTTAGCCTCGCAACTAATACTTAGTGCATCCATTCGGCATACGAGTCAGCGCTAGTAGGACAGCCGCGGTCAAACATGTGGCCAACGACATATAGATATATAGATATGTTCACAGCTCAACTTATAACCGCGACTTCTCTTCATTGATTGTTTGTTTCCTACCATCCATCTTAACAAGATGGCACCACCTCCTCTCACAACACCCCTGACGCGCCTTCTCGGTGTTCCGCACCCCATAATGCTGGCGGGCATGGACCAAGTTGCGGGCCCAGAACTTGTAGCAGCAGTCACGAATGCCGGTGGTTTCGGTACGCTGGGTGGCGCGCGGTACACGCCGACGATGCTGCGGGAAATGATTGCGGATATGAAGGCGTTGTTGAAAAATAAGAACGCGCCTTTTGGCGTGGATTTGTTGATTCCGGCTGTCGGTGGGAGCGCGAGAAAAACGAATGTAAGTGCAAAGGGGCCTCTGAAGGGATGAGGAAAAATTCTGTAGCAGTAAACTTCACGCGGAAAGATTTGAAAGCGTTGAGATATGGAACTGATGAATGGCTCACAGTACGACTATACAAAAGGCACACTTCCCGAACTCCTCGACATTGTCATTGACAGTGGCGCAAAACTCTTCGTCTCAGCCGTCGGCATCCCACCACAATGGGCCATCGAGAAACTGCACAAAGCCGGCGTGCTATAGTAACTCTCCCATCGTCCCCCATTCACCTTTCACCTTGACTAACCCTCATCGTCAGCGCGAATATGATCGGCCACCCAAAACACGTCCATAAAGCCTGCCAAGCCGGCGCCGACATCATCATCGCGCAAGGCGGCGAAGCAGGCGGTCACACAGGCGATATTGCCACAAGCGTGCTCATCCCAGCTTGCGCAGACGTTTGTAAGCGGTACAAGTCGCCCTTGACCGGGCAGCCAATTACGCTAGTTGCTGCGGGCGGTATCAACGATGGGCGAAGTGTAGCTGCGGCGCTGATGATGGGTGCAAGTGGCGTGTGGGTTGGCACAAGGTTCATTCCGTCGAGGGAGAGTAAGGCGCCGAGAGTGTTTAAGGAGCAGTAAGTGATCGACCAGTAAAGAGGGAGAGGGAGAAGGTAATGAGATGGAGCTGATGATATTCAGGGTCATCAAAGCAGACTACGATTCGTGGATCAAGCTGACAGTCTGGTCTGGTCGGCCTTTACGCGCACTCGCGAACCCTTACCTCCGCGACTGGGAGGCAAATCGTCAGGCTGAGATCAAGGATCTCACGGATAGGGGTATCGTGCCATTGGTCTATGAAGTGGACAGGCTGCATAAGGAAGGGACGTTGACGGACGAGATTGAGGATTCTGTGGCATTGCGGTGAGTGAACATCGAGTATTGGAAAGCCCGAGAAACTGATGAATTACAGACCGGTCGGTGTAGTTGGCGGCTCCGTCAATAAACCCAATCAGTCAGCGGCTGAGATTGTGGACGAAATGGTGCAAGAGACAGTCGTAGCGCTGAACGGAGCAAATTTGTTTTTGAACGCAGCGTCGAAGCTGTAAGCTATCGTTATTTCCACTGTCTTGGTAATGTATATACATGAAGTCATCTTCCAGATCCGGTAATCTAGCACCCAATCCTCGTCGAGCTGACGACGATATCATCATACCAGAACGTGTTCGCATCGCCACCGTAGCTCTCCCACCCAAAGTACACACCAGTGATCTTTGGCTTCACGGTGCTCCTTGTCCACTGTCCAGCATTGGGGTTCGAGACACCAGATTTCACTGTGAGACCAGCAACCGTGGCATTGTTCAACCACGTCTCGAGCGTGCCATCAGTGCCAAGATGGTATTCGAAGCACGTCCATGCGCCGGTGGGAAGGGCCTTGGAGGTAGCGATACCTTGAGGCGACAAGTCGGGCAGCGTAGCATCGTCGGTCTCGCGGTTGTACATCATGATCTTGGACTGGCCGCCGATGCGCAGGTTCTTGTTGGCGCCTTGAGCGGAGTCGGGCATGGTGATAAAAGTGACGTGGGAGTCTGTCAGGGCTTTGGAGGCTTTGCTGGATGGATGTGAGTCTTGTCGCTTCTATATGGGTTGTGTGCGAAAGCTTACAGCCATGTCCTGACGTAGACTTCGCCAGTGGGAACCTCTGCGAGAGTTGTAGGTACGAAGTCAGTGTATGTCTCACATGCACTTTATACATATATACTTACTGGTCGTGCCGACGAAGATGTGGCCGCAATAGCCACCTGCTCCGTCGACCCTAATAGAGTTCTTGCCCGTGTGCGCCGTGCTTGAATCGAGCGTGACTTTGCCACCCTGGTTGCAATCCCTGGCGTATGTAGGCCACGCAGTCTGGTCCCACCCGTTCTCGAAGCCCTCAGAGACTTGGGCAATGGCGAAAGGCGCAAGCGCGAGCGATAGTACAGCTGTCTTTGTGAACATGGTTGTGATGTTTGGAGTCGGGACTGCCAGACAATTGCGGGCGGGCCTCTGTACTTATATGCTCAACACATACCCAAGCCTCAGCTGTGCGCCTACGATTTCTTATTGCATCTTGTGCTTGCTTGAATTTGCTGCCCAAGCTTTCCGCCTCCGTAGCGACTAGAGCGTAGTGTGTAGCAATTTGGTCATCTGCATTCTGAATGTCGAACGCAATTCGCAGATCGGAGGCCCGGCCTTACCTTCCAGAGTGAATAAATTGCGAAAACAATCTGGCAGAAACGTTGGCTCCCGAACATCGTCATGGGTTGATCGCCGAAATTGTGGGGTAGGGTCTTGAACCTAGTCAACCCCAGATAATAGCGATGATTGTAACTTCATGTGCTCATGGAGGCAAATGCATTCATTACTTCTTTCTGTACCAGCCTCTGTCAGATTGTGCTTTTGATAGTAGCTAGGTGAAGAAGACGAGTCGAAAATGCCAGCTTGCTTGTAAGGCGTCAAGGAGATGATCAAGGAACCCGTGTGTCTCAGCCTAGCCAAGCAAAGACAAGCATATTTTGAGGCTTAATTAAGTCTCAACTCAGGAACCGGGAGCAGCTCGGCCATGTCATGGCACTAAAGTGCGAGCGCTGCAAGCACGAAATAGAGTGTGTTGATGCAAGCAGTGAGGCGTGACGAGTACTTTGGTCGTTTGGTGTGCGTGTTTGATGCAATGCGTCCCATGGATCGCGAGATAAATCTAATTCTTCTCGTCCGTTCTTGACTCTTTGAAGATGTTCCGATGCAGTGCGTGCACGTTGGGTCCTGTTTCGAAAAGGTTATCAGTATTCAGATCTTGATCTCCA
>Ga0265780_10000280_pt1 | contig 78980 bp, 84 predicted proteins | sample P1T30metagenome_FD_192432 | JGI IMG/M metagenome (GOLD analysis project Ga0265780, IMG submission 192432) | Plant litter microbial communities from East Loma Ridge, Irvine, California - P1 T30 | ecosystem: Environmental > Terrestrial > Plant litter > Unclassified | place: USA: California...
TCGTTCCTCCGCATTAGGTCCATCATCCTCGATGAAGAGCCCGTCTCTAGCTGGGCAGTGAGGTCGCGTACTTGGCGTTCAAGAGTGTCAATGTGGTCCTTGGTCCTCTGGCGGATGGCTCGCTGTGCTTCTCGGTCATTGGCTCGTTTTCGCTCCAGCTGGGCTGCTGTGAGTGTGGTGACGCTCCGCGTGCCGGCTCGCGATGGGCGCTTCTTGGAGCCGGGAGTGGTCCTCGCCTCGGAGCCGGAGGAGTGGCCCTCGTAAGGTGGTGATTTCTTGAGACTGTCCATGTGAGGTGAATGGTAGCTTGAGGTAGACATGTAGTCGCTCCGATAGGCGATGGGGTCTCGGTAGTGGAGTACTGAAGTCATGGAGGATCCGCGAGGGGCGGTGAGGGTACTGGCGTTGTCCAAGTTGCTATGTCAGCGGGGCTCCAAATACGGGTCCAAGCGTCTGGCAATATCAAGTGTCTGGAGGAAGATGACGAGGCTCAAGTCCCTGGAGATCAGGATGTCGGTAGGGATTAATGTAGGTATATGTGCGGCTGGGTGCACAGATGTCTTTGAGCAGCGGGTGAAAGCGCAGGTAGGGGCAAGGCGCAAGTGAAGACCACGGAGATTAGAAGAGATAATAGTGTAAAGCGGGAGAGGGAAGCAAAGCGGTGGACTTGCGAAGAGGTACGTGCAATGCAAGACATGGCTGGCAGCGACCTATAACCTGCTATCATGCCTGAGGAGTAGCGTCTTTGGCAGCCCATGCCTCGACCCTGGGCTAGCGGCGTCCTGATCCTGGATGCTGAAGTAGCCACATGCACACGTGGGTACTGGGGATATCGTTTCATGTTAGCTCCCCCAGTGGACACCATGCGGCCTAGTGCGAGAGCATGGTGCTGGCCTAGCTCGCCCTGCTCGCCTGTGGCAGTCGGGTGGGAAACATTTGCAGCGCGGAAAAGGATGGGCTGCCAACGGCGGTGGCAGACGCGTGGCGGAGCCTCACCCTGCATCTGGATAGCTGCCAGTCTGTTCTGGAAAAGCACTCCAGGCTCTAGCTTAGGAGGCCAAGTCCCCACCCGCGCACTGCAAGCGGCGGATGGCAGGAGGCCTGCACAACACCACTCTCGGCCCACCTTACCTCGAGGGCGCGGAGGGCAGGCGGTGAAATGCTGCAGATGCACACCGGACGAGAGGTGGTGCAGTTGCCGTCGCCCGCCGGGAGCGGCCAAGGGCGATACCTGGGTAGCTGCACCTCGAGTCGACGACCCAGCAGAGGACATGCGAAAGTGCGGCCCGTAGCGAGCCTGAGGGAGGGATGGTGAGCGACGACGTCGACGACGGGCGGACGCTCGTTCTCGTTCGGATGGGCGTGACGTTTGAGGAGTGTACCACCTTACCACGTACGGCGGGTGCAGAGTGCATGTGAAGCGACACCGGGATCCCTCCGGTCCAGCACGGCCAGCACCAGTCTCCATGGAGGGCCCCACATATGCCAAGAGCTCAACACGTGGGCGCCCTGTCCGTCGTGCAGGGGCCCCGAGTCCGTGCGGCCGCAATTCACTCCCTGGCCACTCGCATCCAAGCAGCTTGCACCGCGTCTCCTGGCTTTCCAGGGCCTGTTGTCGCCCAAGCCTAGACTAGACGTCCAGCTAAACGTCGATCCTGCCGTCGTCTGGCCTGGGATGCTGGCAGCTGGACGCTCGAAGCTGGACATATCCCTCCTTCTGGCGGCTCGGCGAGCCTGCTGCAAAAGTCTATGCCAGAATCCAGATGGGTTGCTCCGGCCGGTCGACTACGGGAGCCTGTGTGTCCGACTGACTTTCCAGAGCCCTGTTGGCTGTTGGCCGGCCAGGCAATGCCGCGTGACAATCATAATTAATGGTTCTCTACAGAGATCTGCGCCTGGGAACTCTAACCACGGTGGAGTGTTTCAACGCGCGCGCCGCCCATGCATGCTCATGCTCATGCTCGCTGCACCTGCGCTGCCGCATACTGTGTACAGCCATTTGCTTTGGTGGAGACGCAACAGGTACGTGGAGCCATGATACAGCCGTGCCGTCATTCGCACGCCGCTTGCTGCGCCCGTTTGCTCCATGGCATGGCCAAATGAGCTGGGGCATGGGCCACGAGTCTGTGATGCGCTCCTTCAGGCCGCATAATGGTCCAATTCAGCAGTGTGGCGCCCGTCGAGTGCGGCGTTTTGAACATGCTTTGGCCGTGTTGGCCGGTCATGATGGATGCTCCCAGGAGAAGATGCAACATGGCACCACGCTCGACGTCTGCCAGTGTCAAGTGATGCCCAGTCAATTGCGATGCGCAGCTGTCGCTACTGCATAGAGGCCGATCTGCCCCAGCCTGCAACCGCAAATCTCCTCGCACTGAACAAAGCGAAATAGAGTCTTCCTCACCGCTTCCGAACCAGTGCCCTTGGCGAGGCTACGCGGTTAGCGGACGAGGCCAAGATCGATATTTGCTAGTGACGCCCTGTTTCGAACTCCTGGTCGCTTCGTTGACGTCTCTCGAGCCATTGCGCGCCTATCTTGGCGCCTACATTGGATGAGAGCATTTATCGCCAGGTACAGGCAAAGAAAAGGTAAAGGTCGGCAGCGCTAGGTTGAGGGCCCGCTGCCGCGCGCCGCAATAAGCAACGCATGCATAAAAGTGAGGGCTTTTCAATGAAGCACGCAGCATGGGTGCCTACTCGAAGATATTGGTCGCGAGGATTGATATGGAGGCTGCGACGCGAAGAAGCAAAGAACCGCCGCGACTCGACCGAAGGCACCCAGTTGCTCAGTGGGGTTAGCAGCAACGTTATTTGACGTGCGGGAAGAAGCATCGCGATATACCTGAGACCACTACAGCTGTAAGTCGTCAAAACAGGACGACTCACTCCGACGTCGTCGCTACATCTTCGGTCAACAGTGCCGACGCACTCGGTGCACTTTACAGTCCCTTGTAGAGCGGAGGTGCAAGACGCAAGACTCCCTTCTAGCGCCGATGCTTGCAAACTCTATTAAGTTCCTACACACTTGCGGCGTGCGGTCCTGCCTGGCTCGCTAATCTGAGAGGAGGTAAGCTTCCACACCCACCACACCCACCACACACACCACACACACCACACCACCGGAGGACGTCGCTTCATCCGCTCGATAGTCGTCGCCCTCTCGGCGTCCGCTACACAGTGCCTCCCCAACGCTTATCGTATTTTGCCGCTTCATCGCTGAGACCGAACCACTGCCGTGTCCCAGCACGTGCATGGAAACTCTCCAAGCGCAGCCCCATGGCGCGATCCCCAGATGGCCGCCGGCGCACATCAGCGCTCCCAATCCTGATTCCTCGCGCATGTCCGCCCTGGCCATCACATCACACTTCCGTACAGCCGCGCGAGCCCCACGTTCAGCCAGATCAAGCTGTTGTGTAACCAGAACCCGCACGGCAAGCCTCGTTTCCTGCGTCCACCCAGACCGGCTCGCCTGTCTCAGCTCGTGCAGAAACCACGGCTGCATGCAAGCAAACTTTCCCAGGGTCCCTCCGGTGTACATGGGTTCCATGTCCACACTGGGGCAAGCTCAACGTCCGTTTGCGATTGCGCAACATGTCTAATTCTAATTTAATGCATCGCTCAGGCCAGTTGCACCTTTTCAGCTTGAACCGATGCACACCATCCACGACGGCTCCATGGATGACGCGCTCGGCCACTTCTGCCTCCGCAGCCAGCGTCTTCGAGAACACTAGAATATCTGGTAGCGAGCCATAGCCCCACGACCCATCGAACGCCACAGGCACCCGGCCATGGTGGAAAACTCTGGACCGCTTCTCCTACTCCCGATAATGTCCCGTCAACCCAAAACTCTGCCAGTTGGGCTTCGAAAAAATCCCCTAATGCCCTGGTAGCGCCATGATCTCGGCCACGAGGTCATAGCCTGAAACACTTTGTACAATTTAGAGTTTGCGGGAGCAGCCAGCTCAGTCCCTATCCACCCTGAACTCGTGGAAATGACGCGACATCTGTTGAATCATCATGGCGACATCTCTGAATTGTAGTTCGTCGCCTCCCATTGGGTTTCTAGTCCTGAGCTAGAAGCCCTGTCATCGGCAAAGAAAGGGTTTCCTTAGGTCCAGTGTCTAAGTGATGCAGTTTCATCATGCGGACACGAGCTTCGGCATCAGCCGTGAGCGCATCAGGTCCGTAACACACGGCTGGCATTACCATGTAGCCACCGGTGCAATCTTTTTTTCAGATATGCGGCACGCCGCATGGCGCCGCGTACTTGCTCATAGGCAGATGCAACTATTGGACTGGATCCAGGCAGACAGAGGCCGACATCTCGGGACAGCTCCCGATTTAATCAACTAACTTTCAGTCCGCTCTCTCTGCCCACACGATCGACACTGAGGGGAGGCCTTGGGTGTCAATGCACGTTCACTTTAACCATGAGGCGGTCTCGCGTACTTTCTCGGATACATCGCTGCGACATCTCTACGGTACACAACCCACTAAGACCGTGGCATCTACTCCAAGTCTATCGAGATCGGACTCACCGTTCACACGCTTACATGCCGCCCAAAAGCCTAAAAGCGCAGACCCATTACAGATACGGACGCTAGAATGCTACTAGAACACCGCAGTGAGCTATCACTGCACCTCATCTCCGTGTTGTGGAATCGGCATCACGCCCGCAGCCGCAAGTGGCCATTACCTTTACTCCTTTTTGATGTGCTTTTCGAAGATTTTCGAAATCTCGTATGCGCTCTTCTTTGGGTATCGCTTCTGACCGCCTTTGTAGTCGACATAAGTCACGCCGAACCGTGTTGTGTAGCCTTCGGCCCATTCGAAGTTACTGCATACTGTCAGCCGTGTATTCTTCAAGGAATTGCGTTTGAGCCTAAGATGGAACGGCGGAGCACCCTGAAGCTAAAACAACTGACGCCATAGATGTGGTGCAGAAACAGTCGCGCTTAGCCTCAGCCACCCGAGGACATTATAATGCACCAGAACCCATGATTTGGCATGGGAAAGGAAATAACCTTGACGTACTCCATAAGACTCCATGCCGAATAGCCCCGAACGTCGACGCCGTCATGTGTATGGGCATCAGCCAAGGCACCCACATATCCCCTGAAGTACTCGCAGCGGAACTCGTCGTCCAGGAGTTGTTCGAGTGGGAGCTCGTTCTCCCCCTTCAGGCTAGTTCCGTTCTCCGTGACGTAGAAGGTCGGACCACCATAGCGATCACTAAGCCACTTGATCAGCTTCCTAAATCCAAGAGGCATTGGCCGCAACCAGAAGGATTCCGTCTCTGGGCCAATCCATTCTCCCTGTTTGTTCTGATGTAGCGTCTCCAAGTTGCCGAGGTGGTCGTCAAGCTCTGGCTCGGTCTCCTTGTGCCTGACATAGTGTGCGCAATAATGGTTCATGCCATAAAAGTCATTGCTACCCTTGACCAAGGCTGCCTCTTCGGCAGTGAACTCTGGCAACCGATCTCCCAGTTGTTTTCGCATTGAGTCTGGATATTTGCCAAAGTACACTGGGTCCCCGAACCAGCAAATGGCAAACTCAAGCTTGCGGTCGCACGCTTCGCGATCTTGAGGATCTTCAGCGTCCCATGGCTCAGTCCAGTCTCCTAATCAATATCAGCATCGGTCCGCTTGCTCGCATGCGAGGTCAACTTTGGGTTGCCCCTGCATAGCCTGAGGCAGGATACGCAACGTTTCACAGGGGGCGATTGACATGTGGAGTTCGCTTACCATTCAGTGTAATCCCAATTTGGCCTCCATCCTTAGCTTTGAAGTCCTCACGATATGCCTTGACAGCTGCTCCGTGGGCAATCAAAAACGCGTGCCCCACTGTCCACGGCTCTCTGCTGCTGTCGCCTTCGGCGCTCTTGCTCCTGTCGCTGCAACGACCGGGAGCAAACAATCCAGTGCCGTATCCCAGTATGGAACTGCACCACGGTTCGTTGAAGGTGATCCAATATTTCACCTTTGAGCCGAATGCCTTGAAACACACCCTGGAGTAATGCTCAAAGTCCTTGACAAACTCATCCTTATTCAGCATACCCATATATCGCTTGTGCAAATTGTCGGGCAGATCCCAATGGAACAGTGTGATCATCGGCTCGATGCCTGCCTCGCGAAGGTCGTCTACGAACTTGACGTAGTGCTGGAGTCCCTTCTCATTGACTGGGTCATTGCGGCCACCAAGTGGGATAATGCGGGACCACGAGAGGGAGAAACGGTACGATTTTGCGCCCAATTTCTTCAAAAGATCAATGTCCTCGGCCGTGCGGTGGTAGGAGTCGCACGCCACCTCTCCTGATTCTCCTCCAGCAATCTTTCCCGGAATGCGGCAGAAACTGTCCCAGATGGAGTCCGCGCGACCATCTTCATGCGGAGCACCTTCTATTTGGTAACTAAGACCTAAACTTCAGTACAGGACGGCGGAATTTACTACGGAACATGCCATAGTGGGGCATCTAGTGAAAGACGGTGAGTGACGGACCTTGCTGTTGCGAAACCCCATAGGAAATCTTTGGGAAGATACGATTGTGACATGATAGATTGATCTATGTCACAAAATGAAACGCTGACGACAGTAATTCAAGGATGCAGCGTGCAGCAGCGGGCGTCTATTCTTCATATACCCGGTTTGCTGTGCAGGCTGCGGGGAGCGTCCCGCCATAACCGTCTCTACGCGTCGACAAGACTTTAACAGACGCGCAGTAAGCTACGTGAGGCAATTCCGGTGGCTTTTTGGCTCGCACGCAGGCCCAGGCGTGCTGGCATCGTCATACTAGTCTCCTAAGTGGCTCATTTGACGTCAACCCCGCTCACATGCCCAGTAACCTCACGATATACACTGATCGCACATGACGGTACTGTGTCTTTGCTTCTGTTCTGCCTGCCAGGATTCACGATGATCAAGGCGGTCAGTGGAACCTCGGCCCGTCGATTCAGCCTACCCTTTATCCTACAACGGGGCGTGGCGTAGAGCCCATTCGGCGGTGTTGGTCATCGGCCAGCTTGAAGTGGGATGACATGGCGGGGTACGACGGGGCAGGACTAGGCAGGTCGAGGCGAGCTCTTCAAATTTGACTTTACTCTACACTCCAGGAAATGTTGCGAGGACAAACCGACTGCTTTCCGTTTCACGTGGATCGGAAACTAGGATGAACAGCATTCAGTCACAGTCGGAGTTACTGCTTTGAGATGGCTGGCGATGGCGGGGCAGCAGCGTGGAGAAGCTGACGAGATCCGCCAAACCTCATCAAGCTAGGCTTCCGCAGTGACGCTATTACTTTCACTGTGAGAGCTTCAATTCTACGTCGGAACCATCTAATGCCATGGAAAGTTTCGCGGACGGCCTTGAATATATAATGAGTTGTGTGTTTGGAGTATCAACGGCAGTCTCGAGGTGAAAGCCAGACATTCATTCCGACGGTCAATATCTATCATGATGCTTTCCGCACTCCGAACCATCCGATCTCCAACAAGACGCGCCGGAACGCAGCTTCGGACGGCGGTAACTCAGGCCCAGAGGCGCGAGGGCGACATATCAAATGCTTTTGCATCTCTGTCTGGGCAGAACTTTAAGCCTCTCACTCCTGAATACGCGGACCTCAAGAGTCGCCTGATCACGGGCTATGAGCGCGAAGTACGGGAGTCTTGGGGGCGCTTGTTGCGTGATCTGCGGGAGGAAATCCCGCTTATCGTCGAACTGGGCTCCAAGGTCATCCCAGAGATCAATTTCAAAGATCTCGATAGTGCACCGGAAACTTTTAGCAAGGAGTTCAGGAAGAGAGGCGTAGCTATGGTCAGGAATGTGGTGTCAGAACAAGAGGCTTTGCAGTGGAAAGAAGATCTACAAGAGTACATTCGACAGAATCCTCAGACCAAGGGTGAGTATCTAGGCTTGGATATCTCTTGAAGTGTTACTGACTACCCGGAAAGCTTTCCCTGCCGATAATCCACAAGTATTTGAGTTGTACTGGTCAAAAGTACAGCTTCTGGCTCGTGGCAACCCACATGTTTTGAAGACGCATCGATTCCTCATGTCTTACTGGCACAGCTTGAACCCGCATGTTCCGTTATCAACGCAACATCCGATCAGTTATGCCGACCGCTTGCGCATGCGTCTTCCCGGTGATGCTAAGTTCGCATTGGGCCCTCATGTTGACGGAGGCAGTGTGGAGCGCTGGAGTGAGGAAGGCTATGGCCTTGGCAAAGTTTACGATGCCGTATGGCAAGGAAGATGGGAGGAGTTCGACCCGTGGGAGGCTGGCTGCCGCTTACCAGTAGTGCCGGACCTTCATCAGGGCGTCGGGGCATGCACTGCATTTCGCATGTTCCAAGGTTGGCTATCGCTCAGCAACACAAAGCCATTCGAAGGTACCCTACTCGTCAACCCTCTTCTCGCCAAGGCAACTGCATACTACCTCCTCCGGCCCTTCTTCTCCCCCAAGCGCGGTGTCGAGCCTGGCGCGCAAACAGCCTCGGAGGCCATCACGAACTCAGACGACTTCCTCGCCTCGGACAACTGGGAAATGGATGCTACACAATCACCCTGGGTTCACGGCGCCACGCCAGGTCATGGTCAAGAGTTGTCGCATCTACTGCACCCTCATCTGAATCTCCAGAAGTCGATGATCCACATGCCAGAAGTGCGACCTGGCGACTACGTAGCCTGGCACTGCGACACCATCCACGCCGTAGACAAGACTCATGCTGGGAAGTCAGACTCCAGTGTCTTGTACATCCCAGCGTGTCCAATGACCGAGGACAATGTCAATTATCTTATTCGCCAGCGCGAGAACTTCGTCAAAGGTACTCCAAGTCCCGACTTCGGAGGAGGCATTGGAGAGAGTAATCATGTTGGTCGAATCAAGGTTGGGGAGCTATCGCAATTTGTTGGTCAGGAAGGATGTAGAGCTATGGGGCTGGCGGAGTGGGACAGTGGTGCCGCGAATTTGACTCCGGGACAAAAGGTGATACTGGATCGAGCGAACAAGATTCTGGGTTTCTATGATTGAGATTTCTGCTGATAGACAGCCTGTCGGGTTTTTTGTTGTAATACGAAGAATGTAACGGTACACGATATTTCGTTTGATGTCTGTCGTCTTTGCTCAAGTCAGCTCTTCACCCAAGCAAAGACGTATCCTACGATCTCCTTGTGCAATCCATAATCTTACTCTGTACCACTAGGCGTTAGCGAAATTCCTGCCCGCCTTGCGGTGAGGAAGCAGCCTGTATATATTCAAAGATTCCTGATGAGACTAAGTAGGGTTTCTTAGAGGTACGTGTGGATCAAGGTTCCCCTTAGAGTATACTAAGCATAACTCTAAAGACTAACAGTTTATGTCATGTAGGTATAAAGCTGGCACGAATTTTGCCGCTGCCTCGTGGCACTTTCACTCAGATCACAATCTTTGCGCTAGCATGGCTTAGCGCCCTTGGCAGTCACGTTACGTATGCTGCCTGCAGCTTACCTAGGTACACCTCGAATCAATTTCTTACCGAACAACATCCCATCATACTTGCTTACGACAATGCGTTTGACACACTCAGCGGTTTCGCAACCCGCAAACCCGGGCAACTCGTCCTTCCTCGACCTTTCTGCCGAACTAAGGAATTCGGTGTACGAAGCCTACTTCGAGCGTCCGCGCGCGGTATACATCGGGGAAACTGGGAATGGGGAAATCACCCTTACCAACACAGAGTCGCGGCGCAGACACTCTGAAGAAACCGGCGAGAAACCAAACTTCCATCCAGACCTGCCAGATCTGCAAGTACTTCGTATATGCAGACAAGTGCACCAAGAAGCAGCATCGATATTGTACTCGAATGAGTTCTGTCTTGACAGTCCTGAGACATTCCCAAGACTGCATGACAGCACTGGGCACTGTGTCAACCACTCATCTACCGCCTGGTTACGCCAAATTGGACAACACAAGTTCTTCCTTCGCAAGCTTGTTATTGATATTAGCAGCACATGTTCCCTTGGCTGCGTTGATACTGAAAAAGCGAGATTGAGCACGTTTCGTCCGAATGATGGGTATCACCAGTTTGGTGCACTTCTCCAATCGATTTGGGCTAGCGATCTGAAAATGATGGTTTCATTCGTCAAAACACTACAGTTGAGCGGCCATCGCTGTTCATTACGACCGTCAACCCAGAGGCGCGCCCGTTCGTCCGCCGCATCCAATGTGGAGCGCCTCACTGCGACTTTTCAAGCACTCGCCAAGGATGACTTGGACATGAAGAGATTCCGACGCGCAATCGGCGATATAGGGATCAAGGCGGATGGCACAGTTGGTGTGTTCGCTTTCTGGACGCCTGCATGGCGGGACACCAATAACCACGCTTACGCGACTATCGATCACGAGCGAAACCCGTTACTCGAGCACGCACGCTACTTCACCGCAAGGCCAGGTGAGAAGCTTGCTTTCGACAAGAACGACCTTACGGGGCTGCTTGACCTGCCCAAAGTCGTGCTGAACAAGATCGTAGAGCATACTGTATGTCAAGAACTAGCTCACGAGCTCGATCTCGATTCCTTCACCGATATGAAAGACTTGTACGGCATTATCTATGCAAACAGATGGCTGCATGATCAGTACATGAATCTCTTCCTGTCTAGCAACACCTTCAACCTGTCAGTCATGAGCTCGAACGCGCGTGCGACTTTCGACTACAGCAAGTTGGATCGCCTACTCCGGACGCAATTTAGATACGTATCGAACAAAGGGCCAGGCCACATCTTGTTCGGTGCCGCGGCGGGGTACTCTATTAACCTGCACGTTCACTTCGGTACATCTGTGCTGGTCTCGTCGCTGAAGAATATCCGTGTCAATGTCGTGCCGTTCATCGCCGCTACTTTCGGTGCTCGTGGCGATCGCATCTGGAAGATATATTTGCATAACGGTACTTCGATACTGCAAGGTCGCGTTTCCACAATTCGTAAGCTGCGCCATGAAGTCATTGCAATGCTATCGAAGTTCGTCAAGAAAGATCACATCGACGACGTTCATGTCAGGTGTCCCGAGATCTGGATCAACGGACATGGCAAGGTCGTGAATATCGTTCAGACTGGATCTGACGAGGGCAAGAACGTACTGAACCCCGCAAAAATGAATAGCGTGTTATGGAGTGCTGACAAGACTGGGTCGTATGTCGGAGCGAGAACGCCAGAGGTAGCAAAACTGGATGGACCAGCTAGGAACATGTACTTGTATCTGAAGTGGATTGATAAGTGATAAAGGAAAGGAGCGCAGAACATAGTCTGAGGCATTGGGATCAAGAAAGAAAGCTTTCGTTGTACGCCAGCTACGTAGGCAATAGTGAGCCTCGAGCACACTCTAAAGCTTCGCTGCTGGAGTGACCGCCTTTTGAACAAGTTCCAGAACACGTTCAGCCGTGCCCCTAATCATCGTTAGAAACCACTCGTCAAGACATGCAGTACTGTGAACTTACCAAGAACTCTGATATCCAAACCCAGAATGCCCATAGCAATGCACAACCGGAACATCCCACCTACCCTTCTCCACCTCAATCCTTGGTCCTCCCTTCCTCGAAGCTGTATCTTCCATTAGACACGTACTCTCAAATATCTTCTCAGCTACTCACGTCTCAATCCAATATTCCTACTAATCACCTGCAAGTCCTCGGGCTTCCCCAACTCAGGACACAGCTCGCAGCATCGCTTCATAATATATCTCCCGAGCTCTTCATCCCACTCGTCGCTCCAGTTGTTCTCCTGCCGCGACCCGCCCAGAATCACGCCGCCGCCGAGAGGCCGCGGGAAGACGTATGCGGTGTTCGGATCGATGCGTTTTGGGGAGCGCACGTACCTACCATTCACAGTTTCGTCAGTATCATTCATAAATGAAGGGGATGGAAAGGGCACGAAAGATTTGTGCACCATACTTTCGCTCGTATTCGTACATTCTTGTGATCGGCGTCTTGGGCTCGGCGACGAGGAGTGTCTGGCCGCGCGTAGGGTAGAGGTTAGTGTCGCGGACGTCGGAGAGTTTGAGAGATCCCAGGCCGGTGGCGTTGATTAGGAGGGACGTGGAGGGGATGTCGGATAATAGAGAGGAGATGGAAGAGTAGTGGCGGCGGACGAATTTGATGCCTTTTGCGAGGGCTTGGTTTTGGAGCCTGGAGGGGATGGTAAGTATGGGAATTAGGGCGAGATGGAGGTTCGTACCATTGCAGGTATACGGCAGTGTTGATGCGGAATGAAGTTGGGAACTCGATGCCAAAGGTAGCATCGTCTGGTAATTCGTCTTTACTCAGTTGACGTAGTCCGCCGACTAATTGGTCGTACCAAACTTTTCCAGTGCCGGTGCTCAGTATTCCCGCTTCTTCGATTGGGGTGTCGAATATACCCCACATGCCTTCTCTCGTCAGAATGTCCGGCCACAGATCAAGATCACAATACTCGCCCATTCGTCCCAGACCAACATCATTTCCTTCGCCCGGCCTTACTGCTTTACACCCATACACGCTCTCGCCGTCGATTAATTGACCAAACTTCTTGAACGTGACTTCATCGTACTTTTCCAGCGGACCGTTATCGTTCGCCATTGACGACCAGTTAGCCCCAGCCCATGGTGAGGTATATTCGATCGAGCGGTCTCCTGGAAAATGTTTCGCAACTACTATGATCGTCGCAGAGGGATAGGTATGCGCCAAAGCTATGGCGGAGGTCAAGCCTACCACTCCAGCGCCGAGGACGGTCATGTTATGTGCATTTTGAGAGGACATGATTGGAGGTGTGTTGCAAGAAGAATTTGGAATGCCTGCCCCAAGGTGAGAAGATGCCTTCAATCAGTGTTGATGGTAGCTTGTAGGGAATTATATACAGGGATCAACTGCATGGCTCTTTATGCATCTTGGTTGGGGAACAATTGCGCCCTTCCATCGTCTCACGGCCTTACCCGTCGGACAAGGCCCGAAGAGCAGCGCCGACAAAACACGAACTGAGGCAGTAGACTTACCGCCGTAACTTGCTTCTGCTAGAATTACAGTAGCGAAAAACGCAATGGCGCCAGCTTAGTCCAAGTGGAGTTGTTGCAGGTTCGGAGTGAAGCGTTATCGGGATGGAACGAGGTGGGATGATCATGTCGGCATTCCAAATTCGGCATCGCGTAGACTGCGCTTCAATCATGTCGGCAGGTTTGAAAGGCCATGTTTGCAAGGCGCGTCGTACGCTGCGCTGAAGATCAGTGAGTCAAACTGCGTTGCTGTGCAAATGTCACCACGTACGTTGAGCCAGATTTAACAATTGCATACGAGGAACAAGAACTGCTCAGTAGTAATAAAGGGTATCCAACAAATATATACACACATACAGCCTAGAAGCTGTGCCGAAGTAATCCAGAAACAACGCCTCTTGTTCTCCGAATTTGCTAATGTACAAGGTAGAAAGGATAAAAATAACCAGACAACAACTTTTTCACGACGCTTGCTTCATAAACCAATCTGAGCTAGCGTCGACCATGTAGTTTGTGATATTCGACTCGTTCCCGTACGTGCCGTCGGGAATTTGCATGCCTTCCCCAGCAGGATAGCTCATGGTACCGTCCATAGAGACGGGTAATCGAGGCATATTGAAGAAGTCAAACACATCCAGATACTCCAGCTCGTTCGGAGCCGGGGTACGAGCTGGAGTCACAGACGGAAATCTTGCATTGCTGTTGAGTTTGGGCTGCCGCGAGATCAGAAAGTCGAGGTCGAAAGCGCATCTTCTCATGTCGGCGAGAATCTTTACTGTCGACGGTGTCACTCGTTCGCCATTGATGCCGGTGGGGGCTTGCTGCGATTCCTGGTACTCGGAGAGGACGCGTGAAAGAAGGTTTGCATAACGAGTCCCAACTTCCCAGTATTGACCCAATTCTTGGAGGGTGTTGACCAGGAGATTGATGGAGGTATCGACGCGGTGATCGATTGTGGAGCCATGAACCAGCAACACACGTGCTGCGACCCACAGCGAGAAGGCAAACGGAGGGCCGAGTTTGCTGAGCAGTCCGTTATCGCGGACGCATGCACAAAGTGTTGTCAAGTTTTCGACAGCACTGAGACACTTCTGGCTTGCACTGAAAGACGGGGTGAAGATTGGCGAGCGGTGAGTCGGATAGGCGGCAGAGGAGTGGAGACGTATCACAGTACTGTCAGGGTCAGTCATGAGATGAATGGTGGTAACAAACAGACTTACGTGTGATAAGCGGCATGAAGCATAACTAGACCACTGTTGAGCCCTTGATTCAAGCCAGCTTTTGCAAGCATTCTCGCCGAGTTGCCAAACTCTTGCGGGAGATTGTACTTCCACTCCTCGATTGCGTTGTCGAGCTCTCGATATTCTCTCTGCCATTGCTCTACATCGTGGAGCGAGGTAATGTCGACTGGCTTCTTCAGGAACTTGTGCACTTTTGTAAGTATGCCCAGGACTTCGACGTAGTAGGAGAAGGCGCCGAGGTTTTCTGGTCGGTTCATGCTATAGTCTGAGCGCGTCTCGGTATGGAACCATCGTGTCTCGACAGGCACATTGCGCGCGTAAAGATGATCGCGGCAGGGTAGACGACGGTCAATTTCGTTCTCATCGAGGGCGAACTCGAAGGCGGTTGCGACTGTTGCATATCGGTCCAGGACGTATATCATCCAGAACAATCGACGTCGCGACTCTTCTTCTATCCAGTCCTTTGGCTCCGGCAGCACAATGGCGCGTAGGGTGTATATGGAGGCAAACTGGGGTGCAACAGCAGGCGAGTAAATCTCCATAGAAAGGCCAAGCTGAACCACGCTGCGGGTGATGAGAGCTAGCAGGTTCCAGCCAGGTGGTCCATTAGAGCAGCCGACTACGTCTAGAGCCAGGATGACAAGCGCTTGCAGCGATTTGACAGAGCTGTTCTCGATGCCGTGGAGCAGGACCTTTGACTTTGAGCTGGAGTGGTAGCGCGTTCGGTTGTCTGCCGTCAGTCGCGGGTGGGTGGAGAACTTGACGGTAGTGGCGACGAGTGCATGGAGGATGATGCGGTCCTCTTCGTCCAAGGGCTGGTCGCCGAAGAGCGAGTTCAAGGTCGTCTGACGGTGCAGGATAGGACACCAGGGGTAGATGTGCTTGAAGAACAGGTCTACCAGTGCATAGAGCAGGTCGTATGGGGGGAAGTCGGCATCCGTGTGTCCCAGCGACCGCGACATGCAAGGCGTGAACTGGTCGCTGTACGACGAGAACGAGTCTCTGTGCAGTGCAGTCATAGCCTGCGACATGTCTTCGGCATGGCCCTGGTATGCATTGCCTGTGACGCCGGCGGTGAACTGGCCCTGCAGGGCATTTTGCGAAGGAAAAGTCGAGGCGGGTTTCTGGAGGAACAGAGCCGTCTCAGGGCGTGGGACGTGGGGCGTGTGCGGCAGAATGGGCGGGCTGGGGCGGTAGGAGGCAGCTTCCGGCGGCGAGTGGTTGGCGGCGATGTGGTTGGTGGAGGTGGAGGTAGAGGTGGAGGTAGAGGTGGAGGTAGAGGTGGAGGTGGAGAGATGATGGATCTGGTTCTGTTGCTGGACGATGAGGCTCTCGAGTTTATCTGGTGAGGCCAGTCAGCGTGGTGCGGAAGCGAGTCCCGGTGTGGTGACGGGTGACGTACCCAGACGCGCCTCCAGTTCTCTGCCATAGCCCGCGCGCAGTCCGGGCTTCTTTCGGGGCTGTCGCTGTCAGTCAGTCTGGCGTTTCTCGCGTCTTTGATCTTTGCAGCTTGCAGCTTGCAGCCATACCAGATAAATGCACGCACTGCTGTTCTTCATGCACCATCCTGTTGCTCGCGTCAGTGCGCGCCCAGCAGTCTCGCGTATCGTGCCGAGGTTCATACCACAAGCTGGATGTCCTCTGTCGCATTTCACCTTGCGCGTCTTGCAGCTGCACCACAGTCAATTGTTGTTCATTGTTCATTGTTCAGCACCATGCATCGGCGCGCGGATACTTGCGTTTCGCAGCTCACAGACAGAGGGCGCTTCCTTTTGCCCGCGGTGCCGCTCTGACTGCGGTCAACCCCATCCTCACCACTCGAGCCCTCATCGCTCCAGGAATGCGCGTCGGGCGAGTGCTGCGACAGCTTTGCTGTCCCGTTGGGGCTGGCCATGTGCTGTTGCGACGTCGCACTCATGGCCGAGACTCGACTCGGTCGTCACCGTGAAAGCGTGCAGGTGTCTTCGGTGAAGCAGAGCCCGAGATCTGGAGGCGTCGGTGGGGTTATGGGAGCTTAGCATCCTCCCCCAGCTTTCGTAACTTACATCAGACGACCTTGTCCAACCCTTCTGATAGGCCCCCAGCGTACCCGAGGCTTACGCTGCCCAAACAAGGCCACTTGGCCACTTGGCCACCCTATTAACCGATGTCTTGGCATGTGCCCGACACGCTCAACGACTGCCTTCCCACGCCTCTGTGATCCACTCTGCGTCCCTGGCGTCGAAAACGGCAACCTTTCGGCTTCCACGCCGCAGCGAGATGAACCGAACCATGTCTCAGCTCTCTTTATCGTTCAAATATTTACCGCCGGCTTCCCTGGCCAGCCATGTAGCGTATATAACAGTCTAAACCCATGTGCCCCTCTCCCTCCTGTGTCTTCCTTCTCTTTTTTGAAACATACTGGTAGCCCGAAATGTCCTCCAACGGAATCTCAAACGCGGCGCGCCCATTTCCCACCATCAAGAGCATCAAGACCTTCATAACACAAGGACCTGGCTCGGGAGGAGTACGTCAAGACCAGACCAGCGATGCGGAGCTTCGGCATTTAGCTAACCTCCGTGGCAGGATTACCACAATGTTCATGGCGGTCATTGGCTGATCGACAGCAAGATCAGCACTCCCATGAGCCAGTATGACCAGTATCGCAAATCAAGAACCTCGTGGGGTATCAACGTCCTCGGCAGCTTCTGCGTTGAGCTGGAAGCCACGGATGGGACCAAAGGATTCGCCACAGGCTTCGGTGGCCCTCCAGCATGCTGGCTGGTGGCAGAGCATTTTGAGCGATTCTTGATCGGCCAAGGTAAATTGAAAAGTACACTTGATCTTGCCAACAGTCCCGCTGATGCTTGCAAAAGATCCGCGAGATACCAACCACATGTTCGAGCAAATGTACCGCGCCTCCATGTTCTACGGCCGCAAAGGACTCCCGGTCGCAGTCATATCCGTCATCGACCTCGCGATATGGGATCTTCTCGGCAAGATTCGCAACGAGCCAGTATACAAAATGATCGGCGGAGCCACGCGGGAAAGACTTGACTTCTACTGCACTGGTCCCGAACCAGCGGCGGCTAAGGAAATGGGCTTCTTCGGCGCCAAGGTTCCGCTGCCATATGGCCCCGGCGAGGGTGTAGAGGGGCTGAAGAAGAATGTCGACTTCTTGACAAAGCACCGTGAGAGTGTTGGACCCGACTTTCCCCTCATGGTCGACTGCTACATGAGCTTGAACGTACCGTACACCATTGAGGTGGTCAAGGCGACAGAACACTTGAATCTCAATTGGTGGGAGGAATGTTTGTCGCCGGATGACAGCGATGGCTTCGAGCAGATCAAGCGCGCGCACCCTAGGATGAAGTTCACCACTGGAGAGCATGAATACTCGAGATACGGCTTCCGCAAGCTTATCGAAGGGCGCAACCTGGATATCCTCCAACCTGATGTCATGTGGGTTGGCGGCATGACTGAGCTGCTCAAGGTCGCAGCAATGGCATCCGCGTACGACATTCCTGTCGTGCCTCATGCGAGCGGGCCGTACAGCTACCACTTCGTCGTCAGCCAGGCCAACTCTCCTTTCCAAGAGTACCTTGCAAACTCTCCTGATGGCAAGTCAGTATTGCCAGTATTTGGAAACCTCTTCTTGAACGAGCCCATTCCCACCAAGGGCTACCTAGACGTCAAGACACTCGACTTGCCAGGATTTGGCCTCGAATTGAACCCCAACGCCGGTCTCATTGATGCTGCCAGGATCTTGAACCCTGCGCCAATGAAGTCGCTGAAGCCCGCCCAGGACGAGCAAGTAGCCGCGACAAACGGCACGAATGGTAAGGCGTAAGAGTGGAATTGGGTAATTGTGGCGTTGAAGGATACCGCCTGACAGCATGGGAGTAAACAGTCACTGCTGTACTTGCTAGTTTTATATAGATTGTTGGCGTTCATGCTGCATTATAGAGCATTTATCTCGAATGGAGCCATGTTTTGTTGACAACACATTGCTGCGCCACCGCGATTCCACCGCTTTTGGTATTCTATGTCATGAACAATATCAAAGCGCGATACGGTTTTACGACAGTCTTCTATATTTAGGGGATGATTTTCGTTGGCCGCCGGGGCAGGATTTGCCTCGTGCGGGAGGGGTACGGTGAGAGCCCGCGCTGGATAGTGGGGCAATGAGGTAGGCGCCGCTGCGACCTGAGCTCTGCGTGTCGTCGTGTCGTGCATAAACTTAGCAGCAAACCTCAACAGCTTGAACATTTTCTCTTTCTTTCCATCTTTGTATACACACTTGACCATCATCTCAATTGCACTTCTACACAACCACCTGAAACCCCAACCGTACTTTGACCCACCATGGAAGCTGTCAAGGGCACCATCAACAATGCTCTCGAGGCTCTCCACATCACAAGTGCCGGCCAGGGTGCACCTGCAAAGGAGCCTACCGAGGAGCAGCTGAACGAGCTGAAGTCGAAATACTCAAAGGCTGGTCAAGACCAAGTTTTTGCCTTTTATGACAAGCTGTCAACAGCTGAGAAGGCCGGCCTCTACGAGCAGCTGAGCAACTTCAACCCCGACTATATCAACGAGATCACCGACCGAGCTCTGAAGCCCGCCAAATCTGAATCAGAAGAGTCCAAGATCGAGCCTCTCCCCGTAAACGCCACCTCGTCGGTCCTCGACTCTAAGCAGGAAGATTTGGACAAGTGGTACAACAGCGGTCTGGAGCTGATTGCGGAGAACAAGGTCGCTGTCGTCCTGATGGCTGGTGGCCAGGGCACACGACTGGGTAGCTCCGCACCAAAGGGCTGCTTCGACATTGGCCTGCCAAGCAAGAAGTCTCTCTTCCAGCTTCAGGGTGAGCGGATCAAGAAGGCCGAGCTGCTCGCAGCAAAGAAGCATGGCAAGGAGAGCGTCACGATTCCGTGGTACGTCATGACCAGTGGACCTACACGTGGACCTACCGCCAACTTCTTCGAGGAGAACAACTTCTTCGGCCTCAAGAAGGAGAACGTCGTCATCTTCGAGCAGGGAGTTTTGCCATGCATCTCCAACGAGGGCAAGATTTTGCTTGAGAGCAAGTCCAAGGTTGCCGTAGCCCCCGATGGCAACGGAGGACTGTACCAGGCACTCATCCAGTCAGGTGTGGTCGGAGATATGGGCAAGCGCGGCATAGAGCACATCCATGCATATTGCGTCGACAATTGCCTCGTCAAGGTCGCGGACCCAGTTTTCATTGGTTTCTCCGCCTCAAAGAGTGTCGATATCGCGACAAAAGTCGTCCGAAAGCGAAATGCAAAGGAGTCGGTCGGTCTCATCTTGCAGAAGAACGGCAAGCCAGATGTCGTTGAGTACTCTGAGATCTCGACCGAGGATGCAGAGGCCAAGGACTCCAAGGACCAGGAGCTCCTCAAGTTCCGCGCTGCAAACATTGTCAACCACTACTACTCGTACAAGTTCCTCGAGTCCATCCCCGAATGGGCTAAGAAGCTGCCTCATCATGTTGCACGGAAGAAGATTCCTTTCGTCAACACTGAGACTGGCGAGACCGTTAAGCCAGAGAAGCCCAACGGCATCAAGCTCGAGCAATTCGTCTTCGACTGCTTCCCCTTCCTTACTCTTGAGAAATTCGCTTGCATGGAGGTCAAGCGTGAGGATGAGTTCAGCCCTCTGAAGAACGCACGCGGCACGGGCGAGGACGACCCAGACACGAGTAAGCAGGACATTATGACCCAGGGCAAGAAGTGGGTGCAAGCTGCTGGTGCGACGGTTGTCAGCGAGGACCCGAAGGCCGGCATTGAGGTTTCGCCGTTGATCTCATACGTAAGTTTGCTTCCGCACAAGCTCTGTCGCTTTTCTCTTACTAACACTGCAACAGGGTGGTGAAGGCCTCAACTTCCTCAACAGCAGGACTATCAAGGCCCCTGCGGTGATAGAATCTGAGGATTAGGAGGCCTTGCAACTTCGAACCGATATCACTGTCAATACTAGGTGCACAACGTGGGTTGAGCTGCCGCAACTCAATTCGACTAGCATTTGGCTCGGTGCACCTCATCGCTGGGTTGATCAAGTCATCAATCCTTGAAAGATTTTGGCTCAATCTGCCGCTGCCGTAGAGGTTAAATAGAAGAACGAGCAATGAATATGACGCCTTCAAGAACAGCGCCCAAAAAAGTGCTACGATTTGTGGGATTTTGTACATTTTTAGGGCATGCATGCAGGGGCCCATGTTTTTTTTGGATGCCAACTCCATGGTGAATATGGAGGGGTTAGCGAGTGCAGCGGCAACGGCGGGGTCCGAAAAAGAGCGCAGTATCAGCGGCTGAGCATCACGGAGTCGAACACAAATAGGGAGAAGAGTTGTTATGGTGCATAATAGGAGTCCAGACGGCGCTGCAGCAAATGTGGCGTTCATGCGGACAGGCCGAGTCTGGATGCATGTCATTTCCAGACCTCGGAATCCCACCCCCAAGTACGCTAGGGGGCGCACAGACGCTCCAGCTGCAATCACAACGTCCTTTTTGCTCAGCGCATTCCCGCCTTTGACAGCCTGTAAATTCACTTGCACCAAACTTTACTACACGTTTCTCGGAGGAAGGTTGTAGCTGTGAGGGAAAGGATTGGAGCATTGACAGTACGTCACATCCTCCAGGCGCATACACACGCCCGGAACGGCTGCTCTGAACTGCCGCGTGCCCCTCGAAGCAAACGTGGATGGAAATTTCTGTTTGAACTGCGTGACTGACAAGCAAACAACAGGCTGAAGGAATTGAAGAAGTAAAAGAAGAATAGGTACGCGCAATCACCTGCGCTTAGCCTCGCACCGACGGAGCAAACAAGCGTTGCGACAAACGAAGCCCTTCAAAACACCCCACGTTCGCTTGCGCGCCTCCTGGACAACACAACCACCACCACGACGGATCACGGATCGTGTACTCACAAATGGCGCAGATATATACCGAAGAAGTCGGCAACATGTCGTCCCTGTCCCGCCGTGCCTGTTTCAAGTGCGGAAACATCGGCCATTATGCCGAGGTCTGCTCGAGCTCCGAGAGGCTCTGCTACAACTGTGCGTCGCGTGGCCACAATATACTGGGGGAGAAGCTGACTACGAGCAGGCAAGCAGCCAGGTCACGAGTCGAACGGATGCCCTCATCCTCGCACCACGGAGACCAAGCAGTGCTACCACTGCCAGGGTCTTGGACACGTCCAGGCTGACTGTCCCACGCTGAGGCTCTCGGGCGCTGGTACAAGCGGACGCTGCTACTCTTGCGGCTTGGCCGGCCATCTGGCGCGCAACTGCCCCAACCCTGGCATGCAGGGAGCTGGACGCGGCGCTGGCGGTCCTCCCGCTCGTGGCGGATTTGGAGGCTTCCGTGGAGGATTCCAGGGCCAGGGCGGTGCGCGTGCGGCCACTTGCTACAAGTGCGGCGGACCGAACCACTTTGCTCGTGATTGCCAGGCGCAAGCAATGAAATGCTACGTATGTATCGCCCTCGTACTATCTGCCTGCGAGACACGCTAACGTTCAACCACCAGGCATGCGGCAAGCTCGGCCACATCAGCAGAGACTGCACTGCGGCGTCTGGAGGTCCTAACGGACTTGAAGCCGGCAAGACCTGCTACCGATGCGGAGAGACGGGTAAGTCTTCGAGATAGTGATGAGCCATCCAACCTGACCACCCACAGGCCACATTTCTCGCAACTGTGCTCAGGCCGAGGTCAACGGCGACTCTTCTGCTGTTCCCGCTGCTGCTCCTTTGTCTGCAGCCGCCCCTACCACAGCTGTTGCTTAAACTACGAGCATCACTCATTCTCAGCTCTGCTCTGCTCTGCCGCGAGTAAAATCACACCAGAGCAACATCATCTACTTGCACCCCATTTACTTGCTTTTACCATGCGACTCTCACAATCGTTTCCTAGCCTCTTAGCATCCATTCCGGCAAACTTCACGCATATCACGATCGAGCAAAGAGAAAAGTTTTCACGATTCCAACGCTGATACCCACAACACGTTTATCTCATCTCATTGACTTTACCATTCTACCATTTATTCCCGATACAGACGACGGCTTGGCGATGTGCGACGGCGGCTCTATTCTTACTCTGCGTAGTTGACGTGGATTCTGTTTGAATGGACGAGCGACCTGGAAAGGCGGCTGTGGTGGTTTGGTTGGTGAAGAGTGGATTGAGGGGGAGGAGGAGTGAAAGAAGGATAGTTTGTCGGAACTGGGTGATTTTTTACATGTCCCCATCTATTCAGTTGTTCGGCATGTGATGGATGCATGTACTGCCATCTATCGTTCAATATATGCTGTTACACTCGAACTTTGCGCCATCGATTGCGTTGCTGACATGTACAGCCGGGCATATATGCACAACTCTATTTCGTTATGACCTGATAGATACGCCCCGCATGTCGACCTCAACAATATCGCCACTTCCTTATTCCAACTGATCTACCGCAGCCTGATTTATGCGCGCCTCCAGCCAGCAAACCTTTAAACATCCCCCAAAGCTCTGCAAAAAGATACCAAGACTTCTCCTCCCAACCCGCGCTTCCAATGACGCAATCCAAAGCATCAAAAGAGCAAAAAGAACAGCCTGCCCTGCCTTAGGCAGAATCCCTGACTAGAGGATTCAATACCGTAGATGAGACGTCAGCTGCCGAAAACCATTTGCGAAAACAGTTTTATCACGGACTCGAACTCGCAACCTTCGCGCCAGATAGGTTGGTCATGGTGGAAGACCGACCTCCGAGTATTCCAACCCGGAGGAGTTTTGATGAGATAATTGAGAATTAATTAGGTTATACAGGTGAGGTGGGTGAGGTAGAAGGTTTGTTGGGGGAGATGGTTGGAGTTGGGATTGGGGTTGTGTGGACGCGTTGCGCGGGTTGTTGGGTGAAGGCGAGTGAATGAGCGGGTTGCGCGATATTTGATGTATCGTCGCTCAAGTTACGCGCATTTAGGATAGACGTAGCACGCGAGTATTTACACAAGAGCAAGAGCGTACAGTGCGATCCGGGTGATCACTGTCACATTTGACCAGCTTTGACGGCCAGTTCATAACGACAGGTGGAAACAGGTGTATACGTCGCGCCTATTGACGCAATGATCAACGCGACGATGAGGATGCATTGAGTTTTACTATATGTGTGTCATCGTAGTAGCTTAGGCCAGGTTTGCGCAGCCTCGCATGTTGCTCAAGTATATCACCGGCTACTCATAGACGTAACAAAATGGCCCGGATGTGGTGGAGAACGTCTTACTAGCCGCCAGTCCTTCCATGCCTGGTGGCGCAACAACATTAAGCCATTGCGGATCCTCAGGCTTACCTTTGGCGCTGTTGGGGTCGATCCAGTTTGTCCCACCTGTCACTGTGATTCAGCCAAGATCTATTAGCATATCAAGGGGATCTTACCTTCGTATTGGACAGTCCTCTTCGCAATCTCTTTGTCCTGGTAATTTGCCCACATCCACCAGTGCCTGTCAAGCTGGCCGTGGTGCAGCCAGAACGTAGGCTCATTCGGGCTCACGAAAACATCACCGCCAGGGTCGCCCCAGATGCTGAAGTGGCCGCCTGTGTGGAGTGCGCCCATTGGCACATTAGTGTTCTGGAGGGTGTTCTGGAAAGTGATAATGTCAGGGCTGGATGTGATCTGCGTGAGAAGGTCATCCGGCTTCAAGAATTTCGAAGTGAAGTAATTGTTCACGTCGCGGCGATGACAGCGCGGGTTGTCCCCATAGCCATCAGCAGGGCGAGGGTTCGGCTTGATGCCCAGCCCGGGGTCCATAGTGGAAGCGAGTGGACCAAGGTGCATGGTCAGGCTGATGAAATCGTAAGTAGATGATGTTGGCAGGACTTTTGTATGACTTACTTTGCAAACGGTCCAGTCGTGACGCATCCGCCGCCAGGCCCAGCAGGCACAGTCTCAGCAGTATCGGGACCAAGCTGTAATCCTTTATGTGGGACGGGATCGCCGTTACCACCCATTGACCAGTCATCGCCGTTGAAGATCGGGGAATTTACTAGGTCGGGGTACTTCGACCAATCCCAGTAAGGCTGATAGCCTTTGTAGTTGCATTCCTGCCTGAGTGCTGCCTCGTATGCAAAGATGTAGAACCGATGCCAATGCATGACTAAAGTGTGGCACCGGAGATCAGTATACGTCTCAAACGCAGTTCGTACATGGACTTTACATACAATTTGCAGTGGCATGGACCGTCGGCGTCATGTTCATGTGCACCCTGCGACTGGTCAGTCGTGCTCAAACCAGACCCTATGCGCAACAGCCCACCCAGCATGAACAGCTGCTTTTCTTCCACCCCAAGGATTCTTACACGGTAAAATCATCGTATCGGCTCTTTGCTCCTGGATATACGCCAACAGGAAGCCGAGATGGAGCTTGTAGGATACATTTGACAGCCCTGATGTACTCCAGGCGCTCGTCCTTGGAAAGATTGCCATATTCCTTGCGTACTGCGACTTTGTCTTTGCTGCAAGTGGAAGGCCGGTTAGTCAAGCCGTCGGAAAGGGTCCCTTCAAGTATCTTGTAAGCATTTTCGAGAGCCTGCTTCTGTACATCTTCGAGAGTGACAGTTTGTCTTGTCGAGAAAGGCCAAGCCAATGCACCATTAAGACATAAAGCCAAAAGGAAAATCTTAGCGAGCGTCGGTCCTGACATGGCGATTGAAGCTACAATTTGAGGGATAGACTGGTCTGCTTATAACGTACTCTCAAGTCTATGTTGTGATGCGGTGCTTGCACCTTCTTCCTGCACCCCGCAACGCACTGTACGTATATATAGACGTTGCATAGGCTTCTGAATCCTGCATATGAGTTACTTAGAGTGTTGTAGTATGTGAACTATAGGAACGCCCTACCCACAAGAATTGAGAGCCAATCGTCCCTGGGCGTCTCCGAGGTCAGCGAATCACCTGAAGGAGCGATGTGGGTTTCTGTCCCGGGTTGAGAGGCTGCGAATAACGTATATGCATCTCGGCAGTATAGTCGGTGCCTGCGCCGTAGATCACCCAAGACTTCGGTAGTACACACCTCGATCTTTGCTGTAGATCTTGTACAGTGCTTCACAGCCAATGAAGACCTTAGTTCTACTCCGCAAATTTGCACAATGTCAACAGTCAGTTTGCAGACACATCAGATGCGCGGTAGCAAGTGCCAATAGACAAGAAAGCCAGTTTGGCACATCGCAGTGAAGCTCCCGAATCGCTGTGTGCCTTTGACGAGCTGCTTGTGGGCCAAGCTCACCTGGGCATCATGTATGCGTGTCAAATTGCAGCAAATGTAAATGTATGTTGCTCACAAGCAGGATACGCCTTACTGATAGGCGAAACAGGCAATGCGAAGCACGATGTCAAGATGTCGAATGCGCAAACAAGACGAGAGCGACATTGCATTCGGCATATGTCATGCTCATATGCAGCGGGGAGCTCATATGGATGATGTCGCAAGGCTGGCATGGTCGAGAGGGGACATTCCGACTGGGCTATCGGCACCTGGTGACTCAGTACATTTGCGATGTAGAATTGTGAGACATCTCAACAGGCGAGGAGGAAATGTACATCGCTGCGTCAATCAACGCTTCATTGTTCGTATTGACGCCAATCCGAAAATGTACGGATACCCGGCATAACTCATCGCGACAAAAGGTTTCCTCGGTCGAGAAAGTGACAAGACGTTGCATCATTTGCATCCCTTACGCACTGATGCTAACACAATGTGGTGAAACTTTGATCGTTGCTGGAGGCTTGCCGCTTGCCCTGATCGAGGGTTAAGTGGTCCCGTGATTACGCGATGAGGAGGCGATGAGACCTCGGCGTGTGTGCCTGACGCGGCGCGCGCTACCAAGATAGCTTTCACGAACCGTTCCAGATCAGCAACACAATTTGGCCGCGTACATACCGTTCCACATAGCTCAGAAGGCTCCTTGATATTGCCGAATCATATCGCTAGCGGAAGCGGAAGAGCAAGAATTGCCTACGGGCGGCCTCGTTTGAGGCTTTCGTCTTCCATCAGGGGCAGCGGGTCCTTCGTGGTTTTGTGCCACCGGCTGGGCGTCCTTATTCGTGAACGGGCTGAGGGCTGCTAACAGCCCTGCTACGCTGCGTCGAACTTCCGTTGTGCTGGCCAAAGCGCCACGGCTTGCAAGCAAGGGTCGATCAGGAGGAGTCATTCGTGATCTGTGAGCTCTTCAGCTTTGAACAGCAAATGCTTTTCGAAGCGATAAAAGAAATGCGACTGTATTCTGTAGATCTTGCATCGTTCGCCGTTGGTTAGATCACTTCTCGTCTCTTTGGGTTCACTTCAGGCAGTCGTCCACAAGCTAAGCGGCGCTATGCAACCAGCTCTCTGGGTTTCATAAATGCAACAAGGTCTCGGGCCAGGTCATGGGCTTGAGCTTTGTCCTCCCAACTTGCCAATTAAACCCACATGCGGATTAGGCAACATGTGATATCGCGTTACATGCGTGTCCGGCCTTTGACGCGTCCAATCGCGTCCTACTTCACCGGCACCCTTGTCACCATCCAGTCAGGAGGCTGCAAGGGGAGTTATGTATATATATCTCGATGGCTTCCCTCCATTTTCGCCCGTCATTCAGCCTCGTAACGCATCTGCCTCAGGACTCCACCCTTCCCTCAGGACTTCACGCTCACAGTCGATTGCGTCCATCTGCTGGAGCCCATCTCACCCGACTGTGGAAAGCCCAACTACAGGTAATCAACAGATCGCAAACTCACATCTAAAACCATCCCATCGACACTGCAAGGATCTTACACATATCAAGATGTTCTCATCATCGATCAGGAAGCACGCAGAAGGCAGTTTCAGCAAGCACCGCGCTTCCAAATCCAAATCGCACAAGAAAAACCCATCGTTCCGGGACTCTTCGAAGAAAATGGAGCTTCTGGCTGCGCAGGCTCAGGCTTCGTCCCCACAGTCGAACCAGACATCGCCAACACTTGGATCGTAAGTCCGCAATTGAACGAGTGCATGATGGCTTCGCTGACAGGGACCTGCAGTGCTATCATAACCATCGCGGTGGGCCGTGAGCAACGGCTGTTTGCTGCCCATGAGGACGTGCTCTCACACAGTCCCTTCTTCTCGGACTTCCTTCGCGGCCAATTTTTCCAATCCACCAACAAGCGCATCGACCTACCTGACGAAGAGCCCGAAGTGTTTTCCTCGATACTAGAGTATCTGTATAAAGGAGATTACGCGCCCCGAATGACATATGATAAGAAGAGGCATAGCTGGGCCCTTGAGGACGATGGCGTCAACGAAGCTGTTGTCAACACTGCTGTCGGCCCCGTCCTTAAAGCGACTGTTCTGTACTGCCAAGCCGACCGGTACGGGCTCGACGAGCTTAAAAAGATTTGTTTGAAGAAACAGGGGCTGCTGCATTCTGGCGTTCACTGCAGTACGATCCTGAAGTCTGCTCGTTTCGCGTACGACCATACCCAGGCCAACGACAGTGCCCTGCGTGCTCATTACCTAGCTCTGATCATTCGGGCTCGACACACATTTAAACGGTCAGGTACCCTCCAGCGGGAGATGGAAGAGGGCGGACAGCTCTTCTTCGACCTCTTCGTTGCTATGTCAAACCATTTGGACGATATGTCGCAAAAGTCGCCCCGTTAGGTTGCCACCAATACTGGCCAGCCCACCGTCTCATCTCATCTCATGTCTATCTTTCTCTTTCCCGCTCTTGCGCCAGCGACTTTCCTACTCATTATGCCATGGCCATCACAGAACGTCGTGGCCTCCGCAGCGCCACCTCTTCTTCTCATCCGATGTCTACTGCATCAAACTAATGACATCCCTCACAGCAGACTGTGTCTGGTCGTTGCAACGTTCCTATTCTTGTATATATACTTACCTCAACAAGCCCCACGGTTATGACGAACATGCTCGGGTCTTCTTTTCTTTGAGGAATTTTTTTTGGCGTCTGGTATCTCTTATTTCTTTCTGGCCCTCATTCACCCACGCGTTGTACTATATCTCATGTCTCTATGGCCTGCTTTTGGCGCACATGTAACTGCTCGGCCGCAAAATTGCCTGGAAGAATTTGGTCTGCTTTTCGCGCGTTCAGGCTTTTACTGTCATTCGATAATCACCAGTAAAAAAAATATGCCCATAGCATCACAGTATCTTGCCCGTATTTCGTTTTTCTGTTTCTTTCGGCATAAACAGCCTTACGGGAATGCTTGCTGTGTGAGACCGGGCTGCACTGTTGTTGGGCGCTTCTAAATTGCATTTCTCCGAATAATTTAATGGAATTGTTTTTGTTTTTCTCTCACGCACTAGAAACATTTTATAGTCAAAAAAAATTGGGGCTAAATTGGACTACATCAATGCACTGCACTTGGCACCAGGTGATGCAATAATTCCTGAACGTCTTGTGACTCTTGTTACATCTTAACTCACTATGAAAGAGTAGCTGTTTTCTTATATGCACGCCTAAATAGACTTAATAGCTTGTCAGCATGCAATAGTAGGTAAGCTTTAATAATCTTAAAGTTAAACTGCTTAAATAAACTGCTCTCTGGTAGCCCCTAAAGCCACAAGAGGTGAGCAGACACTGGTTTCGTTAGAACGTCGTTACTATAAAGTGTCATATTCAATCACTCGGATTCGATGTGACGTTATCTTGCAGACAATTGTGCGCGGTATGCCTTACAACCTTTAACTATCAGCTAGCCCCACTCGACGCACATGGGCTCTAAAGCTGACTGCTGTCGACTCACTTCACTGCAAGTGCAGAGCAAGCGAATATTTCGAAGACTACCTTAGGGGTCGGGATATCAGCTATGCTACATACGATGAGGCTGAGGTCTTCGTTCAGGACTGGATGACAAAGAATTAGGCACACAACTTTAACTTCAAGGCTAAAGAGCAGCATCATATGCGCGGTCTCTTGATGGACGCTCTAGAGGATAAGTTTACATTCTTCTTCAATCGCGCTATCCTCTGCGCTTTTCGAGATCTCGCGCTTAAGTCATTCATCTCTACTATTAGAGAAGAGTTTAAGACGCGCTCTGATCTTTATCTCAACGAGTCGTCCTGCAAGCGCGCGCGCTATGATGATTACACCACATATGAAACTTTAGTTATGAAGATGAAAAAATCGCAGGCGACAAAGAAGATACAACTTGCTTATGGCTAGATACTCATCGACCGTTTCTCAGCTGGTTTTGAGAAACACGCGATTTACCTCCGCGATCTGATCGAAGATGAGAAGCGAATTCTTAATAAGAACCTCGACCTCAACTTTTGGTGTGTCATGGCTTTACAAACTTTCTTATGGTAAATTTCAATTCTTTTCTAGCGCTCTGTCCTTCGAGAAGCTTCTCACTGCCCTTGAGCCTTCCGAAATCGTCACCTTCAACCGATTGACAGACATGATATGCCAAGGACCAGGCACCATCATCGACAACAAGGAAGACTTCCTTAACGTCATGTGCGACAGCATTCCCACGGATGGGATATATTTCCTCAGCATGGAGGACCGTCCTGATATGGATGCTTGAAAAATCCCTCGCCACAGGTGTTCGTGGTCAGCACGTTTTAAAAGTTTGAGGGTTGGGTTTCCGGATTGATGAAGATGCTCAGAGCATCTTGACTGAAGATCATCTGCAGGAGGATGTTTGAACAGGGAATCAACAATGGCATTCACGGTTTGCATCCGAGCAATGGGTTTGTAGTCTGATGAAGATGTTGAGGAGATCTCAATTCACTACAGCACCTCTGCTTTAAGAAGTCTCTCAGCAAGCATATTGCAGTTTGTAGATCTCCTTCTGCTAAAATTAACATCAGCATAGTCAATTTGCATACGTCTCTCTTACGTCTCTGCTCTAAACCCATGACGATGGTTGTCATGCCTTCTCTCCTCGACTGCTCTGGATATGGGGAGTAGACGCCATCCTTCGCCCGGGCTGACACGTTGTTCCTACCATTTTACCAGCATCCGGCAAAATTCGTGTCCGCTCTACATATGCGCTCAGCGCTCTAAAAGTCTCTAGGAGCGCACTTAATAAGTCTATAAAGGATCCTGTATATATACAGTGCTACAAGACAATCTCGTCCAGTCCTATATGAAAACTTGAATATTTCTAGGCTACCTCTTTACCCCTTTGGTTCAATGAAGGCGGACAAAAATTCTGCCGAGGGGGCTGGTGGCGTTTTAGGTGCCTGTTAAGATATATGACCTTGAACTCGATTATGCGCTTCGAAAGCATGGTCTGGTATATTTCTAGAGCACGAATGCCTATGAGGATGCCGACGAGTGTAGTGCAGCGCCCCCACATGTCCATTATAATCTTCTCGTAGTATCCTGTAAGTACCACCGGCAGCTTTCCGAGTAGCTTGCTTGCTATAGTAGTACGGCCCGTGCTGGAAATGTCATTGCGATCGAGGCACGTTGGAAATCTATCTATCATCAGAATCGGCGCCTTCAGCTCGTCGTTGGCATAGAAACCGAACTTCGCTGCCATTGCTGCCGTACACTAGTTAGAAGCGTCTCGGATAATGCCATTGTATTAGTAAACTGTGGTGTCTTTTGTAGGGTAAGAACCCATGACAACCATGGCGCTGTCGAAAGCTTGCCAATGCGCCTTGATTAATCTCTTATCCATGTCGAGGCCTGTGTGGTATGTTCCGGCTTTCAGCATAGGCTCGTTTTTGACTACACCTGCCCAGAAAGTCTCGAGCTCAGGATCGTACCCAGTGAATCGTTGAGTGTCGGCATCCCAATGTGGGGTAATAAGCTGCGGATACTTCCTGTCCTTGATACGCTGCAGGAAGTCCCTGACCAGAGGCGAGGATAGGTGGAGTTCCGGCAAGACGGCGAGAACATTATCAAGGACATCTTGAGCTGAGGCCTCTGTACTGAAAAGCCTTCTGTTGCTGATTAAGAAGTGGTCAGCGGAGTTGTCGAAGTCTGTGGCAGAGTTTTCGGAGCCTTCGCCAGCGAGCTCTTCGCTGTCGTGGTCTTGATCTGCGTCCTCATCTGCATCCTCTTCGCTTGCTGAGCTCTTGCTTTGCAGATCACTATCGCTGCCCTCGTCAAAGGCTGTGACAGCATCCTTGCCTTTGGAAATGGTGGCTTTCGCTCTCTTGTTGGTTGGTGGCAGCTGCGTGCTGGGCATCTTGCGTTTGAGGAAGAGGTGTGTTCTTGCAGTTTGAACCACTGGATTCTCGTCATCCTCGCTGGAAATCTCGAATGGATCTTCTGCGCGACTGCCTGGAAGCGTAGAAGAGGGGCTCGCTTGCTTCTTGTCCTTCGAGTCAACAGCATTCAGCTGCAGGGCGCGTGTGTGTCGCATCGGGCTAGCTGGCATCGGCATTGTCATAATACTCAGGTCCCATTCGTCGTCGCTCCCGGCTCGTTTTTCTAGGCCTGGGGTGAGGGCAGCATAGTCTCGGGCTGCAGCTTCCTCGAGCGGCACGATCCTGGTGTACTTGCGCAACTGTTCTCGAATCTGATCTGTTGTCCTAATTGTGTGCAACGCAGGCTACTCGACGTTAGCATCAGCACGGAATTTTCTATCTCGCACATACAGGAGCATGTGTGTCTGCATTGGGATGCTATGTAATGATAGTGAGGCCTCTGAACGCCTCGCATTTGGCTGAGCTTACCAATGAGAGGCGAATGGCTCGCGCAGTTGCCAGAGTCTCTCTGATCTGCATTGATGACTTCTGTCACCGTGTGAGCGACATTCTTGGAGTCGCTCTGAGTACATACCTGTTGATGAGTCTTCAGGGAGTTCTGGATGACCTCGCGCAACTCTACATCAGACTGATGCGTATGTTAGCAGTGAAGTGTAGCAGGTGTAAGGCATTCTCGTACATCGTCTCCAGGGGTGATTTCTCAGCTCTTGGTATGCTCTGAGCCGCCTTGGTCATTCTCTGAGTGGGACATCTTGGGTGGCGGAGCCATCGCCGAGGCACGCAGTGGCGTTAGCAGAAGCACAGCGGAGCGCAGCGTCTGCGGTGACACAGAGGAGTAATGGTGCTCTCAGCTGATAGAGGTGTGTTTGTGAAGTTTGCCGATTGGTGACGAGTTTTAGTTCTCCCCGAGCTCGGCCAGTGGGGTGAGGTTTGGAAGGAAGGAACGACGAGCGATGACTGGATGTGGATCCACCATAATCGAGCAACGTGCAGTGAACCTCAGTGCTCTTTTAGAGTAAAATATACGCGTCTAGTAGTAGGGGGGGAGTAATAAGAGCTCAAGGCGGTGTGTGAGGTTACTCGCGTGAGTACTACAAACGATTGAAGACAAACAAGGTCAACACGTATCAGGAGCTGTCCGCGGGATCTCGCTTCGCTGGCCTCGAGGAGAGACTTTTAGAGATTGCGAGCCTGATGGCTTTTGGCAATGTCATCCGCCTATCACCCCTGTTACCCGTCGACTTGTTCGCCTCGTCATGGATAGTGTGCTATTCTTGTCTAACCGAGAGCCAGAGAAGAACAAGGAGGAGAAGAGGGAGAAGGAGACGAACGCACATGGAGGGAAATGTATGACATTCAAATATACATGCTCGCTCTTATGTAGATACTTCACATTCTATATTATGCAGACTACGTAAAGCAATATCTAGTACACCGTCACCCTGGTTGCATCCACATGCCAAAAAAGAGATACGGCTCCAGGAGTCGAACAACTCGCTGCTAAGATTGAAAACTTTCCTTATAAAGCTGAACACGGCTTTCTATCCCAAAGTGGCTGTGTCATCTCATACGAGATCATCTTGTCTCCAAGCCCCAAACACCAAGACGTCACGAGTCTTGGCTGACATCACTGGTCGGCAACTCGGCATCCAACACACAGCCAACTTGCTTCGAACATAATGTATGTATAACATCAATTCTAAATGAAGCAAATGTCATTCAGCCATCCTCGTTGTTTACATTAAGGAAAACATTTTCACACACAAAGATCAAATACGTTAAGCATGGAGCGACCACCACCACATTCAGCAGACGCTATCCGCGCAAAACGAGTCGGCGGAAAGAAGATTCCAAAACAATACAGAAAATACCAACAATACGGTGGCAAGACAAAGACCAGGAGTACCACGGCATGATGCGGGGTTTCATGTGGTTCACAAAAGGACTGCGAGGGGCGTTTGAAGCGTTGCGATAAGACGGTACAACCGACATGCTAGCGTCAGCCCAAATGCAAGGGCACGATGGGCCAGCGATCGCCAGAACAAGGATAGATCGTTGACCGGACGATATCGGGAAGTGTGCAGTAAAACTGCGTACAGGAGGACTCATCGCTGCTTGACTCACGCAGAGGCCGCCCATACACATGATCGACGGCACTGTTGCTGCACACGTCTCAACAGTCACACATATGAACTCAATTGACAGGGCAACCCTCCCAGCCGAGGCCAGGCAAGACGGAATGTATGATAAGTTGTCAGACTTGCGTAGTGTAGCGTCGCGTCGGGCTGCGCGAGTGGGGTAATAGGGGTGCGGGCCAAAACCAAACGCGATATCAGCTGATAGGGCGACAACGCGTCTGTGCTTTGACGCGACATGCTTCAGGAACACGGATCGGCCATGGAGAGCACGATGCAAGGGAGTCAACGGAATGTCTTGGGTATAATGACGCTCTTTGTTAAAGTTTGATGGTTGCATAGAGCCGTATTGGGGGCTAAAGGTACTCCACACACAGACGGGGTATCGCACAGCTGTGCAGCTCTACACACTTTCGCGTATGTGGTAGTCGACGAATCCGGCGAGTGATGTGTCGCAGTGCTCAGACGATGGCTTCGTTACTTGTGGTACCACCATAGATAGGCGGTCGCAAAGATTAGGCATCATACCCCTGTCCCGGGAAATGCACCCTTCTTGTTCATCACTACCATGGCGTGCTCTCGCGAGATATAGCCCTTCATGAGCCCCTATAGAAAATGTCAGCATGCTATCATGGTGGTGTGGGGGCGTCGTGACGGTCTGTAATCGAGACAGCCTCGGTGACTTGGGCGCGATGCAGACTATCCTTTCCACGGCATGTAAGACATGCAGAAGCTAGGACGGCCTGCGGAAGCGTTTATGAGGACCGACAGTACGCACCTTGAAGATCTGATTCGCCAATAAACATTCGACCTCATCGTCCTCCACAGCCTGGCCGCTGCCTTCGCCAGCGATGCCCATCCTCAATGCGGTCGCAAAGTGAAGCAGGGGTATTCTCGACTTCCGTATTCGGTCCTTCTCCGCCTGACCCTCTTTCAAGTCATCGTATCCAGCAGCCAGGTAGACTTTGCGGAGGAGATTGCGCAAGGCGATGTCGCGGCTGCGCTCCAGAGTAAGGAAAATGCGCCTTCGAACAAACTCTGGCTCGCCGTCTGCCAACGCGCGGTCAAACCCTGTTAGGTCACCTTTCTTGATACACGCTACGAGCGGTCCGATCAGGCGTGCTAGGCCTGGAGCTTCGGCCAAAAGTTTAGCTGAGGGTATGGCGTGCTGTGTGATCAGGCGGCATGGAATAAGATAGGTCAGGATTAGGCTGAAATGGTCAGCCTCTGAAGCATTGCCATCTGATGTGTTACGTTTGCTTACGACTTGTTCTTCTGTGACCGGACATAGCATGAATCCCATGCATCTTGGAGGTTCTTCTCAGCCTGCTGTACGTCAGTGCTGGGTCGGTCCATGGCAATGACATGCATCCCACCTTTGTGTAGTCCTCTTGCAGAAACGCCAAAACACCCGTATAGTATTTGTAGGTCACTCGATGCGCTCGTGGGTATAGGTTGAACGGGGGTAGGTCGGACTGGGCTTCGATGGACTTGACGACGTTCTTCGATAGGCTAATTGCTTTCAACTGTTGTCACCAGAATTAGCGCACGCGGTGTGTGTTTATTGATGAGAAGCAGTACCTTGAAGTACGTCTTGAATTGAAGATTGGCTATACAATAGACGCCCCACTTGCGAGACTCGGACAGGTCTGGGTTTCTGATCTCGCGTCAGACTAGCTATGGGAGAAAATGGGAAGATGGTGGCGCACCTGTCACCCAGACACAGTGCAAAGACGCGATTGAACACCCGGGCAGCTTCTTCAAGCTTCTCACAACGCGCAGTCTGAGGCACAATGTCGTCCGAGAAGCTGGTGACGGCCGTGGCGGGTCTCGCTTGTGCCAAATACTCGTCTGCCTTGATCGCAATCTTCCGGAGATGATTTGCCGTGAAGTACAGTGTGAAAATAGCCCAGGCTGGCAGCGCTCCGTTTGAGATGTGCTTGATGAAGCTGCTGGTCAGGTCTTTCCAGGCATCATACACAGCAAGAAATTGACGATCTGTAAGCCTGCCTTGGTTTGTCGCTTCGTCTGTAAGAATTATCTGCTTGACTCCGCGCCAGTAGCCGGCGATGATATCTATCCACGCATCACCTTCTTTCTGCCCCATGCGAGTCTTCTTGTTGTACTTGAGCGCATAGCGTATGTCGCCAACGATCTTATCGTCATTCGATGCGCGGTAGAACTCGTACAGCCGTCCTGGGTCGTTCGGCGGCGGCACTGGACTGAGGAATTCAGCGACAGGTTGCGCCAGGCCAGTCACATAGGCGTCCTCAAACTGCACCAGTGCGGCTTGCATGGCTGCTGTCCAAATCTACGCAGGACGACGAGCGATACGACGGAGAACGTGCGATAGAGTGGCGATGTGTGACGACTAGGTTGATTGCTTGCAAGCCATGTGTGTCTTTCGGATTTCCACGTCAATAGTACAAAGACATTGAGCGTTGGGGTGTTGTAGCTCGGATTGCGTCGGTGTTTGGGCGGTTTGCACGCCGACGTGGGTCGCGGCGCCCGCCAAGCGCTGATTTGCTGCAGGCGTTAGCGCGGCCACAAGCGAGAAGCCCACGAAGGTGTCGTTGGACTTTCGACTTTTGACCATCACGACAACACGGGTACTAACCGACAGCACAAATAAGGTCAGTCTATATTTTTACATCGTTTGCGAGCATTGCTAATATTATCTAGATGGGTAAGCATCCTCTTTTCACCGCGCTCTCTCTCCGTCCAGCAATTGCAGCCAAGTGAAATTCCGGAAATACATCGCATGCGCCGCAAAAATACGACGAATACCTCCCGACATACACGCAAGCTACGAGGGAGCACATGTCGACGAATGGAAATGGAATGATGTTGCGGCACCTGTTCTCGACGGTGTGCGTGTTATGGGGAATTGGTGGTTGAGCAACGGGACAATTTCGAACGACGCGTATCACAACCTGGACTACCACCGCTCCCGGCCTTTAACGAAAACCACCATATCATCATCTGCTGCTGCAATTGCTGGGCTGGATTTCACCTACAAAAAGCAGCCGTACTGACGTCTGTTAGCTCGCTTCTCCGAATACCAGATCATCGGGCGCCATCTGCCCTCAGAGGCCAACCCCACCCCCAAGATCTACCGCATGCGCATTTTTGCGCCCAACGAGGTTGTCGCCAAGTCACGGTTCTGGTACTTCCTCGGCAAGCTCCGAAAGATCAAGAAGGCGAACGGCGAGATCGTCTCCGTCAACCAGGTGCGTGCCAAACGCGGCGCATGATACTAAACGTATCTGCACTGATAGGCAGGCGAAGCAAAAGACTAACGTTTGCCAGATCCACGAGAAGCGCCCCCAGAAGGTCAAGAATTTCGGCATCTGGATCCGCTACGACTCCCGCTCCGGCACTCACAACATGTACAAGGAGTACCGTGAGATGTCCCGTGTTGCCGCCGTCGATGCTCTTTACCAAGATATGGCTGCCCGTCACCGATCTCGCTTCAGGCAGGTTCAGGTATGTCGCACGCACCATCCAGTCACTCGCTATCATCTAACTCTCCACAGATCCTCAAGGTTGTTGAGATCGAGAAGAGCGACGACGTCCGCCGCCCATACATCAAGCAGCTCCTCGTCAAGGGCCTCAAGTTCCCTCTGCCCCACCGCATCAACAAGAAGGCCGGCAAGAAGGTCTTCGCTGCCAAGCGCCCATCAACTTTCTTCTAAGCGTCTTTCTCTTTCCGGAGTGCGGTCTGGATGGGCAGGGATCATATGGGTTTCCCTCGGTTATGCATGCTTCACGAAAAGAAGTACATTAGGAACGAATGAAAATCCATGATACCTCCAAATGACACAACGCATTGCGAAGGTCGTTGCTTTCGGTGAACACTCGTGGGCTCGAGGACGAAGAATGAGCGCAATATGCTTCTGATACAGTGTTTTCTGACATTGCTACTGATATATCTAGATTTTAGATCTTCCTGTCGGCGCAATCTTCGGCCTTCCAAGCGTATCTATTGGCATCCACCATGGGTATCCGGTCACCTTGGTGTTGTCCATTGTCCCTGTGAACTTCGCTGGCCTCTTCTGCAAGAACGACTGCACTCCCTCAGTGTTGTCACTATACGTAGTCAGCGCCTGTTCACCTGGGACTTCAACAACTTACGGCGATCCAAACAGCTCATAGATAACCCTGCTGTCCAGCAAATGCTGTGCCTCTGGATTCCCCACATCTCTGTACATGAGCTCCTTCATGAGATATGTCGACACACTACTTGTATTCTTGACCACATCCTCTGCGATCTCGAGTGCTTTCGGAAGCACATCTTCAGGCTTGTCCACCAATTCGCTAAACAGGCCGTCCCAGACCTTGTCGCTCGCCAGGTATGTCGCACCTGTTGTCACGGCCTTCATCGCACGACTATGTCCGACAAGGCGTGGTAAGAAGAAGGATGAACACGCTTCCATGATGAGGCCGCGGCGCGAGAACACAAAGCCGATCTTCGCGTCTTTGTATGCGATACGGATGTTCATGGGCAGCGTCATGGTGATGCCGATTCCAACAGCACTACCCTGCAGGGCACCAATGGTAGGTTTGCGACAGTGGAATATCGAGAGGGTTACTCGGCCGCCACTATCACCTTACGTTAGCTTGATTGTCCATATACATTGCCGCATAACATACCCATCGCGATGATCCTGCACCCTCTCCGCATCCTCGCCGAACGTCCCCTTCCCAAACCCAGCATCTAGATCCGCTCCAGCGCAGAAAATGCGCCCGTTGCCTGTGACTACGATGCACTTTACGCGCTCGTCGATGTCGAACATGGCGTATGCGGTTTCAATCTCCTCGCGCATTGTGTCTGTGAAGGCATTGTAGTTCTTGGGGCGGTAGAGTGTGAGGATGATGACAGAAGGCTCTTTTTCATGATGTCGCGTCTGGATCTGCGTGAACTTGAGGTCGTTGTAGGAAGAGGGAAGGGTGATGTCGGGCTTGTGGCGGGGAGACTGATGGCCGCGGGGAGGCATGATGGACTGTTCAAACAATGGCGTAGAGGGTGAGTAAGCGATCAACAGTGAGTGATTAATTATGTATCGATACGAAGCAGCTTTCAAGCTTCGAATATGAAGCTGGACCTAGTAGCCTACATGGCTGCTCAACGGCGTGCTGAGCGCAGTGCGGAGAAGCAGGACCTCGGCAGCGCGTTCGTCGACGTCGAAGGATTCGGCTTGGCTACAGGTACCGCACCAGTGGGGAAAAGTACTCGAAACGTGCGACTCCGACAAGTTTACATAATGTGATGATACATGATTACTGCTACATGCAGGTCAATATGCCACCAACATTTCGCGTACGGCTGTCTGTGGTACGGATTTCTGGAGTTAACACGGGCATGTGGAAGAACTTGAGCTATTGACATTACAACATCGGCTTCGATTCTATATCATCCAGTCTCCCTAGGAAAACAACAACATCCGTCATACGACATCTGCACACCACATGCTCTCGTAGATCGATCCCTGACGTGTTGCGACAAAGCTTGTTGTCACCCAGATTCAGACCTTCTCAGGATCGTTGATACCGCCGTTGGTAATAATGTACGTCGCCTCCTTCTCGGGCATATCTGTTGCATGTTAAGCATGAGTACCTCGAAGTAATGGCGCCTAAATACCTGGAGAGTCCTGGATCTTCGCCACACGCTCCTCACCACGGCCCTTGCGAAGTAAGATGCGAGTAGCTGACGCGTGAGCGAGAATATGTCCACCGACAGGCTTGCGACCATCTGCACCAGCGAAAAGAGCACTTGCTCCTGGGTCGCTCTGCACCTGGTTAGTCAAGAGGACGGCAACATTGAACTCTGTGTGGTATTAGCAATGGCCGCATGTCATGCTTCTGATCCTACCGACCTTCAGCGACATGGGTCAACTTTGAGAGGAACTGGTTGAGCTTCTGTTGGCGCTCATTCAGCTCACCGCGGCCAGTGTAGTCGACTCGAAAGAGCGCCATGATGCTGTCGATAATAAGGAGGCGGTACTCGTTGCCAACGAAGAACTCGGCAACCTTGTTCAGGAGCTCCATTTGGTGCTCAGAGTTGACGGCACGAGCGTATGTGATGTTGTCTTGTGCTACGCTTTGTCAGGAGACATGGCGGCGTCGAGGCTAGATACACTCACTGGTCTCTGGATCGACACCAAAGCGCTCAGCAATCTGAGCGATCCTCTCCGGTCTAAAGGTACCTTCCGTATCTGCGGAACAATGTCAGAGCGGTGATGGGATTGCCGGGCGCAACATACCAATGTAGGCAACTTTGCCCTCAGCACCGCCCATATCCTTTGGCAACTGCGCAATGACTGACATCGTATGAGACATCTGCGTCTTTCCGCAACGAAACTCGCCGAAGACCTCGCTGATACTCATAGTCTGGAAGCCACTGCAAAGTATGAGCAATCCGACTCTTGAGACGCCATGAAGCATGCACTCACCCTCCAAGGATGGTGTCGAGCTGTTTGCTTCCAGTCGAAATCTTCAGCACACGCTTGCGCTGCTGACCGAGTTCATGTGCGGTCTGAAAGCCGCCGCCTGCCGGCTGAAGGTTTCGTAAGTGTTGGCCATATTGTATGGTGAGGGTGTAGGTCACCTGGCACTTGGTGATCGCATCTTTGACTTTGTCTACCTTGATCTCACTGAAGCCTTTGATCTTGAGCAGGTTGCGACGAGTGGCCGAGTGCACCGAGGCAATCGTATAGTAGCCGTTGGCTTTGAGCTTTGCAATGTCAACAGCACCGATGCCATGTGCTTGGATCGCATCGATGTCGACAATGAAGCTGTCCTGTTGCGGTCTGTTAATGCAAATTCGGTGACAGAGTATGAAGTGGCAGCACTCACATCACCGGAGTCGTCGCTCGCAACTGAGGAAGGTGCCATGATCGAAGATTGGGGGGAAAGAGCTGTCGTAGAGAGATGCACTGATAATACAATAGGGCCGAGAGAAGAGGGAAGATCTAAGAGTGCAGAATAGACGAGCAGAAGAAGAGGCAGGAAGCGAAAGAGAAGGCTGCAAGAGTGAGGTTTGGGAGAAAAAGCGATGTTGAGCCACGCTAAGCGCGTGAGCACGTGCGGGTGCTTCGGAGGGAAGGCACGATGGGTGCTGCATCAACCAGACAAAATGTTGGCGTAGATCTTTCTTGAATGAACAATGGAACTCTATGAGTTATGTGGTAATCCTCTCCTGTTCTGAAAATTGCAACTCTCAGCCACTATTTAATCGCCCACATTGGAAGCCGCTAGTATGAAGCGCACTCAATCTTCCTAGGACGAGGTCAAGGTCATCATGGCTTTGCCGATTGATACAGTACTAGCATCAGTGTTTCGGCTGGATGTTCACTGCGGTCTCTTGCGCTCTACTTTCACCAGTGGGGACAGGGTCTCAAAGGTCTTCCGGCCCTCTGATTCGAGTCACATCTGATCGCATCGTTGCCGAGCTTGATGAGCCATTTGAAAGATATTTCCCATTCCCACGCGCCCTGTCCCTCATGTCTCTGGCCTCACCCTGCCCCTCCCTTCTCTCATTTTCTCTACCCTCTTCCTATCCTCCTCAAATCGTCTCCTCAGGCCCATTTCCACTTCCTTCCTCTTCTCGCGATTCTGGAACCGGTAGAAATCGTCTTTGGCCGCGTTCTTCTTCTTCCTAGCCTCGAGTTCTTCCTTCTTCTTTTCTGCGTCCTCGATGCGTGCGGGCCCTGCGCGACCGCCGCGTGTGACGGTGACGAAGCCCTCTTCGTCGGGAACAGAGCGTGCTGTCTTTCGATGTTTGTTGCGCAAGGTCTCGAGAGTATTAAATTGCGAGAGATAAGCGTTGAGAGAGTTCTGGAGGGATGTGGGAGTCGGATAGGTAAGTGTGTTGTGTTGGCGGTATCCTGGTGTTTGCATTAGTTTTGAGCAATGTGGTGCATTGGGGTTCAAACATACGCTCAACGCCTAGAGCTGCATCACCGCTCTTCCAATGTATGCTCTTGCCATCCTTGGCAGCCCTATATATCTCCTTCATAGCGCCCCTGGCACTCCGCTTGTCGACGAAGATGACGACTACTCCACTGCCGCTTCGCCGTAACTCACCAGGCCATATTGAAGGCAGCGCACTCTCTGCATCTTCCACCACACCTTCAGCGACCAGAGCCTCCTCATTGCGCTTCCTCTTCTTTCCCCGCTTTTCTCCGTCTTCGGTTGCAGGCTTGTTTGTCTTCCACCGCTTGTGCATCGGTTGTGCTGGTATGGGTGCATCAAACTCCACGCGCTCGACCATTGAGCCGCCAAGTTGCTCAGCGAATAGCGCCCGCATATTGCCTTCAGTCGCATCAATCGGTACATTTGCTATGAATAGACTTCGTTCATCGGTCGCAGTTGGTATGCTTGGCGCGTGTGGTTTGACATAGATGTAATGTCTCGCAACCTTGCATTGCTCCGGTAGGCTGGATGAGGTGGGAAGCACGAGTTGGAGAACTGTGAAGTCTGCGACAGTCTTCGGGACGTGCTTTGTAGCCTTGGTCTTGGTGGACTTCTCGGGGGCCATGGCGTATGAGAACTGGAATGCGCTGAGGTGTAGGTGATACAACCTGGGCGCAGGTGCAACTTCCAGGACGGTCGTGACAGTCGCCTCGCTCTTTTCGGGCTGAGCAAGTAACTAATTTATGCGAGGTTCGTTGTGCGGAGGCGGGTTGGGAAGATGTTTGCAAAGTTGTGGTGGGACTTTCATCAAGTTGAAGATCCCAAAATTTCTGCAGGGATGGCACGTCCCTCAAATGCGACACTAGGGACTGCACATTCGCGCATTCGTAAAGCCTATGGAGAGATTCGACAAGCGCTTTTCTTCATCTGGTTTACGACAGAGAGGATATGGAACTATGAGTTATTCTTATACGTCTTGCTGAGTTCAGACGTCATGTTCCGCCGAGTTTGCGAAGAGACTGTAAGCAAACCCAGTCCTCGTGTTTCCACATGCATGTACCTGAAATTTGAGATCCATGGTTATTTTCTTTTCATATTTAAATATACTAATTTTACTAATACTAAGCAACCTGTCGTCCTGACAGCGCAAGAAATTGATGATGCATGATGGGGAATCGAACGTCAAAAAGGCGTAAGCCATGCGCAAATGTTTATAACAGTCGTGATTCGTAAGTGACAAATCTTGGAAGTTTTCACTCGAAACTGCCTGGGACAGTCTTGAGAGGAGAAGGGGGAGATTGCAGGCGATCTTTCTTCTCGATCCTCTTCTCGGCCTCGGATGCTGCCTCGTTTGAGAGCTTGTCTTCAGCGTGGTCAAGGTTGGCGCCTTCGACAGACGACAAGGAAGATGTTGAGTCACCGTGTCTAAGAGACGGAGTAGAGATGGGACTTTGCTTCTCTGTGGCAAGCAATTGTCCATTAGTAGCGTCGTGCGCACGCTCGCTCGAAGCTTCTGAGGCGGTAGAGAATCGATTGGGACGATGAGGACTTCTGACAGGAAGCTGCGGGGGCATCGGCTTTGCGACCTGCACGACGCGGGCACGGGTAACGACTTGAGGTGCAGCAGCCTGGTGGACTTCATGGATTATAACAGGCTCTTCTTCCTCGTCATCGTCGTCATCGTCGTCGGAGCCGATCTCGTCAGATGCCTGTGGGTCGTTTGTGTTCAACCCTTGCGACTCGGCGATCGCCCTTTCAAGAATCTTCTCCGCCTCGGTCTTCTCTGCTAGCGGTTCCGTCACTTCCACTTTTAGCTCCGGTGTCTCGATTATCGGAGGCGTCGGTAGACGAGCTATGCTCTGCCTCGGCGGCAGTGTGGGTGGCATCTTCTTGGGTGGTGGGGGCAGATCGTCGGTCTGTGTGCTTGTGTCCATCATAATACTCGGTGCGCGTGGTTCGAGCACGCTGCTGATAGTGCTAGTGCGCCAGCTAGATCTCCTGCTCACAGCGATGCTCGATCGATTATCCATGCTTCTCCTGAATGTCGCGTAGATTGGACTTGTCGGGCTTGGCTTGAACTCGAATTGTTCACTTGTCGGCCTCTTGTGTGTGCCCGCCTCCTTGATTTCAAAACCAGCATCCTGTAGCGCTAACACACCAAATGGATCGGGGTCTTCCTTCGCAGGTATGCCAAAAGCTTTGTCATCTGGTGCTGTGACCTCATAGTCGGCGGGTGGCGCTTCATCCGGTATGAGAGACTCGTCTACATCTGTGTCACCTTGGGCAGCTTTGATAGTCTCCATCAACCTCCGAACTTCATACGGAGCGTGGCGGACTTTTCCTGCCAAGATGTCTTTGACCCCGATGCGTTCGCCATAGAAGCGCTCGTTCTCGTCTGTCCGTTCGATGACGATGGTGCCGTCGAGCTGTAGACCCGCATAGAAGCCGCGCGACTTGATGTACGTAAAGAGGGGCGACTGGCGTTTGTGAAGTTCGGTGTCGAGGATTCCACCGACTCCGGCAGGACCAGCTACCGCACTGATCTCCCCGCCCAGCGTGCATCGGATGGACTGGAATGCTTCGAGCGCCTTGTCCGAATTTATGACGATGACACAGTCGTAGATGTCGACCCCTACGAGAAACCCAACGCCGACTGTGTGCATCATTATGCCGCTTGGAGGTGACCAGGTGCCATCCGGTTTCCGGGCAACGAGAACGCCGGCGCCGCCTGATCCGCTGACCCAGAGGCCGGTTCGCATAGTGGTGAAGATGCAGAGACCTTTCGCATTCTTGATTACGGCGGTTGGGATCTTCTTGAGTACTCGCTGCTTCCCCTTTGGAACGCCCTCGACTGGTGGGCGGTCTTCTTCTTGGTAATATCCATCCTCTGCACAGACGTCAGAGACCACGACAGCACAGTGCAAGGACTCAACTTACTGCAGAAACTCTTCAAGATGCGCGCAGCCTTGTCGGACTCGATGTCGAGGGTTGTTGGCCAGAATGCTTCAGAGCCGATCTTGTTGGACAGGCGATTGACAGGCGCACCCAGTTTGTCGACCAGGTTGTAGACCTTGTCAAAGCCGACCTTGGAGTTCTCTTTGGTCTTGGACCAGAAGGCCATGGCAGTCACTTGGGGGGTGCACGCGGGCGAGGCGGGCTTCAGGAGCGCAGAGGATGTGGAACAGCCGGAAGGCTACTAGACATTAGGGACAAAGGACATGGATGTACAATGGCTCGCACGACACCAGCGGCAAAGGGCAAGTGAGGGTGCGGAAGCAGCGGGATGCACCGTTTTGGACTTGGGCCAGAGGCGTCAGCTGGTTGAGCTGGTCGAGGCTGATGAATGGCAAGGCAAAGGCGCCGTCTCAGTGACCAGTCGAGCAGCAAGCAGCACGGGTACCTTAATAATGACCCTGGCGCCATTACGCAGTAGCGCGCCCTTGTGCAAGCTGCTGCAAGCGACGGGGGACTTGGTGACGACGCGATATCGAATTCATTATAGAGGGCAGGGCGGGGGACTAGAGGCGGCTCTGATAGGCACTACCAGCAGGTTTTGTCGCCCCATTCGCTGCTGGCCGGCGCATTCCTCGCCGATCCAGGAACGGGGCGCTGAAAGACGAGCAAGCAGAAACGAATGCAAAGAGGCGGCACGTGGCGTTGCAATATAATAGTCTAGATTGCAGGCGGACGTCTGGTCTGGGGTGTGCATGGGTTGACTGCTGGCTGACTCTCTGGCATCTGCCGCCGACGGACAAAAGTTGTTCCTGGCAATGGGATGCGCGCCAAGGGTCAAGGTTCCCTACGCGTCGCCCGACCCGTCGCGAAGTTTATCTTTTGCGCCCACGACAACAGCGGCACCCGCCCAATTCCCCAACGCATTCCTGGTGTTCCACGGCATTGATGAAGGACTGCACGCTCATTTGGACATAGAAGCCGGAAATTGCAGTGCCCTTTGTTTTGCTCTGCCCTCGACCCAGCCCGCCGACAGCTAGCCAGCAGCCGCGCCGTACGACAGCAGCAATGTTTCGCGCAGGCGTGCACTCGTCCACCCCGCCGAGGTCGCAGTCCAACTCCCGCTACTCGCATCGCGACGATCCATCGACGACGCCGGCAGGGCCGCCGCCCGACAAGTCCTTTGGGCCCTCGTCGACACCCGCCGGCCCGCCTCCAAATGCGGGCCCTTTGTTTGGAAGCAACAGGCCCACCTTTGCCCCAAGCACCAACTTCAGCTTCACCAACCCACTCCCAAGCTCGCCGCCCAAGCATGGCCAGCTTGAGGGCTTTGGCCTGGGAGAATTCGGCACATCCAACTCAGGCAGGCCTGCAGCACAACGGGGGCGCACCATTTCAGGCGGCGGCTTCAGCGCGGGCTTCCAGGTACCCAGCATCTCGCCTCTGCCCGACGAGGACGCAGAGGCCGAGTACGACGAAGACATGGACGAAGAAGGCTATGGGGACGGCGAAGACTACGATTCGGACGACGAGGAGCAGTTCGCAGCGCAACCACGCGCCAAAACAACCAACAGGTTCTCACAGTCGGCCATGTCAAAAACCAGCGCCAACGAGCTAGAGCGAGCATCAACAGTGGTGCGGACAGGCGCAAAGCAGGCTAGCTTCGACTTCCTCGCCATAGCCAAGGGCCTGACGCCGCCCATCAGCCGCATCACTTTGCAGGAACCCGACCATGTCATCCTCGAGACGGAGCGCCTAGTCGAAAAGGTGCACGAGTCGCTTGACTCCGACACACCGGATAAGCGGGCGGAGGTGTTGGGCCAGGTTGCGAAAGAGCTGTCGTCGCTGTGGCAGACAGCAGGGAAGTCAAAGGGAGGCTTGTCGTCCAGCCAGTCTGGAGGCGCGACCACTCTAGGCACTGCAAGTAAGCTTGCAGGTCTGTTGCTGACCCTCCACCATCCGCCACCATCCGCTCAGAATCAACGCACTTCTGCGCTGTCCCTCTTGCCGTCGCGACCCGATTCGAGACACTACAAGCCGGTCCCCAAGATACTGCTCGACTGGCTTAACTTCGTGTACCCAGATCTGTCAGAGGTACAACTCGTGCTGAGGGAGACACATGGCTACTCGAGGCATCCGTCTTACTGGGAGGGCGTGCAAGCTGCCGCCGTCCGGGGCAATTTTCAGCAGTGTCTACAGCTGCTAGAGGGCGCCAACCTTGAGTTTGCTGCGACAGCTCAAGAAGACGGACTGGGAGATACAGGTTACAGTGGATCTCATCTTCAGCATGCGAGCAAAGCAGTAGGGGAAGCGACCAAACTACTACGCGAGTGTCCGGCGCTTGTCTCGGAAGACTGGGATGTAAAAGGTCACGATTGGACTATCTTTCGCCAACGTGTACAGCAAGCGTATATTGATCTGCAAGACTTTGCAGAAGGAGATAGCGCCAGCCGAAATGCCGTATCACAGTCGTTCACAGCCTCACATTTCGGCATCTCACAGTCGCAAGCCAATTTTGGACTCAGCGTAGCCAGCCGCAAAGCCGAGAGTAAGGTACCGTGGTCGATATATGAAAATTTGCAGAGGTTATACAAGCTTCTGGCCGGCAATGAAGAAGAGGTGCTGAACATAGCGGCGGACTGGATCGAAGCCGTATTGACTCTGACGATTTGGTGGAATGGCGAAGAGGAAGAAGCGGAGCAGGGCAGCCTTGCAGCCACTCGCCGCTCAATTATGCGATCCCAGCGAGTCCGCTCCGTCGATGTCACACCGGTCAAAGCATACTGCCAGCGCTTGTCTGCCTCCTTGGCAATGGTGATTGCGAACAGTGACGAAGACTTCAGTGTCAACGTCACAGACCGCTTTGAAGTAGGACTTGCTTGCGTGGTGGATGACAACATCGAGGGAATACTACAGGTCTTGAGTGGTTGGTCACTTCCTGTAGCCGCAGCGGTCGCAGAACTCGCAAGCGCTGGCGAGTGGTTCCTGCGAGCGGACGGAATCATGGACCAGTTTGATCAAAGCGACCTCATGGTATTGAGCTACACTGAGCAACAACGGACAGGTGCAACCAAGGATGACTTCCTTGTCGCATACGCCAAGCTGTTAGCGACGAAAGGACAGTTGGAAGATCAAAATGGCCAAGCATCAAAGGAAGGCTGGGAACTCGCCATTCAGGTGCTGGGACGACTTGATGATAGCATAACAGCTAGCGGACGTATTCAGCAGATCCTCAACGAGCTTCCGCTCGAATCGTCCATTCGTGTTGACAAGATCACTCGGCTGTGTCATGAGCTTGGTCTAGCGCAACATGCCTTGACCATAGCCCAGGTATGCTGTCCATCCACGCAACCGTAAGCTCTTTCATTGACGATGACAGAAATATGCCGACCACCTCCAAACGAACACCCAAAACTACGGCGACACCCTATTATACTACGCTCGCGCCCATAACACCCCTAAAGTCCAGGAAGTTTTGCGAGTTCTAGTCGCACACTGCCTGATAAAATCCATCGCCTTCCCACCTCCACATGAACTTGACGATTCTCTCAACTCGCTCATCACATCTCCCAAGCAGACCCTTACAACCCTTGCAAGTCTCGATTCCGAAGCCGCAACAATGCTCTCCAACCACCTCAGTGGCTACGCGACGATCCGCAAATTCTACGATCTCCGAGATGAAGAAGTCCTTCTCAAGGAAGGCGAAAAGCCAGCTCACCGACCTATGGCCCGTAAACGTGCCGCGGCAAGTGCGCTTAGTGTCATCATTGCGAGCGCAGCATCAAGTATCCGCGGCGGCCTATACGACCCCGAGATCGAAACTGTGGTTCCAGTCGATCTCATCCTACCACTTCTTGGCGAGACTCTAGTTTTCGTCAACCAACCGAAACGCACCTTCACGCTTCGACACCTGTACGATCTTCTGGCTGCAATTGAGGATTTTGAAACTGCACCCAGCATGATACGGTCGCAGTGCGAAGAAGTGCTATCAACGACGTTGTCAGCTGCACACGATTCACAACAAAATCTGCAGAAATCGACATCCAACTTGACGACTGCTTCCAGCCAGTTCTCGCTAATTGAGTTTGGTTCGACAGATGAACAGAGCACTGAAAGCTCTGCTATGTTGACCAGGGGTGGTGGTGTTGATGAGAACCAGCGTGGCTGGGATTGGAGACGTGGATTTCACAAAGGCGCAAACGGAGGGGATCTGATTAGGGTGTTGAGACTTGGTGTTGCAAGGGAGATTGGAAGAGCTTTCGCGGAGGGAGAAGTCAAAGCTTAGGAAGCCGTGATACCATAATTGTATGAATAACAATAAAAGCGCCTAGGAGGTGCTTGCATCGAGATCAATAACGACAGAAAGGCAACATGCTCCTGCATGATGGCCTCTCATTTTGTTCCGTGTGCTTGTGACGTATTTTCTCCACTGCTACAAAGTATTCATGTATGGGTAGTGGATATATAACGACTGTCCATATGGCTCATACTCCCTAGGGGTCGCGCCAATCTTATTGCTCTGAAAGAATAGCTCTATCATTACATATAGCATGGAGATCACTGTAGAAGTAAGTAGAGGGCATGAAGCTTGATAAGCATTCTGTAGATTGTGTGTGGGCACGAAGTAGACTAGAGAGGAACAATACAATTCTGAAAGCGATAATGAACATGAACAATTAAAACTTTATTTGTATGTACTTAGTCATCGTATAATGCTCTCTCGAGGACATTACATTTGGTGCCGACAGGCCCCTTCAACAACTACACCTTCGTTGCTGGAATTGTATCACCACAATCCACTCCCTTACCGCTTCCCTTTGCGTTCGGATCCTCATCTCTCTCTCGCCCATTCCTACTACCATGCCTATCTAATTGCCCACTTGACTTGATGTCTCGCCTGCCATCAACGTCGTTTGACGCGAGCAAGGCCTTGCTACTGCAATTGTGTTTTCCTCCGTCGACGGTCAGACGCTTGTTGCCATCTGCACATGTGCTGGTAGTAAAGACGGGAAAGTTGCCTAGCTTGTCGCTGGTGGTCGTTGACTTGTCACTCGTGGTTGATGATGAAACGGCACTGTAAGTCTGAGAGGCTTCTGTGCCGTCTCCGATGCCGTCGCCTTCTTTCCTGATCCACTGCAAATCGCGCAGGGGATCCGTTCGAAGCGAGCTCCTATTTTTGTCCGTGAAGGTGGCTGGATCTGGGCGTAGCCGCTCTTCCGTGCTGGCAGCGATCGCGTCATGAGCCAGGGGCGAATTGTATGAAAGCGTCTCCTTCATACCAGGCTGGATGCGTTTGAGCGTATCGGGTTTGCTGTGCGCCTTCTCCCATACTAGGAGAGGCAATCCTTGCGGGAAGGTCTGTGACGCCTTGAGCGAGTTGCACTCCCAGTACATCTGTTCTTGGCCGAGATGCAGGAAGCGGCGACTCAGTAGCCGCTCTTGTAACGCCCATGCACGAGTATCCCAGGCAAATCCGGAATCGCTCTCTGCAAGTGCTTTCCTGAAATCTTCTACCCCATTCTCGATGGAATCCAGTACAAGCGTTAAGGCTGCATTGCGGAACACGGACGCCATGTTCGCACACTCTTCTCGCCTACTTTCTTCGACGTCTTGTATGACACATAGGGAGTCGGTCCAGATGTACCTATACCCAAGATCATGTGCTGCAGTGATTGCTGTATTGAGTGCGCCGGATAGTGTTGAGAGAGGTATTCCCGATTTCATAGACTCCAGGCCAGCAGTTGTCAGGCTTGTATGTGACTCGTTCAACAAATGGCTCAGCGCGACATAGTCGACCGACTCAGCCAGTGAGCTAATCGATGCGCTATTGACAACGCGAACGCAGGACGTTCCGTTCTCTGGTCTGGTGTCTACTAGTCGCGTAGGTAAGGCCTTTGATTCAATTAGGCCTGAGTGACTGCAGGCTCCGTGTGAGTGCAGGCATTGTTCAAGCCACGCCTGAGCACCAGGCTTGTCTTGACGAGACGTAGTAGCAATACTACTACATTGATTCACTTGGTCGCGGCAATCTTTGTCGTCCTCGTGGACTAGCATCTCCACCATGGAGAGCTCTTCTTGAGGGCCAGGGTAGGCGGCCTTATCGTTTGGCCAGCTGAGACAGCAAGGTGCAGGGGTGAACACCAAGGTCAGTGACGAGGCATTCGGTCGTTCAGCCGGTTGACGCTGTAGCATCGCTTGAAGTGTACGTGTGATAGTCCTCTCTGAAGCAGACGTGGCGTTTTCGAGTACCAGCGCGAGCCTGTTCTGAAGGCCTGGCACGTCTTGCCAGTAGTACTTGCCAGTCCTTCCACTGAATTCACTGCGGAGACTCGTCCACTTGGTGTTGCTCTCGCCAAATGGTATAGACGCCATCTCGGCGAATACGCAGCCAAGACTCCAAATATCGGCAGCTGGTGTACGAGACGTTCGATGGAAGCCCCCAAACACCTCAGGCGCGACGTACTGGCGTGTTAATGGCTGAGTTCTTCCTTCGCAGATGTCGTCCGATGTACTGATGCCGAAGTCGCAAAGTACCACATGGGGGAATTCTCCATCGCCTTCAACGATGAGGATGTTCTGCGGCTTGATATCCAAGTGCTTGACGACAGGTCGCTGCTCGTGAAGGTACCGTACCGAGGAAGCCAAACAACCAAACATCTTTGTGATGATTTGACCGAAGTTGCCAGGCTTTGTGTTTGTGAAGCGCTCTAGCCATAGTGATAGTGTAGTATCCGCGATCGGCGAGAGTAGTATGGAGAGCTTGTCTCCCTGGGAATAAGCTCCGAGGAAGCGGATTACGTGCGGATGGCGTAACTTCTGTAGTACGTTGACCTCTTTTCTCAGCTCCTCAACAGCAGCGGGATCGCGATTCTTTAGCGTCTTTCGACCGAGGCGTAGTTTCGTTCCGCGGTGCACAACTTCATCCACCGTACTGAAGCCACCTGATCCGAGGAATCTGACACTCAGGAAGGATTGCGAGTTGGCTGAGATGAGCTGGAGAACCTTAGGTTCGACTGGCATCAGCTCCGAAGGTTGGTATTCTTGTTGGCCCACTACTTTTCCTGGCTCAGTAGTAATGGCATCGTTTGTGGACTGTGGTCCGCTGAGGAGTGACTTCTGACGGTATTGCTTTGCGAGCGTCAAGAACCCGGAGACAGCATCTCGGGCCAAAGGATCTGCGTTGTATTCCGCTGTCGCATCAAGCTCGTGAATTGAGAATGGTCGCTGTTGTGGTGGTTCTGATCTGCAGCGCATGCGTTGATCGCTCGTTGGTTTGATAATAAGTTGCTGCGCGTAATACACCTCACTTCCAGCCTCGCTTTCACTAAGTCGTGAAAGCTGGAACTGGAAGTAGCTGCCTTGAGATCCTGAACCGTTTTCGCCATCGTTGTGGCCGCCACTACCATAGTACTGTGAGTCGTCGGGGCCAGCTCTAGGAACACGAGGCGGTGGCTGGTGAGGTTTGCTGCTGTCAGAGTCGTCGTCGCTTGGTCGATTGTCGTCATCATCGTTGTTGTCGTTGGAGCCATCATTGGTATCGTGATCATCCCAGTCTAGCATACACTTCCCCTTTTTGAAATGATCTGCGATGTGATCTATGCGGTCTTGTCTCGATTCGAAGCGACGCCTGCAGAATCCACATTGTCGTGGGAATTCTGTTTCAGAACATACGACACTTGCCTCTTGGTAGTCTTCGTAGTTTATGCCTGGATGGATGTTGCGGAAATGCTGGGCGAAGTGGTATTTTCTGTAACACGGTTTGACGTTTTCTGTGCCAGTGCTCTTACACAGGTTGCATACCCATGATTTGCACGGGTATCCTTCCTCTTCATTTCTTTTCCAGTCGCACTTGCGGCCGTAGCGCTTGCCACATTTTCTTGTGCATTGGTATATTTTGCTCGAATCCCGGCTAAGGAGTGAAAGGTCGTCTGTAGGTGTACAGCGCGACTTCCTGACGCCACGGAGAGTATTGGATGACTGGCTGGCTGTGACAGTCTCATGTACAGGGCTCACACCTGAGTTTGTTGTAGTGGATCCCTGAGTGCTCTCATCGAATGGTAGCTGAGGTACCTGAACGAGACCAGTGGTGTGCTCGTCCCAAATTTGGTTCGACTGGGGAAGCGAAGTCTGTGATCGATAGGCGGAGTCCCCCTGACTGGTATTCATGCCTTGCTTCATAAGCCGGCCAAACCAATGCCGAATAGCGTCCGCAGGCTCGCCCGTAAGCTGGCTCAGAGAATCGATGTGTCGATCGCTGGGTAGGATGGCATACTTGTTGAACCACATTGCGCAGATATCAGCAGCTTCGTCGGAAATACCGAACTCAATAGAAGAAGCTGCGGATGTTGCCTGCATATCTTGGGCCCATGTTGCAGAAGGCATAGGGAAGAGTGTGAAATCGGATAATGATTCGTGACGCTTGGGTTGAGGCAAGTCCTCAACTTCGAGCTGTAATGGCCGCTTGCCCAGATTGAAGGATGCCTGTGGCTGATATAACGAATCGAAAGAGCTGCTGTGCCATGCTGAAGAGCTTCCCGAAGCGTTATCAGAGCACTGTGAGATTGTCAGCGGCCCGTACTAGATCTGCTACATTGGTTCACGTACAAGACTATGCTGCAGATCTGGTGTGAGCTGTTCATCCCATACTGAAGCACTTCCCGAAGTGTTATCCAAAGGCTATGAAGAAGTCAGTCGTTAGCCAATAGTTGCACAACTGCATATGATCAACTGCGACGGGGTATGCAACAGCAGACTGCCCTTCCAATAAGCCGGAGCTGTACATATGGTCTTGCCATTGCAATAGAGACCCGGCAAAGCTGTGTATAGCTTCAGAGTATTGGTTCGATGGCACCGCAATTTTCATCCCCTCGTAGTTGACAGCCCCCAGGAAGAATGCACTTACAAGGCCTTGCTGTATGTCAAAGCATGTGGGTGTCTGTTGAGGAAACATTGCAAGTGGGTCCACAAAGCTTGTGGTCGTGTCGATGCCCTCGTCCCCAAAGAAGAAGCCGTTCGAGGTTTCACCCTCGGTGGGCTTCGGGAACACGGTGCTGAAATCCATGTTCATGTCAAAAGCGAAACCGGTCGCGCCCTGGTGTGAGTCCATTGTTACTATGGTCACGTACGAAGTGTAAAGGGCGTTCACGATTAGAAGTCAGGTCGGAGTTGCCTGTAGGACCTCCGAGAAATGAGTAAGTATGAGGAAGATGTAAACGATCCAAGAGCCTGAGGCCGGGCCGCGTTTTAGATCAGGGCGCAACTACATTCGTGTTGGATTACTTCTACGGAGTCATCTCTCGAAGGGCTGTGCTACTGAGTAAGAAGGGCGACGGATTGGTAGTTCCTTGACCGGTGTGGACGACCGTAGACAGTTCTGGTCAGAATCATCGGTAATATTCTACCCCAGAATGCATTAGCGAGGATGACTTAGCATCAAGTCCAATCCAGTGTCCGAACTCAATCACGCACCGAACTTGGCTAGTGTCCTGCTCAATAACCGCGCAATAGAGAGATGCTGGGAAATGTTAATCAGCCTGGGTTTCTGGCGTGCAAGTTATATTGCTCGCGCAAGACATGACTGATCGTAACAGCGGAACGAGGATCAGCGCTAAAACAAACCTCTCTATTGCCGCCCTTTTTTTGCGGGCCCCACAGCCGACGCAGCTAATCACATGTGAAGAGTGCGCTGCGCCACGAACCACAACTCAGCTACCCAGGCCTCAGCCTCCTGTGAGTCAAATCGCTCCTGCAGCTCTTAACCAGATATCCCAAACTAGCTACGAGACCGCTCGCTTGAGTCGATCATCTCCGCAGTTTGACTAACCGAATAGGTCGAGCGATGGTCCATCCACGAGTGTCTGGTGGCAAATCCTGGCAAATACTCGCAGCATGGCCAGGATCTTTGAGATGTTCTTCACACTGTCAAGCTCTAGTTTAGTCTTTCAAACTCTTTCGGCTTGTGTGTAACACAGGAGACTGTCTCCAGTAAGGTCGAGCAGGAAGTGCTTAGATCGAGCAGGCACGAACTTTCCCAACACCTGGCAACTATACCTAACCTCTTTCTGTACATAGCGAGTGCTCGATGACTATAGTCAATGTATTTGGGCTTTACTACCGCTTTTTGTGTAGTCACTGCGATCTAGCTGTAATTAACAGTTAAGGTTTATAGCAAACTCTACGTATGATGATACTAATAAGATATACAACGGTTAGTTTTGCTCAACTAAAACAAGCGCTGAGGTTCACACTTAGGAAGCCCTCCTCGAACTTTTGTCAAGTGTCCCGAACAATATCCTAAGATATGAATTAACTAGTTCACCATCGATATATTAATCTTCATTAGTCAAGGGAGCAAGTTTTGTTCAATGAGTATATTCATTACTGTGCTACCGCAGCTGCTAGACTAAATACTCTGATTGTGCCCAGTTTCGTGACCAATTAGAAGGTAGAATGTAGTTGGTGATTATACACACAAGTCTCTGTCCACTTCTACCACTGCTGTATAGAACCCCCATAACGTAGGATATAGGAGAACACCTGCATACACGCCTGCAACAACTGACGCCATGATCGCTAAGCCTATTCAGCAGCCCAATAGTGGCGATCCATACCGCATGTCGTCACTATAGACTGCATAAGTTCCCTACCATCCTCAACGAAGCGCTCAAATAGTGGATCGTTCTCCGGGGTATGCTTAATAAGGATGGCGATCCAAGCGGCCGACACGCGGTCTTGCCGAGTCTCCTCTCGTAGCCTAAAGTAGATATGGGGATCCAATCCGTGAAGCGACTGGCTAACAGCCTCTGGTAGCGCGACGTTCAAGATAGCTGGTAGTGGAAATGGAGCTGCGACCTCTTGTTGCACATCGTGATGCTTACAGTCGTTGGCTCCGCACACAACACATGCACGACACATTGGGCAGTTATACCTGCCGCGGCACTCTAAGAGCCACTTGTCGAAACAGCCGCCACATATGATGTGTCCGCAAAGTGCTTGCTTGGCCACATGTGAGTCCTCGTCGAACTTCTCGGTGCAGATGAAGCATGGATCTTCAGATGCCACGGCGCTCGAGTCCACGTCTTTGATACCATTCTGGTTGCGCAAGAACCACAAGCCCGAAGGATCCTTGACCAGATTCTCAGGATCGAAGACGCGCGATATCCACTCCTCAAACTCAGTATGCGCAGCCAGGAGCCGGGACTTGACGGATCTGAGTTCGCTATTGTTCTGCGCCCGGATGATTGCCAGGAAGTAGAACGGGTGTTCTTTGCGTCGCAGCGGATGCTTGAGCATGGCTTCCTTGACCCATTGCCTCATGTAATCGGACTTGTAATAGTTGGTGTTTGGGACCCGTGAATATGCGGCGGTCAGATAGCCGTCATGGATGAGACTGACGACTTCTGGATCGTTGCGCTCGAGGCCATCGATGACCGAGTTTGTGAAATATTGGAATGTCAACATTGCTTTATCGTATGGGTCAGAAGCATCGAGGATTGAGTCGGGCGATGTGGACTTTCGATGCTTCAACTCGAAGAGCCAAGCATCGATTGTTGGCGAGACGGGATCTTCCATGTTGAATTGCATGGGAAGTCGAGATAGTCGAGGTGTGGTAGTAAATGCTCGAAAGGGGGGCAATTGATCAACGGGTGTTTAGTACTCGGGGGCGGTGCCATCAAACAATGTCGCCGGCGCTGACGTTGAACTCTTTGTTGCAAATTCACTGCTCACGAATTGAGTCGTGAATCGACCCAACTTTCACACTTTGCCGCTCTCTATGGGCAAAGATCTACTGAATATTGTGCGTGTGAAGTGACCTGATATTGCCATATACGAAAATGCGGAAATGGCGGTCCGGCCCCAGCTCTTCACCAAGGGCGTGGTCCAGGAATGATGTAGTCCGGATGCTTACTCGACTCATGAAGCGTTTTGTACGCAATCCCAGGCTCTGCTCCTGTATACAACGTCCTAGCATCCACCCCACCGGTCACCGCCCTTGTTCCATTTCCAGTGACTTGTAGACTAATACATTGTGGATAGAATTCGGCACCAACAGGCGAATACGTCCCATTGCCTTTCGCAAGATGCGCTTGGTGAAGAGCCTAGTCATTTCGTCAGCCACGATTTCCGTCTGTCCTTGCACCAGTTTACTCACAACTATTTCCGTTCTGAGCACGTACTCGGAGGCTAACAGTCCGTTTGGAATCTTGATGTTCCAACTACTATTGTCCATTCTGAGTTTGTCTGCAGCCCAAAGCCCTTCCGGAATGCTGTCATCTATCCATCCCATCTCGGCAATCTTCACAAACTTGAGCTCCCGCGCATCGACATGTCTACAACTCCCATTACATGGCGCAATGTAGTCCAAGACTGGGCCTTTGTGATTGTTCGGCCACAGTCCAGGGCCCCACCAATTCACCCTTACTGTCTCGCCCGCAGGGATAGAGGCGCTGATGTTGGCAGGGGAAGAGTTGTTGTTGCAGATGATGGAGTACGTGTTGAGGTCGTTAGGGTACAAGGGCCGACCTCCTTGTCCGGTAGTGTACCACCCCGGCGTGTTGTTGGGGTAGGGGACGGTATCGTAGTAGTTGGGATTGTAGCCTGGATAGTGAGTGGATGGATTGGGAGCCCAGATTTCGTCGACGTGTGAATGGGCGAGGACCGAGGTAGTGAGCGAGAGGATGAGGAGGGTTGCATGCATTGTGAGGGACATGGCGAATGTTCGGGACTGGTTGCTTTGTGAGACTCTGGAATCGGCGTCCTGTACATATGTATTCAGTCACAATGTTGAGGAGGCTGAAAATGTAAGCGGAATGAGTCAATGCGCGAGTGTCTTTTGGTGGCCAGTGGGAATCCCTTCGTCTTCCCAGGCAGGTAGCAGGTCGCAGTGCGTAGTAGGCGGTTCTATTGTACCTTTCACGATGAGCGTCCAGCTGTGAGTTCGTTCCGTGGTCGGTGTCCTGCCATCTCGTAAAGTCCCCACCCGCTGTCGTACGGACCTCTCGGGACGGTCCATGTAGTTTCATCAGCAGCGCGTCGTTATATCTGTTAGATTTGGTCCACGTCTCTATGTGGCACAAGACTCGCCAGATGATTCGTGAGTACTATACCTGGCATAGACCCATGTCGGGTTGCAGGGTTGGACCTTTATCCGGAAGCACGTGTTTGCCCGTCAGCATGTTTCGAGAGTCTTGGCGGACATGAGTTCGTCTCGAACATGGCCTCTTGCGGAAATGCTGGTCAATGCTTGCTAGTCACAACACGTAAGCGAACTTTGTCTAGGGACTGTCACAGCGTGTGTAGTGGATTCAGATGGTATTCTCTTATTACTTATTGTACACAGCCAAGACGCGTCTAAGCATGCCATACTCGTGACACAGCCTCGGTAATGCCCACGTCGTTGGTCTCGAATGAGTACAGAGCAACGCCGAGGAGGAGGGTGCTGATGCGGAGAGCCCAGTGGGCGGCGGCGCGCAGCTTGGGAATGCGCTTCTTGGGAAAATAGTCAATAATGCACGACCTGGTTGTTGTTAGTGTGGGTGTCGTCGACGCAACCGTGGCCAAGATACGCACTCGAAGCCAATGTGTGAGTGGACGACCAGCAGGGCACATAGGATGGAGTCGGTCACGGGGTTCAGCGACCCAGCGGCGAAGGGTGCGAGGGTCAAGGGAACGAGACCCGCAGAGATGATGCGCTCAAAACTCCAGTGGTAGCTGCCGTGGGAGTAGTCTGGGTTCGGGACGGGCGTGGGGTCGTTGGTGGTGCCCTCGATCTTCTGGGGCAGCGGCGGCAGGATCTGGTTGCGCTGCGTGGCGTGGAAGGCGGCAATGCGCGTCGACGTGGGCATGGCAGAGCGCTGGAAGGCCGGGCGCAGCTGCTGGGCCAGCGGGCGGTTGAGGGGAGAGCTCGTGACAGTCGACAGCGCGCGGTGCGAGGCGGCGGGGAGCTTTGCGGCTTGCCTCAGCAGGCTCGGACGCATGATGGAAGCCATTGGGCAGGTGTGTGGTGGCAGGTGAGGTGTCGAGAGCCCGGAAACCGCAGTTGCACGCAAATGTCGTCAACCTCGGATCTGGATGCTGAGCATCGCTCAGGCCCTCATTGGTGAGCCCTCGCGGCCGGAACCGGGAACGTCGTCACGTGATGGCAGATTTCGAACTCGATCGCCTGCACCCACGGCCAAGCTCCAGCTCGACGTACCTCATCCCACCCCCATCTCCGCCCCATCCCCCATCCCCCATCCCTTCCTGCACCGCGAGCAGACGCAATGGCTTCCCGGCGGCTCGCACTCAACCTGCAGCAGGGCATGCGCTCCCGCGCCGCCATCAACGCCGTCAAGGCCTCGAAGCAGTCGCCCTTGACACGAGGCCTGGCCACACCCGTCTCCTACGGCGCGAAGACGGAGTCCACCACGCTGAAAAATGGCTTCACGGTACGCTGGACTCTCGCCGCCCTCGCAGCACAGCAATTGACCCCATGACGCAGATCGCTACCGAGCACTCTCCGTGGGCCCAGACGTCGACGGTCGGTGTGTGGATCGATGCCGGCAGCCGCGCAGAGACGGACAAGACCAACGGAACCGCGCATTTCCTCGAGCACCTTGCCTTCAAGGTACCTAATTGACCGTGCCAGTGCATCCGCACCGAAGCTAATCCTCCGCCCAGGGAACCCAGAAGCGCACGCAGCAGCAATTGGAGCTCGAGATTGAGAACATGGGCGGCCACCTGAACGCCTACACATCGGTATGTGCGCCCGCCGCATCCCCGAATCACGCCACATGGCCTGCATACTGACGGCTCTGACAGCGCGAAAACACCGTCTACTACGCCAAGGCCTTCAACAACGACGTCCCCGCAGCCGTCGACATTCTCTCCGACATCCTCCAGAACTCCAAGCTCGAGACCCAGGCCATCGAGCGCGAGCGCCATGTTATTCTCCGCGAGCAGGAAGAGGTGGACAAGCAGCTCGAGGAGGTTGTGTTCGACCACCTGCACGCAACCGCTTTCCAGGGCCAGCCCCTCGGACGCACCATCCTCGGACCCAAGGAGAACATCCAGACCATCCAGCGCGCCCATCTCGAGAACTACATCAAGACCAACTACACCGCCGACCGCATGGTCCTTGTTGGTGCTGGTGGCATCCCCCACGAGCAACTCGTCGACCTCGCCGAGAAGCACTTTGCCAACCTGCCTTCAGAAGCCGTCGACTACTCTGCCAAGAGCGTCGTTGCCGAGCAAAAGCAGACCCCCGACTTTGTTGGCTCAGAGGTCAGGCTAAGAGACGACACCATGGCAACTGCCAACATTGCCATCGCCGTTGAGGGTGTTAGCTGGAGCGATCCCGACTACTTCACCGCGCTGGTCACACAGGCTATTGTCGGCAACTGGGACCGCGCAATGGGCCAGTCTGCCTACCTCGGCAGCAAGCTCAGCAACTTTGTTTCACAGAACAACCTGGCCAACAGCTTCATGAGCTTCTCCACCAGCTACTCAGACACCGGGTACGTTTCAGTCTTTCAAGCGCAATGAACATGAATGCTAACGTAGCGCAGTCTCTGGGGCATCTACCTCACCACCTCCAACCTGACCAACATTGACGACCTCGTCCACTTCACCCTGCGCGAATGGACCCGCCTCACCATGAACGTCAGCTCTGCCGAAGTCGAGCGCGCCAAGGCTCAATTGAAGGCCTCCATCTTGCTTGCCCTAGACGGCACCACCGCCGTTGCCGAGGACATTGGTCGCCAGATCATCACTACGGGCCGCAGGTTATCACCCGAGGAGGTTGAGCGCGTTGTTGGTGCCATTACTGAGAAGGACGTCATGGAGTTTGCCAAGAAGAAGATTTGGGACAGGGACGTTGCCATCTCGGCTGTTGGACAGATCGAGGGTCTGCTCGACTACAACAGAATCAGGAATGACATGAGCAGAATGATTTCATAGACAGTCGGTGCAAGGTGGAGAGATTAGAGCTGTGAGCGTTGCGGCAACACTGTATTTTGTGTACACTTAAGCTGAATCTTATAAACAAGATTTCCTTTTATCTCAACAAGGAGATGTGTACATAAGAGTGAGGAATGATGATTCTTGCAAAATGACATGCACCCCGCACAAACTCAGCGTCAATTCGTGAATGGTGTTGTCCGTGAATAACAGCATAAGGCTTCCAAGCAAGGTTGACAACTGAAACGAATCGGTGAGCAGACTCGAAGAAACATATGCGAACGGAGAGCGCTATGGTTTTCAACTAAGGAAAGAATCGTTGATTAGGTATAAGCCAAAGCGTATGTAGAGTGGCAAGGTGACGATGAAGAAGAAATGTAGAGAGCCTGCGAGAAAGACAGTGATGAATGGGCTTGCAATCTTCTGAGAAGGTCTGCGTAACATGGGCAGAAATGAACCAAGAACGATGTTTGAACATGAGCAACGACAGAGTAGCATGAAACTAGCAACTTGAGTGACAAACCAGAGCAACATTCGCATGGGGATATGAGCTTGCCATTGCAGGAGTGTGTGATATTCAGAACTACAAAGCACGAGACAGTTTGAAGGAAGCATTGTTCAGGATGTGCAGATGACCAGTCGATCTGTGACGTACGTGCATACAATGCGGTGAATGAATGGATTGCAACGTTCTAACCAAGACAACCTCGAGACGAACTCACAAGGCTGATTAACAATAGTTCACCGGGTCTGTTTCACGACTTGGCGGCAAGCGGTGACGTGGTGATGAGATGCAGGGTGCCGGACCCAAGGGTAGAAGTTATGGAAAGCGCTACAGAGCGCAAAAGGTAGACTTTCCTCAACATGAAGACATCAGGCCAGAGCTTGATCGCGTCTCCCCTGTATCAGCGGTGAGTACTCGGGTCTTTCCCACCACCATCGTGATCCCACGCCCCTTGGCTAGCGCTAGAAATCTTCGCAGCAGCATCCGCACCAATCACCGACCCACCCTGTGGCAGACTAATTCCCGCGCCACCCACCTTCGCACGTGGCGACTATCACAATATGAAGGAAATCGCCCAAGGCTGCCGCTATCGTTTCGCCGTGTTCGCCGAATTCCGCTGCCATGCTGCCATGCTGCATTCCAGTCAAGTGTGTCGACATTTTCTGTTCGGGCATCAGTCGGGGTCGGAGGTTGATTCCTGCACTCGTGACTGATTGATTCATGACGCAGCAAAGGTGGTCACTCGCTCCCGAAGAAAAATTCATGGAAGATACCTAGCCCTAACGGCTGTGGCGCTGCGATGGCCATGTGAAGGTACAGACCGCTACCATGTGGGCCCCTAGTCCGACTCTCGGTAGCAGGTTCCGATGCATCTTGGATATGTTAGCTCGGAACAGCCAGTCAGCTAGACAAGGTATATTATGCACGCGGGTTTTCAGATTTGAGAATGTTGTGATTACGATTGTGTGCTTAAAAGGGCCGACGCAGGATCCGCTCCAATCAGGTGCCCATGAACCCCGAAGCAGCGAGCGTGGCATTCAAGGAGATTCAAAATTCTTTGCGATTTTTTGTGTCTAACATGAATATGTTGGGGAAGTTCCAGCATTCCAGTCGTTCGCGAGCCGTACATAGCCGTGAGGCGCAGACGATGCGCCCCAGCGTTGCTATAGGCTTTGGGCGCCGCAGCTCCAGACCACGGCCACCAAGGATTCGATACAAAGGAACACCTCTGACACCAATATCGCCAACAATGTAACACCAATGTACTGTTTTGAATCATAGACCGAAAAGACCCTGCAATGCAGAAAACAGACGATGTGCTTGCCGTGGTATAAATTCGAGTGATGAAGGCGGAATAAAAGCAATGGCTCGGCAAAGCCAGATCTAAGAGGGTTGTTAAAATAACCTGGATGGGTACGTGAAAGTGGTAAGACATAAGCTGTTGTGCCGAATCGAAGGAAGAAATTAAACGCCATGTAGCCGGTCCGATGCCGCTATGCAACGCTTGTAAAGTCGATCAAGATCGGTGGTGTACACGGCGGAAGATTGCCTCAGTGGGTGAGACAGTAGATAATCATAATGGCTTCGTAATGTGGATGGCCAACTCGCGTGGCCTCGATGATGTGGTGTGGTCGTGGTGGAAGGCCGACATGACATGCTCTGCGAAGTGAAGTGGGTGTCTTCTGCGGTGGGAGCTCTGGTTGTTATTTGATGACGCGACCTTTTCCCTTTCCTTTGGTGATCTTGCCCGCGCCGCTGGACGTGATCTTGCTGGTCTGCATGAGCTCGCCAATGTATCTGCAGCGCGTTAGTTGTCTTCTCCTGATGCAGGCACTGTGACAAGGACTCACGATTGAAGGAAGCGGTTACCACCCTCTAGCTTCTCGTGCTCGTTCTTCACCACTTCTACGCGGTCGACGATCTCCATGAGGCTTGCTTGGAGCTGCTTTGCTTGTCTGAGGAGCTGTTCAGTTGACTGGGCATGTGAAGGAATAGAGGATAATGGAGGACTCACTCTATCAGTGCTTGTCGCGCGTCTTGGCCCATCTTCTCAATCTCCTCGCTGCTGCGTCGCGGGCTCATGGTGCGGGCATCGCCATCGTCGTATTCTTCCTCTTTGAGCTCAATGTTTGGGCTGTCACGTGGTATTATGATGGTGCCACTGGACTTCCTGCTACCAAGACGAGGGCGAGGGTGCAGAGAGGGATCGGTTTTTGCATGGTCGTGTTCGCTGACTGAGGAACCCGATGATGTGGTAGACATGTCGTCAGGGTAGGATGGTGGTCGGATGTCGTCCTCGTCGGTAGACGGATATTGTGTGAAGGTGACTTGGGGGTGGACCGACATTTCAACGTGTGTGCGGCTCTGTGAATGTAGGGTGAGAAGAGTAAGAGTCGGCAGACCGGCCGTTTAGATCAAGTGGGCAGGCGCCAAGACGATAGACGGTGGATGCGGTGGGCGTGGTAGGCAGATGGAAACCACTATGCCGCTTTGGGGTTTCAAGGGTCCCCGTAGTGCGCGCAGAAAAGCCGATGCCCCTGCGTTCGTGGTGTTGGCGCGGTAGAAGCTGGGTGGAATGTGAGATGACGACAGCGGAATGCTCTGCACTCTGCAGGCGGCAAGCCTCGTGGCGGCTTTGCTAGTCCCGTGTTTTCGCTCCCAAGTGGTGTCGAGGAAGGTTCAACGGTAGCTTGGCTGAGCGTTGCGATTTTGTGAGACACACGGTCGGCCCCTTGGGTTTGATGATGGTGATCGCCACTACAAGCGCTAGGTGGGCAGGCCACGGATGGGAGAAGCGGAACCCAGTCGGCCGGTGGAGACTTGACCAGTTGTTCACAGGATGCGTTAGCGGCCGAGGGAGAAGCGTGCAGACAATAATTCGCACGAGGATTGAACAAGTGTGCCGACGCCGTTGTTCCGTTATTACTCTCTCTATTGATAATGTGCAGCGGGCACGTTGAAGCGCTGGCTGCCGCAACGAGGGATCAGCCCGCGCAAACCCCATTCGGGTGGCAGTGACGTCCGCCGATCTGATGACGTCGTTGCTGCCGATTTTTCCGTTCCATGCCCACCACCGCAGCCCAATCCCAAAAGGCAAGCGCACTGCAAGGCCACGACCTTCCGCCCGTGTGGTTCTCCGCCATGGCGCCAACTGTTTGCAGACACTGCCAGCTCAACGCTCCCGGCATGAGCATGCCCACGCCCACCCCGCCCTCACCTCTCACCTCTCACCTCTCACCTCTCATCTCTCACCTTGCCACAGTGCTTCACGGTACTTTCCTACTGCTGCCAGAAATTGCGGGTCAGATTGTTCACGCGCCCGCCCCTCGTCTCACGCCCGCGGCTAAGCTGCTGATCCCTTGTTTTGCCTGCCTCTGTTTTTGTCGCGCCTCCAGCCTCAATCATACAAGATCGTCATAACCACCTGGACCCTGCGCCATAGCCCTGCACACGAACACCGTTACGAGAGACACAGCCGGTGCTTACCACGCCGCTTGTCGCCTGTCGCCTGTCGCCCGTCGCCCGTCGCCCGCTGCTCTCCACAGCATTGCACGGCATCGTCGCATTATGCAAGTCTCCCAGTGCTGCGTGCCTTGAACCGCCCTGGTCATGCATACGTCACTGGCTTTGTGTTTGATCGTCGTGTAGCACTGTGCGCTGAGACGACCGTCCAGCGTCCCGCCTTCAACACTGTCCGCCCGAGCGGAGAGACGACTTCCCATGCTCGGAGCGAATCGTCACGTCCAACTACCAAGTATCAGGCATTGTTTCCGCACCCCCCTGCTCTGGGGTCAGCATGCCGTGGGTGCGTCTTGCCCTTTTCACCACCCGCCGTCCACTGGTTCGGACACGTCGATCGTCCAGGGTTGGTGACGCTCCCTCGACTGCCTGAGCGCCATCATTCGTCTCACTGAGCCCGGTCTCGGGCGCTGCATTCCCAGATGACCTGTCGTCCTCCACCTGCTACGCTCAATAATGCGTGCGATATGCTCCACTACCGTGGTAGCATGTCGTCGATTCATGTTATGTGGCATCGAGTGCGTCAAAGTGTCACCGCTCTTCTGCCCGATGGCGATCGTTCCGAACCACGGTATTGCAATCTACATTCACTTCGGATGATAACACCCGCGACCTTCAGATTGCTGGCGGAAATTGTTCTAAGCATAGATCAACGTCCGTTATAAATGCAGCTTGGGATCAGTCACGACATCTCACATCGCACCACCGATAGTCGATATTACTTCGTTCCCCAATGTGAATAGGTGAGCGATGAGGCCTCCCACTGCTTTGCCGTCGGATTTGCCTCGCAGTCTAATGTCGATCAGCTTGATGCTAAGCACCTGATTCTTGCAGCAATTGGCCGACCGGTAATGACTACCCCTTCAGTGACCTTTCACTACTGAGCACGTGCATCACTTCAATTCGACGCAGTAATACACTCAATTTCATCGCGTAGGCGGTTGCGATGAACTTCAATAGCAACCATCTGAGCACGTGGCACGCTATGCGTTATATTTCTGCAAGACCGTTATGCAGGCACTGCAACCCATCCCATATATTGAAACAAACAACAGCATGATAGATTCACCATTTCATCTGCGCTTGCTTGATTTGAGTAGTACATGCCGGTCCAAAAGTCGCTAGAAGCTTGAAGACTTTGAGAGCTGTGCGAGACAGAAGCCTTCATCTGAAGCGCTTGGTATTTGCAGACTTCCGTAAGAAGATCCGTCGAGTATGTCATATCATGCCAGGCATGACATCTTTTCCAGACCTTACAGTTTCCAGACAGAAGCAAATGTCTTCGAAAGGTATTCTGCTGTCATTAGTACAATTACATTCTGCGGCCCGAATCGTTGAACGCCTGGGCCGCGAAGCTGTCTGGCTCTGACCTCATTGTTCATTCGTCGGGCCTTGTGTGACCCTTGCCAGTCACTTCCATCGCTCCGCTCCATAACGTATCGTAGAGAGGAATATTCAAACCTCTGGACCTTGGCATGAACCCCAGTGGATAGAGAGAACAGCATTGCGCGTCTTTCAATGCCGGTAAGATCCTTCTGTGGGGTAATACGTACCGATCCCTGGTAACCACTTTAATTTTGCTGCAAGCGGTACCTGAAACATGCAAGGTGGACCCTTCTTCGGCGTCGGGCCGAAGAGCGCGATGACGACTATACCTTCTTGATTCCAGTCACGCCTCATGATTGCATATGGGCTCGCCGCTGTAGCGCCGCTGCTCCGGCGCTGTTCCAGAAGCAGGGCTGGGTGACTGGGTACCATAGTCGGACGCAAATATACCATGGTATCAGGCAAAAGTATTGTACATAGTCCCTGCACGGCAGGGGTCTTAGCCGCGCTGAAAAATCGACTTTTACCTACTACTATATTTAATTTTAAATATCTTAGCAGCAAAGTAGAGACTCTAAAGAAAGCTGATTTTATAGCATATTTTAAAAAAATTCTACAATTCTGTGCTAGCTCACGGCTACCTAGTAGCAGCCCCTGTCGTGCAGGGACCATGTACAATACTTTTGCCTGATACCATAGTATCGCTTCGAAGAATGACCGCTTATGAGCCAGGTTATATGTATAAATTGCATGGCAGCGTGTAAATAGGCTCATCGACAAGTCATGTCCGCGACATGAGGTCGCTTGTACACAGCATATTACTCGCCACCAGACTTCCATCTTTAGCATTACACGGAGCCGTTGAGGGCGCTCAAATTTCTGATAGTAAGCGGTCACTCGACTAACGCCGTATCTCGACAAGACAAAGCTCTTCAGCGGTTTGTTCCTTCATATATTGGCAAACCAACATAGTTTTTAAATCCTGGAGCCCACGATTCATTCCGAGGCGGGCAACGCTGCCACAGCATTATTTCGTGAGAACCTCTACACTATGACAAAGGGGTTCTAGCTGTACTTGCAATTGTGATCGTCCAAGGCATGAGTGGTGACCCGTTCATCTTCATGACTGGTAGAAAACGAAGAGCGCGAAAAGTTGATCAAGTTTCTATTAATGTTGTTGGCCAGAACATACCATGTCTCTCCAAGTCTCGCAGTACCGATTTTGTGGATGTGGCAGCTGAAAGTCTAATTACCAGATCGAGTTCGCAGCCAACCTCACAACTACATGTCCAGGTAGGTAGGTAACTTTCGCATGCACTCCCGCGTGATTTCATGGTTTGACAATTTTTAATCCCTCCGTAATTAGAAGCGTTCTGACGTCCGTACTCTCTGAAGAATTATATATCCGTATGGCGGTCCTTCAAAGACCCTAAGATATATGGACCTAGCAGTCGCGTAGTCATACAGTGCTCAATACTTCATGCTACATCAAGTCGCATCGCACGCAAAAACTCAGTTACCTCTACCTGAGCGATATATTGAATATGCAGTGATAATTAGGTCAACTGCTCGCATAGCTGTCGCGAGTTTGGTGATGATTTCGCCAAGATACCTTGGTGGTTTAGACTTTACTATGGCGTCACCGCCGTGCTAGTGGTGGCCTGTGCGAATAACAAACATCAACAGTCTCATCGGTCCATCGTAGCTGCGGACAAGTTGTGGTACAGCGCTTTCTACCACCCTTTATTCGCTCCCTTTCTTTGGCTTCGGTCTTGAGCGATCTCTGCGCGTACTGTTTAGCGTCCCTTACAGATATGCTCGGCATTTTTGAGCTCTCGCTGCAGGTACTGAACTCCTTCAATCCGGCAAGATATGGTGCGTTAGTATATTCAAAGATTGGATGAGGTGGTTCGCCGCATGTGCAAGTAAATGACTGACTTTTGAAGGTGGATATGGAGGACAAGTGCCAATTGTGACTGCACAAGAGGTCGTGGAGCGTATGCAAGAACATGACAACTACACGAACTCAACCGACATACTGACAGTGAGCTAGCCACGCCTACCACCAAGTCAGCAGGTTTACCAGATTTCTTTTTGACAGACGATGGACATTTTGCTGGTAAATCTCACAATACGAAGCTGATCTAAGGTTACTCATACTTGCTTAGGTCCCACGCAAACTGGCGATGCACCATGGCTCGCTCAGACGAATGCAGCTCCATTTTCCGGCGTTTCTTACATACCAAATACGCCCCTTGAGACTCAGATACCGATCGCTGGTAATGTCAACAACACCAACATCTTCCAGCGCCTGGCTATCTTGAGCCCATATTTCCCCAATCCTCGCGGCTTCGGCGTCAACGAGTATTCTGTTCCTTCCGGGTCTAATGTGACGTGGTTAAATATGGTCCATCGCCATGGCAGTCGCTATCCTGAGGTCGGCGGAGACGCAGCTGAACGTACTCTTGGCCTGAAGCTTGCGGCAGCGGAAGGAAAGTTTGCAGGCCATGGCCCTCTCTCGTTCCTCAATGACTGGAAGTTCATGCTCGGCGCTGAGATACTGGTGCCCAATGGCAAAGCGGAACTTTTTCAGTCAGGGACCTTGCACTATTACCAGTATGGCCACTTGTACCCAAACAATGGCAGCAAGATCATCGTCCGCAGCACAACTCAGCGTCGCATGTACGAGTCAGCTGAGTACTTTCTCGCTGGCTTCTTCGGTTTGGGCTGGACGCAAAATGCCACGTTAGAATTAGCGATAGAGTGGCCGGGGTTCAACAATACCTTGGCCGGATACAAGCAATGCAACCATACAGGGTGGTTGACTGCTAGAGAAGGTAAGCAATACTTGGTTAGTGTGACGATAGTGATGCTAAAGTACGGCAGCGTTGATGGAATGGGTCGGCGTGTACCTACACGACGCCCATGAGCGGATTCGAACGAACATCACCGGCGACCTCGACTGGACTCTTAGTGATACATGTAAGCATCGACGCATGCAACGGAGAGAATGTCTACTGACCGTAGTAAGATAACGCTCAAGCTCTTTGTGCATATGAGACCGTTGGGCTCGGCTTCTCTCATTTCTGCGGCCTATTCACCTACGAAGAATGGGAAGGTTACGAATACGCACTTGATATTGCGTTCTCTGCTGGCACGGCCTTTGGTTCGCCCGTCGGACGAGCTATCGGCGTTGGTAAGTACAAAGCTCCACTCTTCTGAGGCTTGTCTAATTTGTTGTAGGCTACGTGCAAGAAGTATTGGCCCGTATGCAACACCATGTGATTACTGACCCTGCTGCTCAAATCAATACCACACTCGACAATAACACTGTCACTTTCCCAGTGGATCAGAACATCAATCTGGATTTCAGTCATGATGCGAACATCATTAGCATTCTGGTCGCGTTTGGTTTGACACAATTTGCGGACTACTTGCCAACCTCTCATATCAAGGAGGATCGGGAATTTATTATGTCATATTTGGAGCCTTTTGCCGGCAGATTGGACATTGAGCTCATCAAAACGCCCGCACCAGTCAATCCAGATAGATCAGATGAAAAGGTCTACCTCGATGGTGAGCCAACAACGTACATTCATTTCATCCTAAACCAACGGACTATACCTTTGGGCAGGAGCCATAAGGACTGTGGGAATAGGGACGATGGGTGGTGCGAGATGTCAACATTCGTCAAGGTTATGGAGAAGGAGATTGAAAAGGCTGATTACGACTATGCTTGCTTTGGAGAATATGATGCACCTGCGTATGGCGAGATAAAAGATGGTCGTCCGATCAGGTAGCCTGTATAGCTTCATAGTATTGATAGAAATCAAATGCACACTTAACAGTACAGTCTGTGTATTCACAGAGGTTTATTGCAATGTACTGAAAAAAAAGGTAGTGTGAAATTGACTAGTGCACAGAAAAAAGGAGTACATGGTAGCGAAACTACATAGCGTTACCGACACTACCACCACCCCACCTCCCTTGTGAGTCCAAACTCTGGTTCACCCACAACAATTTCCTCCTCAGAAAATTCCTCGAGGTCCTTGACCTCCTCCTTACTCCCCTCACTCCCCTTCCACAGCTGATACACAGCCTCAGATATAATCAAGTCCCCGGTATGGAAGGGAACGGCCCATTTGCGCTCCGGCTTTGGCGGAACAAACATCTCTTGGCGGCACATGGGACATGTTGAGTTTTGTTCCGTCCATGTAAGCAAGCACTGGTAGTGGTAGAAGTGCTTGCAGAGAGGGACCTGAAGTCCGCCGTTGTCGGAGATGGGTTCGAGGCAGATACTGCAATCCTCTTCGCATGTCTTGGGGATGGTGGTGAATGTGGCTAGGAGCTCACAACGCCTCTCCTCGCTAGGTGCAGGGGCGGCAGACATGGTTGTGGTGTTGAAGGTAGAAGTAGTATGTGTGTGTGAATGTGTGATGATGTGATGGTAAGATTGTGTGATGTGCAACCTTGTGATGGTAAAATTGTGTGAGAGGTGTGATTTGTGTGAAGAGGAGGGAAGAGGGCATTTTCCAACTTAAATAGCTTCCTGAGGATAACGGCGCTAATTCGAATCAAACCGGTACCATACTTAGGATATTGATATTGCCAGCGCGCTCTTGGATCACACAAAGGGTTCAGATCAACTCTGCAAAGCGCGGGAGACGGTTCGGAGAGTGTTTAAGGTACGCTACTGTAGATAAATGGCACACCAAGGATTGCTACGCAACAGCTCCCACGCTATCCAATGTTGAGAATGTCGACCCACCCTTCTGGCAATGGTCTACCACCCTTGCGACCCTCATGCAGCCACCTCTCACCATCATACCCAAATTCAATCAACGTGTCCTCGCTTCCCCAATCGCCATGCCCACTTAGTCCGATCGGAACCTTTCCTTTGCCCTTGACGGCATCCGCATAGCCTACCGGCAATTGAATGCACGGAACCCCAGTAAAATTTGCAAGCCACACATATTCCATACTTCTCAGCGTCATGTTAGCATTCGACATGCCGCAGGCCAGGTCCGCATCTTCGATTGGCCATCCTACATTCGGCGTCGTAGGCGTGACAATGATCAATCCGGGATGTGTTTCGAAGAGATGAGCTAAATGTTCCATAATCACGTTCCGAACGCGTTGTGCTAACAAGAAATCAACAGTCGGTGTCTGCTTCGCAACACTCATGAGAATCCGGTTTGCAGGCGTGAGCCCCCATATCGGACGATTGAGATCGACGCCTTCAGCTAGGATGGTCATGGCATGTGCGAGTTGGCCTTCTTGCAACAGTGGTATGCTGATATCGATGACTTTATAGTCCAGCTCGGACTGCAGGTATTGCATTGCAGATTGACAGGCTTCCTGTACGGCGGGGTCGGCGCGGTCAAACCAAGGTCTATAGACGCCGATGACCTTGTTGCGAGGGCCGGTGTGCGGCTTGGGGGGACTAAAGTGTGAGGAAGGATAGCACGAGGGGTCGGGCTGAGCGAGGACGCGATAGGAGATGTCCAGGTCTGCCATGCTCGTGGTCAACGGACCACGGACTACGACTGACTTCATTCCCCCCCGCATAGGGGCGGTCGAGACGCGGCCATGCGAAGTCTTGAGGCCAAAGAGTCCACAGTAGTTGCTGGGTATACGGACTGAGCCACCACCGTCAGAGCCGATGCCAAAAGGCACGATGCCGTGACCCACGGCAGATGCGACGCCTCCTGACGAGCCTCCTGTATAATACGAGGCGTTGTAGGGGTTCAGTGGGGTGCCCCAGATGGGGTTGTTGTTCGTTGTGTCTAGCATTCTCAGCCCGCAGGTAACGCTGTCTAGCACAAGTGACACTCACCAGAGCCCAGTTCATGCATGTTCAATTTTCCAATCAGCACAGCACCCGCTTCCTCAATCTTCTTGACGCACCAGCTCGTCTCCACTTGGCTGCCTTCAGTATAGTCGTGGCCGGTGCCCATATGTCTCTTGTAGCCGCTGACGTCTAGGTCGTCTTTGACGGCGAAAGGGACGCCGTCCAGGATGCCCAATGGCTTGCCTGCCTTCCAGCGCTGTGTGGAAGCCTCGGCTGCTTGTCTGACCAGCTCCACCTTGCTCTCTGTGAAGGCGGTGGAATGCGGGCCACGCTTCGCAACATCTCTGCGTATCAATGGTAGCAGAGCGTCGACCACAGAGGTGGGCGTGAGGGCGCCGCTCTGGTAGGCATTGTGTATGTCCTGGATGGTGTGGAACCGCGGCTGTCCATCCTTGGGCGATGCACGGGACGAGCCGACGACAGTTGTATGGCTTCCGGACGCGTCGTCGCCGGGCTGTGCGAGAGGTATGACTGTGGGATCAAGGCGCGGCTCTGCATCAGCAATCTCCTTGCAGCTGCGGAGCGTGCCAAAGCCGGCATTGCTCCATAGTAGATGTTGGACGAAGGGGACTGCTGCAACACTGTACACGTCAGCTTCAACGCATTTGCATTTGCATTTGCATTTGCATTTGCATTTTCTTTTGCATTCGCATTTTCATTTGCATCTGCACATACAGGTTGCTCAGATAGTGCAAGGCGCTCCCCTTGATCACGGGGTTCTTTGGCGGCGGCGGTGCTTGGTAAGCGGCATCGTTCGCCCGGGGGGTGGGGTAGTTGAAGAAGCGCGCGTTGCGAGTGCTGTTCGACATGTTGACTACAACCAGTCAAGTGGTCAATTGATAGGCTGGATGAAGTCGCACCGCTGAAATGCTGTACAATTGGCTGGCTCTCACTAAATATCCTTTCATAGTCATACAATGCATATCGTGTCTACCTAGATATATACTCGGTCTCGTGCCTCGCATGTCATGTGACGTGTGGTTAATAACCTAGGGCCTATCTACCTGCTCTATTTTAACTAGCTATTTTAACTTAATTAAGTAACGTTTTAAAAATAGAGATAAGATAGAGTTTATATCTACTAAAATAGTAGTTTTATTAGTATAACTAGAAATACTATTTTATTAGCGTTACTACTAAGAATTATATTCTTAGTTAGTATTTATTATATCTATAATCTACTTCTTTAAGTTAAATAAAGTTTTTAGTTTTATATAGTTACTTTAGAATTTTATATTACTCTATTTTACTCTATTTTACTATATAATCTCTTATTAATATAAAGCTAAAGAAACTAGTTATATTTATAGTAGCTAGCTTAATTACTAGTATTATAGTAACTATTATAGTATTAGCTACTAAAGTTCTTCTACTCTTATTTAGTATATAAAAATATAAAGAAAATAGTAATTACTGCGCTTATTAGCTTGCTAACTGCTTAAGTAATAAGTAGTAGCTTTTTATAGAGACTTAACTCCGTAAGCTAGTATTTAAAGCCTCTAGTTCTATCTATATTTAGGTAAGCTCTTAAGCTTAGCTACTGCCTACCTCTTACTGCAAGCTATACTAAATATTGCAGCAAAACGCCCGGTTAAAACAGAGCAGGTAGACAGGCCCTAAGCTTCCCAATATCTCCGGGACGACTCCGATCACCGCCTACCTGGGTCCTGATCCTTGTCCTTTCTCGACTGCTGTTACCCTGCATATGCTTTCAACCTTCACACGCTATCTGAAAAGCACTGCAAATTCACATAACGCAGAGTGTTTTATCCACATGGCGCAGGGTGTTTTCGGCATCAAGAAATAATGACATTTGCGTATACAATACTATCAATCTACCAGATAATAGCAAAACCGTACCCTTTTCCATCGCGCCGACGCCTCGGCTTTCGGAGCTGTGAGCAATCCCGCGGCCTTCTGGGCGTCTTCTTCGCCGTGTCCCATGGCTCTCGTCCATCGCCCTGCTAGCCCTCTTGCATTCGGCAAATGGTCCTCTACTTGGCGCTGACCTGGTCACCCATGCGGTTGTACTCGGCCTGCATGTTCTCGACCTGCTTCTTCAGGTTCTCCATGTCACGGTCCTTGCGGGCAAGCTCCTCCTTGAGGGCACCAACCTCACCAGCGCCGCCAACGTCCTTGAGCGACTTTCCGCCCTTCGCCTTGGGGTCGCCCTTGAACGTCTTGACCTCCTCCTCGAGACGGAGGACGTCGAGGATCATGACATAGGTGCGGTTCAGGATGAGAGACAAGAAGAGGGTGAAACCGCAGAGGTACATGTTGCGCTGCGAGTAGAACTTGCGTGCCTGGACCTCCATGCGCTCGATACCGCCGAGACTGGCGTTTCTAGACTTGGTTAGCTGGTGTTTATGAACAAGGTGACATGTGGCTTACCCTCCGCCCTGCTGGTTGCCCATGCCAGAAAGCTCAACCTGTACGCGGTACACGCGGTTGACGCTGTCCACAAACAAGATCAGAATGAAGATGAACGTGATCTTCATGCCATACTGTAGTTTTGCTATGATGGGGCTCTCCGAGATGAAGGTGAAGAGCTTGCGGCGCCAGGTGAACGGCAGCGGGACGATGAGGGCGAGGAAGATAAGCATCTCCGTCACCAAGAGGAGGAAGACCTGCAGGGAGAACAATAGTAAGCAAAGATGCCACATTACGGGGGGAAATGCATTGGCAGCGGGAGAGGGAGGCACGCGAGCAGTCCATAGACCGCAGAGCGCCAATGGCCGTCTCATCGATAGCCACTGCCTCTAGAATACATATTGAGAGGGATGCACTTACCAAACTGTAGTAGAGCGTCATTTTGGCTGCGCTGTCGTGACCTTACGGTACGGCTGATGTTTGTAGTGCAGGTGGGGTCGCGCGTGGAAACAGCAGACTGTCCAGGCGGGTTGAGGGGGGAAGAGGGAGAGGGCTGGCTACGTTGATGAGAGAGTAGAGAGTTGGGAGAGAGATGCGAGGACGAGTATTAGAAGACAGAAGAGAGCGTTGCAGGAAGTGGGCACAGCGACGCGACCTGGATGACAGAAGCCACAACTAGCCTGCCGCACTGCGAACAAATACGTCACCCATTTCGCTTGGGGCTCGTGCGTTCAAGGTTCAGTCGCGCGCCTAGCCTACCCTGGCTAGCGCCGTACTAAGATTCACAAATTCAGATGCATAGAGCTGCTCCAGAGCCAAGCCAACTGCAGGACTACAAAATCCACCTTGCACGATTACACTCACTGTAAACATGGCAGGTGAAGGTGATCAAGTTGCTGTCGACGTGCCCGTGTCCAGCGCCGTCGCTGACAGCCATGGCGTCGAAAGTGGCAACGGTCTATCTAGCACCAACACTGAACCTCTTGGTGACAAAAAGCGCCTGAGGACGGGCAGTCAAGACATCGAGATGGCCGACTCTCCCGTAAAGCGCCAGAAAGGTGTTGCGCCAATCAAGGCCGAGTGCGTGGCATTACCAAACCTTCGCCGCCCCCACTAATGCCTCCAGGTTCATTATCCATCGGGGTGACAATAAAGCTGAGGTCAAGAATGAGCCTATCGACGACGATGCAGCAGAAGCCGCAGATGCCCGCCACAAGGCAGGTGATTCTCGCGACAACCGTTCTAGTGGCAAGGGCAAGAACAACAAAAAAGACAAGAAACAAAAAGGCCAGAACACAAGCCGTACCTTTGGAAGTTCACACGACAAGTTGCCACTATGCGGTACTCGCGCCCTCTCCAATGAGTTCTCCGCTGCGGAATGCAGATTCGGCGACAAGTGCAAGTTCGAGCATGATCTGCGCAAGTACCTGAAGGAAGGTCGTAGAGAAGATTTGACCACTTTCAACGGCCAGTGTCCCATCTACGAGGTCAGGGGATACTGTCATCTTGGCTGGAAGTGCCGATTTGTTGGCAGCCATTCCGAAGAGCGCGCCACCGAAGATGGCAGGCAAGAGCTGGTACTGCGCGAAGATGACGAGCACAAGGCAAAGTTCGCAGGCCTCGAGGACGACGAAGTTGAAGTAGCCAATATCCTGCCCAAAGAAGTCCGGTTCGGTCTCTCAAGGCACAAGATTGGAACTCCGAGATCGGACCAATACCTGGAATGGATCAACTCCAACAAGGACCAGGAGCGCGAGCTTTTCGATAACAACCAGGGTGATACCGAAGCGCTGAAAGAGGAGAGAGATGCGCGACGGGCCGAGTATGTTGAGGCACCATTCAGGCCCTCCGAAAAGCGACGGCTCTACTATGGACCCGAGACACCTGTTCTAGCACCTTTGACCACCCAGGGTAACATGCCCTACCGTCGTCTGTGCGTGGATCTCGGCTGCCAGGTCACCTGGAGTGAGATGGCCATGGGTATGCCTCTGATACAGGGCGAGAGGGGCGAGTGGGCACTCATGAAAGCCCACGAATCCGAAACTGCTGCCCCGAGATTTCAGAGCAAAGGCACAGTCGTCCAAGGCTATGACAACGCCGCAGACGTCAGATTCGGTGCGCAAATTGCTGCGAACAAGCCTTGGCTGGCAAACAAGACGGTCGAAGTCCTAACAGACAACTGCCCAAAGCTGCGCGCTATCGACTTGAACTGTGGTTGTCCGATCAATCTGGTTTGCGAAAAGGGCAGTGGTTCTGCACTTCTTGACAGCGAGGCAAAGCTCGAAAACATCCTTCGTGGTATGAATTATGTCTCAAAGGAGGTCCCTATCACCGTCAAGGTCCGCATGGGTACCAAGGACAAACATCCGACCGCACAGAAACTTATCAAGAGACTCGTACTTGGAGGTTACGAGGCCCTCGCGTCTGACAAGGGCACAAGCGGTGTTGCGGCCATAACACTCCACGGGAGGAGCAAGCAGCAGCGCTATTCGAAGAGTGCAGATTGGTCATACATTGCCGAATGTGCATCTCTCATCAACAGGTTGAAGAAAGAGAAGGACGCTCAGACAGATACTGCGGCTGAAGCCGATCCTCGTGATCAGGCCAATGGCGGACACGTCTACTTTGTTGGCAATGGCGACTGCTACTCACACGAGGATTACTACAACCACACGAACAACGCCAATGTCGACTCTGTCATGATTGGTCGTGGTGCGCTCATTAAGCCATGGATCTTCGAAGAAATCGAGAAAGGCCAGTATCTTGACAAGTCTGCCACTGAGCGGCTTGCATACATCGAAAAGTTTGCCAAGTACGGGCTACAGACGTGGGGCTCCGACGAGCTCGGCATCGGCACGACACGTCGCTTCTTGCTCGAGTGGCTCAGCTTTGCGCATCGATACGTCCCTGTTGGACTACTCGAGCACCTACCACCCAATATTCAGGACCGTCCGCCGAGGTTTAGAGGTCGGAATGATCTCGAAACATTGATGGCTAGCGAGCACTACTTGGATTGGATCAAATTGAGGTAAATAAGAAACTATAACCCTGGTTGAACTCCGCGCTAATCCTACTACAGCGAAATGTTTCTCGGAAAGGCCCCGCCTACCTTCAAATTTGAACCAAAGCACAAGTCCAACGCCTACGAGATCGAAGCTGAGGGTTGAGAGGGTTGGTAGCGCGCCAAACAACGTGAACCATAGTTAGAAGTGGAAAATTCAAACCAATTTGATCCGCGCCAATGCTGTGGACTATATAAACCGCAAAATCCCTTCTTTCCCTCCATTTCCTCTATTGCATCCAAGACATAGCAAACATCACACATATTATCACACACATCTCACCCGACTTCTCACATCGAAGACATTGACATTGTCACACACATCTCCACACACTACCATTATATCACACCCACTTCTCACACATTTGTGTATACTCGTCTTCGGGCTACACTCCCACACAATACCATCACATCACACCCACTTCTCACAAATTTGTGTATACTCGTCTTTCGATCTACAGTCCCACACACATCATGTGCTCCCAAATTCCAGACCCGCAAGCAAGCCAGAAGGAATTCTTGCGCAGCGGCGTCATGGCCACATGCCCAACCACCATCACACCCGCCAATGACTCCTGTAGCATCTGCCTCGAGTCCTGTACCACCCATTTCCCAAGCGATTGTCCTGCCAAAGAAAGAGGCATGCCAGCAACCATCACCATCAGGGTGTGTGGGCACATTTTCCATCTAGACTGCCTCTTCGACTGGTTGGCGGAGCATTCTACATGCCCCATGTGCAGACACAAGTTGTACAAGCGCATGGTGTGGGTATGGAGACTGATGGCGTATATCCCGCACATAGAGGGCGAGGAGGATGGCCGCTCGATCATGTGCCCCGAGGAAGATTGGCACTACATGATGAGTCAGTACGGGCCGGGACCGTATAGGGATGCGCTCATGGGGGCGGAGTGGTTTCGGTATTGCACCGAGGTTAGGGATGGAGTGAGTCCAATCCAGCAGTAGCTTTGTTTTTGCATCTGGACTGTTGGTGTTTATTGTTGTTGGGGTCTTTGTATGTTTTTTTTACTTCAATGTGTTGCCCGGCTTGTGGGTGCTGTTGTCCTTCTCGCGTGCTGTAGTTGCTAGATGAGTACGCCACCATAAATTTCACACCATGATACTACACATTGCGTACACATACTTTGACTCTATGAAGTGTTCTGGGTAGTGCTGTCGTTCCCGTCACTGCTGATGCCGTGGAGCGAATAAAGATAACAGCATTAAGCTGATTAAGCGATTGAATAACTACCCGATACGTCCGCGAGCGATCAACCCTCGGAGATTGATTGCATCACACGCCATCCTAGAAATACTGAAAACGCCAGATATGCAAAGTTGGTTTGCCAAGGAATATGAACGTAGAACAAGACCAAGTGCATCAAAAGATGCAGACCAGGGAAATCAATGCTTCCATCGCACGCCCGTCCTCTGCACAAAACACAGGCCCTCCGTCTCCACACAGACGGTCATTGGGGTATCCTATCCGCTGAAACATATGTGCGTCTTTGCTTGCAGGACAAATCATTTCCACAAACGGCCTCAGCATCACCAAATCTCTTGCTGGATGAAGCTATTCATGCCGAGGCCGTTTGTTAGGGAGTCAGCTAGAATGACTTCTCAATAATAACTGCACCATATCGTCAGCTAGAGTCCACATTGTCACCGGATCAACAATAGTGACGGCACTCAAACTCACAATCGAGCAGCATCATCACAGAATGTAAGACAGCGAACGTACCCTCTCAACGTTTTCATCCGTCTGGTCCGCGGCTAACAAGCTTGGGCTTTGAGTAGCCTGACCTCTCTCGGTGAAGCCACGAGTGTCCATTTGTGGTCGCTTCTTGGGCGTTTGTGCAGGGCTGTCCGCCGGGAGATTGATATCGGGCATAGTGGGAGCGTGCTTCTCATGATCATAGAGGTGGCCACCCAAAGTTGCGCAGCGGAGAATCGTTTGAATGAGTTGATTCTGGCGGAGGGGTTTGGACAGGTAGTCCTGTTGCCTGC
>Ga0265780_10000281_pt1 | contig 78851 bp, 65 predicted proteins | sample P1T30metagenome_FD_192432 | JGI IMG/M metagenome (GOLD analysis project Ga0265780, IMG submission 192432) | Plant litter microbial communities from East Loma Ridge, Irvine, California - P1 T30 | ecosystem: Environmental > Terrestrial > Plant litter > Unclassified | place: USA: California...
ATGTCTGGCCGGCGTAGTGCTGCTCGTACCAGGCCTTGAAGTCTTCCTGGTTCTGCTTGTCGAAGGTGTTGTAGCTGTCCCAGCTGCCGAAGCCCGGCGCCTGCGCCATCTTGCTGCGCAGGACCTCCACCGAATTGCCGCGCACGATCATCTTTCCTTCGGTGCCGACGAGCGCAATCTGTTCGCCGCCACCGCCGCCATCGATGAAATTCACGCGCACCTGCAGGTTGAACGGGCCGGATTTATCGGTCGCCGGATAGTCGTAAACGCCGGCCATCACGTCCGGCACGTCGCGTCCATCCTTCCAGTAGCGCGTGCCGCCGGACGTGTAGATGCGCGTCGGTCCGAGCGAGCTGGTAATCAGGTGCAGGCCCGAGAACAGGTGCACGAAGAGGTCGCCGGCGATGCCGGTGCCGTAATCCTGGTAGTTCCGCCAGCGGAAAAAGCGGCCGGCGTCGAACGCGCGGCGCGGCGCGTCGCCGAGGAAGCGATTCCAGTCGATCGTCTGCGGTGATGCGTCGCGCGGAATCGAGTATTGCCAGGCGCCGTTTGCCGATTGGCGGTCCCAGAATGCTTCCGCCATGACCAGCTGGCCGATGGCACCCGCCTCGTACAATTCCTTCGCTTTCAAATAGGTGGCCGAGCTTACGCGCTGGCTGCCGACCTGGCAGATGGCGCCCGTCTGGTGTTGGGCCGCGACCATCGGCAGGCCTTCTTCCAGCCGGTGCACCATCGGCTTCTCGCAATACACGGCCTTGCCCTTCTTCATGGCTGCGATGGCGATTTTGTCGTGCCAATGGTCGGTCGTCGAAATGATGACCGCATCGATCGATTTGTTGTCGAGGATGTCTTCGAAGTGCCGGGTCGTCACCAGGTCGTTGCCGTAGACTTCCTTCGCGCGTTTCAGGTGCCCCGTGTAGAGGTCGCAGGCCGCGACCAGTTTCACGCCGGGCACCTTGACCGTCGTTTCGCAATTATTGAAACCCATGATGCCCATGCCGATCGCGGCGACCTGGATCCGGTCGTTCAAGGAGCGGTTTTGCGCGAGCGTGGCATAGGGCAGGGCGGACGCCAGCAGGGCGCCGCCTGCCTGTCCGAGGAATCGTCTGCGGGAATAGGTCCTGGTCTCGCTGCTCATGTGTCTCCTCGCGTTATCGTCGTCGTGGCAGGCTGGGGACAATTCTAGCGCCGGCCGACGCGCCGAAGTATCAGGAAATCGGATGAGTTTGTAATGAAATCGGCAAGCGGCATAGTCATTGCCGAATTCCTTCTACGATTGCCTCTTTACCCGAACGCGACCTACCGGACGATTTCCGGGCTTTCCATAACAACTGAACATCACCACGGAGACCCCATGCCAACACCCTTTTCCGCGCTCCTCGCGACCGGCGCGCTGCTGGTCGCCGGAATGGCCTCGGCCGAATCCACCGGCCAGTTCGCCGCCCACCGGGACATCGGCGCGGTCAAGCGCACCGGCGCCGTAAGCTACGACGACAAGCTCCAGCAATACCGCATCAGCGCGTCCGGCAAGAACACCTGGTTCGCCGACGACCAAATGCATTACGCATACAACCAGATGCAGGGCGACTTCATCGTGACCGGGCGCGTCGCGTTCGAGGGCAAGGGCGCAGATCCGCACCGCAAGATCGGCTGGGACGTGCGCGCCAACCTGTCGAATAGCACGGCGCACGTGGTGGCGGCCGTCCACGGCGACGGCCTCACGTCGCTGCAGTTCCGCGAAAAGGACGGCGCCGACACGGAGGAATACCGCATGGGCGTCAATGCCCCGGACGTCATCCAGCTGGAGCGCCGCGGCGACGTTTTCATCATGAGTGCTGCGCATTTCGGCGAACCGTTCCAGGTGACCAGCGTGTCGCACGTGAAGCTCGGCGACAAGGTCTACGTGGGCCTGGCCGTCACCGCGCACAATCCCGACGCCTACGAGACCGTCACCGCTTCGAACGTGCGCATCGTCGTGCCGGCCTGGAAGGGCCTCGTACCGTATCGCGACTATCTCGGCAGCGACATCGAGATCATGGACATGGACACGCACAATCGCCGCATCGTGCTCCGCTCGCCGGATTCGCTGCAGGCGCCGAACTGGACGCGCGACGGCCGTGCCCTCATCTACAATGCGAAGGGGCTCATGCACCGCTTCGATATCGCGAGCGGCAAGACGTCCGTCATCAAGACCGGCATCGCCACCACCAACAACAACGACCACGTGCTGTCCTGGAACGGCAAGCTGCTCGGCCTGTCCAGCTACGTGAAGCGCCCGGACGGCAGCAATTATTCGACGATCTACACGGTGCCCATCGAAGGCAGTGACAAGACGACGCTGATCACCGACACCGACCAGGGCCACTCCTACCTGCACGGCTTCACGCCCGACGACACCCGCATGGTCTTCACCGGCCAGCGCGACCCGGCCATGCGCGCGAAGCAGCCGAAGGTTCTGAACCTGTACACGATCGACATCGCGACGAAAAAGGAAACCCAGCTCACGAAGACGCAGGCGCTGGACGACGGCGCCGAATACAGCCCTGACGGCAAGAGCATCTACTTCAATTCAAATCGCACCGGGCTGATGCAGCTTTGGCGCATGTCCGCGGATGGCAAGAACCCCGTCCAGCTGACCTTCGACCGTTACAACAACTGGTTCCCGCATGTGTCGCCGGACGGGAAGAAGATCGTGTTCATCACCTTCATGGACGATGTCGACCCCTACGACCACCCGTTCTACCGCCACGTCTACCTGCGCGAGATGCCGGTCGAAGGCGGCGAGCCGAAGGTGATCGCCTACTTGTACGGGGGGCAGGGGAGTTTCAACGTGCCGAGCTGGTCGCCGGATGGGAAGCGGATTGCGTTTGTGAGCAATACGAAGCAGTGAGCAGGTGACAGCAGTGCGTGCCCTGAGTCGATATTCCACCGCACTCAGGCCGTTACGGATGAGCTTGCACGGGTTCTGTTGTGAGTTTTCTATGCTTCACTCATGTTGGAGCCAGTATCATCATGCGTTCGCCCTCTGGAAATTGAGGTGCGCTCAGTCTTGAACCGTCATGGAGAAGGGCGACAACAGTCCCTTGCTAGTTAACGCAAGACAAAGGACAGCCTCAATAGCACGGGTCGCTGAGAACCGAAGCGCGCGATATCGCCGATGAGACCCGATGTCTGAAGAAATCAGACTTCCATACCGAAGAACAAGTCCAGCATGTCGCCACGGCCATCCCGGCCTGACTCACACTAACCGGCCTCCACGAAAGCCGGGGCGGTTCAACATGTCCTGCTAATACGTTTCGTTATACCGCCGGGGCAAAGTCCGCTGCAACGGCAGGGATAGCAATGGGGCCGGTCGCAGGTGGGAAGATCTTGATATTACCGAGAGCGGATACCGGCAAAGAGCGTCTGGAAAAAATGGGCAGGTCGACCAGTTCTCGCAGGCCGCTATAACGACGGCTGGGCGGCGTTCAGATAAAAGGATTTTGGCTGAATATTGCACACGTACTCCGCTCCTGTAAATGGCAAGCTGAAATGTTTCTCTTTGTCAACCGGACAAGGGCTTTTGATAAGGCAAGATATGATATTTAACATCAGACCGATACCGCGGCTCTTCAAATCCATTCGTTCTTGAAAAGAGGCAACACCATGAGAGCAGGACAAGCTGCATCGAAGTTCAGCATTACGTCGGCAATATTCAATTTGCTCGACCCAATTCCATTCGGGTTTTTCGTTGGCACGCTGATTTTCGATGTCATCTATGCTAAAACAGCCACAATACTCTGGGTGAAAAGCGCCGCATGGCTCGTCAGCATTGGGCTGGTGTTTGCCATCGTGCCCCAACTGATCAATCTGTACCGCGTCTGGTTCGACAGACGCCGGGTGCGCGCGCGTGGCGAGGCAGTCAACTTCTGGCTTAACGTGGTGGGCATCGTCGCCGCGCTCGTGAACGCTTTTGTACACAGCCGCGATGCGTACGCCGTGATTCCCGATGCCTTGTGGCTGTCCGTTGTGACCGTCGCCGCACTGGGCATCGGCAGAATTCTCATCGCTGGACAACACCCGACTTACAAGGAACTGAACAATGGACAAGCATGATTGGAGCAGGGGGCATACGCTGGTCATGGCGGCCGGCTTGTCGCTGCTGCTGGGTGCCTGCAGCGAGAAAGCCAAGGTAGATCTGTCGCAGCAAATGGGCGGTAATCCGGAACTTCCGAAAGCACAGAATTTCCTGGTCCCGCCGATGCAGGTGCCGGACGGTGTCGGCTGGAAGGGCGATGCCAAGCCGCAGGCCGTATCGGGCTTGCAAATCGAAAAGATCGCGTCAGGCCTCATGCATCCCCGCCAACTGCTGGTCTTGCCCAACCAGGACGTGCTGGTCGTGGAAGCGAATGGTCCCGGAGAAGAAGCGGTCACCACGCCGAAGCAGCTGATTGCCGGGATCGTCAAAAATCGTTCGGGCAAGGGTGGCAAGGGCGGCAACCGTATCACCCTGCTGCGCAAGAAAGCCGGTGGCGCAGGTGAATGGGAACAGCACGTTTATATTGAACACCTCCATTCGCCGTTCGGCATCCAGCTCGTCGGCGATACCTTGTACGTCGCGAATACCGGCAACATCATGAAGTACCACTACACGCCCGGCGAGACCAGGATGTCCGATCCAGGCACCGAACTCGGCGACCTCCCCAGCACCGTCAACCACCATTGGACCAAGGCGCTGCTGGCCAGTCCGGACGGCAAGAGGCTGTATGTCGGCAGCGGTTCGAACAGCAATATCACGGAAAACGGACTGGAGGTCGAATACCGGCGGGCAGCCGTACTCGAAGTCGACGCGGCGACCGGTGCCAGCCGGGTATTCGCGTCCGGCATACGCAATCCGACCGGTTTGCAGTGGGAGCCGCAGTCCGGCAAGCTTTGGGCCATCGCCAACGAGCGCGATGAAATTGGAGCAGATCTTGTACCCGATTATATGACGTCGGTGCAGGAAAAAGGGTTTTACGGCTGGCCCTACAGCTATTACGGCCAGCACGTCGACCACCGCGTCAAGCCCCAGCGGCCGGACCTGGTAAAGAAGGCCATCAAGCCCGACTATGCCCTCGGCTCTCACGTCGCAGCGCTGGGCTTCTTGTTCTATACCGGTGATGGCCTTCCGGCGAAATACAAGGGCGGCGCCTTTGTGGCCGAGCATGGCAGCTGGGATCGCTCTCCGTTGAGCGGCTATCAGGTCGTCTACGTGCCGTTCGCAAACGGCATGCCGAACGGGCCGGCTCAGCCCATTGTGACCGGCTTCCATTCGGCCGACGAAAAAGAGCTGTACGGCGCGCCGGTAGGCATGGCCCAGGACGCGGCCGGTGCGCTGCTGATCGCGGATGACGTCGGTAACGTGGTCTGGCGGGTCACAAGCACAGGGCAGTGATGGGTTCAATGGAGCGGCGCATCAATGGAAACGGCAGGCTTTCTGAGCCTGCAGTTCTGCCAGGCATCGCTGCCCAGGACGAGGCGGCGCAGTGCGGGATGCCGGTCCACTGTGAATCGCGAGCTCTACGATGTGCGCTGGCTCGCCAGGCAGGAATGTGACCGTGTGCCGTTCATGGGTTTCGTCGAGCGTGGTTCGGACTTCCAGTCCGACCTCTGGCTGCGTACCCTCCGGCATGTCGAATCGACTACAAGGATGCTTGCAGTGCAGGAAAGTGAGTAAGGGCAGGCATAATGTCGAGTAATAATTCGCGCACGCCATCCCAGACAATCTGCACACCCAGGCACAGGAGAATGAAGGCCGTAAGGCGCAGGAAGACGGCGGTTCCGGCTTCGCCAATCAGACGCAGCAGGTGCTCTCCGTAGCGAAAGGCCAGGCAGAGCAGCACACCGATGACAGCGAGTGCGCCCAGGGCAGCACCCATGCGCGCCAGGGACACTGCGAGTTTTACATCGTGCAGGCTCACGCCAACCGTAATGGCCACCGAAATCGACGCTGGGCCGCAGCTGATGGGAAACGTCAGTGGATAGAAAGCTTGTCGTTGAGCCTGGTCTGGTGTGAAAGCCTCGGCCAGCGCCGCCCGGCTGTCTGGTGTTGCCGGCGTCGCGCCCAGCAGGCGCCATGCCACGGAGGCGAGAATCAGGCCGCCGCCGACACGCACGATGGGCAAGGAAATGCCGAAGAAATCCAAGACGTAGGAACCAACCAGCATCGACCCCGTCATCAGCCAGAACATGTTGCGCGCGATACGGCGTGCCACCATCGTCCGGGTCATGGCCGATGCACCTTCCGTCATGCTCAGGAAGATCGGTGCGGTTGCCGCCGGGTTCAGGATGGGCAGCATCGTCACAAACACGAACAGGAAGCTCTTGGCAGCCACCACGATCAGCTCGAGTGTCATGTCAGGGCATCCGTCGCGCATGACGGAACCGGGCATAGCGGTTCAGCAGGTCGTTGATCAGCTGTTCGCGCGTGTAGCCCGTGACGTCGTGCTGCTGGTCGCCCTCGGCACTGTAGGCCATGGCACGGTAGTGACGGCTGTCCGCGTTCGTGCCCTCGGATTCGGCCCAGGCGAAACTCGGCGCGCGGAAGCTGCGCGCGCGGATCGTGTAGCGGAAAGCCCCGCGGTCGCCGTGCGGCACGTTCAGGTCGATCCGGCGCTCGCTTTCGGTCAGTTCCGGCACGAGTCCGCTTTCCCGCATCTGCGCCGCCACCGCCTCCAGCGCCGTGCGCCCGGTCCCGGCGAGGAAAGCGGCAATCTCGGGTTGGTCGTAGAAATTGGTGATGCTGGCCAATCGCTGCTGCCAGCTCAGGCCAAGGTCCGGAGGTGTATCGGCGGCAATCGAGAGGTCGATCGATGTCCCTTCCGATTCCGTCTGCAGTGCACGTAGCAGGCCGTAGCACATGAGCAGCATCACCACGGCGAACGGCAAGGCACTGGCAAGCGCAGCGGTCTGCAGCGCCTGCAAGCCGCCCGCCAGCAGCAGCACGGCCGCCACCAGGCCGGCGCACACCGCCCAGAAGATGCGCTGCCAGACAGGCGGATTCGGCGCGGCGCCGGAGGTAATCATGTCGATCACCAGTGCGCCGGAGTCGGCGGAGGTGACAAAAAAGGTGATGACCAGCAGGGTGGCCAGGCCGGAGGCGATCATCGACAGCGGCAATTGCTCGAGCACTTCGAAGAGTGCCACCGGCAGATTGTCGGCAACGGTCTGGACGATCGGCGCGGCGCCGTCCAGGTCGAGCCTGATCGCGGTATTGCCGAAGACGGTCATCCACAGGAAAGTGAACAGCACCGGCACCAGCAGCACACCGCCGATGAATTGCCGGATCGTGCGTCCGCGCGAAATCCGCGCGATGAACATGCCGACGAAGGGCGACCACGAAATCCACCAGCCCCAGTAGAACAAGGTCCACTTGCCGAGCCAGGCATTCGGTTCATAGGCATACATGCGGAAGGTGCGCTGCACGACTTCGCCGAGGTAAGTACCGATGTTCTGGACATAGGCTTCCAGCAAGAACACCGTGGATCCCGCGGCCAGGACAAACAGGAGAAGGGCGATGGCCAGGATGATGTTGAGTTCCGACAGCCGTTTCACGCCCTTGTCCAGCCCCGTGCCTGCCGACAGCGTCGCCATGCCGGTAATTACCGCGATCAGGATGATCTGGACCTGCGGATTCACCGGCAGCCCGAACAGGTGTGCGAAGCCAGCGTTCACCTGCAGCACGCCGAAGCCGAGCGAGGTCGCCACGCCGAACATCGTGCCCAGCACCGCGAAAATGTCGATGGCGTGGCCGGCCGGTCCGTGGATGCGGTTGCCGATCAGCGGAAAAAGGCTCGACCTGAGCGTGAGCGGCAAGCCCCGCCGGAAGGCGAAGTAGGCGAGCGCCAGCCCGACCACGATATAGATTGCCCAGGCGTGCAGGCCCCAGTGGAAGAAGGTCAGCACCATGGCTTCGCGCGCCGAGTCGATCGTGCGGCCGTCGCCCACTGGCGGCAGCGCATAATGCTGGATGGGTTCGGCGACGCCGAAGAACAGCAGGCCGATGCCCATGCCGGCGCTGAACAGCATGGCAAGCCAGGACAGGTAACTGTATTCCGGCTCGCTGTCGTCCGGCCCCAGCTTGACGTCGCCGTAGCGGCTCATCATCAGGAAGATCACGAAGAGCAGGAAGAACGCGACGGAAAGGATGTAGAACCAGCCGAAATCGCGCACGATGCCGGCCTGGAGCGTATCGAACAGGCTGCCCACCCGTTGCGGGAACAGTGCCGCGGCGGCGGCGAACGCCAGGATCAGTACCGCAGACACGAAGAATACGGGCGGATTGACCTGCATCAAGCGGCGTTGCCCGGTCTTGCTTGCGTCATTCGGCATGGGGGCTGTCATCGTAGGAAGCTTTCTTGGGTGTCGTGCCGCGGCATGGGCATCAAAAGTCATAGCCGGATTGTAGATTGATCCGGCGCGTCTCCCCGTCATGGCCGGCGGCTGTTGGCGCCAGACCGCCACGGCGAGGATTGCAGGCCGGACGCCCATCCAGGTCCATCGTGTCCGGGTCGGTGTCGAGGCTGGTCGGCGTACCCAAAAACTTCAACCATGCGAAACCGGCCAATCCCGAGGTCAGCGAGGCAATCAGGATGGCCATCTTCGACGCATTGATCGCGTCGGCATGGCCCGTGAACGCGAGGTTGGTGATGAAGATCGACATGGTGAAGCCAATACCGCCGAGCAGGCCCGCACCCACTACGTGCCGCCAGGCCAGGTCGAACGGCAGCCGGCACAGGCCGATCGCGACCGCGGCAGAGGTGGCCAGGACAATGCCGACGGGTTTGCCGACAACCAGGCCGGCGAGGATGCCCATGCTGTTCGTCGAGAGCAGGCCCTGTGCCCAATCCGCACCGATCACGACACCCGTGTTCGCCAGGGCGAAAATCGGCAGGATCAGGAAGGCCACCGGCTTGTGCAGGACGTGTTCGAGCCGGTGCGACGGCGAGTGATCGTCGTCACGCCGCGCGGAATAGGGGATCGCGAATGCCAGCAGCACACCCGCGATCGTGGCGTGCACGCCCGATTTCAGCATGAAGAACCACATCAGCGCGCCGCCCAGCAGGTAGGGCGTCAATGCCATGACGCGCCCGATCCGGTTCAGGAGCATCAGCAGCGCGAAGACGGCAAGTGCCGCGGCGAGATAGCCCATCGAGAGTTCCGCCGTATAAAACAGCGCAATCACGATGATGGCCCCGAGGTCGTCCATGACGGCAAGCGCGGTCAGGAAGATCTTCAGCGAGGCTGGGACCCTGTTGCCGAGCAGTGCCAGCACGCCCAGTGCGAACGCGATGTCGGTCGCCATCGGAATCCCGAGTCCGGCCTGGGCCGGCGTGCCGTGGTTCAGGCTGAAATGAATCAGCGCCGGTACGACGATGCCGCCAGCCGCCGCCACGATCGGCAACATGGCGTTCTTCAGGTCGGATAGTTCGCCGTTGTACAGCTCGCGTTCGAGTTCAAGTCCGATCAGCAGGAAGAATACTGCCATCAGCGCGTCGTTGACCCAGTTCTCGATGCTCAGGCCGGCAAGCGGCACATGCCAGAAATGCAGGTATTGTTCACCCAGCGGCGAATTGGCGATCAGCAGCGATATGAGCGTGCCGAGTATCAGTATGGTGCCGCCAGCCTTTCCCGATGTCGCGAAGGCCTTGAATGTGTCGGATAGCGGCAGTTCAATGCGCATGGCATGGTCCTTGGGTGGCAGGCATCCGTGTCGGGAAGACAGGCTGCAAGGCAGGCGCATGCCGGGGCCGGAAGCCGCGCACTGTGCGAGCGTGGCGGCGGGCGCTTGCCAAAGGGGGCTGGGTGAACGATGGATGAGGAAGGGACATAGGGTCGCGATCTGGCCGCGCGGCGGCCCGACCAGCGCAAATCCTGTCATACCCAGAAGTATGATCACCCTATCCACATTATAGCGCCATGTGGCCGTCATGCCGAGCGGCGAGGCGCTGCCGGCACCGAGGAGGCGACTGAAGGCCAATCAAATTTGTACAAATGCATGGTGCTTGTTACCATGCAAGCTTCTTGCGCAGTGGCTGACCTTGCCGCAAAAAGGGGCGCTCTGCTTTTTTCTCCTGCACGTGAATTTGTCCCATGAACGCACCCGACTCCCAGCCCCAGCCGCCATCTCTCCGCGCGGCGATCGCCCACCGCTTCAGCCTGCTCGACGACAAGGCGGACGACACCGAGATCGACCGCGGCATACGCGCAGGCGTCGAGCTGCGCGGCGCGACGCCGTGGATCCTGATGCTGGCGATCCTGATCGCTTCCATCGGCCTGAATACCAACTCGAACGCCGTGATCATCGGCGCGATGCTGGTGTCGCCGTTGATGGGGCCGATCGTCGGCCTCGGCTATGGCATCGGCATCCTCGACTTTCCGCTGATCCGCCGTTCGCTGGCCAACCTGGCGATCGCCGCGGGCATCAGCCTGCTGACCTCGACGCTGTACTTCATGGTAACGCCGCTGGCGGAGGCGCAGTCGGAACTGCTGGCGCGCACCACGCCGTCGCTCTGGGACGTGCTGATCGCCCTGGCGGGTGGCCTGGCGGGCATCATCGGCCAGACACGCCGCGAGAAATCCAACGTGATCCCGGGCGTGGCGATTGCGACCGCCCTGATGCCACCGCTGTGCACGGCCGGCTACGGGCTGGCGAACGGGAACTGGTCGGTCTTCGGCGGGGCCTTCTACCTGTTCTCGATCAATTGTGTTTTCATCGCCTTCGCTGCCGTCATCGTCATCGAATTCCTGAGGCTGCCGCATCGCAAGTTCATCGACCGTGCCAAGGAGCGCCGCGTCAAGCGTGCCTTGCTGCTCATCGTGCTGGTGACGGGACTGCCCAGTATCTTCCTGGCAGCGCGCCTGGTCGATAATGAACTGTTCAGCAGCCGCGCGCGCGACTTCGTGCGCAGGGAGTTCAAGGCGGCGCAGGTGCACGTGCTGGAAACGCGTGTCGCACCGGGCACGCATGATATCGAGGTCACGCTGATCGGCATGCGCCTGCCGCAGGCGGCGATCAAGGTGATCGAAGGACGTCTTCCGTCAAGCGGATTGCAGCATGCGCGCCTGCTCGTGCACCAGGCCCAGGCTGAAGACAGCAAGATCGATGTCGGCAGCCTGAAAGCCGATATCCTGGCCGAGATCGTGCGCAACAACCAGCAGGCCTTGCAGGACAAGGATGCGGCGATCGCGGCGCTGCGCACGCAACTGGCGGGCCAGCAGGACTGGGTGGCACAGGCCGGCGCCATCACGCTCGAATTCGAAGCCCAGTATCCGCAGTGCGGGAACGTGCTGGCGGGCAGGGCGGTGGTGCCCGGTGCCGGAAACGCGGCGCCGGTCCCCATGCTGAGTGCCGATTGCCGGCGCATGCCCCGTGCCAGCGAGGTGAAGCGTATCCACGCTTGGCTCAAGGTACGGACCGGCAATGCCGATGCGCGCCTGGTCCTCGCTGTTGGACGGTCGAACATCGTGCGCCAGACAGCTGGCGTGATGAAAAGGATCGACTAATCCATAACTTGCCGCAAGGATCTTTCGCCCTTGTTCCAGGGCGGCGTAACAACACTCGTGTCCTTGAAGCAGAACGTTTCAGCAGTTCGCTAAGGAAATTTCGATTGCCCGTGATACAATATCCATTGTGCAACTTAGATTATTATAAAGAAACTAGTTGCTCTGATACGGTTCGACAATGGTCATCGTCGACCTGTCGCTGGCCCAAGCGTCGCCGGCAGCCCATCCACCATCGTCTTACTGGAATCTCATGCGCATCAAATCCTTCCTGCTGTCAGTATCCGCCTTCGCTGTCTTCGGCATGGGCACGGCACACGCGAACCTGATCCTCAACGGCGGCTTCGAACAAACCAGCAATGGCACCAACAAGCAGCTCACCGCTGGCAGCTCGACGACGCAGACCAACTTCACCACGCTCACCGGCTGGAACAGCCAGAGCCTCACCGACGGCGGTGGCGGCTACAACTTCGTGATGAACCCGAGCCAGCCGGCACCCAACGCGGTCCTGTCGCTGTACACCACTGGCAATGGCTTCAAGGCGTCGGCCGACGGCGGCAACTTCTTCGCGTCGGATCCGGCTTACGGTCCGGGCCTGCTGTACCAGACCGTCAATGGACTGGTCGTCGGCGACCTGTATACCCTCACGTTCAGTTATGCCCTGGGCCAGCAGTCGGGCTACACCGGTTCCAACAGCGACTACTGGAAATTTGGCCTCGGCACGACCCTGTCCGACCTGAACCGCCAGACCAGCGTCCTGACGATCCCGCAGGGCGGCTTCAGTGGCTGGCAAACCGTGTCCACGACCTTCAATGCCACCTCGAGCACCGAGATGCTGGGCTTCCTGGCCGCGACCAGCACCCCGGGCGCGCCGCCCTTCATGCTGCTGGATGGCGTATCGCTGAACGCCGTCGCCAAGGCGCCTGCTGCCGCGGTGCCGGAACCGGCCACCTGGAGCCTGCTGCTGGGCGGCCTCGGCCTGGTGGGTGTGATGGCGCGCCGCCGCTACAACAAGCGCGCATGATCCCGCGCCGGCGATAGCGCCCGGCCGTCTTCCCGATCAAGCACAGGCCGCGGCATTTGCCGCGGCCTGTCTCCGTTTATCCTGCTGCTGCCATCATGAATGCTTCGCTCCACGACTTTGCGCTGTCCGTCTTGCGTATCGGCGTCTGGCTGGTGCTGTTGACCATGCTGTTCGTACCGCTCGAACGCTGGTTCAGCGCGCGCCATGCCCCGGCACGGCCGCGGGCCTGGCGCCAGGACCTGGTCTACTACCTGATCAGCAGCCTGGTGCCGATCCTCCTGCTGAGCGTGCCGGTGGCGCTGCTCGCCGTCGCAGCCAGGCAGCTCGTGCCTGCCGCGCTGACGACAGCCGTCGCGGGACTGCCGCCCGCGCTGCGCCTGGCACTGGCCTTCCTGGTCGGCGAGACCGGTTATTACTGGGGCCACCGCCTGAGCCATGAATTGCCGTGGCTGTGGCGTTTCCACGCGCTGCACCACAGCAGCGAGCCCTTGCACTTCCTGTCGAATACGCGCACGCATCCGGTCGACATGATCGTCACCCGCCTGTGCGGCCTGGTGCCGATGTATCTGACGGGACTGGCCGGCCCGAGCGTCGCCGGAAGCGCCGCGCCGGCACTGCTGCTCGTGCTCGGCATGCTGTGGGGTTTCTTCATCCACGCCGACCTGCGCTGGCGCCTGGGGCCGCTGGAATGGCTGCTCACCACGCCTGCCTTCCACCATTGGCATCACAGCCGCAACGACCACATCAACCGCAACTACGCCGCGACGCTGCCGGTCCTGGATCGCATGTTCGGCAGCCATTACCTGCCGCGCCACTGGCCGGCTCAATACGGGACGGACACCCCACAAGCCGATACGCTGGCGGGGCAATTGCTCGACCCGCTGCTGCCGGCGCGCGATCGGGATGCAGCCAGGGCTGGCGTCCAGGGGCCTGTGCCGTTCGATCATGGCCGCCTCTGACAAAGGGACTCGGGACTCGATACCGTTCAGCCCGGACTGAAGGGCATTCGGCCCCGGCGGCAGCCGAGCAGCGACACGCCACCTGCATGCCACAGCGCCGCATCGCCGCCGCACTGCTTCTCCATCGCATAATCATGATGCCGGGGCGGCACAGGCAGGCAGTCGCCGGCCGCTGCACGCATTTAGTAAACATGAATAAACTGACCCGGGAATTTCAATTCTCGTTGAGTTCACTGGCTTTCTTTGTATAAATTGATGCTGAAGCTCACTAAAAAGTGAGCCGTGCCTGCCCACATGCCGGCACCTTCATCCATTCACGCACTGGAAGACACCATGAACGCCTCCCTCGCAAGCCTTCGCCATCGTGTCGTGCGGGCCGCCGCCATCGCCGCCCTGGCCAGTCTCGGTGCTGCCCATGCGCAGAAAGCGCCCGCAACCTCGGCTGTCGATCTGGCCAATCCACTGGTCGGCACTGCACCCTTGGACCAGCCGGTATTGATCGGCAACGCACCGCCGCCCGGCGAAACCCTGTATCCGGGCCAGACCTCGCCGGGCGCGCGCTTCCCGCACAGCATGACCCAGGCGGCGCCGATGAATTTCAACGTCGACCTCAGCTACCCGATGGGCGTCGCCACCGCCTACACCTATGCCAATCCGACCATGATCGGCTTCACTGGCGGCGGCTCGACCTATGGGGCGGAGGGTGCGCCCATCATCATGCCGGTGGTAGGCGACTGGACCGTGCCGCCGAACTATACGCAGTCCTATTACGACAAGGCGACCGAGAAAGCCTCGCCCGGTTATTACGCGGTCGATCTGACCACCTTCCATACCAGGGTGGAACTGACGGCGGCGCCCTCGACCAGCCTGATGCGCTTCACTTTCCCTGCCAGCCGGCGCGCCAGCGTCATCGTCGACCTGCGCCGCGCGGGCGGGGATATCGAGGTGGTCGGCGACCGCAAGATCGTCGGCCTCGACAAGCGCAAGGACAGGGGGCCCGATGCTGACGGCCCCTGGTTCGTGGCCGAGTTCTCGCGCCCCTTCGCCAGCTTCGGCACCTTCCACGCCGTGCACAACGTCGACTGGTCGCTGGTCGGCGACAAGGACGTCCGGCCCGGCCAGCGCACGGTCTCCGGCGGCAATGCGGGCGCCTACCTGAGCTTCGCGACGCAGGCGGGCGAGCAGGTGCTGGTGCGCATCGCCCATGGCCACAGCGTCGCCGAAGCCGAGGCGCGCCTGCGTGCCGAGGTGGCCGACTGGGACTTCGATCGGGTGCGCGGGCAGGCGCGCGAGGCATGGGCGCAGCTGTTCGACCGCGTCGAAGTCAAGGGCGGCACGGCGAAGCAGCGCATGCTGTTCTATTCGACGCTGTACCACTCGTTTGCCAGCCCGTGGCTGGTGGCACGCAAGGGCCAGCCTTTCACCAGCGCGAATGGCCATACCGAAGTGGCGGCCTACGACCACTACGGGCCGGTCCCGTTCTGGGATACCGGCCGCAACCAGATCGCCTTGCTGATGCTGCTCGAACCCAAGGTGGTCCAGGACATCATGCGTTCCGAGCTCGACATGGCCCGTGAACGCGGCTACATGAACACCTCCTTCCACGGCGACCATGCCGTGCTCCTCTACGATGGCGCCATGCGGCGCGGCATTCCCTTCGACTACGAAGCCGCGTATGCCTACCTGCGCAAGAATGCGCTTGACCCCAAGGGCCCGCGCGGCTACCTGGCCGAATACATGCAGAACGGCTGGATCTCGGACATCGTCCCCCCGGGCAACCCGAGCCCACCGTATGCGGGCGGCAAGGCAGGCGTCGCCAAGACCCTGGAATACGCCTGGGACGACTACGTGCTGTCCGATATGGCGCGCCGTCTCGGCAAGCTCGATGATGCGCAGATGTTCCTGCGCCGCGCCGCCAACTACCGCAATGTCTTCGATGCGTCGGTGGGATTCATGCGCGGTCGCACCGAGGACGGCAAGTGGATCGCGCCCTTCGACCCGGGCGAACCCTACTACAATTTCATGATGAAGGAAGCCTCCGGCTGGTCCACGCTGTGGCTGGTGCCGCAGGATGTGCAAGGCTTGATCGGTCTGCTCGGCGGACCCGCGGCCTTCAACGCCAAGCTCGACGCTTTCTTTTCCACGCCCTATACGCCGAAGGGCATCTGCCGCGACTGTACCGGCATGATCGGGCAATACGTGCAGGGCAACCAGCCGGACCAGCAAGCGGCCTACCTGTATGCCTGGAGCGGCCAGCCCTGGAAAACGCAGGCGCTTGTGCGCCAGATTCTCGATAAGCTCTACGGCAGCGATGCCACCGGTTACGCCTATCCCGGCATGGACGACCAGGGGTCGACCTCGTCCTGGTACGTCCTGAGTGCAATGGGCTTCTACCCGGTCGATCCCTCGACCTCCGACTACATCCTGGGCAGCCCGGTTTTCGACCAGGTGCGCCTGCGCCTGGAGAATGGCAAGGTGCTCGAGATCGTCGCGCGCAACAACTCGGCGCGCAACATGTACATCCAGTCGGCGACGCTGGATGGCAAACCCTGGACCAAGCCATGGTTCAGCCAGGCCGACATCGCCAACGGCGGCACCTTCGTGCTGACCATGGGGCCCACGCCGAACAAGGCCTGGGGCGCCGACCCGCGGCAGGCGCCGCCATCGATGTCGGGGCAGGGGGGGCTTTTGAAGCAGTAGCGACGGTATTCAAACAGGTAGCGGGTTTCATCAATTTCCTCAGATTGTTGCTATCAAGCAACCATATCGTCATTCTCATCAGTTTGACGAAGCTTTTCCAGGCCGAAGTGAATACACTTGCGAAATCACTTCGGCCCGCGACACGGGCAAGCGCTTCGCCCAATCCCCGCGAGCGTCACTTACCAGCCACATGCGCTTCAGGACAGGAGACCGCCGCGGTCTCCAGGGGAATTCATGAACTCGTTTAAAAAACTCAAAATCGGTACCCAGCTCAACCTGGGCTTCGGCATGCTGACGACGCTGATGCTGATCCTGGCTGCCGTCTCGATGTTTGGCGTGTCGTCGGTCGGCGACGCCTTCCGCAAGCACCATCGCGTCAATGAACGGCACCTGAAGCCGCTGTTCGTTGCGCGCGAAGCGCTGGCGCAGACCGGCCTCGCCGCGCGCAATGCTTATATCTTCACCGACCCGGCACAGGCGGCGAAAGAGCTCGACCTCGTCGACGAGCAGAAAGCGATTTATCTGGCCGCCGTGGAGAAGATGACCCCGGTCTACGCCGGCGACGCCCAGTTCGACAAGGTCAGGAGCGGCCTCCTGGCCATGGCCGAGGCCCTGAAGAAGCCGCGCAGGTTCCGCGAGGCCGGGCAGATGGAAGCCTACGGCAGCTTCCTCGTCGACGAATGCAGCCCCTTGCGCCGCCAGATCGTCGCCGATATTGCCGTCCTCGTGGCCGAGGCCCAGAAGGAAACCGACCTTGCCGAAGCCATGTCGGAAACCAGCGCCGCGCGCGCGCGCAACTGGACGCTGTCGCTGGCGATTGCCGCCTTCATCCTGAGCGTGGCGATCACCAGCGTCATCAAGCGCCTGCTGCTGAAGCAGCTGGGCGGCGAGCCTGCCTATACCGCCGATATCGCCAACAAGATCGCACAGGGCGACCTGGCGATCGCCGTCGACGTGAAGTCGGGTGATGAGGCCAGCCTGCTGTTCTCCATCAAGAAAATGCAGGACAGCCTGGCCTCCATCGTGGGCCAGGTCCGTCGCGGTACCGATGCAATCGCCCATGCGTCCTCGGATATCGCGGTCGGCAATATCGACCTCTCGTCGCGCACCGCCACCCAGGCTTCGTCGCTGGAAAGGATCGCGGCCGCGATGGAAGAGCTGACGACGACCGTCAAGCAGAACGCGAGCAATGCCGAACAAGCGAATACGCTGGCACAGTCCGCTTCGTCGGTGTCGAAGGAGGGCGGGGAAGTGATGCAGCAGGTGACGCATACGATGGTGTCGATCAACGAGTCCTCCAGGAAGATCGTCGACATCATCTCGGTCATCGACGGCATCGCCTTCCAGACCAATATCCTGGCCCTGAATGCGGCCGTCGAAGCGGCGCGCGCCGGCGAGCAGGGCCGCGGTTTTGCGGTCGTGGCCACCGAGGTGCGCAACCTGGCGCAACGCTCGGCGGGCGCCGCCAAGGAGATCAAGGCCCTGATCGAGGATTCCGTCAGCAAGGTGGGCACCGGTTCGGCACTGGTCTCGAAAGCGGGAACGACCATGCATGCCCTGGTGGACAGCGTCAAGCACGTGACCGAGATCATGGGCGAGATCACGACGGCGAGCGCGGAACAAAGCCAGGGCATCGGCGAGGTAAGCAATGCCATCGGCGAGATGGATGGCATGACCCAGCAGAACACGGCCCTGGTCGAGGAAGCGTCGGCCGCCGCGCAGGAGCTCCAGGCGCAGGCGTCCAGCCTGGCCGAGCTGGTCGGCCAGTTCAAGCTGCGCCAGGAAAACGGCGCGCTGCCCGCCAGCCGCGATGCGCGCGGCGCCGGGCGCCATCACCTGCGCCTGGCCAGCGGCCGCTAACGCATCCCGGCCAGCCGGCCGGGTTTATTTCCCCGCCTGCAGCGCAGCCAGCTGGCGCTCGAAATCCCCCGCGTCGAAGTAGTCGCGCCAGGCTGTGATGCGGCCATCTTCCACGCTCAAGGTGCCCATCACGGGCAGCGTGATCGTGCCGCCGTCCCGGTGATGGAAGATGTCGATCCGCTCGTTCAGAACGACATTGTCCGCCACGGCGATGCGGGTCACCTGCCAGTCCACGCGGAAGGCCGTGCCGATGCCGAAGCCCTTGTGGAATTGCTCGACGCCGGCGCGGCCGACGATGTCGGGAAACGGTACGTTGTCGTACAAGACATCGTCGGCCAGCATGGCCAGCGCATCGTCGATGCGGTTGGCGCTCCAGTGCGCGAAAAAGGTCCGCGCGATCTCGATCGGGGTCGTCATGGATTTCTCCTCGGGTCCATTGTCATGCTGACTGGCCGCCGTCCACGTTCAACGTGGCGCCGGTGATGTAGGCCGCGTCCGGTCCGGCCAGGAAGGCGACGGCCGCGGCGATTTCTTCCGGCCTGCCGTAGCGGCCGAGCGTGGTCATCGCCTTCAGTGTATCGGCGAACGGGCCTTCGTCGGGATTCATCTCGGTGTCGATGGCACCCGGCTGGATCACGTTGACGGTGATGCCGCGTGCGCCGAGGTCGCGTGCCCAGCCTCGCGTGTAGGCGGCAACGGCCGCTTTCGAGGCGACGTAGTCGGCGGCACCGGGGAACGCAATGCGGTCGGCACCGGTCGTGCCGATCGAGATCACGCGGCCGCCATCGGACAGCAGCGGCGCGGCGGCGCGCACTGCCGCGGCGACGCCGCGCGTGTTGATGGCGAACTGGCGCTCGAGCGCGGCCAGGTCGGCCGCTGGGTCGGCCACGCCGCCCATGACGAAGACGCCGGCCGAATTGACCAGGATATCGAGGCGGCCGAAGCGCGCGTGCACCTGCCGCACCAGCGCCGCGATGGCCTGTGGGTCGGCCTGGTCGGCCCTCAGCGCGAGGCCGCGCCGGCCCAACCCTTCCAGTTCCGTCACGATGCCGGCCGCCAGGCCTTCCGAACTGGCGTAGCTGAAGGCGACGTCGGCACCGTCGCGCGCCAGCCTGCGGACGATGGCGGCGCCGATGCCGCGCGTGCCGCCGGTGACCAGGGCGACGCGGCCTTGCAGTGGGGGGGTAATGGTGTTCATGGCATTTCCTTGTTGTGAGTGGAGTGAGGCCAGTATCGATGAAAGATTCCCTCATGATTAGTCGATAATCATTGGAAAGATCTTCAACGATTGCTTTAAAATAAAAGCATGGAAACGCTCAGCAATCTCGAAGCCTTTGTGCGCACGGCCGAAGCCGGTGGTTTTTCCGGCGCTGCCCGCCGCCTCGGCCTGACGCCTGCCGCCGTCAGCCGCAACGTGGCCATGCTGGAAAAGAACCTCGGTGTGCGCCTGTTTCACCGTTCCACGCGGCGCCTGACACTGACCGAAGACGGCGAGCGCCTGCTGGCCGGCATTGGCCCCAATCTCGACAACTTGCAATCCGCGTTGGCCGACGTGGCGGCCGGCGACAAGGAACCGGCAGGCGTACTGAAGGTGAGCATGCCGCAGACCCTGGGCACCGGCTGGCTGCTGCCGATGCTGCCGGGCTTCCTCGCGCGCTATCCGGGCGTGAGGCCCGAATGGCACCTCGAAGGAAGGCAGGTCGATCTGGTGGGCGAAGGCTACGACGCCGCCATCGGTGGCGGCTTCGAATTGCGGCCCGGCGTGGTCGCGCGCACGCTGGCACCGGCCCACATCGTGCCGGTGGCGGCGCCGGCCTACCTGGCGAGCCACGCCGTGCCGGCGCATCCGTCGGACCTGAGAGCGCTCGACTGGATCGCGATGCGTTCGCTCCAGAGCGGCCGGCTTCGCAGCTGGACGCTGCGTCACCGCTCTGGCGAGGAAGCGGGCGTCGATGAATCGCCGGCGCTGGTCTTGAGCGACCCGCCGGCGCTGCGCGAAGCAGCGCTGCTGGGCCTCGGCGTGGCCTTGCTTGCGCTGCCCGACGTGCTGCCGCAGCTGGACAGCGGAGCACTGGTACGCCTGCTGCCCGAATGGCATGCGGACGCGGGCAGCATCTCGCTGTATTACGCCAGCCGCGTGCTGCTGCCAGCGAAGACGCGCGCCTTCGTCGATTACGTGCTCGACGCATTCGAGCGCGAGGGACTCGCGCAGCGCTTCTCTGCAACCCGTTGATCGGCAAGGGCATGCCCCCGGCAGTCACCTTGTTCATGCGTGACTAGGCGTGCCGGCCATCTCCGGCGACCGCATTCGCGAGCGTCAAGCCGATGTGCTTGCAGCCGCCTTCGCTGCGCACGAAGGTGATACTGCCATGCATGATGGCGACCGCGCGCACGATCGCCAGTCCCAGACGGAAGCGGTCGCCATACTTCACGCGCGCGCTGTCGCCGCGCCAGAAGCGGTCGAACATGCGGCGCTGGACGTCCTCCGGGATGGCATCGCCCGGATTCACCACCTCGATGCGCGCGACATCGCGTCCGGGGTAATGCGGGCGGCATCGGCCGACAAAGCGCGGATCGGACGCAGGCCACGGCGGGTGGCGGCGAAGACCAGCAGCACGGTCAGCAGCACGCCGGCGATGCAGATGAGGACACTGGACTGGTCATGGCGCGCCAGCATGATGAGGCGTGGCCGCGGGTCCATGCCGATGCACCTTGCCCGCGCGCTGGGCCTTGCGGCGTCCCACGTCCAGTTCGAGGTCGCCGATCACGACCCTGGTCGAGACCGGGCCGCCGCCGGCGCGCACGCCACGCCGTTGCAGCGCGGTCAGGCGCGCCAGCAGCTCGCTGAAGGCGAAAGGCTTGACGAGATAATCGTCGGCACCCTCGCGCAAACCGGAGACGCGGTCTTCGACGCGGTCGCGCGCCGTCAGCATGAGCACCGCGGTGTCCTTGCCGGCCCGGATCGCCTTGAGCACGCCGAAGCCGTCGATCCCGGGCAGCATGACGTCGAGCACGACCAGGTCGTAGTCGCCATGGACCGCCAGGTGGGCGCCGTCGATGCCGTCATGCGCGACATCGACGACGTAGCCGTTTTCCGTCAAGCCTTTCTGGAGATAGGCCGCCAGTTTCGGTTCGTCTTCGACACCCAGGATGCGCATAGGGGTTCCACGATCTGTTCTTAATGTACGTGCGCGGCGTCGAGGATCAGCCTGGCCACTTCCCGCGGATGCGACAGCAGGGACACATGGCGGGACGCCAGCTCGATCGTGGTCGCCCCCATGCGCTTCGCCATGAAGCGCTGGAGATCGGGGTTGACGGTCCGGTCCTCGCGCGCCGAAGCCGTCCGCTTCCATTCGAGCCCGGTGCCGGCAGGCGCTGCGGAAAACCGCCTGGTCAGCGCCGGATAGTCTTCCCCGGCCTCGGGCGCGCGCGCCGCGATGTAGACCAGGCCCGTCACTTTCGGATCGGCACCGGCCTCGCTGATCACCATGCCGCCATACGAGTGAGCGACCAGCAGGGTCGGCCATCCCGCAGCGCCAGCGTGCGCTTGACGGCATCGACGTCGTCCTGGAAGCTGGTGGTGGGGTTCTGGACGGCCGTCACGTGCAGGCCCCTGGCTTGCAGCAGCGGAATGACCTTGCCCCAACTCGAGCCGTCGGCGTACAAGCCGTGGACCAGCACGATATTCCTGACGGATTCGCCGCCCACGCCGGCTGCTTGCATGCGACGCCGCCTTGGGCAAGGAATCGTGTTGACCGGCTGATACACCGGATGAAAATCAGCATATTCGGCGAGCGGCGCAATGCTAAAATAGTGGTTTATTGCAATTATCAAATCCAACGATCCATGACGACCACCGTGGTGACGCATGTGCGCGCGATACAGGCGATCAGCGCAGTGCCGCAAATTCTGGAAACTGTCGCCGCCATGACCGGACTCGGGTTCGTGGCCATTGCCCACGTAACCGAGAGTTCATGGACGACTTGTGCCGTGTGGGACAGGCTTGGTTTCGGCCTGAAGGTCGGCGATGGGCTGGATGTCGGCACCACCCTGTGCGATGAGGTGCGCAGCACCGCGCAGACCATCGTCATCGACCACGTCGTGGAGAGCGAGCGCTACCGCGATCACCATACGCCGCGCATCTACGGTTTCCAGAGTTATTTTTCGGTGCCGGTGTTTCGCCGGGACGGCAGTTACTTCGGGACGCTGTGCGGACTCGATCCAAAGCCGATGCAGTTGTCGACACCGGCGACCGTGTCCATGCTCGAATTGTTTGCCCAGCTTGTCTCGACGCAGCTCGAAACGGAACGTATCCACGCGGCGGCGCAATCCGATCTGCAGTCCGAGCGCGAGACTGCGGAGTTTCGTGAGCAATTCATTGCAGTGCTGGGGCATGATTTGCGTACGCCGCTCGATGCTTTGCAGAATGGGATCGAACTGCTCGGATTGAAATCGAAGGAGCCCCAGGTCACGCCCATCCTGCAGCGCATGCGCCGCAGTGTCGGCAGGATATCCGGCCTGGTCGACGATCTCGTCGATTTCACGCGTGGCCGCATGGGCGGCGGCATTGCCCTGGACATGCGTCAGGAAAGCGCCCTCGAACTGCAGTTCTCCCAGGTGATCGCCGAACTGCGCGAAGTCCATCCCGAAGCGGACATCGTCGCCCTCATCCAGCCCGGCATCAGCCTGCGCTGCGATGCGGGACGGCTCAGCCAGTTGTTATCGAACCTGGTCAAGAACGCGATCGTGCATGGCGGTGCCGGATCCCAAGTGAACGTATTGGTGACTTGTACCGACAACAGGTTCTTCATGTCCGTTACCAACGACGGCGCGCCCTTGCCGCCGCATGTGGTGGCGCAGCTGTTCAAGCCATTCTGGCGCTCGCCGTCCAGCGCGCACGAGGGATTGGGACTGGGACTGTATATCGTGTCTGAAATCGCAAGGTCGCACGGGGGGACGGTCGACGTCATTTCCTTCGACGGCAAGGTCAGCTTCACATTTGCAATGCCCACGCTGGGCTGAGCCGAAACCGGACAATCCATTTCACGGGTACGCGCGCCAATCGGGGCGACCATCAGCATTTCGATGGCGTCCGTCGACATACGCGCAACCGGCACTGAATCAGCGCCCGGCCGCAGCCCGCGCCTGCGCGATCCAGCCATCGAATACCTGCTGGTGACCCTTGATCCACCCCGCCGTGTGGCGCGCGATATCCGCCTGCGAATTTTCGCCGTTGCGCATGCGCTCGTTCTGCGCATTGATGTCGGCAATCGGCAAGCGCATCACTTCGAACAGCTTGACCGCTGCCGGATTCTGGTCGGCCCAGGCGCGGTTGACGACGATGCGCGTGGTGTTGACGGAAAAGCCGTAATCGCTGCCGTCGGCGAGGCGGGTGTCGAGGTGCTGGGGATTGGCCGGGAGCGGCACCTGCAGCCAGACCACATCCTTGCCCGGTACCAGTACCCCGCTGACCCAGTAGGGCGTCCAGGTGTAGTACAGGATGGGTCGGCCGCGCCGGTAGCGGCCGATGGTGTCGGCGATCAGGGCGGCGTAGCTGCCCTGCACATGCTGGACCGTCGCCCGCAGCCTGTAGGCGTCCATGTGGTATTCGATCATGGCTTCGCAGCCCCAGCCCGGATTGCAGCCGGTCAGGTCGGCCTTGCCGTCGCCGTCCTGGTCGAACAGCCTGGCCAGGCGCGGGTCGCGCAACTGGTCGATGTTGGTGATGTGGTACTTGTCGGCCGTCGCCTTGTCGATCAGGTAGCCTTGCGCGGCAGGACCGGCATACTGGCCCGTGCGCAGCAGCCTGGCGTCGCCGCCCGCATTGTCGTAATAGTCCTGGTGCAAAGGATCCCAATGCACGGCGAGGTAGGTCGCGTCGCCGTTGGCAACGGCGATGTGGGCGGTCGGATAGTCGACTTCCTTGATCGGCTGCGTTTCGTAGCCCAGCTGTTCCAGGGCGCGGTCGACCAGCATGGTCTGGAAGGTTTCTTCGGCAACCCCGCCTTGCAGTGCCTGCACCTTGATGCCCTTGCCGGGCAGTCGGGAATCCGGCGTTTGCGCCATCGCCAGGCTGGTGGTCAGGGCCAGAGCGGCCAGCGCCAGCGCCGGCCACCATTTGAACCTGCGTTGCGCTTGCCAGGTGGCCTTGAATTGTTCTGTTCGATGCATGAGATCCTTCCTTCTTATTGTTCGGCCAGGGGCGTGACGCGTGTGGCGGTCTTGTCGCGCGTGGCGTTGCTGCGCACCAGGCGCAGGATGAAGCCGGCCGGCCCGGTCTGGTACCAGTGGCGCACGCCGCGGCGCGGCTGCCCCATGGCTTGCGTCAGGCGGTCCAGCGTGATGGCCAGCAGCACGATGCCGAGGCCGCCGACGGTGGCCAGGCCCATGTCGAGGCGGCCGATGCCGCGCAATACCATCTGGCCCAGGCCGCCGACCGCGATCATCGAGGCGATCACCACCATCGACAGCGACAACATCAACGATTGGTTGATCCCGGCCATGATCGACGGCATGGCCAGCGGAAACTGCACGCGGGTCAGCAGTTGCCACGGCGAGGCACCATAGGCGCGCGCCGCTTCGACCAGGTCGGGTCGCACCTGGCGGATGCCGAGGTTGGTCAGGCGCACCAGCGGCGCCAGCGCGAAGATGATGGTCACGATGACGCCAGGCGCATTGCCGATACCGAACAGCATGACCACCGGCACCAGGTAGACGAATGCGGGCGTGGTCTGCATCGCGTCCAGCAGCGGGCGCAGGATGTTTTGTGCGCGCTCGCTGCTGGCCAGGAAGATCCCCAGCGGCAAACCGATCACCATGCAGAAAGCAAGCGAAGTCAGCACCAGCGACAGGGTGATCATCGCTTCCGGCCACACGCCCAGCATCGACAGGAACAGCAGCGCCAGCACGGTGCCGACGGCCAGCGCGCGGCTGGTGAATTGCCAGGCCAGCAGGCCGATGATGGCGATCACGACCAGCGAGGGCGCGGCCATCAGCACGGCGCTGGCCGCGTTCAGCGTGGCGTCGATCGGCACGCGCACGGCCTGGAAGAACGGACGGCAATGTTCGACGACCCAGCCCAGGCCCTCGTTGACCCAGGCTTGCAGCGGCAGCGTGCCGTCGAAGAGTTGCGTCAGGTGAAAGCCGGCGTCCTGGCCGGCCGTGGCGGCGGGACCGGCGGCGTCGAGCCAGGACGTATCGCCCGGCGGCGTCGGCAGCCATGGATTGGCCTGGGGCGTGGCGGTAGCAGTAGCGGCAGCAGTGGCGGAATTCATGCTTGTCCTTTCTGAATATTGTTCTCCGCAATGGCGGGCGTGTCGCGGTCGAGGAATTTCAGCAAGGTGGTCTTGCTGATGGCGCCGCGGAAGCTGCCGTCGTCGGCCACCACCGGCACCGCGTACGGCAGTTGCGCCACCTGGCCGAACAGGCCGGCCACGGGCTCGTCCGCACCGATGGTCTGCACGTCCGGCAGGAAGGCGTGCGCCAGGCCCAGCGGACCCGTATGGCCGTCGAGCGCGCTGCGCAGCGAATCGGCCGACACGATGCCGAGGAACTTGCGTGCGGGATCGACGACATAGGCATAGGCCCGGTCCTGTTCTTCCAGCATCGACAATGCCGCACGCGAACCGCGGGCAGGGGATTCCGACACCACGATCTGGCTCTTGCGGGCGATGTCGCCGGCCTTGAACACGGCCGCCGCATCGACACCGCGCACGAAGTTGCGCACGTAATCGTCGGCGGGCTTGCGCAGGATCTCTTCCGGCGTGCCCACTTGCACCACGTGGCCGTCCTTCATGATGGCGACCCGGTCGCCGATGCGCATCGCTTCATCGAGGTCGTGCGAAATGAAGACGATGGTACGGCGCTTGATCTGCTGCAGGCGCAGCAGCTCGGATTGCATGTCCGTGCGCATGATGGGGTCGAGCGCGGAAAACGCCTCATCCATCAGCAGGATCGACGGATCGCAGGCGAGGGCGCGCGCCAGTCCCACGCGCTGCTGCATGCCGCCGGAAAGCTCGTCAGGATAACTGGCGCCATAGGCGGCCAGGCCGACCTGTTCCAGCGCCTGGCGGGCCAGCGCATGGCGTTCGGCTTTGGGGATGCCGGCCAGCTCCATGCCGAAGGCCGTGTTGTCGAGCACGCTGACGTGCGGCAGCAGCGCGAACGACTGGAACACCATGCTGATGTCCTTGCGGCGCAGGGCGCGCAGCTGGGCGTCGGGCAGGGTGTTGATATCGTTGCCGTCGACCAGGATGCGGCCGGCGGTGGGCTCGACCAGGCGGTTCAGCATGCGCACCAGGGTCGACTTGCCGGAACCGGACAGGCCCATGATGACGAAGATCTCGCCCGCTTCAATGGTGAAGGTGGCGTCGAACACGCCGATCGTGCAACCGGTTGCGGCCAGGATGGCTTGCTTGCCGGCGCCCTGGCGGACCAATGCCAGCGCGTCGTCCGGCTGGTCGCCGTAGACCTTGAAGACATGGTCGATGACGATTTGTTTTGCCATGAGGTGGTTCTCCTTCGATGTGGCGAATGGCATGACACCCGGCAGCCATGGATCTCAATGGAGGCGGCGCTGTTTAGCGAGGCTGATGCCGGTGCTGGGCGTCATGCGCGTCCTGAAAGAAGCTGGGGTTCAGGACTTTCAAGGACGCAGGCGCCGTTGCATGCACGGCACCGGGATGATTAACGAAGAGCTTCGTTAACGATTAAAAGATGTGGGCGCGTGGCCCGGGAATTGCGGAATTATAAAACCAACATCTACATTTGTGCAAATTTTTATTGGCGTCTTCGGCCGGGCCACCTTGGACCTGACGGGGCCGGCTAGGCGGCCCCGTCAGCGCACCGTGCGGAAGGCCTTGCGCATTTCTTCCGAAAACAGCCGCGGCTGTTCGAAGGCGGCGAAGTGGCCACCGCGGTCGACCTCGTTCCAGTAGATCATGTTGGGCCACAGCGCCTGCGCCCAGGCCTTCGGCGCGCGATAGATCTCTTTCGGGAAAATCGTCGCGGCCATCGGCAGTTCGATGCGGCCCGCCGAGAAGCCGGACGGTTTGCCTTGCGAGTTCTGCCAGTAGATGCGGGCCGAGGACGCGCCGGTATTCGTCAGCCAGTACAGCGTGATGTCGTCCAGCATCGCATCCAGCGCGAGCGAATCCTCGGCATTGCCGCGGTTGTCGGTCCAGGCCTGGAATTTTTCGTAGATCCACATCGCCTGGCCGACCGGCGAATCGGCGAGCGCATAGCCCACCGTCTGCGGACGGGTGGCCTGCTCCTTGAAGTAGCCGAACTGCTCGTCGGCGAAGCGGCCGGCCGCGGCGTAGGCGGCTTGTTCCTCGGGCGTCGGATGGGCCGGCATCTGTTCCGGGAACACCAGCGGCCAGTTGACGTGGGCCGCAACCAGGCCACTCGGCCGCACGTGGCCCAGCGCATGGGTCACGCCCGCGCCCCAGTCGCCGCCCTGGGCAACCCACTTGCGATAGCCCAGGCGCGCCATCAGCACGCCCCAAGCCTTCGCCGTGCGCACCACGTCCCAGCCGGTGTCCGCCGGTTTGTCGGAAAAGCCGAAGCCCGGCATCGAGGGAATCACGACGTGGAAGGCGTCTTCCGCCTTGCCGCCGTAACGGGTCGGGTCGGTCAGTGGGCCGATCACGTCGAGGAATTCGACGATCGAGCCGGGCCAGCCATGGGTCAGCACGATGGGCAGGGCGTCGGCATGGCGCGACTTCACGTGGATGAAGTGGATGCCGAGGCCGTCGATGGTGGTGCGGAACTGGGGATGGGCATTCAGGCGGGCTTCCAGCTTGCGCCAGTCGTAGCGGTCGCGCCAGTGATCGACCAGGGCGCGCGCCTTGGCGAGGGGCACGCCCTGGCTCCAGTCGCCCACGGTTTCCTTGTCCGGCCAGCGCACCATGCGCAGGCGCAGCTTGAGGTCGTCCAGCGCGGCCTGGGGCACGGCGACGCGGAACGGAACGACGGTATCGGCGGCGGGTGTCGGATTGGCGGTCGCGGCGCCGGCCTCGCCGAAGACGGTGCTACCGGCGGCAAGCGTGCCGCCCAGGATGGCTGCCAGGCGCAGGAAATGGCGGCGCGACGGATTCGAATCGATGTTGGTGGTGATTGTCATGATGTCCTCGATGGCTGTGCGATCAGTTCAGGAAGGCTTCGATGGCGGCGACGGTGTCCGCCGGCTTTTCCTCGGCGATGAAGTGGCCGCCCTCCATCTTGACGACCTTGAGGGTGTCGACGGTCGGCTCAAGCGTCGCCTTCAGCCAGCCGTAGCCGGGCCCGCCCAGGCCCAGCACCGGCATTCCGAGCTTGCCATAGCCTTTGTGATCGAGGATGTCTTGCGGGAAGGCCTGGTACCAGGCATTGCCTGCGCGGATCGCGTCGCGGCTGGCATAGGCCTTGCGGTAGACGGCATGGTCGCGCGCATCGATCGCGCTCTCATCCTTCAGCAGGTAGCGATAGAACCATTCCTGCTCGAGGTATTGGCGACCGGCCAGGATCTCCTCGGGCAGGCCCTTGACCTGGTGGAAGGCGAACCACCAGGCGAAGGGGTGTGCCTCGTCGATCTTGTCGCCGAAGGCGCCGGCCTGCGGCAGCAGCGGCCAGGTGGCCAGGCCTGCGTCGGGGTGGGGCACGTCCATCATGATCAGTTTGTTGGTCGCTTGCGGGAAGTTTGCGGCATAGGCATATGCGACCTGGGAGCCGATGTCATGGCCGGCGATGTCGGCCTTGTCGTAGCCGAGCTGGCGCACCAGGGCATGGATGTCGGCCGCCATGGTCTTCTTGTCGTAGCCGTCGGCCGGCTTGCTCGAGGCGCCCATGCCGCGCAGATCGACCGCGATCACGCGGTGACCCTTGGCCAGCGCCGGCATGATCTTGTGCCAGGCCCACCAGGTTTGCGGCCAGCCCGGCAGCAGGACCAGCAGCGCGCCGCTGCCGCCGGCCACATAGTGCAGGCGCACGCCGTTGACCTCGGCAAAGCCTTGCTTGAAGCCAGGCAAGGTGCGCACCAGGGCAGCATCCGAAATGGCCGCTGGCGCTACTGCAGCCTGCGGGGCCTTGGGCGCGGACATGGCCTGCCGGGCGAAGACCGCGCCCAGAGCCAGGACGAGGACAGAAACAAGCCGATGCGGATGGGCTTTCACAATAATTTCCTTTCAAAAAGTTGATGAGGAAATGATAGGAAAAGTCCGGACTAAACCAAATAGCAAAGAATGGAAAACATCATTCCAGTTTTGCTGGGTCTGGCTGGCTTCAGCGCCAGTCTACGATCCTCCAGCTGGGCTTGCTCAGGTGGCGCATGCAGAACTCGGACAAGGCTTCGATCTTGGCCGGCCGCGCGCGTGCCGACGGCGTGACGAAGTACAGGCCGCCGCGCGGCAGCGTCCAGTCTTTCAGGATCGGCACCAGGCTGCCGTCGCGCACCTGGTCGGCACAGATAAACTCCGGGAACTCCGCAATCGCCAGGCCGTCGAGCACGGTCGGCATCAGGGCCTCGGCATTGGTCACCCGCAGCGGCCCGGCCGGCTTGACGCTGACTTCCTCGCCGCCATCGTTGGTAAAACGCCAGACATCGCTGCGTGCGCGGTAGGCATAGCCGAGGCAGGCATGATCGGCCAGCTCGGAGGGGTGCTGCGGGGTGCCGTGCTGTTCCAGATAGGCGGGCGCAGCCACGATCAGGGGCGACACCGGGCACAGGCGCCGTGCCACCAATGAAGAGTCGGGCAGCACGGCGATCCGGAGGGCGGCGTCGAAGCCCTGGCCGACCAGGTCGACCTGGGCGTCGGTCAGATGCAGGTCGACCGAGACTTCCGGATACTCTCTGAAGAAGGCGGGCAGCAGCGGCGCCACCCAGCGCAGTCCGAAGGACATCGGCACCGACAGCCGGATCAGCCCGCGAGGCCGCGCCGACATCTCGCGTGCCGCGCCTTCCGCAGCCTCGGCCTCGCGGTAGACCTTCATCGCGCTGTCCGCGATGGTCAGGCCGAACTCGGTCAGGGCCAGTTGGCGCGAGGTCCGGTTCAGCAAGCGCGCACCCAGGCGCTCTTCCAGACGGGCGACCGCGCGCGACACGGTCGCGACCGAGACCCCGAGCGTGCGTGCGGCGCCCGCGAAGGAACGTTCTTCGGCCACCTTGGCAAACATGGCCAGGCCCTCGAAATCCGGGAGTGTCGACATCTGGATTGCCTACAAAAATGGAATGATGAATTGCGATGATTGCTATTTTAAACGCAGTGCACCGTCGGTACCATGCATCACATCGGGTCAGGCACAACAGGCAAGCAACCCGACAACCCAACAACCCCAACCGACACTCACCAAGGAGCACATCATGACCCGCAAACTCGACAACAAAATCGCACTGATCACCGGCGCCACCAGCGGCATCGGCCTGGCCGCCGCCAAGCGCTTCGCCCTCGAAGGCGCGCAGGTGATCGTCACCGGCCGCCGCCAGGCCGAACTGGACGCCGCCGTTGACGCCATCGGCCGTGGCGCACCGGATCGCCGGCCGCTGGGCCTGCGCGTCGATTCGAGCGACCTGGATGCCCTCGATAATATGTATGCGGAGATCCGCGCACGCTTCGGCCGCATCGACGTCCTGTACGCCAATGCCGGCGGCGGCTCGATGCTGCCGATCGGCGAGATTACCGAAGCCCAGTTCGACGACACCTTCGGCCGTAACGTGAAGGGCACCCTGTTCACCGTGCAGAAAGCGCTGCCGCTGTTGTCGCATGGCGCCTCGGTGATCATGACCGGCTCCACCGCCGGCAGCAGCGGCACCCCGGCCTTCAGCGTGTATGCCGCCAGCAAGGCCGCCATCCGCGCCTTTGCCCGCAACTGGATCCTCGACCTGAAGGACCGCGGCATTCGCATCAACACCATCAGCCCGGGCGCCACCCGCACCCCTGGCCTGGTCGAACTGGCCGGCGACGACGCCGCCCAGCAGCAGGGCTTGCTGGATTACCTGGCCTCGCAGATCCCGCTCGGCCGCGTCGGCGAGCCGGACGAGATCGCGAAAGCGGCCGTGTTCCTGGCCTCCGACGATGCCAGCTTCGTCAACGGCGCCGAGCTGTTCGTCGATGGTGGCCAGGCCCAGATCTGAGCCTGCCATCACCTGACAGCCAAGGAGAGCAGCATGATCGAGCATCGCCCTTACGCCGCCCTCGGCGGCAATGACCTGGACTGGCTGAAGGCGCGCCTGCATGTGGCTATTTCCGGCCTGGGCCGCCCGGAGCATGGCCCGGTCGGCCCGCTACGGGCCTGGAACGACGACGAGTTTGCACCGGGTTCCGGCTTTCCGATGCACCGGCACCAGGACGTCGAGATCCTGACCTACGTGCGGCGCGGCGCCATCACCCACGAGGACAGCCTCGGCAACCGCGGCACGGTGCGAGCCGGCGACGTGCAGGCGATGAGCGCCGGCAGCGGGATCCGCCACGCCGAGTTCAACGACACCGGCGAGACCGCGGCGGTGTACCAGATCTGGCTGCGGCCGCGCAGCACGGGCGGGGCGCCGTCATGGGGCACGCAGCGCTTCCCGCGCAGCGAGCGCAGCGGCAGGCTGGCCGTGCTTGCGAGCGGTTTTGCCGAGGACTTCCGCGCCGGCGCGGATGGCGACGCCGGCGCACTGCCGATCAACGCGGATGCCCGCCTGCTCGGCGCCACCCTGCGCCGCGGCGAGGTCGTCGAACACGTGCTGGCGCCCGGACGCCAGGCATATGTGGTGTCGACCGCGGGGCGTGCCGACCTGAATGGCGTCCGGCTCGATGCCCGCGACGGTGCCGCCGTCAGCGAAGAAACCGTACTGATTATCAGCGCGCTGGACGACACCGAGATCGTTCTGGCCGAACTCAATTAAGGAAAGCATCATGCGCATCGTCCAATACCATGACTACGGCAATCCTGAAGAAGTACTGCGTGTGAACCAGGTGGCGGCGCCAGCCGCGCCCGGCCCGGGCCAGTTGCTGGTCCGCGTGCTGGTGCGCCCGGTGCATCCCGGCGACCTGCTGGGCATCGAGGGCCGTTACAGCGGCGCCAGCACCGGCGCGGCCGTGGCGGCAGGCGTGGCCAGCCCGGGCTTCGAGGGCATGGGTCGGATCGAGGCGGTCGGCGAGGGTGTTGTCGACGCCAGGCTCGTGCCCGGCCAGCGGATCGCCTTCTTTCCAGCCGGCGGCGCCTGGGGCGAACTGGCGCTGGTCCCGGCGCAATTCGCGACCGTGCTGCCGGACCAGCTCACCGACAGCGCTGGCGCCCAGTTGCACGTGAATCCGCTCACTGCGCAGATGCTGCTGCGGGCCGCGCGCCAGGCCGGCGTAGGCGCACAAGGTGCGATGGTGCTCACCGCGGCCGGGTCGGGCGTCGCCAGGCTGCTGGCCGCGCTGGCCCTGGACGCCGGCCTGCCCGTTATCGGCCTGGTGCGCAGCGGTGCCGGCGCCGCTGCGCTGGCGGCCGTCCATCCCCGCCTGCCCGTGGTCGCCACCGACAGGCTGGACTGGCGTGCGGCCTTCGAACATGCACTGGACGGCAAGCCGCTGCGTGCGGTGGTCGACGCCGTCGGCGGCGCGCTGCCCAGCGAATTGTTCCAGCGTCTGGCGCCGGGCGCTACCCTGGTGATGTACGGCGACATGAGCGGCGAGCCGCTGAGCTTGCCTGCTCTGCTGTTTTCGGTGCGCGACCTGCACATCGAAGGCGTGTCGGTCGGCCGCTGGACAGGCTTGCCGGATGCGCAGCGCCGCGCCGACCTGCAGGGGGCGCTCGCACTCGCGCTGCGCCATCCGGACTTGTTCGAGGCAGGCGCCAGCTACGACCTCGAGCAGGTCGGGGCCGCGGTGGCGCATTCGAAACGGGCTCGCAAGGGCGGTGCCGTCGTGCTGACGTCAAGGGCCGCATGAGCGCGATGGGACAGCCAGCGATCCCGGCTGCCGGGCCCGCACGGAGCTGGCTGGCGGTAGCTTCCGTGGCACTGGGGACCTTCGCCATGGTCACCAGCGAGTTCCTGCCGATCGGGCTGCTCGGTGCGATTGCGCGCGACCTGGGCGTGGCCGACGGCCGCGCCGGGCTGATGGTCACCGTTCCCGGCTTCACGGCGGCGTTCGCGGCACCGGCTGCCGCCTTGCTGGCCGGGCGCGTCGACCGCCGCACGCTGCTGCTGGTCCTGAGTGCGCTGATCCTGGGGGCGAATCTGCTGGTGGCCGGTGCCGACAGCTTCCGCATGCTGCTGGCCGGCCGGGTGCTGCTTGGCCTGTGCGTGGGCGGCTTCTGGGCATTCGCCGCCGCGGTCGGCCGCCGCCTCGTGCCCGAGGCCAGCGGTGACCGCGCCACCGCAATCGTGCTGGCCGGAATCTCGGCCGGCACCGTGCTGGGCGTGCCCATGGCAACCGCCATCGGCAACGGGCTGGGCTGGCGCGGCGCCTTTATCGTCGTCGCGCTGCTGGCGCTGGCAACCGGCCTGGCCCAACTGGTGCTGCTGCCGCGCCTGGCGGGCGGGGAGGGCCCGAGCCTGCGCAGCTTGCCGCTGCTGCTGCGCAACCGGACGCTGGTGACGGGACTCGCGGTGGCGGCCTTGCTGGCGGGCGGCCACTTCATCGCCTATACCTATCTCGAGCCCTTCCTGTCGCGCGCCGCCGGCCTCGGTGGAAAGGCCGTGCTCAGCCTGGTCCTGGCCGCCTATGGCGTGACCGGGATTGCCGGCACCTTCGCCGCCGAACGCCTGGCCGCGCGCGGCCTGCGGCTTTCTTTCGCCGCCGTCGGCACGCTGCTGGCGCTGGCCATGGGCGGCCTTGCCCTCATCGGCGCGCATACGGTGGCGGCGGGCTTGCTCGTGACGCTGTGGGGCCTGGCCTTCGGCGCCGTGCCGGTATGCGTGCAACTGTGGGTGTTTCGCGCCGCGCCCCGGCAAGCCGAGACCGGTGCCGCGCTGATGGTGACCGTGTTCCAGCTAGCACTGGCGGCGGGCGCCAGCAGCGGCGGGTGGCTGGTGGACCATGCAGGCCTGCGCGTGGCCTACGCGGCGGGAGCGCTGACGGCGCTGACGGCAGCCTTGTTGCTGCTGTCGTCCAGATCGGCACCAGCATAGCGTGGCGACGGCTCGGCGCAAGCCGAGGCCGACGTTGCGTGGCCCGCGAACCGCTAAGCCGGCAGCAGTGCGCTCGTCCGGTAAGTCTCGATCAAGGTATCGAAGAGGGCGGTGTCGGCGCGAACTCTACAAGATGGCAAAGACCACGCTGGCGCTGCCCGACACTTCCATGAGCGACTATATCGCCGCCGGGCAGGCGGCGGAGCGGCTGCGCGACGGCTACGCCGACTACTTTTCCCGCTACGATGCGCTGGTCACCCATGTGCTGCCGATCCCGGCCCACAAGCATGGCGAGGACCAGTTCGTGATCGACGGCCGGACGGTGGACGCTACCTACCTGCAAGGCGCCGCCGTGCCGCTGAACGTGACCGGGCTGCCGGGCGTGGCGATGCGCTTCGGGACCAGTGCCGGGGGATTGCCGATCGGCGTGCAGATCGTCGGCAAGCGGCAGGCCGAATCGACCATTCTCCACATCGCTTCGCTGCTCAAAGGCGTCAGCCCGGTTCGGGGCTTGCGGCCGGCGTTGTGATCGTGCGTCGTGCCGGGGGCGCCGTCACGGTATGCAAAGCGGCCGACCGCTTGCCGTGATGTGTGTATACTCCGCATTTTGTGATGTGGTCCCATGGCTGTCTATCAACAAGAAAGAATCGTCCCCGCGGCCGGCCGCGTGCGCCGCGCCAGCCCGAGCAAGATGGCGGCTTCCGTGCTGGCACTGGCTGCCGTACTGGGCAGTGGCCCGGTGTGCGCGCAAGCGACCGGGCTGTCTGCGCCGCGGTCTGCACCACCGTCGGCGCCCGCTGCAAGCGCGACGGCGATCAAGCTCGACACCGTCAGCGTGCGGCGCGGCGACATCCAGGACACGGTGGACGCCAGCGGCAAGCTGCAGCTGCATCAATGGGCCGACACCTACGCCCAGATCGGCGGCCAGGTGAAGGAAGTGCTGGTCGCGATCGGCGACAGCGTCGAGGCCGACCAGCCCTTGCTGGAAATTACCCCGACCCAGCAGCCGACCAAGGCCGAGAGCAATCGCGCCCAGATGGCACGGCTGCAGGCCGACCTGGCCGACCAGCGCGCCCAGCTCGATTTCGCCGAACTCCAGTTCAAGCGCCAGACCCAGCTGAAAGCCCAGAACGCGACCCGCGAGGAAGCCTTCGAATCGGCGCGCATGGCGGCATCGTCGGCAAACGCGCGCGTGGATGCGATCACGGCGCAGATCCGCGAACTCGAGGCGATCCTGAAAATCGACGAGGAGGCGCGTCAGAAAACCGTGCTCAGGTCGCCGATTGCCGGCACCGTGGTGTCGCTGGCCGTGCGCAAGGGGCAGATGGTCACGGCGGCACAACCCGCCGCGGCGCTGCTGCGGATCGCCGATCTGTCGGACATGACGGTGGCGGCGCGCGTTGCGGAAAACGACGTCACGCGTCTGCGGGCTGGCATGGCGGCCAGTTTCATGACCCCCGGCTATCCCGGAAAACGCTGGGCCGGCAAGCTGCGCCAGGTTGTTCCGATCCCGGCCGAGGGTACGGGCGAGCAGGGCAAGCAGGCGTTTTATATTGTGCTGTTCGAGGTCGAGAACCCGGACAAGGCACTGATGAGCGGTATGAGTGCGCAGGTGCAGTTCGTCGTCGCGCAGGCGCGCGATGCGCTGCTGCTGCCGGTGAAGTGCCTGGGGGCGCCGGACGCGGACGGTCTGTACGACCTCAACGTGGTCGACGCCGGCCAGCGGCTCAGTCTGCGCAAGGTAAAGGTGGGCCTGCGCATCGGGCAACAGGCGCAAATCCTGTCCGGCCTGGCCGAAGGCGACAAGGTGCTGCTCGGGCCGGTGCCGCCAGGTATGCTGGCGGCGCCGGCCATGTCCGATGCCGGCACGCGCTCACCCGCGGCGCCGGGTTCCTGAGGCATGCCGATGACATATCGCACTTCGTCTGCCACCCTCGCCGTGGCCTGCGCCCTGCTGGCGGGCTGTGCCAGCCGTGCGCCCATCGCGGAGGCGCCACCCAAGGTGGAGCTGCCTGCTGCCTGGACCGAGGCCGGCAGCGCGCAGCAGCCGGCGGCGCTTGATAAAAACTGGTGGCAGCGCTTCGGCAGCCCGGAACTGACGCACCTGGTCAATGAAGGCCAGTCCGGCAACCTGGAACTGGCGGGCGCACTGGCGCGCGTGCAGCAAGCCGAGGCCGGGGCGCGCATCGCCGGCGTGGCGCTGCTGCCCACCGCGAGTCTGTACAGCGGCGCCAGCCGCTCGGTGCCGCTCAGGAACGGCAGCGGGAGTACTTCCGCCGAGACGGCCTTGCAGGTGTCTTACGAAGTCGATTTCTGGGGCAAGAACAAGGCCAGCGCGGCGTCGGCGCAAGCCTCGCTCGCGGCCAACCGTTTCGACCGCCAGACGGTCGCCCTGACGGTCACCAGCGGCATCGTCGCGACCTATCTGCAGGTGCTGTCGCTGCGCGACCGCCTGGCCGTCGCGCGCGAGCACGTCGCAAATGCGGAACGCGTGCTGGCCCTGGTGGAAGTGCAGAAAAACGCGGGCGCCGCCTCCTCGCTCGACCTGGCGCGCCAGCGCTCCGCCGTGGCGCAGCAGAAATCGGACTTGCCGGACCTGATGCAGCAGGAACGCGAAGCACAAGCCGCGCTTGCCATCCTGCTCGGCAAGACACCCCAGACCTTTACAGTCGCCGGGCAGGGGCTGGACACGGTGACCTTGCCCGAGGTGTCGCCCGGCCTGCCGTCCGAGCTGCTGGCGCGCCGCCCAGACATCCGCCGCGCCGAGGCCGACCTGGCAGCCGCGAATGCCAACGTCGCCGTCGCGCGCGCGAACCTGTTCCCGAGCATCAACCTCACCGGGTCGATGGGCACGCAAAGCAGCGCCTTGCTGTCGCTGCTGAATGCACCCAACCTGGTCGCGAATGTCAGCACCTCGCTGATGGCGCCGATCTTCGATGGTGGCCGCCTGAAGCGGGAACGCGAGCTCGCCATCGCCCGCAAACAGGAACTGGTGCAGGTGTACCGTGCGACGGTGATCGCAGCTTTGTCGGAAGTGGATACGGCGCTGGGCCAGATCCGCAGCCTGGACGAGCAGCGCGGGCTGAAGACGGTCGAACTGGAGCAGGCGCGCCAGGCTTATGAGCTGGCGGAGATTCGCTACAAACTGGGCGCCGAGGATTTCATGACGGTGCTGGATACGCAGCGTGCCTTGTCGAACGTGCAGAACGACATGGGGATATTGAAATTGAAGCGCCTGCAGGCGACCGTCTCCTTGTACAAGGCGCTGGGCGGCGGCTGGGCGGACCAGCCAGGCCAGGGCGGTCCGGCGCCAGCAAAAACCTGAGCGTATCGCGTATTCTTTGCGCCAGAGCATACCAGTACCTTCAGGAAACGAGATTGGTATCGCAAGCTTTCGCCACGCTGCGCGCCGTCAGCCCGGTATCCACACTACCAATCCGGCGAATGGTATTACAAGAAAAACCATTTCTTGAAACCACTTGACCGTCAATACAGGCGGTGACAGTCTAGGTCACTGCCGTTCGATCCTTCCCAACAGCATGCCTGCACATCCTCGATGTGGGGGATAGCTCGTTCTGCAAAAAGCGGGTCCACCCGCACGCCCTGGACGACGCCCGGGGCCACCACCTAACGGAGATAGGAGAGACGATCATGAGAAATCCCAGCAAGGGTAGTCTTGTCGCGGCCTTGATAGTGGGTAGCCTGGCGGGTTGCGGCGGTGGCGATGCGGATGGCGGCGGCGGGCAGTCCGCCCGCCTGCTGGCCACGACCAGCCAGGCCTGTCCGGCCTGGAGTGCGTCCCAGGTCTACACGGCCGGCATGTGCGCCAGCTACCAGGGCACGGTGTACACCGCCAAGTGGTGGACCCAGGGGAACGTGCCCGGCACCGACCAATGGGGACCCTGGGCAGTGCAAACGACCGACCCGAATCCGCCCACGAATCCACCCACCAATCCACCCACCAATCCGCCGCCGTCGACCCCGGCGACGGGCAGCTTCTCCTTTGGCCCGTACAAGGACATCACGATCAACCTGAACTGGAACACGAATGTGCTGTCGACCAAGGTGACCGGCAGCTTGCAGCCCTTGCTGAGCGTGATGCCGGCCAAGCTGAACACCGTCACCTGGTCGTTCGCGACCGGTGAATGCGGCAGCGAGAACTGGGGCGGCGTGCAAGGCCAGGCGCTGGCCACCGCCAATGTGCAGAATTTCGTCAATGCGGGCAAGACCTACATCCTGTCGACCGGGGGCGCGGCGGGCTCCTTTACCTGCGGTTCCGATGCCGGCTTCGAAACCTTCATCCAGCGCTACAACAGCGCCAACCTGCGCGGCGTGGATTTCGATATCGAAGCCGGTCAATCGCAGGCCGTGATCAGCAACCTGATCCAGCGGGTCAAGGTCGCGCAAGGCAAGCACCCCGGCCTGCGCTTCAGCTTCACGCTGGCGACCCTGGGCGGCAATGCGGCGCAGAACCTGGGCGCGGCCGGCGTCAACACCATGAATGCGATCAAGGCGGCAGGGCTGACGAATTACTACGTCAACCTGATGGTGATGGACTACGGCAGCACCAACGCATCGAATTGTGCCGTGGGCAGCAACGGCCGCTGCGACATGGGGCAGTCGGCGATCCAGGCCGCGATCAGCCTGCACAATTACTGGGGCGTGCCTTACAACCGCATCGAGCTGACGCCCATGATCGGCGGGAATGACACGACCGACGAAACCTTCTCGCTGGCCGACGCCGACAAGATGACGGCCTGGGCCAGACAGAACGGCCTGGCCGGCATCCATTACTGGTCGCTGGACCGCGATACCGACTGCGCCCCGGGATATGCCTCGCCCACCTGCAATACCTACGGGCAGGCGGGGAACTGGGGCTTTGCCAACCGCTTCATTAGCGACCTCGGCTTGTAGGCTGCGTTGGCTTCAGCGCCCGGCAGCTTGCCGGGCAGTTGGTCCGATCAAGGGCCGGGTCCTGTACCAACGGGACCCGGCCCATTTGCTTTTTTACGACAGTCGGCATGGCTACCCACGCCGCATGAGGCTAATACCAATGTTAGACCAGCCAGGGCGACAGCCCCACGTGCAGCCCGTGCTCACCATGCCGGAGCAGACCACTTCTGGAAACGCTTCCAGAGAGTGCGTTTCAAGAGCGAATCCGATACAAAATCATCAAGAAATTGGTAGTGATCTGGTATGCCTTCCTTGTATATTGACTTGTCACAATGGTGATGGATGGGTCAGGCAAGCGTCACCTCGAACACAAGACGGTCGTTAAAAAAACCAAACCAAGAGGGAAGCATATGAAAGAGCCGAAGGCAGCAGCGAGCAAAAGTCAGCAAGCATTTACCAACACCAGGCTGACGCCGGCAGCGTATGCCGTCGCGCTGCTGGTCCTGGGCGCATCCGGCGCCGCCTCGGCGCAGACGGCCGCCGATGACAAGCCGGTCGACACCGTCGTCGTCTCCGGCATCCGGGCCTCCCTGCAGCAGTCGCTGGCGGTCAAGCGCAACGCCGCCGCCAACGTCGAAGTCATCACCGCCGAAGACGTCGGCAAGATGCCGGACAAGAACGTGGCCGACTCGCTGCAGCGCCTTCCGGGCGTGAACATCAGCTCCTCGGCGGCGGGCTCCGGCGGCTTCGACGAGAACGATCGCGTCAGCTTGCGCGGCACCGCGCCCAGCCTGACCCAGACCACCATCAATGGCCACGCGCTGTCCTCGGGCGACTGGTTCGTGCTCGACCAGATCGGCGGCGCCGTCGGTCGCAGCGCCAGCTATTCGCTGCTGCCCTCCGAAATCGTCGGCCAGGTCATCGTCCACAAGACCCCGACCGCCGACCTGATCGAAGGCGGCGTCGCCGGCACGGTGGACGTCATCACGCGCAAGCCGCTCGATTTCCGCCAGCCGTTCTCCTTCGAAGCCTCGGCCCAGGCCGTGCACTCGGACCTGGCCAAGAAGACCGATCCCCAGTTCAGCGCCCTGGTCAACTGGAAGAATGCCTCGAACACCTTCGGCGTGCTGCTGCAGGGTTTCTCGGAAAAGCGCAGCCTGCGCCGCGATGGCCAGGAACTGCTGCAATGGGCCCAGATCGCCCCGACCAGCAAGATCGCCGGTGCCCATCCGGACCTGGCCAACGTCTGGTATCCGCGCCTGATCGGCTCCTCGCTGTTCGAGCAGGAGCGCCACCGCAAGGGCGGCCTGGTCGATGCCCAGTTCAAGCCGAGCCGCGATTTTTCGCTGGACGCGACCTTCTTCACGTCGAAACTGGATGCCTCGAACTACAACCGCAATTACATGACCGACATGCTGGGCTCCGGCGTGATCGGCGGCGACGTCGCGCCGGACGCCTACACGGTGCGCAACGGCACCCTGAGCTCGGCATCCTGGGCCAACCGCGGCACGGCCGCTGCGCCGCTGCGCTACGGTATCGTCGACAACATCAACCGCGAAGGCGCCTACGCCAAGACGCAGTTCTTCGACCTGGACGGCAAATGGCGCGTCACCGACGCGTTCACCGTGTCGGCCAAGGGCGGCAAGACGCGCGGCACCGGCGCCACGCCGGCGCAGGGCGTGTACGAGGGCGACGTCAACAACTCGGGCGTGAGCTACCAGCTGAATGGCCTCGGCAATCCGGCCACCGTCAAATTCCCGAGCATTAATACGGCGGTCTTCACCGGCACGCCGCTGGACTGGGTGTTCGGCGCCTCGCCCGCCACCACCTTCGACGAAGAGAAGTATGCGCAGATCGATGCCGCCTACCGCCTCGATGCCGGCCCGCTGCGCGAGATCAAGTTCGGTTTCCGCGGCACCGACCATAGCCGCAGCAACCTGGAAGTGTCGCAAGGGCCCAACTGGGCCAACACCACCCCGGGCACGGCCGACACCAACCCGGCCTGGAACGGCACGACTTATCCCGGCGATTTCGCCAGCGACCTGGGCGGCGATTTTCCGCGCAACGTGTGGCAGCTCGACCCGGCCATCCTGACCGAGTGGGCCAACCTGCACTCGAACCGCGACGTCAGCCGCACCTATTACCCGGACATGTTCAACCTGAAGGAAAAGACCAAGGCCTTCTACGTATCGGGCGACTTCGAGGGCGATGCCTGGAGCGGCAATGCCGGCGTACGCATCGTGCGCACCGAGGGCAGCTCGAACGGCTACCAGATCCTGCCGAACCAGCTCCCGGGCGGCAACCTGCCGGCCTTCCCGTGGGGCGGCTTCGTGCAGCAGACCTCGGTGGAGAACAACAGCACCTACGCGCTGCCGAGCGCGAACGTCAAGTTCGACGTCAACAAGGACGTCGTGGCGCGCCTGGGCGTTTCGCGCACCATGACCCGGCCCGACTTCGGCGCGCTGGGCGGCACGGTCACGCTCACCGACGAGAACCACACCGGCAACGGCGGTAACGCCAGACTCAAGCCGGTCATTTCGAACAACATCGACGCGACCGTGCAATGGTACTTCGCGCCGCGCGCGCTGGCATCGGTCGGCCTGTTCTACATGGACTTGCGCAACTACGTCGGCTACGGCACCACCACCGGCACCTTCATCGACAGCCGCGCCTCGCAGCAGAGCGGCCAGGGCGTGTTCGCCACCTATGCGATCACGGCGCCGATCAACGTCGACGCGAGCGTCAAGGGCGCCGAGTTCAACCTGCAGCTGCCGCTGGGCTCCGGCTTCGGCACCGATGCCAATTTGACGCTGGCCGACTCGAAACAGGACTTCGGGTCCTGTCCGGCGACCCAGACCGTCACCAGCTCGGACCCCTGCGACATGCTGGGTGCCTCGAAGGTCACCGCCAACGTCGGTGCCTTCTACGAGAACGACAGCTTCAATGCGCGCATCGGCTACGCCTGGCGTTCGTCTTACCTGGCGGCCCAGGACCGCGGGACGCCGATGTACCAGGATGCCGTCGGCCAGCTGTCGGCCTCGGTCAACTGGAACATCACCAAAAACATCACCCTCACCGCGAGCGGCCAGAATCTCAACAATCCGGTCCTGAAGAACTATGTGTACAACAAGGACCAGCCGCGCAGCTTCTACGTGAACGGGGCGCAGTACTACCTGGGCGTGCGCATCAAGTACTGATGGCCGAGCGCCTGCGCGAATACGCCGGGACCGACGCCGCAGTACTGGGTGAGATCCTGGCGGGTGCCACGCCCGCGGTGCTGCGCGGCGTGGCCGCCGGGTGGCCGGCGGTGGCCCATGCGCGTCGCTCGCCCGAGGCGATCTGCCGCTACCTGCTGGACTGCGACAACGGCCAGCCGGTCGACGCGCTGCTGCTGCCGGCCTCTGAAAAGGGGCGCCTGTTCTACGGTCCCGGCATGGATGGCTTCAACTTCGCGCGCCGGCCGCTGCCGGTGTCGCAGGTGATCGAGCAGCTGGCGCGCTATTCGCAGTTTGCCGACCCGCCTTCGGTGGCGGTGCAAAGCGCATTGATCGAGGCTTGCCTGCCGCGCTTCGGCCAGGAGAACCGGCTGGATGACCTGCTCGGTGCCACGGACGCGCAGCCGCGCATCTGGATCGGCAATGCCATCGTGACGCCGGCCCATTTCGACGAATCGGAGAACATCGCCTGCGTGGTCGCCGGCAGGCGCCGCTTTACGCTGTTCCCGCCGGAGCAGGTCGGCAACCTGTACATCGGCCCGCTCGACTACGCGCCCACGCCGACGCCGATCAGCATGGTCGATTTCAGTGCGCCTGATTTCGAGCGCTTTCCGCGCTTTGCCGCGGCGCTGGACGCGGCCCTGGTGGCCGACCTGGCGCCGGGCGACGCGATCTACATTCCTTCGCTGTGGTGGCATCATGTGCAGTCGAGCGCACCCCTGAGCATTCTGCTCAATTACTGGTGGAAGCGCGGAACGCCGAATGCAGTGCCCGCGCACACGCCGCTGCAGGCCATGACCGTCGCCATGGATGCGTTGCGCGCCTTGCCGCCGGCGCAGCGCCAGGCCTGGGAAGCGCTGTTCGCGCATTACGTCTTCGATGCAGGCGTCGACCCGGCCGCGCACATCCCGGCGCACCGCCAGGGCGTGCTGGCAAAGATCAGGCCGGACTAGAAGTCGCGGGCCTCAGCGGCGTACCTCGGCCACGTATTCGTAATAGTCGCTGCGGCAGAAGGAGTGGGTCAGTTCGACCGCGGCGCCGCTTTCCAGGTAGCTGACCCGGGTGATGTGCAGCATCGCCATCCCCGGCTCGATGCCGGCCAGGCGCGCCTGCTCCGCGGTCGCGTTGACGGCGCGGATGTGCTGCAGCGCCCGCGACGGAATCGCGCCCTGCTGCGCCAGGTAGCCGTACAGGGAATCGGTGACGCCGTGCGGGTCGGGCATGTACACGCTGGGGATGGTGCTGGTCTCGATCGCCATGACGACGTGGTCGGCCGTGCGCAGGCGCTTCAGGCGCGCCACCGGCATGCTGGGCGACAGCCCCAGCGACAGCAGTTCGAGCGGGGTCGCCATGCCGACCGCGCGCTCGAGCCAGCGCGAGCCGGCCGTGAAGCCGCGCTGCTTCAGTTCTTCGGAAAAGCTGGTCAGGCGCGACAGCGGCTGCTCCAGCTTGGGCGTGATGTAGGTACCGGAGCCGCGCCGGCGCGTCAGCATGCCGCGCTCGCACAGCATGTCGATCGCCTTGCGCGCGGTGACCCGCGAGATCTCGAGCATGTCGGACAGCGTGCGCTCGGAGGGCAGGGCCTCGTTGGCGCGCCAGTCGCCGCCGACGATGGCGCTGGACAGCTTGTTCGCCACCTGGATGTAGAGCGGCGTGCCGCTGTGGGCGTCGGGCCGGAAATCGGCGAGTTGCGCAAGCACCGTCATGATGGCTCCGTGTCGTGAACAGCGCGGTGCCTGGATGGACGCGATCATGCGCAAGGCGCCGCTCAGCGCACTATAAGTCGCCGATGCCACCCTGTCAAAAAGTATCTGACTGGTATGCGCCCGCCGCGGAACGGGCGCTAGTCGGCGCGGTCGGACGCCAGGCGCTCGGCCAGGACTGCGGTGACGACCGCTTGCAGCACGTGGATGGCCCAGCGCTCGCCGGCCTTGCGTGGTCCGGCTTCGATTTCGCCTTCGGTGATGCCGAGCACCGGGGCGATGCCGCCGATGTTGACGGCATACAGCGCGGTGCCGTACAGCGTGCCGAGTACCACCGGGGACAAGCTGGGGGCGAGTTCGCGCAGCGTCGGCACGGCGGCGGCAAACGCGGCCGAGGCGCCGAGGTGATTGACGAATTCCACCGCACTGGTGCCGGCGTCGCCGATGACGGCGCGCGAACCTGTCACCCGGTCGATCCAGTCGACGGCGTCGCGGTCCAGCGTCTTGCTCAGGACACCGCTCTTGCGGCCCACGACCATGACGGCGGTGGTGACCACGCCGGCGATCAGGCCACCCAGGATGGCTGCTTTATGTTTTTGCATGAGAACTCCAGTCGAAGATGCCGTGTTACGGCAGTGCCGTCGCCACTTCCGGGCCGAGGCGGTTGATGACGCTGTAATTGATGCCCGTCCACCACTCCGAGCCAGCGCCTTCCAGCGCGGCGAGCGAGGCGGCGATGGCGGCGTAGTCCGCGCTGACCAGGTAATCCTCGACGTCGTTGAGCGAAGCAAAGGAGAGCACCGAGACCGCATCGATCTTGCTGCCCTCGGGATCCTTCTGGGTCGAACCGATGGTGTGCAGCTGGGCGTAACGCTGCACGAATTCGCGCGTCGCCGGCTTCTCCAGCACCAGGCGGGCGTGCTCGCCCAGCAGGCGCTCCTGAAATACTTCGCGCGACATGCCGGGCGCGCACATGTGGATCATCACCAGGCTCACCGGGTCGCGATGGCGGGCACTCGGGATCAGGATATATTCGCGGGTGATCTCGCGCGTGACCATGCGGAAGGCAACCTGCTCGTCGGCGACGATGCGCTTGTCGAACTTTTCCTGGCCGAGGGTGCGTTCGATGTCTGCCTCCTCGGAGTAGGCAATGTAGGCGAAGCCGTCCCAGCGCGGACGCACGTAGGCGGGCACGCGTTTCTCCGGATCCGAGGGCAGCTTGCCATCCTCGCCGATCATCGCGCGGTAGGGCGGCGCGAAGGCGGACGAGGGACCGGATGCGACGCGATGCACCTGGTCGTAGCGGACGACGGCCGCCGACGAACTGCCCGGTTCGTCCCAGGCGAATTTCGGCCCGTGCACCTTGCGCCAGTATTCGTCCCAATGCTCGAACGCCAGGTTGGGCTCGCCTTCCAGCGCCAGCGCATGGGGACGCCAGTTCGGAAAGTGGACTTCATGGCCGTGGCGGCTTTTGGAGGCACCCGCATCCTGGGGGCGCTCGCCGCGGGCCGTGTCGTCGACGCGGCTGACGAAGGTCGGGGTCACGATCAAGGGCTTGCCGGTGGAGGGCTGCGTCGCGCCCAGGGGCGGGCGGTGCTGGTTGTCGCTGCGGTCGAAATCGGTGGCCATGGTCCGTCCTTCTGGTGTGGAAGGAGCACGATACGTCGGCTTGTGCAGTATCTCGGTGCGGTGCTGCACGGAGGAGCGGGATCGCCGCTTGAAGTTCGGTCATCCGGCTTGCGACTGGCCGGCCTCGCTATCTCAGGCATTCCGCACGTCGTCCTGCAAGCGGATGAAGTTCGGGCCCTGGCGGCCTGCCCGGATCGGGCACAGATCGAGATAGTGGCCGTCGGCCGCGACGCCAAATGTGCGGAACAGCTCTGCAGGCGAGGTGCTGAGGGTGCCTGGTTCTGCCATTCCCTGCGAGAACTTGAATTCGTTCTCGAAATCGATCGTGACCGGCATGCCTGCTTGCAAGTGGCCGCCAGGCGCATGGATATTGTCTTCGACTGGGGTGATGTAATGGCCGCCGGGCGTACTGCGCATGTCGTCCGGTCGGCGCAAGCGGCTGTGCAGCGCCGCAGCCGTACGGTATGATGCGGATCGGTAACGCACGGTTGCCGAAGTCCGAAAGTCTCCATGAAGCTCAGCCAGAAAATCGGCGCCGCGCTCGCGTTCTGCGCAGCTACGGCCCTCCTTCCCAATTTAAGCTTTGCCCAGCCAGGTGCACAGCCGGTTTCCGCCGCCATCCATGGCCTGGCCGTCCAGGCCGCGAAGTCGCCGGCGCAAGTGTCGGGACCCTACGACGAACGCGGCTGGCTCGACCGGTTTTACGCGCCGCGCAAGTATGCGCCGGCCTGGAACCCGTCGACGGCCTCGGCCGCCTTGTGGGTGCTGCGCCAGGCCGTCGTGCAAGGCCTGGACCCGCTCGACTATGGCGCCGACGCGCTGCAACGGCGGCTGCGCGCGGGCGAGGCCGGCAGCGCCGCTTTCGACGTGGCGCTCAGCGCCGCCATGCTGCGCTACCTGGCCGACCTGCGCGTGGGCCGCGTGCGCTCCGAATACCACACGCGCCTGCCCGATGCGCGCCTGAAGCAGTACGATCCGGTCGAACGCCTGCGTGCCGGGCTGGCCGGCGGCAAGCTGCGCGCGGCGGTGCAGGCCGCCGAGCCGCAACTCCAGCAATACGCCCAGGTCAAGGCGGCGCTGGCCACCTACCGCAAGCTGGCCGGGCAGCCGTATCCGGCCTTGCCCAAGCCGGACGCCAAGGTGACGCCCGGCGGCGCCTATCCGGCCGCCACCGCGCTGTTCGAGCGCCTGGTGCTGCTTGGCGACTTGCCGGCCGATGCGCCGGCGCCGGCGGAAGGCATCTACAGCGAAGCGATGCAGGCCGGCGTCGAGCATTTCCAGGCGCGCCACGGCCTGAGCGACGATGGCGTACTCGGGCGCGGCACCATCGACGCCCTGAACGTCACGCCGGCGCGCCGCGTGCGCCAGCTGGAGCTGACGCTGGAGCGCCTGCGCTGGCTGCCGGAATTCGGGCCCGGTCCGCTGATCCTGGTCGATTTGCCGGCCTACCGCCTGTGGGCGCTGGACAAGGGCAGCACCGAGGCGCCGCTCGAGATGCGGGTGGTGGTGGGGGCGCTCAAGACCGAGACCCCGTTGTTCGTCGGCCAGATGCGCTACCTCGAGTTCAATCCCTACTGGAATGTCCCGCGCAGCATCCTGGTGAATGAAATCCTGCCCAAGATGGCACGCAACAGTGCTTACCTGGCGCAGAACGAGATGGAGACGGTGCCAGCCGGCGCCGGCATCGCCGACCTCAAGGCGGGCAAGGCGCGCGTGCGCCAGCGTCCGGGGGCGAAGAATGCACTGGGGGCGGTAAAATTTGCGATGCCCAATCCAATGGATATTTATCTGCACTCGACGCCGGCCCGTGAAGCCTTCGAGCGCAACCGGCGCGACCTCTCGCACGGCTGCATCCGGGTCGAGCACCCTGCCGCGCTGGCCCAGTACGTGCTGGCCCGCCAGCGCCAGTGGAATGCGGACACCATCCAGGACGCGCTGCAGCCGGGACCGACGCGGCACGTCGATCTGGCCCGCGCGATCCCGGTGGTGATTTTCTACGCCACCGCCATCGCCGACAGCGACGGTAGCCCGCGCTTCGCGGCCGACATCTATGGCCGCGACCTCAAGCTGGAGCAGATGCTGGCCGCGCGTCACGGCCAGATCGCCGCAGGTTCCTAGAGCGAACGCAGGAAGGCGAGCAAGGCGTCGCGATCGGCCTTCGGCAGCCTGGCGTAACGGTCGCGCGCCGCGCCGGCTTCGCCGCCGTGCCACAGGATGGCTTCGCTCAGGTTGCGCGCGCGGCCATCGTGCAGGTAGCCGACGGCGCCGCTGCCGGCCATCACCTTCTCGGTGTAGCCGATGCCCCACAGCGGCGCGGTGCGCCACATGCTCCCCTTGGCCTGGCCCTCGGCGAACTTGTCGGCCAGGCCATCACCCATGTCGTGCACCAGCAAGTCGGTGTAGGGGCGGATGGTCTGGTTGCGCAACTCGGCGAACAGGTGGCCCGGACCGGTCTTCATGTCGGCCGCGTGGCAGGCGGTGCAGCGCATGCCGTCGAACAGCCTGGCGCCCGCGCCGACCTGGGCCGCGTCGACGCGGTGCTCGTCCAGCGGCGTCACGCCTTTGGGGAAGCCGCTGGCCAGGCTGCGCTGGGCCGGCACGGCAACCAGTGCCAGGTAGTGCGCGATCTTCTGCAAATCGGCTTCCGAGATGCCGGCCTGGGCGCCGCCCGCCTTGCATGCGGCCGGTCCGTTCATGCAGCCGCGGCTCGGGTAGACCGGCGAGGTCACGCCCATGTCGATCAACAAGGCTTCCGCCGACTGGTGGCGCAGGGTCGCTTTCGACGCCTTCCAGCCGAAGCGGCCCAGGCGCACCGCACCGCTTTCCGGATCGTAGACGAAGTTGGCGATACCCTTGACGCCGTCGGCGTCCGGCGTGCTGCGCACGCGTGCCAGGATGTCGGCTTCGGGCACGGCTTCGAGCAGGCCGGTGCCGATCATCGGCTGCGCCGCGCGCACCGAATAGATCGCCGGGGCCGGTCCCTCGAAGGCCAGCGTCGGCTTGCGCAGCTCCACGGTGCTGCCGTCGGCCAGCGTGACCGGCGTGGAGGTGAAGCCGCCGACACGCACCGCCGTGCCCCAGTTACGGGTCGTGCCGGTGCCGGCGCCGCCGTTCATCTGGATCGCGGTGCCGTACTGCGGATGCGGCACCTGCTGGCCGGCGCCGTCGAGGGCGGCGACGCGTACCGCCATGGTGTCCAGCTTCTGGTTGAGCAGGCTCGGGGCCGCGCTGCGGCCGTTGTTGGCATGGCAGCCGATACAGGCGGCCTGGTTGAAGCGCGGACCCTGCAGGCCGGCCACCGGCAGGTAGGGATCGTTGCCGGGTTCGTTGTGGGCGCCGTCGATGAAGCTGGCGTGGACCAGGCGCCGTCCTTCGACGAAGCGCTGGATGTTCTGCATGCCGATGTTGTTGGCCGGCTGCTGGAACATGAACAAGGCATTGTCCGAGTAGTTGTACGAGACCGAGGTCAGGCCGCCGGACAGGACGGCGTCGGGCAGCGGCGTCGAGTTCAGGCGCGGGAAAGTGCCGTACCAGGGGCGCAGGCCCTTGCCCATCACGTACATCAGTTCCGGGCCGTAGTAGCGGATGCCGCCCTTGTCGCCCTTGGCGGCCATGCCGTCGACGGTCGCGAACATCGACGGCGCGATCTCGATCTCGTCGCCTGGCACCAGCGCGCGTGCGGCGGCGGTCTTGCCGGTCGAGAAGCCGTCCGCATTCAATTCGCCGTGCTGCGGGTAGGCGATCAGCTTCATCGTGCAGCCGCTGTTGATGCCGTTCGCGCTGCGCAAGATACCATCGGCAGGGTAGGGCACCGGCTTGCACAGGGTGAGCTTGTCGTCTTCCAGCAGCGGACCGGTCATCCAGCCGTAGTCGGTGACGTCGGGGGCATCCCAGCGGCGCACGAACACGGTCTGGCCGGGCAGGAAATCGACCTGGTTGTAGTTATTGATGATCAACTGCGGCTTGGCCACGCCTTTCACCAGGCTGTTGTCGATGATCTCCACGCCCCAGGTGCGGTTCTGGAAGTATTGCGGCACGAAGGTGAGGTAGTTGCCGGGGCCCTTGTCGAGCGGCAGGCCGCCTGCGTCGACGGTGTCGTTGGCGCCATAGCCGATTTCGTTCCAGGCTTCGCCGCGCTCGCGTCCGTGGCGCGCCATCGCGCGGGCACCGTAGCGGGTGACGAGGGTGCCGTCCGGCAGGCTGAATTGCAGCATCTCGATCGCCGGCTGGGCCGGCAGCGGGGTCATGCCGTTGCCGCCGGTTGGATAGGCCAGGGGCGTGGTGGCGCTCGAGGCCAGGGTATTGTCGCTGCCGGGTGTCTTGAACTCGACTTCGAACAGCGAGTAGCCGTATTGCGTGGCGCGGGCGACGCCCTGCAGCTGGATGTAGCGGGCGGTCGCGTTCAGGTTGAACAGTTCTTCGACGCCGCCCTTGCCGCCGCTGACGTAGCGCAGCTGGGTCCAGGTCTGGCCGTCGTCGGAGCTGCGCACCGCATACTCCTTGCCATAGGCGTTTTCCCAGCTCAGCTTCATGTAGCCGACCGGGGTCTTCGTGCCGAAATCGAAGGTGATCCAGGCATTGTCCTGGGCCGTGCTGGCCCAGCGCGTGTCCATCTTGCCGTCGATCGCCATGGTGGCCTTGAGACCGTTGTTCTGGTCGCCGGAAGAGATGGCATTGACCGGTTTCACGACCACGCCCGGCTTGCTGGCGTCGAACACCGGCGGCTGCGGGTCGGCCGGTACGGTCGTCGGCGGGGTGCCGGAAAAGGCCTGGATCTCGAAGATCGAATAACCGTACTGCGACGAGCGCTTCACGCCCTGCATGCGCAGGTAGCGGCCCGTGCCGTTCAGGTCGGTCAGGTCCTCGACCCCGCCGGCGCTGTCGTTCACGGTCTTGATCGTGGTCCAGTTGGTCTGGTCGTCGGACACCTGCAGCAGGTAGGCACTGGCATGGGCATTTTCCCAGGCGATGCGTACCCGCGTGATCGCTTGCGAGCTGCCGAAATCCAGGGTCAGGCTCTGGTCGTCGGCGAAGGCGCTGCTCCAGCGGGTGCCGTCATCGTGGTCGACCGCCTTGTCCGCCGATAAATCGCCGCGCTCTGCACCGCTGGCGCTCGCGCTCTTGGGGGATAAAGCAACTTCCGCCGACCCCACTTCGGCGGCCATTCGCGAGGCGGTGCCGGTCTGGCTGCCGGCTCCGCCGGTGCCCGGGCCGCAGGCGGCGAGCAGGGCGCTCAGGGACAAGCCCAGCGCCGCGGCGCCGCGCCGGGACAGGGCCGGTCGGCCACGGTCGTGGGCTCGCTGGTGGGTATGATAATGCCGTTCGGGCATGGGGTTCTCCAGTGGGTGTTGGTGGCAGACGAAGCTCGGCACAATGTACTTATAGAGTTGCACTGGAGAAATATAGGTCGAGTTGTACCTGGTGTGTGTAAGGGACCCTCCTCAAATTGCCTCAAATCGTAGAAAAATGTATCAACTATCGCCATTTAATGGGAGAAATATAACCGTGGTTAGTTTGATGTTATGACAAGTTTCTAATTGAGCATTCTTAAATGATATCGTTGTTGTATTCGACGCACGAGTTTCGGCGCCGGCCTCCTGCGCGTATTTGTCCTGTAGAGCAGAAACCTGCACAATCGATATTCCGCACGACCAGGAAGTGACACCGCGTGAACGCATTGGAAAAAGCCAGTATTTTTGTAGGGAAGACGTTTTCGGCGTGGGTGCTCCTGTTCGCCTGCTTCGGCTATTTCGCACCCCAGCTCTTCGTCGGGCATAAAGCCTGGATCACGCCGCTGCTCGGGATCGTCATGTTCGGGATGGGCCTGACCCTGTCGGCTGCGGACTTCCGCGAAGTCTTCCGGCGCCCCAGGGACGTCGCCATCGGCGTGGTCGGCCACTACCTCATCATGCCCGGCATCGCCTATCTGCTGGCGATCGTGCTGCGGCTGCCGCCGGACGTCGCCGTCGGCGTCATCCTGGTCGGCTGCTGCCCCAGCGGCACCGCGTCCAACGTCATGACCTTCCTGGCCAAGGGCGACGTCGCGCTGGGCGTGTCGATCGCCTCGGTCTCCACGCTGATCGCGCCGCTCGTCATGCCGGTGCTGGTGTCGCGGCTCGCCGGACAATGGATGACGATCGATACGCGATCCCTGTTCATGGACATCGTGCAGGTCGTCATCCTGCCGATCGTGCTCGGACTGGTGGCCAAGACCTTGTTCCGCAAACAGGCGGCGGCCAGCGTCAAGGCGCTACCGCTGGTATCCACGGCGGCGATCGTCGTCATCATCGCCATCATCGTCGGCTTGAACCAGCCTAGGCTGTCGATGGACAGCTGGCTGATCCTGCTTGCCGTGGTCCTGCACAACGGGCTCGGCTTCGCGCTCGGCTACCTGTTTGCCCGGGTGTTCGGCATGGACCTCGCCAAGCGCAAGGCCGTGATGCTGGAAACCGGCATGCAGAATTCCGGCCTCGGCGCCGCCCTGGCGGCTGCGCATTTCAGTCCACTGGCGGCCGTGCCGAGTGCGCTGTTCAGCGTGTGGCATAACCTGTCGGGTTCGCTGCTGGTGGCATGGTTTGCGCGCAGGGAAGATCGACGCTGACGGGCGGACACCGGGCGTGACAATCCGTGTGTTTTCGTTAGTTTCTGCATGGTAATCTTGGTGTGCCGATCCGCCGGCTGACAGACCTTACAAGGAGCCACACCATGTTCACCCGCATCAAGCGCAGTTTCGATCTCGTCCGCGCCAGCGCGCAGGTACTGCGACAAGACAATCACCTCGTCCTGTTCCCGGTGATCTCGGCTGTCGCCATGTTGTTCGTGCTCGCCGCCTTCGTGCTGCCGGTCTTCGGCTTCGCCTCCATCGACGGCCTGGGCAGGGGCGGGCTGTATTCGGTGGCCTTCCTGTTCTACGTCGTGCAGTACTTCGTGATCTTTTACTTCAACGTGGCGCTGGTCGGCGCCGTCATGATCCGCCTCGACGGCGGCAGTCCGACCCTGGCCGACGGCTTGCGCGTCGCGAATGGCCGCATCGGCGCCATCCTCGGCTATGCCGTGATTTCCGCGACCGTGGGCGTGATCCTGCGTACCATCCAGGAGCGGCTCGGCTTTATCGGTCGCCTGGTCGCCGGCCTGCTCGGCGCCGGCTGGACGGTGGCCACCTTCCTGGTAGTGCCGGTGATCGTCACCCGCGACGGCGGCGCCATCGCATCGATTTCGGAAAGCACGGCCCTGCTCAAGCGCACCTGGGGCGAAAACGTCGTCGGCCAGGTGGGGATGAGTGCGGCATTCGGCGCAATCTACTTCGGCCTCGTGGCCCTGGCCGTCATGCTGGCGCTGCTGGCATTCCCGGCGGCGGGCACGGCCAGCCCGGCGCTGATCGTCCTGTTCGTGGCCGTCATCGGACTGGGCTTCCTGGCCTGCGTGCTGCTGCATGCCACCCTGAGCGGGATTTACGCCGCGGTCCTGTACCGCTATGCCGTCGACGGCAGGGGAGCGCCGGGTTTCGAGGGCGACGTGCTGGGCGCCGCCTTCCGCCAGAAATCCTGAACAAGCCGGCGCGCACGCCGCGCCAGCAGGTGTAGACTGCTTGCATGAAGATCACCGGTCTCTCTACCTACCGCATCCCGCCGCGCTGGATGCTGCTGAAGATCGATACCGATGAGGGCATCGCCGGCTGGGGCGAGCCCATCGTCGAGGGGCGGGCGCGCACCGTCGAGGCGGCCGTGCACGAACTGGCCGACTACCTGGTCGGGCGCGACCCCGGCCGCATCAACGACTTGTGGCAGACGATGTACCGCGGCGGCTTCTACCGAGGCGGACCGGTGCTGATGAGCGCCATCGCCGGCATCGACCAGGCGCTGTGGGACATCAAGGGCAAGGCGCTCGGCGTGCCGGTGTATGAATTGCTGGGCGGCCTGGTGCGCGACCGCATGAAGACCTACAGCTGGGTCGGCGGCGACCGCCCTCACGACGTCGTCGACGGTATCGCGGCGCGGCGCGAAGCCGGTTTTGACACTTTTAAAATGAACGGCACCGACGACCTGGCACCCATCGACAGCGCGCGCCGGATCGACGACGCCGTCAAGCGCGTGGCCGGCATCCGCGAGACCTTCGGCGACGCCATCGAGTTCGGCCTCGACTTCCATGGCCGCGTGTCGCTGCCGATGGCACGCGTACTGCTGCGCGAGCTGGAACCGCTGCGGCCCCTGTTCGTCGAGGAGCCGGTGCTGCCCGAGCACGCCGACAGCTACCGGCGCCTGGCCGACGCCACCACCATCCCGCTTGCCGCCGGCGAGCGCATGTTCTCGCGCTTCGATTTCCGCCGCGTGTTCGAGCAGGGCGGCCTGGCCATCGTCCAGCCGGACCTGTCGCATGCCGGCGGCATCAGCGAATGTTTGCGCATCGGCGCCATGGCCGAAGCTTACGGCGTGGCGCTGGCGCCGCATTGTCCGCTCGGGCCGGTGGCGCTGGCGGCCTGTTTGCAGATCGATTTCGTGTCGCACAACGCCATCCTGCAGGAGCAGAGCATGGGCATCCACTACAACAAGGGCGGCGAAGTGCTCGACTACGTCGTCAACCGCGAGGACTTCGCCATCGTCGGCGGCTATATCCAGCCGCTGCCGAAGCCGGGCCTGGGCGTCGTGGTCGACGAAGCCGCCGTGATCGAGGCCAGCCGGCGCGCCATCGACTGGCGCAATCCGGTGTGGCGCCACCCCGATGGCAGCATCGCGGAATGGTGAGGACGGCATGAGCAGACCAGACAGCATCCTTGGCATCGACTGGGGTACCAGCAACCGTCGCGCCTATCTGGTCGATGGCCACGGCACCCTCATCGACAGCCGCGCCGACGACCAGGGCATCCTGGAGGCAAGGGCAGATTTCGGATCGTCGCTGGCTGCGCTGCTGGCCGACATGGGCGTCACGGCCGATGTGCCGGTGCTCGCCTCGGGCATGATCGGCAGCGCCCAGGGCTGGCGCGAAACCCCTTACCTGGCCACCGCCGTCCCGCTGGAAGACTTGCCGCGCCACCTGGTCCGCATGGACGACGCTGGCGCCGGGCGCGCCTGCCTCCTGGTGCCCGGTTACCGCGCCGAGGACGATGCAGGCCGCATCGACGTGATGCGCGGCGAAGAGATGCAGCTGCTCGGCGCGGTGGCGCTGGGGCGGCGTGATGGCTGGTTCGTTTTGCCCGGCACCCACAGCAAATGGGTGCGGCTGGAGGACGGCGTCATCCGTCAGTGCTCGACCTTCATGACAGGCGAATGGTTCGCGACCCTGGGCAAGCTGGGGACGCTGGCGCCGCTCATGGACGGCGACGACGATGAAGGCGCATTTGCGGCCGGCGTCGAGGAGGCGCGCCAGCGCGCGGTCCTGACCCATGCGCTTTTCGGCGTGCGTGCCCGCGCCGTCACCGGAGCGATGCCTGCAGCGCAGGTGCGCTCCTTTGTCAGCGGTTTGCTGATCGGCGCCGAAGTGGTGGCGGCGCTGGACCTTGTTGGCCCCGTGCGCGGCGCGGTCGCCACCATCGCCGCGCCCAGGCTGCACGGCTACTATGCGGCTGCCGCCGCGCACCTGGGCATCGCGTTGCAGCCCATGGATCCGGACGCCGTCTACCGTGCCGCGCTCGGCGTTTTCCTCGACAGGATTGCCCCATCATGACGATACCAAGCTTCGATCTGCCCCTGGTCGCCATCCTGCGCGGTCTCGCGCCGGAGGAGGCCGCAACCGCCGGCCGCACCCTGTTCGAGGCCGGCTTCCGCCTGATCGAGGTGCCGCTCAACCGCCCCGGCGCGATCGAGGCCATGCGCAGCATCCTGGCGTTGGCGCCGGCGGATGCGCTGGTCGGCGGCGGCACCATGCTGACCGAGGCCGATGTCGATGCGGTGGCCGACGCCGGCGGGCGGATCTTCGTCGCACCCAACTGCAATCCGTCCGTCATCGCCCACGCGGCCCGGCGCGGCTTGCTGTGCGCCCCGGGCGTGGCGACGCCGAGCGAAGCCTTTGCCGCGCTCGAGGCCGGAGCCCACATCTTGAAACTGTTCCCGGCCGAGACCATCGGCCCGGCGGGCTTGAAAGCGATGAAGTCAGTGCTGCCGGACGGCACGCCGCTGTGGCCCGTGGGCGGCGTCACGCCCGATCAGCTGGCGGCGTGGCGTAAGGCCGGCGCATCCGGCGCCGGCATCGGCAGCGCCTTGTTTGCGCCGGGCGTTGCCCCGGACGAGCTGGCGCGGCGCGCGCACGCTTTCGTGTCGGCCTGGCGTGCCACCTGACACGGGGCCAGGGTCAGACGCTGCGGTCCAGCGCGACTTCCAGCGCCACCAGGTGACGCTCGACCAGCGCCATGAATGGATTCAGGTAGCCGGTCAGGAAGTGGTTCGCACCCGGCACCACCACGACCGGCAACCCCTGCGGGCGCGCCCATGCCAGTGTGTTGGCCAGCGGCGCAACGGCATCTGCTTCGCCATGGATCACCAGGCTGTCGCGCGCTACCTCGGGGGTGTCGTAGTTGCGCTGGGTGGTCACGGTGCCCGAAGGCAGCCCGACCAGGACCGTGCAGGCCGGATTCTCGCCGGCATCCAGCAGGCGGCGCGCGACGCAGGCCTGGACGAAAGCACCGAAGGAAAAGCCTGCAAGCGCCAGCGGCAGGCCGGGATGGGCGCTGCGCAGCGCCGCGGCCAGGGCCAGCAAGTCCTCGGTCTCGCCGCGGCCGGCATCGTGCACGCCCGCGCTGGCGCCGACGCCGCGGAAGTTGGGGCGGACCGCCAGCCAGCCGTGGCGCTGGAACAGCTGGGCCAGCGCCAGCGGGATCTTGTGGCGCGCGGTGCCGCCTTCGAGCGGATGCGGATGGGCGACGATGGCGATGCCCCGTGGGGAGGCTGAGGTGGTGAGCACGGGGGCGTCGACCAGGGCTTCGATGGTGCCGGCCGGGCCTTCGAAGGCGGCCGTGGCGGTAGGCGGAAGATCGGTAGGGTGCATGCGGTGACGGTGCCGGGTTGCGGAAACCCCGTATTATCGCGCAGCGCCGTCCTGGCCGATGTTTTGCACACCGGCCGGGCAGGTTCAGGCGCTCATTTCACCGTCGTGGCAAGCTCCTTGGTTACGCCGCTGGCATCCGCCGCGGCCCTGGCGCCCGCACCCGAGATGCTGTGAGGGCCCGAGTACTGCCAGAGCGGATTCCAGTAGGTGCCGATCAACTCGTTCACGGCATCCGCTCCTTCGACCAGGTAGTCCACCTCGGACAGGTAGCCGGGATACAGATTGTCCGAGCCGATCACATAGGCCGCGTCGTCGACGATCATGATCTTGGCGTGGTTGCCCGGCGCCGAGGGCACCTTGGAATAGATGTAGCCGCTCGCATTGATCACCGCCATGGCGGCGCTCCCGATGACCCCTTTCACCGGCGGCTGGACCGACAGCGGCGGCTGTTTCAGGGTGGCGGTATAGCCTTCCGGGCTGAGGTCCGGCCATTTGTAGGTCTCGCCTTCGATCGTCTTCGCGGCCGGGACCTGGTCGGTGTAATAAAACGGCGCCACGTGCAGCCGTGCCAGCGCCCGGGCGCGCGCGCCGTCCCTGTCGTCGAGGGGCGCATCGGTGGCTGCATCGTGCGTCATATAGTATTTCAGCAGGTCGAAGGTGCGCGAGGCGCCCGATCCGAAGGAATACTGGTCGCCCTCGGCACCGGCGCCGGCATCCAGAGGCGACACCACAATCTGCACCACCAGGGCCGGGTTGGCGAGCAGGGCCTGCAGCACCCATTGGCAGACCGTGTGATCCGACCAGTTCTTTTTCCAGGCGCTGACGATGTCCATCTGCGACATGCGGATCGTGCGCTGCGCCGTGAGTATCAGCTTTTGTTTCATCAGCTCGGACGCCTTCTGGAACTCGGTCGTCTGGTCCGGCCCTTTCCAGTATTTGCCGAGGGCGAGCATGCGCGTGACCAGCTTGTAGTCGGCGAAGCCTTCGTAGGTATTGTAGGTGATGCGCTCCTGGAAGACCTCGAGGCGCAGGTCGGCCAGGGTCTGCAGGTCCTGGTCGCGGATGCCCGGTGGAACCGGTTGTTCCCCGCTCGGCTGTGGATCGTCGTGCCCGGGCTGGACACCGGACCTGTGCATGGCCAGCAGGGCATCCTGGCGCTCCTTCATCCAGGACTGGGCTTCAGACAGCTGCAGCGGATCCTGGGGCAGGGCGCCCTCCTTGTCGCGATTGACCCATGACAGCTTGTCGGTCGCCAGCGCTTCCTTGGTCAGCAAATCGGTGCCGCAGACCCACATCTGGTTCAGGAAGAGCTGGGCTCCATAGGCGGCTTCGCCATGGACCACGAGCGAGACGTCGTGCACGGGCGGGTAGCTGCGGAACAAATCCATGTTCAGGTTGTGGCCGCCCACCAGGGCTTCGCTGCCGTCGACGCTGATGATCTTGGTATGGTTCCAGGTCATCTTGGTATCGGTGCCGCCGAGGATGTCGCTGCCGAAGACCTTGGCCTGGATCGCGGACAGGATGCCTTGTTCGAGGCGGTAGAAACGGCCGAACCAGATCTCCGGCATCACTTCCCAATAGCGCGCCCGCTCCCGGAACAGGCGGATCAGGGCCGCCTTGAAGTCTGCGTAGTTCGGCGGTTCCGAGATGGGGTAGACCGGTGTCTGGCCGAACAGGAAGCGGAACTGGGTCGGTTGTTTCCGCCCCATGACCTTAGTCAGGCTGGTGTCCATCGCACCCAGGATCGCGCGGACCCAATCCGGATCGGGGCTGTTCAGGGATGACAGGTCGCAGCGGTATTTTGCTTTTTGCACGATCTCGACGATGGCGCGCTCGAATTCTGCCTGGCGCACCAGGGCTTGCGGCATGATCGCCTTGCCGAAAGGCTGGCCCCAGACGTGCGGCGTATCCAGCAACCTGACGTAGGCCGGGCCGCTGAGGTGGTTGAAGTAATCCTTGACGGTTTCCTGGACGCTGTCGATCAAGCTCTTGCCGGACTGTACCTGGACGACGAAGCGATCCACGCCATTGATGGGCTGGTTATTGACCTCGGTGCGGTTCCCGCCCATCACATAGATCGTGCACATATCGTCCGTGATCCTCCCCGCCACCCCGGACAGCGCCCGGGCTTGTATCAGGCCGCCGTTCTCGAGCATCGTCCAGCGATTGCCGGCGATGTCATAGAGGTGGCACTGATTATCGTATTGGCCCAGCACTTCGCAGGCACCGAACAGGAAGATCCAGCCGCCGAAACCGATGACGGTCCGGGTCTCGGGCGACTTCAGGTTGAATTGCGGGCCCGCGATCGCGCTCCAGGCCGAACTGGCGATATCGAATGCGAAGCTGGGTCCTGAGCCGCCGACAGCATACAGCTTGCCGTTCCAGGCGGCGGCGCCGTGATAGCCTTTTGCCGCAGGCATGGCGGGCAGCGCGGACACGGTATTGTCGCTGGTGCGGAAAGCTTCGCACGAGGCCATCGGGCCGGCGCCGCCACCGGGCAGATAGCCATTGCCGCCGATGATGTAGATAGTGTCGCCGACGGCCACGCAGGCCGCGCCGACACGCGCGGTGGCCAGGCTGCCGACACGGCTCCAGCTGTTGGCTGCCGTATCGAAACAATGGATATCGTTTGAAAAACTGGCCCCGGGACGATTCAACAGGCCGCCGAACACATAGATTTTCTTGCCGACTACGGCGCTGCCGACCAGGGTGCGGGGGGTGGGCATGTCCGGCAGGATCTCCCAGCCCGCGGCGGCGGGAGAGCCCTGGTCATCCACCTTGAGCCGGAACAGGTTCGGGGTATCGGCGCTGGGCCCCATCGTGCCCCCGCCGACGTAATAGATGTAGTTATCGATGCATGCACCGGCACCGCCATAACGGTTTTGCGGCAGGTTCGGGGCCGGATTGTGTTTCTTGACGACGGGCGTAAAAGATTCAGACATGATCGCACCTCACAAAAATTTCCAGTTGACCCAAGCTGCATCCGTTCTTTCCGATGTGACCGGATAGTCCATCTTGTAGGGCGGATCGCCGACGACGTTGTCCATGTAATAGCTGTTGGCTGGATTGATCCCGTAGATGGATGAGATCCTGCGCACGTAAGGACGCAGCGTCAGTGCGCTGGTGCGGGTTTCGCCACCGCCCATCGCATCGAATTCCCGGTGGTTGGTATTGATCCTGCGCCTGAGCGACAACACGCGTTCGTCGACCGCGCTTCTTGCCGGGAACACGGTGCCCCATTGGGTGAGGTAGGCACGTGCCATTTTGTAGACCAGTTCGGGCACCGGCGCGACGTTGTCGCTGACATTCGCCGCCACGTATTTGCCGTCGGCCGTCGCATTGCCGGCGACCGTGCTGTGCCTGCCGCGGCAGGCATACAGCTCATAGCCCGTGGGCTGCGGCGTATTGCCGGCTGCCAGCGGATCCTGGCGCTGCGCTTTATCGGCCAGGTATTTCCAGCCCGTCCAGATCCACGAATCGTTGGGCGTGAAGGTATTCGGCTGCCCCATCATCAGGCCGTTCGGCCTGGGCACGACCGCCATGAAAGGACTGTCCAGGGGTTGGATGCACATATCCCAGGCATAGATGCCCACGTAGTTGACGACGTTCGGGGGCAATTGCGTGAGCAGGCTGTACCACTGGCCCTTGCCCGGCACCGGATCGATCGCGAAAATATTGATCGGGATATTTTTAACCTGGTCGCTGCCGTACATGAAAATGAACCAGGCGGCCATGATGCATTCGACCGCACCCCGGCTATGGCCGATAAAATTATATTGCTGCTTGCCGCTGGCCGCCGCCAGGTTTGCGGCATGCAAGGCGAGTGCGGGTGCCGACCAGCCGTCGAATTGGGTTACCTGCGAATATTGATCGCCGCCCGAGTAAGACTTCACATAAGACAGCAGATCGGCATCGGCTTTCAAGGGGCCGTTGAATTGCAGCGGCTCGCTGTTGTCGCGCGGTACTGCCCAGTCGTTTTCGCCCACGCCCCGGATGCTGACGCTGGGCATCGTCGCTTTCAGGTCGCCGGAAATTTCCTTGTGAATCCGGATCGGGATATAACCGGTTTCGCTGCAATAAATATCCTTATCGCTGACGCTGCGGCTCACTTCGCCTTCATCGCGGGTGCAGCCGGTCCCGCTGAAGCAGACCGTAAATGCGGTGGGATTGCTGGCGGATGCCAGGGAAACGGCTTGCACCGCTTGCGCCTGCACGAGCGCCGCCCCGGCTGCGGCCGGAATGGGCACCAGCTCGAAGGTGTCCGCAACCGACAGATCGCCCGTCAAGGCCTGCAAGGCGGCCCCCGACGACGTCAACTGGACGTAATCCTGATTGGAAGCTTGCAGGACGATGCTGTCGTCCTGGCCCCAGTTAAAGAGCGCGAATTGCTCCTGCGTGCCAATTGTCGTGGCCTCGGCTGCGAGGGGCAGGGCGCCATTTTGCTGATTTGAAACGTATTTCCCATTGGCCGCCAGCAGGGCCACCATCACGTTTTCTTGCTGGACGATCTCAAAAATGCTGGCGCCATCCATCGTGTCACTGGTCGCCTGGAGGATATTGGTGCCGCTCGCGAGCGTCACGTACTTGCCGTTGGCCGCCTTGAATGCGGTGCGTTTTGGACTTGTCATGATTAGGCCCTTCATTGATCGGTGGATTGGATGACCTTCATTTCCGTAAATGGGAAGCTGCTGAAAACCTGGCATGTGCTGTTTCTGGCCTCCATTATTAACCCGGGAAAATCGGGGTCAAGTAACAAGACAGGTAACAAGACAGGTAAGTATGCGGAGTTTTATCCGACATGCATGGAAACCCGATTTACATGGATCAATGACGATCAGAAAAAATATCTTTTCAAATAAAATTATCTTGCTGATATTATTAAAAAGGTTTCACCACGATGAGAAAGACTTTGTCGCCCGGCACTGAATTACGATCATTGAAAGGGATAGTCATGAAAAACGCGAGACCGCAACGTTCGGTCAGTATTTCGCTGAACGGACGTTTTACGGAAGATACAAGTGTCAGCTACAGTTACTGGTCGCCACACGACGGCATTTCGCGTACTGCACTCCACGTCTGCGACCTGTATCAAGAAAAGGGTACGAATACTTTATTCGTCCTGGATTATCTTTCGACCCTGAACGGTTGGGTCATCACCGGTATCGAGCTGAATCCCAATTACGCGCCGCCGCCCGAGCCGCTGCAAAGCGAAACGGGTCCATGCGGCGGGTCGATCCTCACCAAGTTTCCCGATGGTGACGGTAAGTGGACTTATTACTTCTATATCAAGTATTACAATACCCTGTCCGAAGCCCACGTCAGGTTCGATCCACAGGAAACCAATTCACCGCCCTGATCGCCGATGCCGATCTGCCCGTGAGCCGCGCCATGCGCGGCTTTTTTTATCGGAAAATGGCCGTAAGGTCTTCGTAAGACAGCGATTTTTCCCGCAACTGCCCGGTAAGAACGTCGTAAGACAGCGATGTTCCGGCCGCAGCTAGAGTGATTGCAACACGAACATCACGTGTCACAATCACCGACGGGAGACACCCATGAATACCCGGCTTGCATTACAGTCCAACGTCGTCACGCTGGCTCTGGATCCCGATCGCATCCGCCACGCCGTATCTACCCTGCTGCGCGATCCGTCCTTTGCCAGGGCGCCACGCATGTCCCAGTTGCTGTCTTTCCTCATCGAGAAAAAACTGGCGGGGCGGGAAAGCGACATCAGCGAATTCAACATCGGTCTGGAAGTGTTCCGCCGTAACAAGCGGGACTACGACACTTGCTTCGATCCGGTCGTGCGGGTACAGGTCGGACGCCTGCGCCATCGCCTGGTCGGCTACCACACCGTGGCCGGCACGCCACTTGGGGTGCATATTTCCCTGCCGCCGGGCAGCTATGTGCCGGTGATCGAAACGATCGATGGCGCGCGGCACGGCGGCATGCGCCGGCTGGAACTGGTCCCGCTGCGTAACTTGAGCGACCGCCACGATAGCGCCGGTTTTGTCTACGGCGTGAATGAAGAACTCGGATCGCGCCTGTTCGATACGCTCGGCAGCCGGGTCCGCCTGCAGGGCGGATCGAAAGTGCGGGGCGCCGATGCAGGTGTGGGGCAACGCCTCGAAGGCAGCATCCGCGTCGAGGCACGCCGCGTGCGCGCATCCATCCGGCTGGTCGATATCACGGCGGGCGATATCGCCTGGTTGTCGCAGATAGATTGCAGCGGTGACCTCGGCATGCACTTGCAGGAGCAACTGGCGGGGGCGATATGCGAGCGCCTGCGCTGCTACCTTGCGGATGCATAGCGGGCGCCATGCGCCGTCATGAACCGGATGAAGGCGGAGTCGCGGTAGCCCATGCTCTCGAGGCGCGCGGCGGCTTGCCCGGCAAGCGCCTGGCGCCCCAGGCAGGTATTGACACGCACCCAGGCATCGAGGATCTTGTAGTTGGAGGTCGATCCGGCATCGCGCTCGATCAGGGCGGCCGCTTGCCTGCATACCGGTGCCACGTCGGCTGCAGGCTGCATGGCTGCGGCCAGTAACAGGCTGTCGATCAGCGCCAGCCGTGCGTTCAGGTCGGACGGATTGTGGATGGTGAGGGCGCGCAGGCTGGCGAGCGCCTTGTCGACTTCCGCGCGGGCAGTCTCCGCCATCCCGCTTTCCTGCAGGGCCGCCGCCATGCGGGTACGCGCCATGGCTTCGCGCCTCACCCAGGTGCCATTGCGCGGATCGATGGCAAGCAGGTCCAGGAAGCGCCGGTGTACCTCGGCCAGCCGCGGCAGCAAACTGGCAGCAGCCGTGCCGGCGTCGCGTTGCAGCAGACGCAGGCGCTCCTGCTCCAGGTTGACGAGCTCGGAGCGCCAGACCAGGTTACGGGCGTCCTGTTCCACAAGCGGCGCGAACAGGCGCCCAGCCTCGTCGTAGTCGCGCAGGGTGGACGCATCCAGGCCGAGTGCGGTACCGATCAGCGCCCGGTGTTGAAGCGCCACCACCTGGCGATAGATCCACATGGATTCGGTGGGCGCGCGCTCGCGCAGTTGCCGCGTCAGCACCATCTCATGCGCATACAGCTGCTGTGCCGCGCCCAGGTCGCCCAGCAGTTCGCGCGCCGATGCCAGCCACGAATAACTGTCGGCCAGCTCGGCGGCAATGGTCGACGACGCCGGCGTACGGGCCAGCGCGCGGCGCTTGAGGTCGATCGATGCCACGAATTGCGGTATCGCCAGCTCCGGCTGGCCGCGCCGCAGCGCCAGCGTGCCGCGCGCGTTGTGCGCATAGGACTGCTCGGCCCACCATTCGGGATTGGCCGGTTCGACGGCGTGCAGCCGGTCGGCATAGCCGAGGTAGGCGCGCGAAGCCGACTCGGCGCCCTGCCAGTCGTTGTGGTCCTTGTGGATCAGGGCCACCCAGTAGGCGTTGGCGCCGAGGTTCTTCAGCACCGCGGTGTCGCGCGGCGCCATTCGCAGCTGGCGTTGCAGGATGGTCTCGGCCCTGGCCAGGGCGGCCAGCGCCTGATTCGGGTCGCCGCGCGAGCGGCCCACTTCGCCGATCGTCTGCAGGCCCTTGGCACGCAGGGTCAGCGCGGCCTGGCTAAGGTCCGCGCCATCCGAACCGCTCAGATATTGCAGCGCCTTGCCGCTGACGCTTTCCAGCAGGTCGAGGCGGCCGAGCGGGCGCAGCTTGTCGGAAAAATCGCCCAGCATGAAATCCAGCAAGCCTTCGGCTTCCTGGCGCCGCGCATCGGCGGCGCGCTTGGCCAGCAGTGCGCTGGCGCCGAGGGCGGACGCCAGCAGGGCCAGCGCCACGATCAGCGCCAGCGCGCACATGCGCATGCGTTCGCGCTGGCGCACGCGCTGGTGCGAGACGGCGATCAGTTCGTGTTCCTGTGGGCTCAGCAGCCAGGTGCCGGCCTGCTGCAGCTCGCGCGCCTCGTCCAGCATCTTCCCGGGCGGCAGCAGCAGGTCGAGCGGGCGTCCGGCGCCGTGCCAGCGGCCGGCATGCTGGACCAGGCGGGCACGCGCCGCCAGTGCGTGGCGATGCGCCGCGATCCAGCCGGTCACACGCGGCCAGCGCCGCAGGATGGCGTCGTGGGCAATGCCGAACACGGGCGTCTCGCCGGCCAGGTCGCTGACGAACAGCCGTGATTCGATCAGGGCCGTCACCGCCTGGCGCGCCGCCTCGTCGCGCAGTGCCGACCACGGCGCACGCCGGCTGCTGGCATTCACGCCGTCGTCGGACAGGATCACCAGCAGCGACAGGATGTGGGGCAGGGCGGCGCGCTGCGGCTCGCCCAGGCCGAGTACCACCTGTTCGGCGCGCTGCCCGATCGCGCCGTCCAGGTCGCCGAGCTGGTGGAAGGCGGCGAAACCCAGCACGCCGCCGTCGGTGCGCAGGCGGTACAGCTCCTGCAGGCAGTACTGCAGCAGCGGCAGCGCGTCGGGCCGGCCGGCCGCGCTGGCGCACAGGACGTCGTCCAGGCCGACGCCATTGCCCGGATCGACCTCGAAGCTCAGCCCGGCCGCCGCCGCCGGGCGCCGGATCATTTGTGCGATGTCGCCGAAGCCCGGCGGCTCGAGGTCGAAGTGGCCGCCGTTGCGCTTGCCGGCGGTGAGCAGCGGGTATTCGGCGATATGGGGATAGAAGTCGTTGCGGCAGGCGAGCACCAGCAGCATGCAGTCGCTGCGCGCCAGCTGTTCGAGCGTGTCGAGAAAGGCGCGCCGTTCGGCGTCCTTGATGCGGCCGGCATTGAACAGGGCTTCGAAGCGGTCGATGAAGATCCCGAAGCGCAGCATCGGCCGCTCGGCCAGGTGCGGCGCCAGCGCCACTCGCAGCGGATGGATGGCCGCCGCGCAGTCGTGCTCCAGGCGCCGTCCGAGCGCGACCGCGTTTTCGCCCGGGAAGGCCAAGGTGTCGTCCCACTGCAGGTCGAGCAGGGTGCCGGCCAGCGCCGTGAACAGGGTCTGCTCGCCCTGGTCGAACAGATCGAAGGCCGCGCTGGCCAGCAGCGCGGGTTCGGCCGGGTCGTGCGCCTGGCGGCTGCGCAACAGGGAGGGCAGCAGGCCGGCCTGCACCACCGAGGTCTTGCCGGCGCCGCTGGGGCCGAGCAGCAGCAGCAGCGCCAGGTTGGCGCGCATCTGGGCGGCGGCGGCGTCCACCAGCTTGCGCGTGACCTCGTCGCGCCCGAAGAAGACGTCGGCATGGCCGGCATCGAAGGCGAGCAGGCCGCGGAAGGGCGAGCCGCCCTGCCAGTCGCGGCGGCCGGTGTCGGGCGGTTTGTCGAATTCGAGCGGCGCCACAGTGCGGTAGCCGCGCATGCGGATGGTTTCGATGTAGCGCGGGACGCTGGCGCTGTCGCCCAGCACCCGGCGCAGCTGGGCGATCGCCTTGTGCAGCGGGCTGTCGCCGGAGAGGGTGCTGCCCCAGCATTTTTTCAGGAGTTCTTCGCCGCTCAGGATGGCGCCGCGCGCGCTGCACAGGGCCACGAGCACCTCCATCGTGCGCGGTTCCATCTGGCGCTTTTCGTCGGCGGTCTCGATCGAGTTGGCCATGGGATCGACCAGCCAGGCGCCGAAGCGGAAGCGGGTGTTCATGTGATGACTGGCATGGCTTGGGCTGGCACAGGGGCTCCGCTCGATCGTCGCGTCAATACGTGGTCATCTTAGCACCGCGCACTTGCCAACGGACGGGACCGCTTGCCTATTTTGCTTGAAATATTAATATTGCAAATCGCGCAACACCGCGGCGATCCGTTACACTGGCGCCAGACTGCACTTTCCCACGCGATCCATGATCCTCCAGCCTGTGCTCGACCTGCTCAACGCCATCCCGCGCGACCTGATTCTTCCGCCCACCAGCCTGTTCCTGCTGATCTTCCTTGGCCTGGCGCTGTGGCGCCGCTGGCCGCGTGCCGGCCGCATCCTCGCCGGCGGCGGACTGGCGGCGCTGACCTTCCTGTCGATGCCGGCCGGCGCCCAGTTCTTCGTGCGGCCGCTGGAAGGCTTGACCGCGCCGCTGCGCGCGCCCGACCGCGCCGGGGCGCAGGCGATCGTCGTGCTCGCCGCCGGCCAGCTGCGGCGGGCGCCCGAATACGACAACCGCGACATTCCGGACTATATCGCCCTGGCGCGCGTGCGTTACGCGGCACACCTGCAGCGGCGCACCGGACTGCCGGTCCTCGTCAGCGGCGGCAACGGCACCGACCCCCGGGCCAGGGTCCGCGTGTATGCCAAGGCCGATGCGATGGCGGCGGCACTGCGCGAGGACTTCGGCGTACCCGTTCGCTGGATCGAGCCGCACTCGCGCGACACCGCCGAAAACGCGACATTCAGCGCAGCCATCCTGCGTGCCGCCGGCGTCAAGCGCATCCTGCTGGTGACCGACGCGATGCACATGGCGCGTGCGCGCACTTCGTTCGAGCGGGCCGGCCTGGAGGTGGTGAGCGCGCCCACCATGTTCTTCGGGCGCAGCGGTCAGAGCCTGGATGCCTGGGTGCCCGGCGTCGAAGGCATGCGCCTGTCCTGGTATGCGCTCTACGAGTGGCTCGGCATCGCGTGGTACCGGCTGCGCGCTGCCTGAACCCCCGGGCTCAGCGGACCGGCGCCAGCCGGCGCGCCGCCTGCACCGGCGGTGTATCGCCCAGCGGCAGCTGGCCGGCGGCGCGCGCCAGCGCTCCCACCAGGGCCGCCTCGCCGAAGCGCAGGCCGCGCCCCTGCAACTGCGGCAGCGAACGCACCGGTGCCGGCACGATCTCGACGGCGGCGCGCACCAGCAGCCGCTGCAGCCAGCGCATCGGCGCCGGCAAAATGGCGGCTTCGCCCATGATGCGCATGAAATCGGCGAGGATGGGCGAGCCTTCCAGCCCGGGCGCGCTGGCGCCGAGCAGTGCCTCCCATGCGGCCCAGGTCGGTGGCGCCCCGGTCGCGCCATACAAGCCGGCGGCGGGCCGGCCCTCGGCAAAAGCGGCATCCTTCTCGGCCGGGGACAAAGTGCAAACGTAGCGGTGATAGGCCTCGGTGAAGCCGAAGGTGGCGGTGGCCTGCACCCAGTCCAGCAGGCGCGGATCGTTGGCGTGGTAGGCGAGCCCGGCCGGCGTGCTGCCCCGGACGTGGCCATGCAGGCGCACCACGCGTGCGATCAGTTGCTCGGTGGCCGAGCGCGGGCCGTACACCGTCATCATGGCGGCGAAGCCGGTGCGCCGCAGGCGGGTCTGCGGGTCGCGCTGGAAACTGCTGTGGTCCCACACGCCGCTGCGCACCGAGGGTTCGGCCAGCTCCAGCAGCACTGCCGCCACGCCGCCGACGAACAGGGAGACCGGATTGGCGAACACCCGCCACGACACGCCGTCGGGCGGAGTCAGGGCCGGCTCGCCCGGCGGCTGGCTGAAATCGAAGGCCATGCCGGCGGGCGGCCGCATCAGGTCCTGGATCGTGTTGAGCATCGGCTGCCAATATACCAGGACCCTTGCTTCAGGCCTGGGCCGCCTGGTCGCGATGGGGCAGGCGCCAGTCCTTGCGGATGAAGTGGCAGGTATAGCCGTTCGGGAGCTTTTCCAGGTAATCCTGGTGTTCGGGCTCGGCTTCCCAGAACGGGCCGGCCGGCTCGACTTCGGTGACCACCTTGCCGGGCCACAGGCCGGAGGCGTCGACGTCGGCGATGGTGTCCAGCGCCACTTCGCGCTGTGCGTCGCTGGTGGTGTAGATGGCGGAACGGTAGCTGGTGCCGATGTCGTTGCCCTGGCGGTTCTTCGTGCTCGGGTCGTGGATCTGGAAGAAGAATTCCAGGATGCGGCGGTAGCTGATCTGCTCGGGATCGAACACGATCTCGATTGCTTCGGCATGGGTGCCGTGGTTGCGGTAGGTCGCGTTCGGCACGTCGCCGCCGGAATAGCCGACGCGGGTGGCGAGCACGCCCGGGACCTTGCGGATCAGGTCCTGCATGCCCCAGAAACAACCGCCGGCGAGAATTGCAGTCTCTTGTGTCACTTGAATTCCTTTCATGGTCGGGCGCCCAGTTTCGGGCACGCTGTTGTCCCCACTATAGCGTGTTTCAGCAGAGTCTTCCGGCGCAGCCAGTTCCTGGACAAAGCAGCGGAACGCCCATACCTGTACCTAGGATCGCCGGACTGTATAAGTAGTGCTAATATGGTGCATATTTAGTGCAGACCAGAGGCTTCCATGCAAATCGAGCAAGATTTACCCGTGTTTGGGCAGGATTTCGATGCCTTCATGAGCTATCTACGAGACGGCACAACGCCGACTTTGTCGCCTGCACGTTACGGCCAGGTATTGCACCTGGATACGCAGACCTTGGCGCAGAGCGCACAGGTGCACCGTAATACACTGCGACGGGCGCCACAGTCGGCCAGCGTCCAGGGGTTTTTGCGTGATTCGGTCCGTGTCTTGCGGGCTGCAACCGATCTCCACGGAAGTGTCGAGGAAGCCTTATTCTGGTTTTCCAATCACCCCTTGCCCGTATTCGATTACAAGACGGCTCAAACCCTGGTAGCCGAGCGCAGGACCGAAGCGTTGTTGCACTACCTCGCTTCGCTCGATGCAGGATTCGCCGGATGAAACTGAGCCGGCTCGATGCGACAGCGTATCGGGTCCATACGCCACGCTGGGCGCATGCGCCGCTCAGCGGTGCAGGTGCGGCACGCGGAGGCGGACGTGCCAATCGACCGGGTGTGCCTGCACTCTACTTGTCGCTCGAGCTGGAAACGGCACTTGCCGCATACCGGCAGCTCAGTCCCCTGATGCCGCCCGGTCTCATGGTGTCCTATATCCTGAACCTGGGTCCCGTGGTCGATTTGTGCGACGGCGTCGGCGCCGGCTGGGATCCGCTGTGGCAGGACTTCTACTGCGACTGGCGTGCCTTGACTTTCGATAAGGGCGTCGAGCCACCGTCCTGGGTGCTGGGCGATATCGCAATGGCGTCCGGTGCCAGGGGAATCCTGTTCCCATCCGTGCTCGTCTCCGGCGTCAACCTGGTCTTGTATACCGATCTGCTTGACGCAAGCGATCGCCTGAGCGTTTATGACCCGGATGGCGGGCTGCCGCGTAACCAGCGTTCCTGGGAAGAGAGTAGACCGCGGCCCATGCCATGAGCCGGTGCGCGGGTCATCTGGGGCTGGCTTGATCCTTGTGCGCGATCTCTTGCTGATCCCCACGGCCGAGCGCCTTGTCGATCGCCGCACTGCCCAGCGCCACATGGGCCGCATCCTGCTGCAGCAGCTTGATCCGGCGCTCCAGCGGCACCCAGCCGGCCCAGGGCGCGTGGCGCACGATGCGTCCGTCCGACCGGCCCGCCTCGACCGCGGCCATCCCGAGGCGGCCGCGCACCTCGGCGAACATGCCTTCGAGTGCGGCATTGACCTGGGTGCGCGGCATGTGTCCGGCATAGCGCTGCAGCAGCAGCCGTACCGCCGCGATGTGGGCCACCAGCAGGTAGTTCTGGACCGTGAAGCGGTTCAGTTCCCCGGTGGCGCGGCGCTTGGCCGCCGGTTCGTCCAGCATGCGGCCGAGCGCCGCGCTGAGGTTGGCCAGGCTGTCCATGAAGCGCTTGCGGCTGACGCGGTAGGGGAAGTCGTCGGCGCTGCGTCCCAGCAGCAGGTCGGCGGCGGCGTCGATGTATTTGCGGTTGGCGTCCAGCACCGCGTCCACCAGGCGCGGCAGGTCCTGGTATTCCCAGCTCGGCAGCACATAGCTGAAGAAAGTCGCGATCAGTGTGCCGATCAGGGTGTCGAGCAGGCGTTCGTTGATGGCGCTGGCGCCGTGCGGCACCGTCAGGCCGATCAGGAGCAGGGCCTGCATGCTAGCGGCGATCGCCGTGTAGCGGTATTTGATGTACAGGAAGGTCGGCCCGGCCGCGGTGGCGACGAACAGGAAGCCGAACAGGATCGCCGGCGTCTGCACGACGCGCAGGATGATGGCAGTCAGCACACAGCCGATCAGGGTGCCGACAAGGCGGTCGGCGCGGCGCTGGCGCGTCACGCTGAAGCTGGGTTTGAGGATCACGGCGATGGTCAGCGCGGTCCAGTAGCCGTGCGACTGGTAGGGCAGCCATTCGGACAGCGTCAGGCCGGCCGAAATCGCCATCGCCACCCGCAGCGCGAAGCGGAAGGTCGGCGAGGTCCAGCGCAGGTTGGCCACCAGCACGCGGATGCTGTAGCCCTGCTGGGTGAGGAAGGGCGTCAGGTCGGCATTGGCAGCCACCGGCATCGGCCCCTCGGGCGCGCGGCTGGCGGCGTGCAGGCGCGCGATCATGGCGATGGTCTCGCGGATCTTGTTGGACGTCGCGCGCAGCACGGCCTGGGCTTCGCGCGCTTCGCGGGCTTCGCCCTGGCCGGCGGGCAAGGTGCGCAGCACCTCGTTCAGGGCGCGCAATTCGTCGCGGTAATCGGCGACGGCGTGCGAAGGCCGGTTGCGCGTCATGGCATAGGCCACGGATTCGATGTCGCGCGCGGCCTTGCCGATCAGGTCGGCCAGCAGCGGCAGCACCGGTCTGCCCGCGCGGCCGCCGCCGTGGCTGCTGGCGAAATGCTGGCGCAGCAGGGCGTAATCGGTGTGGGTCGACAGCACCAGTTCGTACAGGTCGAACATGGCATAGTGCATCTGCACCAGCACCGACTCGTCGGGGCCGCGCTTGCCGCGCAGGATCAGGTCGCGCGCCGCCTGCTGGCGCTCGGCCAGCACGCTTTGCTGGCGCACCAGCTTTTCCATCTGCGCCGACAGGGCATTGGTTTCGTCGTAGCAGCCGGCCTTCATGCTGGTATAGGTGGCCAGCTCGTAAAGGGCTTCGGCCAGCACCTGCTGCTTGAGGCGGCGCTGCAGCATCCACACTACCACCATCGCATACGCCATGTAGCCGGCGCCTCCCAGGAAGAACAGACCGCCCTCGCGCAGCGCCTGCAGCGGCGTGGCCGCTTCCTCGCTCGACAGCATCATCACGAACAGCGCCACGAACTGCAGCGGCATCGCCTTGCGTCCATACACCACCATCATGCTGGCCAGGAAGGAGACCACCACGATGACGCCGCGCAGCACCCAGGGGAAGGGTGTGCACAGGCTGACCAGTAGCGCCACCAGCGAGCACATCACGACGGCCGACAGCATCTCGTTGAACTTGTGGCGCAGTGGACTGGGCATGTCCATCAGGCTGGTGCACAGGGCGCCCATCGCCACCGCCATCGCGGCCGGCAAGCTGGCGATGGCGTAGGTAAGCCAGGTCAGGCCGACGATGCCGAAGGCGATCCGCAGACCGGTGTAGAAGTAATGACTGAAGACGAAGGTGCGCGGCGCAAGGGCGTAATGCATGGATTCAGGTCGTTCGCTCCCCGGGCGGGGGAGTGCGCCGGAAATGATGAGCACATTATAACGCCGCGCCTGCCTCGCACACGGCGCTGTACGGGCAGCTATGGATACTCAGCCATTGTTGTCGGCCTCCAGCCGCGCAATCGCCTGTTTTGCTTCCGCCTGGTCCGGCCAGAAGCCCAGCACGCGCCGGTAAGCCTCGAGCGCGGCCTCCCTCGCGTGCTGCCTGTCGTAGGTCATCGCGAGATAGAACACGGCGCGTCCGCTGTCCGGATACAGGCGGGTGGCGAGGCGGTAGATCTCGGCGGCCTCTGCATGGCGCTGCCGCCCGAGGAATTGTTCGCCCCAGGCGATCAGGGCGCGTTCGTCCGGCTTGAAGCGCGTGTCGCGCGCGTGCATGTCGCCGTAAATCTTTTCCAGGTCCTGGTGGCCCTGGCGCGCGTAGCGGGCCGCCAGCGTCGCCAGCGTGGGCGGCTCGCCTTCGGCGAGGTGCACGTCCACCGCCAGCAGATGGGGCGGCACCGCATTCGCCGCGGGCGGCTTGCGCAGGAAGGCGAGGCCGGCAGCATCGCCGCGCAGGTAGGCGTCGAGGAAGGCGCGCACGTAGCGGCCCATCCAGCCATGGGCCAGCAGGGCTTCCGCGCGCGAGTAGTCGCCGAAGCGCGCGTCGGGCCCGAGCCGCAGCGATTCGGACTGGAAGGCCGCGTGCTCCATCGTCGCCATCGTCACGTTGTACAGGTCGGCGTACTTCATCGCGTTCATCAGGCTGTAGCTGGCGGCGTTCTGCGGTGCGCGGTTCATGGCTTCCGCCGTGGATGGCCTGGCGCCCAGGTAGAGCATCGGCAGCGCCAGCCGTTCCGGGGCCGCATACGACGCGGCCTGCTGCACGGTCGCCGGGTAGTAACGCACCGAGCCGTCCAGCGACACCAGCGCCGTGATACGGTCGTCGCGCGCCGCCGCCAGCACATTGGCCAGGCCGCCCCAGCTGTAGCCCATGGCCGCCACATGACCGGTGTCGGCCTGCGGCAGGGTTTCGGCATGGGCGAGCAGGAAGGCGATGTCGCGCGCTTGCGTTTCGGCGCCATCCAGGTCGAGGTCCATGCTGCGCGTGTGCGTGCCGATGCTGGCGCTGGCCAGGACCAGGTAACCATGGCTGGCGAGGTATTCGCACAGGTCGGCGTTTTCGTGGGCGGACATGCTCGATCCGGGCGCATAGATCACGACCGGAAAGCGGCCCGCCAGCGGCCGGGCGTCGCGCCGGGCCAGCATGGCCTGGCCCAGGGCAGCCTTCGCCTGGCCGGCGTCCAGCAACGGGTAATTTTCCTGCATCCAGGTGGCGACATAGCGCTCCATGGCGGCGCCGTCGCGCTTGAACTTTTCTTCGGTGGCCGCGGTGCGCAGGTAGGCGCCGTAATCGACGGCGGCGCCGCTCTGTTTGTCCGCCGGATACCAGACCAGCGCCTGGATCGGGCGCGCACGCTCGCCTTGCGCCGGCGACCCCGTCACCATGTCGATCCTGGCCGGATAGACGCGCGACCTGTCATACGACTGGACGACGCGCAGTCCGACGCCGTAGGGTCCGGGACCGTCCGGAAAGGCGGGTGCGGCGGCGACCAGGCGGGGGAGCAGCCCGATTACAAACAACAGGAGAAGTGTGCGCATGACCCTGATGACCTTTGCTGTGTCGAAAACCACAAGTCTAGCGACGGTAGTTTCATCGGGTCAATCTTGATTCCAGCAATCCACATAAAGATATATAGTTGCGATATGGATAAGGATCTGTGGGCGGCGGAAGCCGCCGCCATCTTGGGCATCAATGTGGCCACGCTGTACTCGTACGTGAGCCGCGGCTTGCTGACGCCCAGCGGCGCGGCGGCGGCACGCAGCAAGCGCTATCCGCGCGAAGCCGTGCTGCGGCTGGCGGCACGCAAGGCCGACGCCAAGCGCGGCGGGCACCGCGCCGAAGCCTCGATGCACTGGGGTGTGCCGGTCCTGGAGACCTGCATTTCGCGCATCGCCGACGGCCGCCTGTATTACCGCGGCCACGATGCGCTTGCGCTGGCCGATGCGGCGACGCTGGAAGAAACCGCGTGCCTGCTGTGGGACGACGCAGGTCACGATCATTTCGGCGCGTCCGCTTTGGCGCTGCCGGCCGGCCTGACCGACGGCCTGCGTGCGATTACAGGGCAGATGGACCCGCTGGCGCGCGCCATGGCATGGATGCCGGCGCTGGGGCATGCGCTGGCGGCGCACACCGGCCAGGCGGACTCCGCCTTTTCCCTGGGGCCGGTCCTGATGCGCGGCCTGGCCGCCGCCTTGCTGGGGACAGGGCTTTCCAGCCTGCCGCTGCACCTGCAAGTCGGCCAGGCCTGGCGCGCGGACCAGCAACAATGCGAACTGATACGGGCCGCGCTGGTGCTGCTGGCCGAACATGAACTCAATGCCTCGGCATTCACGGTACGCTGCGTCGCCTCCACCGGCGCGGCCTTGCCGGCGGCGCTGAGCGCCGGCCTGGCCGCCCTGTCCGGGCCCAGGCACGGCGGCAGCATCCAGTCGGTCAAGGCACTGCTCGATGCCGCGCTGGCGGCGCCATCGCCGCTCGGCGTCGTCGCCGGCCACTTTCCGGCCGACGGTTCGGCGCCCAACGGCTACCGGCCCACCTTGTATCCGGCAGGTTGTCCACGTGCCGCCTGCCTGCTGGAACGCCTGACACGGACAAGCTTCGCCGTCCCGGAGGCTGCCGCCGTCATCGCGCTGGCCGTGGAAGAGGGCGCGCGCCGCGGCATGCGTCCAGACCTGGACCTGGCGCTGTCGGCGATGCAGCTGGCGTTCGGCTGGCCGGGCCATGCTCCCCTGGTGCTGTTCGCGCTGGCCCGCTCGGCCGGCTGGATCGCGCATGCGGCCGAGCAGGCCGCTTCGGCAAGCATGATCCGGCCGCGCGCACGCTACGTGGGACGCTTCTGATGTGGACGCTTCCGATGAGGCTCAGGCCAGGATCCCGGAATCGATCTCGCGCACCGACTTCACCCCGGTCAGCACCATGCTGGTCCGTATGTCCTTTTCCAGGATGGCCAGCAGATTGCGCACGCCCGCCGCGCCGCCCACCGCAAGCGCATAGATAAAGGCGCGCCCGATCAGCACGCCATCCGCGCCCAGCGCCAGCATGCGCACCACGTCCAGGCCGGTGCGGATGCCGGAATCGGCGAAGATGGTCAGCTCGCCTTTGACGGCGGCGGCGATCGACGGCAGCGCCCTGGCTGTCGATAGCGCGCCGTCCAGCTGGCGCCCGCCGTGATTCGAGACCACGATGCCGTCGGCGCCGAACGCCTTGGCATCGCGCGCGTCGTCGGCGTCGAGGATGCCCTTGATGATCATCGGGCCGTTCCACTCGTCGCGGATCCACTGCAGGTCCGACCAGTCGATGCCCGGATCGAAGTTGGCGGCCAGCCAGCCCATGTAGTCGGCCAGGCCGGTCGGGTTGCCACGGTAGGCCGAGATGTTGCCGAGGTCGTGGGGACGGCCGAACACGCCGACGTCGAAGGCCCAGCGCGGGTGGGTCATGGCCTGAAACACGCGCCGCAGCGGCGCGCCGGGGCCGCTCATGCCGGAGTGGGCATCGCGGTAGCGCGCGCCGGGCACCGGCATGTCGACGGTGAACACCAGGGTCTTGATGCCCAGCTCGCGCGCGCGGCGCAGGTAGTCGCGCATGAAGCCGCGGTCTTTCAGCACGTACAGCTGGCACCAGATCGGGCGCGCCGACTGTGCCGTGACTTCCTTCAGCGGGCATACCGACACCGTCGACTGGATAAAGGGGATGTTGCGCTCGGCCGCCACCCGGGCTGCCTGCACCTCGCCGCGGCGCGCGTACATGCCGGTCAGGCCGACCGGCGCCAGCGCGATCGGCAAGTCCTGCTTCACGCCGAACCATTCGGTGCTCAGGTCGAGGGTTTCGGAACCCTTGAGCACGCGCTGGCGCAGCGCCACCTCCTGCAAGTCGCTGGCGTTGGCGCGCAGCGTAGATTCGGTGCCGGAGCCGCCGTCAAGGTAGTGGAACAGGAAAGGCGGCAGCTTGCGGCGTGCCGCTTCACGGTAGTCGGTCGCGGAAGAGATGATCATCGTTCGATTCTGTGGGGATAAGCGCCACAAGAATGACGGGCCGGGGTAGGGCTGTCAACTCGATGGCGTACGCGATCAATCAACTGAGCACCGAACTGATCATTTTGCGCATATTGATATGCGTAAAACGATGGATTGACACATGTCCAGGTGTTTTGGCCCCGTTTATTTAATATGGGTCCTGGCGAGGTAGCAAAGAGGTCATGCAGCGGCCTGCAAAGCCGTCTAGACGGGTTCGACTCCCGTCCTCGCCTCCATCCTTTCTTCGTTCCGCCACTATCTCTTAAGCTAAGTCAGGGAAACACTCCTTTTGCCTTGCAGGTGCCAGCAGCTCATCGCGAAGCATCGTGATGCTCTTATGCTGTTGGGATTGTGCTCTACTGCGCGACACCTGATTTGTGATTTCTCAGGTTTCGAACGGTGGGCTCCCGCGCGTACGTATGGCTCAAAAGGTGTCGACGGAACTTGTCGCAATTCACTTAAGTAGAAGATTCTACTTATAAACGCGCTCTTTTTCGTGGGGGATTACCAAAGGTTATCTTTCCAATGTATACTTGTAAGTACAGGAGGTTTAAGGTCCTGATTGGGATATATACATGTTTGCAACAATCCGCGTGGATAACTGGGACGAAGCGTGCGCGATCGGCAGCTCGCTACTGCGATGGGGTTTTCGAGGGCAAGCAGATGAACACTGGGCCCTCGAGTCCACACTGCTTCGCGCCCGCGAGCTGTATGGTGTCAAGCCGGAGTGGACAAATCACCGCGAGTATTGGATGCTGCGCCAGTTCCAGAGACGGTTTTCCGCGTATTCAGGTGCCATACCGACACCCGCGAGCAAGTTGGATTGGCTGGCAGTGATGCAGCACTACGGCAGCGCGACACGGCTGTTGGATTTCTCCCATTCTTTCTATGTCGCGGCATTTTTCGCCATGGAGCGCGCTGCCGGCAATGCCGCAGTCTGGGCAGTGTCACAGCCTGCCTTGGCTCGCAGGATTGCGCAGTTCCGGAAACGACAGGAAGCGTGCGACGACGAACAGCGAAACGCCAACCATGCCGAATTTGCGGAAGGTTACGTTGGGCTGGACGACGGGCCGGCGAACACAGTCAAGTTCGCCGTTCCCGTCGAACCGGAATTCCTGCACGACCGATTGATCACGCAACAAGGATTCTTTCTTTGCCCACTCGACATCAGGTCTTCCTTTGTCGCAAACCTGGAGGCCTCATTCGGCTTGCCGGAAGACGCGCTTTCTCAAAAAAGCGAGTGCACCTGGACGGTATGCGCCTCCGATCTAGACCGCTATGCCGTCCTAAAGATCGTCCTGCCGCGTACTATCCACAGCGTCATGGCAAAAGACCTGCACAACATGAACATCCATTCCGGGACACTGTTTCCCGGCTTAGACGGTTATGCCCGGTCAATGACGATCCACCTACGTTCGTTTACCCATTGACCGGGTTTAGGTAGTCGGGCCGGTGTTAGCGGACGCTAGTCCCAGACAAGCGGCGACGGCAACTGTGTGTCCGCAACACGTAGCGCGCTGAAACCAATGCCAGCCAGCCCTTGGAAAAGCCCAGGAGAGTAGGCGGTCGCCCCACCTATCCATTTCAGTTCGCCTGTCCTTTCCCAGTCCGCTTGCAGGCGCGCCAGGCGTTGTACGGCAACAGCCCGTAATCCCGGGATATCCAGCGTTGCACCGGCCACGGCAAGAAATTCGATATGCCCGGCATCCCCGCAGCAGAGACCGGCACTTCTGTTGCCTTCATCGCGCAGGGTGACAGTCAGTGCCCGCTCTATATCCTGATCGAGGATGCGCCGTTCCACCGCGCCGTCGGTACGCATCGCGAGCCTGGCCAGGCCGATGCCAGCAGCGCCATAGCACCATTGGTTGGGCGTACGTGCGAAGGCAACTTCCTGAGTCGCGCGTAAGTCGATCCAGTTGCCGGTTACCGTGTCGATATGCTTGTTTTCAAATTCGACACAGTCCTGGGCGGCCTGGCGAAAGCGGGCTTCACCGCTCGCCGCATATAGCCGCGAAAAGGCGAGTGTCATGCCGGCAGTACCATGCGCGAGCCCGGTCAGCGCACTGGTGAAGGCAGAAGACACCCACATGCCGTGAGCAGCCGATCGATGCGCCAGCAGGTGATCGCCGCAGAGCATCGCACGCTCGACCAACCAAGGTGCGCCGGTTCGCCGATGCAAGGCCAGCAAGGCCATGCATGCGCCGGCCGCGCCCGCCACCAAGTCGAACTTGTCGTCGTCGCAGATCGCTTCTACCGTAATGGCACGCGCACAAGCATCTGCAGCCTCGCTGATTGGCACGTCTGACAAGATGTCGGATGCATAAGCCAGCGCGTACACGATCGAACCCAGCCCAACTGCGCCGCCCACGCCCAACGCCCGGCCGAGCGGGACCAGTTTTGATGAGTTCACCAACTTGAGCGTTGCCGCCAGCGCTTTGCGGCACTGCTGCGCGGTTTCTGGGTCGCCGTCTTTGGCGAGCGCGGCCAGGAACAGCGCAATCCCCGTTGAGCCATAGTAGAGATCGTGGCCCAGCGGGCCCAGTTGCGCGGCAACCTCGTGGTCGACGCGATTGAGTCCTAGCCATGCAAGTGAACGAGGCGCGCGAAACGACAGGTCCAGCAGCGCGTTTTGCACCATCCTTGCAAACGATGCAGCGTGTTGCGTGCCGGGTGTACTGGCGCGCGGCTGGGTAACGTGCGGCATTTGCAGGCAGGCCCGTACGATGCCTGCCTGTATGTCTATCGTAGCCGGGGCCAGCGAGGCGAGCCTCGACCGGGCCACGTCGTGCCCCAGGTCGACATGCAGGCGAGTCACCGGCCCGTGCCTGTCGCCGATAATGTTC
>Ga0265780_10000282_pt1 | contig 78714 bp, 81 predicted proteins | sample P1T30metagenome_FD_192432 | JGI IMG/M metagenome (GOLD analysis project Ga0265780, IMG submission 192432) | Plant litter microbial communities from East Loma Ridge, Irvine, California - P1 T30 | ecosystem: Environmental > Terrestrial > Plant litter > Unclassified | place: USA: California...
AAGACAAACGGTTATTTAAAATGAAGATCACAGGAACTTTCCTAGACGAGATATCACACGACATTCCTCACCAGAACTGGGGATTAAAAGAGTGGGACCAGGACTTTGCCTATATGAAGGCTGTCGGCATAGATACCGTAATAATGATTAGAAGCGGTTACAGGCGATTTATTACCTATCCCTCAGTCTATCTTCAGAACCAGTTTGGCTGTTACGAACCTCCCGTTGACCAGGTGAAAATGTTCCTTGAGCTGGCGGATAAATACGATATGAAATTTTATTTCGGTCTTTACGATAGCGGCATATACTGGGATACAGGTAACCTGCAGCATGAAATAGATGCCAATCGTTTTGTGATCGATGAGGTATGGGAAAATTACGGTCACCATAAAAGTTTCGGCGGCTGGTACCTGAGCATGGAGATAAGCAGGCGGACGAAGGGTGCTACAGAAGCTTTTCGTACACTGGGCTTGCAGTGCAAGCAGGTAAGTAATGGCCTCCCAACATTTATCTCGCCATGGATAGACGGAAAAAAAGCTGTAATGGCTGCTTCGTCCGATATCACCAAAGAAGATGCGGTATCCCTTTCTGAGCACGAGAAGGAGTGGAGTGAGATTTTCGACGGCGTAAGAGGTGCTGTAGACGCTGTCGCCTTCCAGGACGGGCATATAGAGTTTCATGAACTGGCCGATTTTTTTGCAGTTAACAAAAACATGGCCGATAAATATGGTTTGAGCTGCTGGACAAATGCCGAATCGTTCGACAGGGATATGCCTATCAAATTTCTCCCCATAAAATTTGAAAAGCTGCGGCTGAAACTTGAAGCGGCACGCAAAGCAGGATACGAGAAAGCTATAACCTTCGAGTTCTCACATTTTATGAGTCCGCAGTCGGCTTATCTCCAGGCCGGACATTTATATAACCGATACAAAGAATACATAGAAACACTTGGGTAACGATCAGATACCGTTTCCGTGAAACTGATCGCGGGAATTATCATACCCCATATTAGAATAATATACATGAAGAACTACAGTACAATCTACAAAGAAGAACTCCTTAATAATGTGATCCCTTTCTGGACAAATCATTCTATAGATAAAGAAGCGGGGGGTTATTTTACATGTCTTGATCAGTTCGGCAAAGTTTTCGATACGGATAAATTCATATGGCTGCAGGGCCGCCAGGTGTGGATGTTCTCTATGTTATATAACGAACTTGATAACCGGCAGGAATGGCTTGATATTGCCGAGCATGGCGCGCATTTTCTGAAGACATACGGAAGCGACAAAGAGGGCAATTTCTATTTTTCGCTCGATCGTTACGGCAAACCGCTCGTGCAGCCTTACAACATCTTTTCCGACTGTTTTGCTGCTATGGGGTTCGGAGCTTTGTATAAAGCTAATCCTGTCGACGAATATGCAGAAATTGCCAGGTCTACGTTTGAAAACATACTGCGCCGCCGTAATAATACAAAAGGTAAGTACAGTAAAATATATCCGGGAACAAGGGATCTGAAGAACTTTTCGCTTCCCATGATCCTGAGCAACCTCTCGCTCGAACTGGAACATATTCTGGATAAAAAGCAGGTTGATTCCCTGATCCAGGATGTTATCCATGAAGTAATGGAGGTGTTCTATCGTCCTGAAACGGGGCTGATAATGGAAAATGTTAATCCCGACGGAAGTTTTTCTGATTCATTCGAAGGCCGGCTTATGAACCCCGGCCATACCATCGAAGCAATGTGGTTCATCATGGATCTTGCCGGACGGCTAAACGATAAGGCATTGGCAGAGAAAGCAATAACAATTGCGCTGAATGCCCTGGAATACGGATGGGATGAGCAGTTTGGCGGAATATTATACTTTAAAGATATTAAGGGATTGCCGCCTCAGCAACTGGAATGGGATCAGAAGTTATGGTGGGTGCATGTTGAAGCGCTTGTTTGTATGGCTAAAGCCTACCAGATCTCCGGAAATGAAAGATGCAAAGCCTGGTTTGAAAAGCTTCACAATTATACCTGGAAACATTTCAGGGATGAGCAGTATAATGAATGGTTCGGATATCTGAACAGAAGAGGAGAGGTATTGCTGCCCCTTAAAGGCGGAAAGTGGAAAGGATGTTTTCATGTTCCCAGAGCTTTATATCAGGTTAGCAAAACGCTCGAAAATTTACCTGTACCGGTTTCACAGTTTAATGTATAATACATGTTATTAATTGCCGATAGCGGTTCCACAAAAACCAGCTGGTGTTTGAGCTTTAAAACGGAAAAGATTTTTTTTGAAACCGAGGGATATAATCCTTATTACGTTAACAGCCACTATATATTCAGCTCGCTGAAAAGCGGTCTGCCCTCGTCTGTATTGCGCGACAGGATTAAAAAGGTGCTGTTTTATGGCGCGGGCTGCAGTCCGGCAAAGAAACATGTTGTAGAAAATGCCTTATCTGGTTTATTCACCGAAGCTGCCATCACAGTAGATTCAGATTTGCTCGGCGCCGCCCGCTCTTTGCTTGGCGAAAGGCACGGATTTGCTGCAATTCTTGGTACCGGAACGAATACTTGTATTTATAATGGCCGCGAAATAACAGAAAATGTTGATTCTTTAGGATATATGCTAGGAGATGAGGGCAGTGGTTCTTATCTTGGCAAAAAATTTATAAGGGATTATATTCGCGGCAGGTTACCGGAGGCTATCCATGATAAATTTGTTAAACAATTTCACTTAAGTAAAACTGAAGTGCTGGATATAATATATTCGAAGCCGCTTCCTAACAGGTTTTGTGCTTCGTTCAGTAATTTTCTTGGTGATTGTGCTGATTCTGAATATACCAGGAGCCTGGTACGAAATTCATTTACCGAATTTTTTGAGAATCTGGTGTCCTGTTATCCCGACTTTAGGTCTTATTCATTTAATTCATGCGGTTCTGTGGGGTTTTATTTTAAAGAGATCCTGGAACAGGTAGCGGAGGATTTTGGAATGAAAACAGGGACGATTATTAAGGAGCCGATAGGCTTGCTCGCAGGGTATCATGCGGGAAAATAGTCTGGTTTTATGGGAGCGTGTTAAATAGTTTGAACACGCGGTTATCCGGAGTCTTCAGGCTCATACTTACAGAATACTGGCTTTAACTATTTAAAACATACTAAAACAAAGAAAATTAATAACTCAAAAATCTATATGGCAAGATTAAATCTTTTAGAGGAAACCCGTTTTGAGAAGTTGCATGTCAGTGTTTATCCGGACCAGCATATTGCTTCGAAAAAAGTTGCCTCTCGTATTGCAGATCTGATTCGCGGCAAGCAGCAAAAAGGAGAAATGGCTGTGCTTGGCCTGGCTACAGGAGCTACTCCTGTAGAAGTTTACTCTGAACTTATCCGCCTGCATAAAGAAGAAGGCCTCAGCTTTAAAAATGTAATTACCTTCAATCTGGACGAGTATTATCCGATGAAGCCTGATGCGATACAAAGCTACGTTACCTTCATGTATGAAAATCTGTTTTCGCATATAGACATTCAAAAAGAAAACATACATATCCCCGACGGAACACTTTCTCCGGAAGAAATAACAGACTTCTGCCTGGCGTATGAACGCAGGATCGAAGAGCAGGGTGGGCTGGACCTCCAGATCCTGGGGATTGGACGTACTGGTCACATTGGTTTCAATGAACCGGGATCTGCTCCAAATTCGGGTACCCGCCTGGTAACGCTGGACGACCTTACCCGCAGGGATGCTTCCCGCGATTTCGGGGGAAAAGAAAATGTTCCCACCAAAGCAGTTACCATGGGTATCGGCACCATCTTCAAAGCAAGAGAAATTATCCTTATGGCATGGAGCAAAAAGAAAGCTCCTATTGTTAAAAAGGCTGTTGAAGGTGAAATTTCCGGTGAAGTTCCTGCTACCTATCTTCAGCTGTCTGATAATGTAGAGATCGTGTTAGACAGCGACGCTGCTTCTGACCTTACACGCTTCGACACGCCATGGCTGGTAAAAGATTGTACCTGGACTGTTCCTCTCATCAAAAAGGCTGTAACATGGCTGTCTAAAACAACTGGTAAACCTATTCTGAAACTTACCGAAGAAGATTACAATACCCACGGTATGGCACAGCTGGCTACAGAGCAGGGGCCGGTATACAATATCAATATCGATATATTCAATAAGCTGCAGCATACTATTACCGGCTGGCCGGGTGGTAAGCCTAATGCAGACGACAGTCAGCGGCCGGAAAGAGCAGAACCTGCTAAAAAGCGGGTGATTATCTTTTCTCCCCATCCTGATGATGACGTGATCTCCATGGGAGGAACATTTATTCGCCTGGCAGACCAGGGACATGACGTGCATGTTGCCTACCAGACTTCAGGAAATACCGCGGTATGGGATGATGATGCGCTGCGTTTTGTGGAATTTGCAATCGACTTCAGTAAAGCTCAGGGGCAGGATACGGGCAGTCTTGAAACACTGTATGAGGATATGAGGGGCTTTATCGGCAAAAAACATCCGAACCAGACAGACACAAAAGAGATTCTTACCGTTAAAGGCCTGATCCGTAAAGGGGAAGCAATTGCCGGCGCCCGTTTTGCCGGTCTGGCTGATGAAAAGATCCATTTTATGGCTCTTCCTTTTTATGAAAAGAGCAAGGTGCAGAAACGTGTAGATTTCGAAGAGGATATTCTGAGAACTATGGAGCTGCTGCAGGCTGTAAAGCCTCATCAGATCTTTGCTGCCGGCGATTTTGCTGATCCTCACGGTACTCATATCGTTTGTTTCAGGATAATTATCGAAGCTATGAAAAGGCTCCGCGAAACCGAAAGCTGGACTGAAGACTGCTGGTTATGGATGTACCGGGGAGCATGGCACGAGTTTGAGACTTACGAAATTGAAATGGCGGTTCCTTTGTCGCCGCAGGAGGTTGAACGGAAACGTCTTGCAATATTTAAACACCAGTCGCAGAAAGATCTGCCTGTATTCCCCGGGGATGATTCCAGGGAGTTCTGGGTTAGAGCAGAAGACCGTACAAGGGAAACGGCAAGAGCTTATGATGCGTTGGGACTGGCCGACTATGAGGCCATGGAAGCTTTTGTGAGGTGGCAGTTTTAGTGTTTTGCTGACCGGGACACTACGACAAGATTCCTTAAGCCGTAGATATTCCTTAATATTTATTAGTCGTAGCATTCCGCTACGACTTTTTTATTTTACTGCATACTCGTTGTAGCGTACCGATACGACTAATTGTATACTTCAAGAAAATTTTTCTGGCTTTCCCCGTTTTTTTGTTGAATAAAAAGTCTTTTTTCTGGCTTAATATCTTTCCTGTAGGAAGATTTGTGGAAATATTTTAGTTAAATAAATGAAAAAAGTTTAATTGTTACATTTGATAGCAATTTTATCTTCAATTTCATGGATTTAAACATCAGTTTCAAAGAAAAATTTGAATCCCGCCATATAGCGTCTACATCCCTGGAGGCATCAGAAATGTTAAAGGCGGTAGGATCGGAATCGCTTGATGCCCTGATCGGTCAGACCGTACCTGCCGGCATCTGGTTAAAGCATCCGCTGAATCTTCCGGCTCCCAAAACCGAGTTTGAATATTTACAGGATCTGAAACAGACTTCCTTAAAGAACAAGGTATTCCGTTCTTTTATCGGCCAGGGATATTATGATACCATCACCCCGCCGGTAATCCTGCGCAACATTTTTGAAAATCCGGGCTGGTATACCCAGTATACGCCTTACCAGGCCGAGATTGCCCAGGGGCGCCTGCAGGCTCTGCTGAACTTCCAGACCATGGTCAGCGAGCTGACCGGTATGGAGATTGCCAATGCTTCCCTGCTGGATGAAGGCACTGCGGCAGCAGAAGCCATGTTCATGCAGTTCAGCCTGCGCAAAAATCAGCAGGCAAAAGTATTTTTCGTCTCGGATACTTTATTCCCCCAGACTATAGATATTCTTAAAACCCGCTCTGCTCCTTATGGCATAGAGCTGGTAACGGGCGATCACCGCCAGGTGGAGCTGAACGAGAGCATGTTCGGTGCTATTGTACAGTACCCTGCCGGAGATGGTGCGGTATACGACTATACGGATTTTGCTGCCCGTGCTCACCAGCAGGGTATTAAGCTGACCGTAGTAGCCGATATCCTGAGCCTGGCCCTGCTAACGCCTCCGGGCGAATGGGGAGCAGACATCGTAGTAGGTTCTACACAGCGTTTCGGCGTGCCGATGGGTTTCGGCGGTCCGCATGCAGCCTATTTTGCCACCAAGGAAGAATACAAACGTTCTATCCCCGGGCGTATCATCGGGGTGAGTGTCGACTCCTCGGGGAACTATGCCCTGCGGATGGCCCTGCAGACCCGCGAACAGCATATCCGCAGGGATAAGGCTACCTCCAATATCTGTACCGCCCAGGCGCTGCTGGCTATTATGGCCGGTATGTATGCCGCCTGGCACGGCCAGCAGGGTATCCGGGCCATCGCTCAGCGGGTACACGGCCTGGCCGTCCTGCTCTCTGATGCACTGGAAAGCCTGGGTTACCACCAGGAAAATGAATTTTTCTTCGATACGCTGAAATTCAGTCCGGGAGAGCTCTGCTCCTCCCTGCATGCCGAAGCGCTCAACAATGAGATGAACCTGCATTACAGCGGCAGCAGTCTGACCATCTCCCTGGATGAGACTACCGGCATAGACGATATCCGTACCCTGGTCCGTTTTTTTGCCCGGGTAAAAGGCAGGAACATTCATGAGCTCGACCTGGAAGCCATGGGAGCTGCCCTGCAGGCCCGGGTTCCGGAAAGCCTGTTACGCCAGTCGGCATTCCTGACCCATCCTGTATTTAATACGCATCATTCTGAGCATGAAATGCTCCGTTATATAAAATCCCTGGAGAACAGGGACCTTTCGCTGTGTCATTCAATGATCCCGCTGGGCTCCTGTACCATGAAGCTGAATGCCACTACCGAGATGATCCCGGTAACCTGGGCACATTTCAGCAAAATACATCCCTTTGCCCCGGCAGACCAGACGGGCGGGTATATGCAGGTGATTGCCGAGCTGAATGCCTGGCTGAGCGAGATCACCGGTTTTGCCTCGATGAGCTTCCAGCCCAATTCAGGGGCACAGGGAGAGTATGCCGGGCTGATGGTGATCCGGGCTTATCATACCGACCGGGGAGAAGGGCACCGCAATGTGGCGCTGATTCCCTCCTCTGCCCATGGTACCAACCCGGCATCTGCGGCAATGGCCGGCATGAAGATCGTGGTGGTGAAATGCGACAGCAACGGAAATATCGATGTGGCCGACCTCAGGGCCAGGGCCGAAGAGCACAGCGCCAGCCTTTCCTGCCTGATGGTGACCTATCCTTCTACCCATGGTGTATTCGAGGAATCGATCATCGAGATCTGCCAGGTGGTACACCAGCATGGCGGACAGGTGTATATGGATGGAGCCAATATGAATGCACAGGTGGGGCTGACCAGTCCGGCCACTATCGGGGCAGATGTATGCCACCTGAACCTGCACAAGACCTTCTGTATCCCTCATGGGGGCGGTGGTCCGGGTGTGGGGCCGATCGGGGTGGCTAAACACCTGGTGGCTTACCTGCCGGGGCATCCGGTGGTAGATATTGAGCAGGGCAAATCGATCCATGCGGTATCGGGTGCGCCATGGGGCTCGGCCTCAATCCTGCTGATCTCACATGCCTATATCGCCATGATGGGAGCTGAAGGGCTTACCAATGCGACCAGATATGCCATCCTGAACGCTAACTATATCAAAGCCCGGCTGATGCCGCATTACCCGGTATTATATGCCGGCAGCCAGGGCCGGTGTGCCCATGAGATGATCCTGGACTGCAGGGCCTTCAAAAGCTTCGGCATAGAGGTGGGTGATATTGCCAAACGCCTGATGGATTATGGCTTCCATGCACCTACCGTATCTTTCCCGGTAGCAGGCACGCTGATGGTAGAGCCTACAGAGTCTGAGCCCAAACAGGAGCTGGACCGCTTCTGTGAGGCCATGATCGCTATCCGTAAGGAGATAGCAGCGGTAGAACAGGGAGCAGCAGATAAGGTGAACAACCCGCTGAAGAATGCCCCTCATACGGCTGCCGTAGTCACTGCCGATCAGTGGGACAGGCCCTATTCCAGGCAGACAGCGGCATTCCCGCTTCCTTTTGTGGCAGAACATAAGTTCTGGCCGGCTGTTGGAAGAGTGAATGATACACATGGCGACAGAATGCTCATCTGCTCTTGTCCGCCTATTGAGGAGTATCAGGAAGAAATACTTTAAATTGACTTTATTATATACAAAAAGAGCTCTGAAAAATCAGAGCTCTTTTTTATACAGGACCGACTATCTTTTAATGAATAGCGGCCTTTAAAGAATCTAAAGCAAACACCTTCCCAAGATTATCTGAATTACTGCAGCTTACCTTAAGATCTTTTACAAATCCTGTACGGATATCTACCACCCAGCCGTGGATTTCCAGATCAGACCTTTCCTTCCAGCCGTTCTGAACAATAGTTGTTTTACAAAGATTAAATACCTGCTCTATAACATTCAGTTCGACCAAACGATCAGCGCGGGTCTGATCATCTGTAATCAGATCCAGTTCATGCGAATGTAAACGATAAACGTCTTTAATATGTCTCAGCCAGTTATCAATCAAGCCAAATTGCTTGTTAGTCATAGCGGCAGCGACACCTCCGCAACCGTAATGCCCGGCAACAATAACATGTTTAACTTTTAATACATTCACGGAATAATCGAGCACACTCAACATATTCATATCAGAGTGAACACAGACATTCGCAATATTCCTGTGAACAAAAACCTCTCCCGGCTTAGTATTGGTTACCTGATTTGCAGGCACACGGCTATCAGAGCATCCGATCCACAGAACTTCAGGACTTTGACCTGATGCCAGTTTCTTAAAATAATCAGGATCGTTTGCCAGTTCTCCCTCAACAAACAAACGGTTACCTTCTAACAATTGCTCGTAAGTTCTTTTTGTCGTTGCTTTTGCTTGTTCTTCTGTTGCAGCCAGATTTGTTTCTTGTATATCTTTTACTGTATTAGCCATATTAATCAATTTTTTCAGGTTTGTAAATAAGTTCTTTTAATTGAGGCACTTCATATTTGTGCTTGATATTAACCAACTCGACAATAATTGCCTTGCTACAGGCATTGTGTTTAAAATTATGAATGATCTCCAGGACATCCGGATCTATATATCTCGAATTTGTGCCGTCAATGATCACATCAGATTCTTCAGGCAGGTGATTTAACGTATATTGAATCGCAGCTTTGTTTAGAAAAGATACCTCTTCCGCCAGTTTAATGGATATAACTTTCTTATCGCCATTTCGTCCAATAGTATAAAAATAAGGATTTCGTAAATTATTTCTTAGAATATAGAATATCCCGATCAGCATTCCTATAGCTACACCTTTAAGAAGATCTGTTAAAACAACAGCAATAACAGTTACCACAAAAGGTATAAACTGGTATTTCCCCTCTTTCCACATCTTCTTGAACAGTCCGACTTTTGCGAGCTTATACCCGGTGACTAAAAGGATCGCAGCGAGACAGGATAAAGGAATACTGTTTATCAGACCCGGAATAAGCAACAGGGAAAGCAATAACCAGAAACCATGAAAAATAGCACTCATTTTAGTTTTCCCGCCTGAATTGACATTTGCAGACGACCGCACAATAACTGAGGTCATAGGTAATCCGCCCAGCATACCACTAGCCATATTGCCTATCCCCTGAGCTACCAGCTCACGATTTGTAGGCGATGAGCGGCGAAGAGGATCGATCTTATCTATAGCCTCCAGACTAAGCAGAGTTTCAAGACTCGCCACAATAGCAATCGTTAAAGCAACGGTCCACACCTCGGGATTCATCACCTGAGAAAAATCAGGAGATATAAAAAGAGCTGTAAATTCAGCAAAATTGTTAACCACAGGTACATTCACCAAATGTTCGCTCTTTATTTCAAATGCGGTTCCCTTAAATGCAAAGCTGAACAGTATACCCAGTGTTACTACCAGCAATGGTGCTGGCAGAGCACTCAACTTCTTTAGTTTCGGCCAGTAAATCAATATGATTAACGATAAAGCGCTGATCACCACAGCACCATAACTCACTCTGCTTAACGCCGCGCTCAATGCCGAAAATGTATTTTGTTCATTTCCCTGAACAAAACTTTCACTTCCCTCATAGTCTGCATCGTAGCCGATTGCGTGTGGGATCTGTTTGAGAATTAATATTATACCAATTGCCGCAAGCATCCCTTCTATTACTGCAGAGGGGAAATAATTGGCTATCGTACCGGCCTTCAGAAAACCGAGAGCAATCTGAAATACCCCTGCAATAACGACTGCCAGGAGGAAAGTTTCATAAGCACCAAGTTTGGTAATTGCTCCGAAAACAATAACTGTAAGGCCCGCAGCCGGTCCGCTCACACTTAATTGAGCTCCGCTTACAGCGCCGATCACTATACCGCCGATAATTCCTGTAAGTACCCCTGCAAAAAGAGGAGCACCCGAAGCGAGTGCTATTCCAAGACATAAAGGCAGCGCTACCAGGAACACTACAATACTCGAAGGAATATCTCTTTTTAAACTTTGAGGTGAAAAATATTTTTTTGAACCAGAATGCGCAGACATATTTTTAGCTGCCATATGAACTAAAGTTAATCGGATAAATAAATTTTCAGAAAACACCCATCCATTATCGTGATGGGGTGATAAATAATCCGGTTAAACGTTCGGAGGCGGTGTGGGGACTGGAGGATAGAATACGGTTATATGTTTTGCCTGCTCAGTATTTAATCTAACAGGTTTTAAAACAAGCACCGGGCTTATTAAATTAATGGTAAAACCGCAAAGACTAAGATACTCTTTTATAGAAAGCTCTTTAACATCAGTAGGTTTTGTATTATGCTCAATTTCTACCTGCATAATAACAGCATTTACTGATCTGGCATCAAAATGTGCAATAATTATAGGCGCAACAGAAATAACCATCTTGCTGAAGAAGATGGAAAGGAAAAGTATGCTGAAAAGTTTTTTAGCCAGCGCTTTTTTCATTAATATTCTATATAACCTTATACAAATGTAACTAAAATCATTTTTGTTTTTTTATGTCCCCTGTTTTTTACAAAAGGATTAAAATCAGGATGCAAACTATGCCGCTCAAACCAAACAACCTCTGGCAAAATATCCTTAGCTTTGCAAGCTCAAAAAGCACTTGATGGCTAAAACAACAGGGAAAGCATACGATATAAATCTACTCAAACGAATATTTACTTATATCAAACCTTATAAGCGAATATTCATATGGTCTGTTACTCTCACCATTCTTCTCGCCATTGTTTCTCCGTTACGCCCGTTGCTGATACAATATACAGTAGATAATTATATAATTAACGGTCACAGGAGCGGCTTAACAACGATGGTGATAATAATGATTGTACTGCTGTTACTTCAGTCGGTTATTCAATATTACCATACTTATTTAACTAACACGCTTGGTCAGTCAACCATCCGTGATCTCCGGACAAATGTATTCGATCATATAACGCGACTGCGACTTAAATATTTTGACAGAACTCCGATAGGTCAGTTGATAACGAGAACTGTATCTGATCTGGAAACAATAGCAGATATATTTTCAGAAGGCCTTATTGTAATTATAGGAGATGTTTTGCAGCTTGTTGCTCTTCTGGCAATAATGTTCTACACTGACTGGAGACTAACATTAATTGTTCTTATACCAATGCCTCTGCTCATGGCAGCGACGTATGTGTTTAAAGAAGCTATTAAATCTGCATTTCAGGATGTAAGAGCGCAGGTATCCAACCTCAATACGTTCCTGCAGGAGCACATAAGCGGCATGAGCATTACCCAGTATTTCGCCCGGGAAAACCAGGAGATGCATAAATTCAAAAGAATAAATGCGCAGCACAGAGATGCTAACATAAGGTCTAACTGGTATTATTCCATTTTTTTCCCCGTAGTTGAAATCATTTCCGCCATATCAACAGGCTTGCTGGTATGGTATGGTTCGAAATCCATCATTGATCACGATATTTCTCCCGGCGTGATAATGGCATTTATTATGTATATTAATATGTTGTTCAGGCCAATAAGGGAGCTTGCTGATAAATTCAACACCCTGCAAATGGGAATGGTTGGCGCAGAAAGAATATTTACTGTACTGGATACAAAAGAAGAAGAAGAGAACAGCGGAACGATCAGCTCCGGAACCGTAAAAGGCGAAATTAAGTTTGAAAACGTATGGTTTGCCTATAATGAAGAAAACTGGGTATTGAAAAACATTTCATTTACGATACAGCCGGGACAAACCCTGGCCCTTGTTGGCGCTACCGGAGCAGGGAAGTCTTCCATCATTAATATTCTTAACAGGTTTTACCCTGTAAGTAAAGGAATAGTCAGCATAGACGGAAAAGACATCAGAGAATACGAACTTGGGTTTCTTCGTTCACTCATAGCAACAGTTATACAGGATGTATTCCTTTTTTCCGATTCTGTTGCCAATAATATAAGCTTAAATAACCCGGCAATAAGCAGAGATCAGCTTATTACCGCTGCTACTGAGGCAGGAGCCCTTCAATTTATTGAGCGCTTACCAGGAGGTTTTGATTACGACGTTATGGAACGGGGGGCTACCCTTTCCGCTGGCCAGGCCCAGTTAATCTCTTTTATCAGAGCTATGGTGTACGATCCTGAAATTTTGGTGCTTGATGAGGCAACATCATCTGTAGATACCGAAACAGAGATCCTAATTCAGCGCACGATCGAAAAACTGATGAAAAACCGTACCTCTATTGTTATTGCACACCGGCTTTCAACCATCCAGAACGCAGACAAAATAATTGTGCTGGATAAGGGGGAGATTAAAGAAGAAGGCGCTCACCAGGAATTACTCAAACTGGACGGTTATTATAAACGGTTGTACGACCTCCAGTTTAATTCATCAGGCATTGAAAAAAATCAGTACCAATAGATAAAAACGTTTGGGGTTTATCCCTATTCTTTTAGCTTTGCAAAACATAAAATCCGACCAATGAGTGTACTAGTAAACAAAGATTCAAAAGTTATTGTTCAGGGCTTTACCGGGAACGAAGGCACATATCATGCTTCACAAATGATTGAGTATGGAACTCAGCTAGTAGGTGGTGTTACACCAGGAAAGGGTGGCCAGACTCATCTTGACCGCCCGGTCTTTAATACAGTAAAAGATGCTGTTGATAAAACCGGGGCTGATGTTTCAATAATATTTGTACCTCCTGCATTTGCAGCTGATGCAATTATGGAAGCTGCTGAAGCTGGCATCAAAGTTATAGTGTGTATCACCGAAGGTATCCCTACAAAGGATATGATACAGGTGAAAGAATATATCAGCGACAAGGATTGCCGTCTTATCGGACCGAATTGTCCTGGAATAATTACCGCTGACGAAGCCAAAATAGGTATTATGCCTGGCTTTATTTTTAAGAAGGGCACTGTTGGGGTTGTTTCCAAATCAGGGACCTTAACTTACGAAGCAGTAGACCAGGTCGTAAAAGCCGGATTAGGTATAACGACAGCTATTGGAATTGGCGGTGATCCAATCATTGGAACGCCGACTGTAGAGGCTGTAAAATTATTAATGAACGATCCTGAAACAAAGGGGATTATCATGATTGGTGAAATCGGCGGCGGCATGGAAGCCGAAGCGGCATACTGGATCAAAGAAAACGGGACTAAACCTGTTGTAGGATTCATCGCCGGACAAACCGCGCCTGCAGGTAGAAGAATGGGACATGCCGGTGCAATAGTTGGCGGTGCTGACGATACTGCAGCTGCTAAAATGCGCATCATGAGCGAATGCGGAATCAGAGTCGTTGACTCTCCTGCTGAAATTGGAGCTGCAATGGCTGAAGAGCTTTCAAAGGCTTAAGCTATTTATAAGATAGAAGAAAGAGAGGTTCCGGTTTTTAATCGGGACCTTTTTATTTTACCTTATAACGGTAACAGAGCCTGACTCTTTAATCTTACTTCCGTTAAGATCGGCTCCGTCTATTACATAATAGTAAGTACCCATAGGTACAGGATTTCCGTTGTGAAGCCCGTTCCAGTTACCGAATATGCTGTTTGTTTCAAATAGTAAATCGCCCCACCGGTTAAATATCCTCAGGTGATACGAAAGCAGATTGGTAACTGTAACCACAAATTCATCATTGATATTATCGCCGTTGGGTGTGAAGGTATTTGGAATAAACAATGTCCCGATCGCCCTGATCACAAATTTGCCTTTCATAACTGAAGAACTGCAAACTGTACTTTTAAAAGCGGTTAAAGTCACATCATAATCACCTGCTGTAGTATAGGTGTGCATCGGATCTGTTTCTGCAGATGTGCTCCCATCACCAAAATCCCACAAATAAGTATCTGCATTTCTGGAATCGTTGAAGAAGGTAATTGTAACCGGCCATGATAACTTAGCAGGAAGGTCTGGTACTGAACGGAAGGCAGCCGTTGGATTTATAAGTACGGGAGGAATGGTTATACTTACAGAGGATGCGAAACAGTCGCCAGACGAGACAGACAATATATACTCTCCGGCCACGTCAAAATCTTTTACCGGAATGGCTACTGAAGCGTTGTCTGATGTAAAGCCCGAAGGACCCGTCCAGGAATAAGTTAAGCCCGGAACTTCCGTCGTGGTTAACCGTATCGTATCTTTAATACAAAAATTTGTTTTATTAGGTACAATAACCGGCTGGGCTGGTGTTACGCCCACTGCAAAAGTTTTGGTTGCAACAGTAAAACAGCCTCCCTCGCCGATGGCCTCCAGAACAACGGTTTTAATTCCTGGTGATGAATACGTAACGGTATGAGGCCCGGCTGTTGTTAATACGGCCTTGTCTGCACCCGCTCCAAAGTTCCATCTCAAGCCGGAATAATAAGCAGACTCATTGGTAAATGTAAAACTTTGATTTGCCGAACATTGATTATTTGCGACAAAAGACATTTTGGACTGAGGTCCTAAGAACTCACCAGTTCCGCCAAACTCTATACTAAAGCCATTGTTGGCGTTGGAAAAATTGTCTATTAAAAGAGCATAGATATGCCCTTGTACCATATTTATATACTGTACAAACCCGTTTTGCCCGTCCCCGCATGAACCAGCCTCAGATTGGTCAGTTTCTGTAAGATTCATTCCGGTTTTATAATATAAAGGCTCGTTGGGGCACCCTGAATTATCGACCCCATGACCGGCAGCACAGCGTATAGCATTCGCGGCGTTAACTCCTGAACAGTCACCGGTCGTACCCAGGTCGTATAATACCCAGTCAAAATCATCGGTACTCACAGAGGGTGTGATAACAAAAGTGAGCGTTCCCGCATTCGCAGCAATAAATTTGTACCAGGCAGTATTTCTCTCAGAACCAAGGCATGTTTCTGCAGATTCCTGGTTATTGTTTCCGGCACCTGCAACTCTTGAATTAGTGAAGCCCTGCTTGCTGCATAACAGCGCCGCAGTACTGCAATCCTGCCCTGGTTCTATACCGGGATTATAATTATTCACGCACAACTTGAACGTACCCGTATTATTATTTGCAGCGCTCACTCTTATCTTATACTCCTGCCCCACCGTTAACCCGCCAACATATAGTAAAGCAGCGTTTCCGTTTACAGACAGCGACCCAATTATCTGAGAAAAGGCAGAACAATCATCAGTCGAATAAAGGGCAACAAGCGGTTTTAACATAGTACCTCCCCTACTGCCTCCTCCACTAACATCACCGGTTACTGATATATTTATATCATAGGCAACAGCGGTAAATTTAAACCATACATCTAATCCATCCGAAGAAGCATGGGGCGTCCAGGAAGAAGGAATGCTCACTCCGCTACTGGTTGCAGCACTGTTATTAAACTGAGCATCTGCAGAGCAATAGTTATTTAAATTACTAAGAAGCATTGCATTGTCACAGGCATCGTTTGCCGGCTGAGATCTGGCTGCAACGCTTATAAAGACAAGTAGAAACAAGACATACCGCACTATAAATGAGCTTAGTTTACAAGTATAAATATAATCTTAAAGTTCCAATGGCACAAAAAAAGCCCCGTCCTTTACAGAACGGGGCTTCTCATTACTTTTATAATATTAAGCCTGCTGCTTCATTTTAATAATATTTAATGCAGCACCTGCTTTAAACCATTCTATCTGTTGATCATTATAAGTATGATTAACAAGGAATGAATCTTCAGTTCCATCTTCGTGATGTAATACAACGGTAAGCTGGCTGCCTGGCGTAAATTCAGTTAGCCCCTTAATGTCGATGCTATCATTTTCCTGGATCTTATTGTAATCAGCTGGGTCGGCGAACGTAATAGCAAGCATTCCCTGCTTCTTAAGGTTAGTTTCATGGATACGGGCAAAAGACTTCACCAATATTACACGAACCCCCAAATGCCTTGGTTCCATTGCTGCGTGCTCTCTTGACGATCCTTCTCCATAGTTCTCGTCACCAACAACTACAGTACCTATACCGGCTGCTTTATAAGCACGCTGTGTAGCAGGAACAGGCCCGTACTCAGATGTTAGCTGGTTCTTTACTGAATCAGTTGCATCATTATAGTAGTTCACAGCTCCGATAAGCATATTGTTGGAAATGTTATCCAGGTGACCACGGAATTTCAACCATGGTCCGGCCATTGAAATATGATCGGTAGTACATTTGCCTCTTGCCTTAATCAGCAAGCGCAGACCAGTTAGATCTGTACCTTCCCAGACAGGGAAAGCATCGAGCAACTGCAGACGGCTGGATTTCGGATCAACCAGAACTTCTACCCCACTTCCGTCTTCTGCAGGAGCCAGATATCCGGCATCCTCCACAGCATATCCTTTTAAAGGCATTTCCAGACCTTGTGGTTCATCAAGTTTTACAGATTCACCATTTTCATTGATGAGGGTGTCTGTAAGTGGATTAAACGTTAGATCTCCTGCTATTGACAAAGCTGTAACGATTTCCGGAGAAGCCACAAATGAATGTGTATTCGGATTGCCGTCATTACGTTTTGCAAAGTTCCTGTTAAAGGATGTAATGATGGAATTTTTACGGGTAGGATCATCTGTATGCCTTGCCCACTGCCCGATACATGGTCCACAGGCATTCGCCAGCACCACGCCGCCTATTTTATCAAAAGTTTCAAGATAACCATCACGCTCTACCGTATAACGTACCAGTTCTGATCCCGGAGTTACAGTATACTCAGATTTGGTTTTAAGATTCTTATCTACAGCCTGCTGGGCAAGAGAAGCAGCACGTGTAATGTCCTCATAAGAAGAATTTGTACATGAGCCTATCAGACCTACGTCTAATTTTGCCGGCCAGTTATGTTCACGGACTGCGTCTGCAAATTTAGATATCGGCCATGCCAGATCCGGTGTAAAAGGGCCGTTTACATGCGGCTCAAGTTCTGAAAGGTTAATTTCAATTACCTGATCAAAATAGCTTTCAGGATTAGCATAAACTTCGTCATCCCCTGTTAAATTCTCTTTAACCTGATTGGCAAGTTCTGCAATATCAGCTCTTGAGGTGCCTCTGAGATAAGCCTCAGCCTTTTCATCATAACCAAAAATTGAAGTAGTAGCTCCAATTTCAGCACCCATGTTACATATAGTAGCTTTTCCTGTTGCAGAAAGAGAGCGGGCTCCTTCGCCGAAATATTCTACGATGCAGCCCGTACCACCTTTTACAGTAAGTACACCGGCAACTTTAAGAATAACATCTTTTGCAGAAGTCCAGCCTGAAAGTTTTCCTGTTAATTTTACCCCGATAAGTTTAGGGAATTTTAATTCCCAGGCAAATCCGGCCATTACATCGCAGGCATCAGCACCACCAACACCTATTGCGATCATACCCAGACCACCGGCATTTGGCGTATGTGAATCTGTACCGATCATCATCCCGCCAGGAAAAGCATAGTTTTCAAGTACCACCTGGTGAATAATCCCCGCTCCCGGTTTCCAGAAGCCAATTCCATATTTATTGGATACAGAAGAAAGGAAATCGTATACTTCTTTGTTAGTAGTATTTGCCTGATCTAAATCTTCGACAGCTCCCACTTTCGCCTGGATAAGGTGATCGCAGTGAACAGTTGAAGGAACAGCCACCTGAGGCCTTCCAGCCTGCATAAATTGTAAAAGCGCCATCTGTGCCGTAGCATCCTGCATAGCAACACGGTCCGGTGCAAAATCAACATATGAAGCGCCTCTCTGATACGCTTGTTCTGCGTTCCCTTCCCACAAATGTGAATAAAGAATCTTCTCAGTTAAAGTTAAAGGTTTACCTACTGCTTTCTTGGCTGCCGCGATACGTTCAGCAAGATTACTGTAGACCTTTTGGATCATTTCTATATCAAATGCCATTATGTTTATTGTTTTAATGGTTTATTGCGTAAAACCAATCTATACTAGTTGATTTTACGCGAAAATACTAAAAAAGCCCCATACAGTTTGCCTTGTATATTGTCAATTTTTATTTAGAAATATTCTAAACATCAGGATAAGCAAAAGGATGATAGTTGAAATCCAATCTTTCTGGTAGCCGATATCATAAAGAACGGAAACTGTATCCTTTATCAGACCATACCTGCAAAGCAAGAGGTAAGGCATATTCCAGCCGCTCAAATGCTTTAAGGCTATCATGAAAAACAACAATAGATCCGGGTTCTGTATGCGTAAGTACGTTTTTCAAACATTGCTCTGGTGATAAATTGGGGTCATAGTCAGCACTAAGCACGTCCCACATAATTATCTTTAGATCTGGCCGTATTCTGTGAAGGGCGGCAATCTGAGATTTTTTAATTCTTCCGTAGGGAGGCCTGAACAGGTTTGATCTCACCAATTGATCGCACTGCTTAAAATTATCTATATATTCGGCATCCGGGGTATCCCATCCTCTTAAATGATTAAATGTATGATTGCCAATGGAATGCCCTCCGCTAACCACTTCGCTGAATACGTCAGGGTGCTTTCGTATATTATCACCAATGCAAAAAAAAGTTGCTTTTGCATTGAATTTTTTTAATATTTTTAAAACCGCGGGTGTAACAACAGGTATAGGCCCGTCGTCAAAAGTAATATAGATTGAATCAGGCTTATTGCGTTTTCTCCACACAAGTGTTGGATATATCCATCTTAATATAAAAGGCGATTTGACCACATGCATACGAGAGAATCTTTTGAATAGATCAATTGATTAAATTTAATATTAAAATTGTTATTTGCGATTTGCAATGCTACAAATAAAAACTTACCCTTTCAGCTATTTACTAATAGCGGTCACAATTGTGAATGTCTTATTCTTAGGGGAACAGGCTACCGCCCAGGAGAACATAACCCTCCAACAGGCAGTAGAACTTACACTTAAGAATAACCTGCAGATCAAACAGGCGGCTTTAAGTGAAGCGCTATCTGAAGCCAACTTAAAAGAAGCAAAATTATCGCGGCTTCCCACTTTAAATGCGGGTTCCAATCTCAATTTCAATTTTGGTCGTAACGTAGACCCTTTTTCATATACCTTTGTAAACCAGGAGATAACCTCCTCCAACGGGAGTATTAATACCAGCCTCCCCATTTCCCAGGGCTTTCAGCGGGTGAATCAGATCTCGCAGATAAAATATGAACTTGAAGCCGACAAAAGCAATACACGTAAAGTTCAGAACGACCTTGCATTGCTTGTCGTTACAAATTATCTACAGATCTTAAATTACAGAGATATTCTTGCCGCGGCACGGCAACAGCTCGACCTGTCTGCCTTGCAGCTCGATATTGAACAAAAACAACTGAATGTGGGTAACCGTACAGTTGCCGATCTTTCGCAAGCGAAAGCACAGGTTGCCACCGCAGAATTAAATGTAACCAACGCAAAAAATCAGCTTGATCTGGCTTATCTCAGCCTTGCACAGCTTATGGAAAGAAACCCGGCAGATACATTTAAGGTAGTACAACCTGCTGTAGACGAACTGACCCAAACGTCTATGGCCTATTCGGCTGCAGAAGTTTTCACAAAAGCAGTAGATAATTATCCGGATATCAAGCTGGCTCAATACAGAACCCTTGCCGCATTAAAGGCCGTAGATGTTGCAAAAGGCGGTTTATATCCCAGACTAAGTTTCCAGGGCAGTATGGGCTCAGGGTACTCAAGCCTCACCCAAAGGATCAGATCGCGAAGTGTTAATGGCAATTCCGAAATCGGTTTTGTTGAAGGTACCAATCAAAGAGTATTAGTTCCCAATGTAACAACGTCATACGAGCAAACCCCTTTCCGGGATCAGATCAATCAAAATTTCAATCAGGTAATTGGCTTTAGTCTGACTATTCCGGTCTTTAACGGATACTCTTCCAGAATGTCATTAAAACGGGCCAAGATAAGCTATCAGAATGCACAGCTCAATGAACAGATATCGAGGAATAATTTTAATAAAACGATATACCAGGCTGTAACCGACCTGCGTGCTGCTGAAACAAGATTTAATTCAGCTCAAACTGCCTATCAGTCATCTCTTGATGCCTTTAATGCAATTCAGCAGCGTTATAATATCGGACTTGCCAATTCGCTTGATTTCAACCAATCTCAAACTAATTTAAACAAATCACAATTCGACGTAATACAAGCCAGATACGATCTGATTTTCAGGAGTAAGGTTATTGATTTTTATCTGGGCAACCCTATAACTTTTTAAGTAATATAAAATGATAAAAAAGGCAAAAAAGAGCAACACTAAGAAATACCTGCTGATAGGAGCAGCCGTACTGGTTGTAATTGCTATTGCAGGGAATAAATTGGGTTGGTTCGGCAAGGGCGATATAGTTAAGATAAGTACGGAAAAAGCTTCAAAAAGAACGCTTACAGAAGTTGTATCTGCAAGCGGAAAAGTACAGGCGGAAATTGAAGTTAAACTGAGTTCTGAAGTTTCTGGCGAAATTGTACAGCTATCTGTAAAAGAAGGCGACGTTGTAAAGAGGGGACAATTGCTCTGTAAGATCCGCCCCGATATATTACAATCCGGATATAACAGGGCTATTGCTTCACTTAATGCACAAAAAGCTACGCTTGGAAGTGCTCAGCAGCAATTAAAACAAGCTGAAGCTAATTTTAAAAATACCGAAGCCAGGTATCGCAGAAGCAACGAGTTATTCAAGCAAAAGGTATTGTCGGCAGCCGAATTTGATGCTGCTCAGGCAGAATATCAGAGTGCCCGTGCCAACCTGGAATCACTCCGGCAAAACATAATTGGTTCAAAATTTGGCGTTGAACAATCGCAGGCGGTGGTTAAAGAAGCCGCAGATAACCTTGCCCGAACCACTATTTATGCTCCTGTAGACGGTGTTGTGTCTAAGCTGGCAGTAGAATTAGGCGAACGTGTTGTAGGCACCGCACAGATGGCAGGTACCGAGATAATGCGCATATCAAATCTCAACTCTATGGAAGTAAGCGTAGACGTCAATGAAAGTGACATTAATTCGGTATCATTGGGAGATACCGCCGAAATAGAGGTAGACGCCTATCAGGGGAAAGTATTTACAGGTACAGTAACTGAAATAGCAAGTTCTGCGAATATCGCCGGAACCAGCGCAGACCAGGTAACAAATTTTACGGTTAAGATACGAATATTGCCAGAATCATACACGGCACTCACTTCAGGCAAAAATGCATCTTCTCCATTTAAGCCCGGTTTATCAGCTACCGTAGATATCCATACTGAAAAAGCTACAGGCATAAGTGTACCTATACAATCCGTTACCACCAGGGAACAAAAGGACACTACAGCCTCGCCTGGAGAATGTGTGTTTGTATACCGGGACGGAAAAGTAAAACAGGTAGCTGTAAAAACCGGAATACAAGACGACACCAATATTCAGATCATCTCCGGACTGAAAGGTCAGGAAGAGGTTGTCTCAGGCCCGTTTACTGCTATATCTAAAACGCTTAAAGACGGAGATCTGGTAGAAAAAGTAAGCAGAGATAAACTCCTTGAAGGTGATAAGAAATAATTAGCAGCTTTCTTGCTTTTATCCATTCAGATTACAAAATACCCATCAGATTTAGTAAACTTGTCCCAAAATTTTTGAATGGAACAAGTCCCGAAGATAGCAGTTATAGGAGGAGGTAGCTGGGCAACAGCAAATGTAAAAATGCTTACAGATAATCGTAATCCTAAAGAGGTATACTGGTGGATGCGAAATATCGAAGCAATTGATTATTTGCGGGATTACCATCACAATCCCAATTATCTGAGTTCTGTAGAAATCAAACTTCCGCCGGAAAATGTGAGCAATGATCTTTCTGAGATATTGTCTAAGGCAGACATGGTGCTTTTGAATGTTCCGGCGGCTTTCCTGAAGGAAGTTCTTGAAAATGTTAAAGTTGAAGACCTTAAGGGAAAAAAAATAATTTCGTCAATAAAAGGAATTGTGCCTGACGAGAACATGATCATCGGAGAATTCATGAATGCCCGGTACCAGATACCACTAAATGATTTCATCGTAATTAGTGGCCCTTGCCATGCAGAAGAAGTGGCTCTGGAAAAGCTTTCCTATCTTACAATTGCATCTGCAGACGCCTCTCTTGCCAGTCATTTTGCATCTCTCATCAACACGCGATACATAAAAACGAATGTCTCTGACGACATTTACGGCACAGAATATGCCGCAGTACTTAAAAATATCTACGCTGTTGCCAGCGGTATATGTCATGGGATAGGCTACGGAGACAACTTTCAGTCTGTACTTATTTCAAATGCAATACGTGAAATAAAACGGTTCGTAGATATAGTTCACCCTATCAACAGGGATATTAAAGAATCCGCTTATCTCGGAGACCTGCTAGTAACGGCATATTCTCAGTTCAGCCGTAACCGCATGTTCGGAAATATGATCGGCAAAGGATATACAGTCAAATCGGCGCAGCTGGAAATGAACATGATCGCCGAAGGCTACTACGCAGCTAACAGCCTTCACCAGATTAACAAAGTTTATAAAGTAAACATGCCAATCTGCAGAGCAGTATATGCTGTTTTATACGAAAAGCACTCACCTCATATAGAAATGAAATTACTATCAGAACAGTTGTCCTGATATTTCCTAAACCTACTGGTTTTTATTTTGTTATGAATTATAGATGACGGCTGGCAGAATTGCCCTTGCCTAAATAACATCTTAATTCTAACTATGAAAAACTTAGCAATCTGGGGAGCAGTGGCTGGAGCAGCAGCTGCAACCGCTTTTCTTACTACTTATAAACGAAAAAACGGCACTCGTCTTACAGACGGCTTATTGGAACACGCCAGAAATATTGGTAACCGTGTTGCCGAATACGGCAATCAGATAAAAGACCGTCTTTTAAATAATGTCAAGGGGCCAAATGGAGAAAACATATATCTCGATATGTACGACAGGCAATTCTACGAAGATAATAGTGGTAAAAGGGTTTATGTAAGTTAAATATAAACTCCAATTAGAGATACCATGAAAAAACTAACAGGAATAATCCTTCTTGGATTTGCATTATGTTTTGCCGAAACAGCATTTTCCCAACAAAAAAAGGACACTACAACCGTTGGACAGGACCTTAAAAAGGCGGGTAAGGCTACGGGCCGGGCAGTAAAAAAAGCAGGTAAAAAGGTAGGCGAAGTTGGTGCGAAAGGCGCTGCCGAAGTCAAAGATAAGCCACTAAAGAATGCAAAAGGGCCAAACGGCGAAACCGTTTATATCGACAGCTATCAACGAAAGTATTACGTTAATAAAGACGCGAAGAGAGTATATATCAAATAAATAAGGCCCGGTATTCCGGGCCTTTATGTTATTATAATTCCTTACCAGCGTTTGCGGCGTTCACCACTGCTGCTTCCGCTGCTTCTGGGGCCATTTCTCTCTTCCCGGCGTTTACCTGAGAAATCGCGGAATCCACCGCCTGTTCTCTCACGGCTACCACCTTCCCTTCTTCCTCTTTCACGGCTTCCACCACCAGATCTGTCATCATTCCTGTCTCCTGCCACTTCAATCCTGACTTTACGACCATTGAAATCAACAGATTTGAAATTTTGCTGAACCAGCTCCGCAGAACTGTTTTCTACTTCGAAGAAAGTATAAACACCTTTCAGATCAATTTTACCAATCGACTTGCCGCTGATCTTACCATTGTTGCATATAAAACCTAACATGTCTCCTCTTGTAAAATCATCTACAGAGCCAAGATTTATGAATAAACGGGTATAATCGCCTCTGCTGCCTCCGCGAGGCAAACGGTCAGCACGATCTCCACGCTCTTCATACGCAGGAGCATTAAGATCAGGAGCATTTTTATAATAATCAAGGAAGCGGTTAAATTCAAGAGAAGCAAATCTTTTGATAATGTCTTCTTTGCTCATGTCCTTGAACTCTTCCATGATTCTTGGAATGTACTGCTCAATCTGCTCTTCATTCACATCTACATTATGTACTTTATGAACAAGCGCAAAGAGTTGCTTTTCACAAACGTCAAATCCGTTCGGGATCTCAGCCTTTACAAACTGTTTGCCAATTACACGCTCAATCTGCCTTATTTTGCCGATTTCCTTTGAATTGATTATCGAAATGGAAACCCCCGTTTTACCGGCACGTGCAGTACGGCCGCTTCGGTGTGTGTAGTTTTCAATTTCATCAGGTAAAGAATAGTTAATTACGTGTGTAACATCATTAACATCGATCCCTCTTGCAGCAACATCCGTAGCTATAAGAAGCTGCAGGCTACGCTCGCGATAGCGTTTCATTACCTTATCCCTCTGCTGCTGAGATAAATCTCCATGCAGCGAGTCGGCATTATAACCGTCTTTGATAAGAGCCTCTGCTATCTCCTGCGTTTCGATCTTGGTACGGCAAAATACAATACCAAAGATCTCAGGATTAAAGTCTACAATACGTTTAAACGCAGCATATTTATCACGAGCCTTAACAACATAATACTCATGATCAATATTTGCATTACCCGTATTCTTGGTTCCCATAGTAAGCTCAAAAGGATCAGTCATGTATTTCTTTGAGATCCTTCTTACCTCTGCAGGCATAGTGGCCGAAAACAACCATGTTTTTTTATCTTCGGGGGTAGTAGACAGAATATTGTCAATATCTTCCTGAAAGCCCATGTTGAGCATTTCATCAGCTTCATCTAAAACGACATATCTTACCTGACTGAAATCAATAGCTTTTCTGTTGATTATATCAAGCATACGTCCGGGGGTGGCTACAACTATTTGCACACCACGTTTAATCTGACGTAACTGATCTGTTATACTAGCTCCTCCATACACAGCTACTACATGCACATTACCGAGGTTCTTTGAATAATTCTTAAGATCATTGGTGATCTGCAGACAAAGTTCACGGGTAGGACATAGCACCAGCGCCTGAGGATAGTTCTCGCTAAAGTCAAGTAATTCCAATAAGGGCAGGCCAAATGCTGCCGTCTTTCCGGTACCAGTTTGGGCTAATCCGACAAAATCGTTGCTGCCTGAAAGTAAAACCGGGATTGCTTGTTCCTGGATTGGTGTGGGATTTTCAAATCCCAGTTCAGAGATGGCATTAACAATATCATGACGGATCCCCAGTTCATTAAATGGGTTCATGATAATTAAAAAAAAGCGGCTTTATTGCCGACTTTTGCAAAGATACGCTTTATTTTTTTAATTAAAGTTAAAACACCTTTTTTATGTGTTATAAATCTCAGTCAATAATTTTAGGCTATAAGACATCCTTTATGCTGATTATCGAAGGCGGTCTGCTGATTTTATCAGCTTCTCATCATTCCTTATCCCTCTTAATGCCAGGATAATAAAAAGTACCGAAAGGGAGGGTAAAATAATCCCTATACCATAGTTCTGGATCTGAAGCTGTATGTCGCCTATTACTGATTTCGCGGTTTGCACCAGCCAGAAACTGAAGCCCAGAATAGCAACTATAGTTACATAACACAGGGCAATCTGCCTTTTACGGTTAGCATAGAAAAAGATAACCAGAAAGGGTAACAATCCAAGTAAAACCGTTGCAATAGTAAGCCCGGTAAACCCACGTGTACTGACAACCTGACCTCCTATATTTTCAAATACTCCCGTAACCTGAATTACTTTTGCAGTTCCATTTGCATTCAGGATCTGAAGATAAGGGAATAAAAAAAGCAGGAAAATAGAAACACCAGCAAGAAATAACCAGATAGTTTGTATACGTTGTAACATAATAAAAGAGTAAAACACAAACTTACATATTTTTTTTTCTTAAGATTTTTCAAATTAAAGTTTAAACTGCGGTTGAAAAAAGCAGCTTCTATAGCTACTGTTTTAAAATGGATAAGTATTTTTGAACGTGTCTGAAAAAAGAAGATATTTCATAGAGCTGGCCTACAACGGAGGCAGATTTCATGGCTGGCAAATACAACCCAATGCGGTCACAGTGCAGGAGGTTCTGGAGAAAGCTCTCTCTACTATTTTGCGGGAAAAGACAGAAACAACCGGCTGCGGCAGAACAGATACCGGAGTACACGCAACCTTGTTTTTTGCACACTTCGATTCTTCATCAGTCCTACCGCTTACACCTTCCTTCCTTACAGGAATTAACGCAGTTCTGCCTGCCGATATAGCAATCAGACGAGTTTTACCTGTGGCATACAACGCACACGCCCGTTTCGATGCAGTAAGCCGCTCTTACGAGTATCATATCCATCATCGGAAAGATCCCTTCCTGAATGGATTTTCATGGTTCTTCCCTTATGAACTTGATATAGCTGCCATGAATAAAGCAGCTGCCATTATTCCAGGCTATACAGACTTCAGCTGCTTCAGTAAATCCAATACCCAGGTTTTTACAAATAATTGTAAAGTAACAACATCCCTATGGAGGGCGACAGACCATGGCATGGTTTTTCATATCACTGCCGATCGTTTTTTAAGGAATATGGTAAGAGCAATTGTCGGCACCCTCATTGCAGTGGGAAAAGGAACTATCAAAGCCGATGATGTTCACGCTGTCATTCAAAGCAAAAACAGATCACAGGCGGGAGCCTCTGTCCCGGCCTGCGGGCTTTATCTCACGGATATAAAATATCCGTATGTTCAAATGACGGATTTGACAACTGAAATATAAAAGCATCCTCCCCTTAATTGTATATTTGGGAAAAATAAAACAGGTTTTAAAATGGCTGAAGATACAGACAACAAACATGTAACAGTAGTTACGGAAGACTCTTTAAAGTTTTTGGAAAACTATATAAACAACCCCTCTCCGACCGGCTTTGAATGGGAAGGTCAGCGCTTGTGGTTAGATTATATAAAGCCTTTTGTCGACACTCATTATATCGATAATTACGGTACTGCTGTTGCTGTAATCAATCCCGAAGCTGATTATAAAGTAGTTATTGAAGCTCATTCTGATGAAATATCGTGGTTTGTTAATTACATCACAAAAGACGGGCTGATCTATGTTATACGCAATGGCGGATCAGATCACCAGATAGCTCCCTCAAAAAAAGTAAATATTCACACTGATAAAGGCATAGTAAAAGCCGTATTCGGATGGCCGGCAATTCATACCCGCAGTGGAGAAAAGGAAGAAGCCCCTTCATTAAAAAATATATTCCTTGATTGCGGCTGTACGAACAAGGAAGAAGTTGAAGCTCTTGGCATCCACGTAGGTTGTGTGATCACATATGAAGACCAGTTCTTTGTTCTTAACGACAGGTATTATGTTGGCCGTGCCCTCGATAATCGCGTTGGAGGCTTTATGATTGCCGAGGTGGCAAGACTTCTGAAGGAGAATAATGTTAAACTTCCGTTCGGTCTGCACATTGTAAACGCAGTACAGGAAGAAGTTGGCCTCCGGGGAGCGGAAATGATAGCCAACCGGATAAAACCAAATCTGGCTATCATAACAGATGTAACACATGACACACAGACCCCTATGATCAATAAGGTCGTGCAGGGAGATCTCGCAGCGGGTAAAGGTCCTGTAGTTTCTTATGCGCCATCCGTTCACACTAATTTTAATAAACTGCTTATAAAGGCCGCTGAAGAAGCGAACATCCCATTCCAGAGACAAGCCTCCTCAAGGTGGACCGGCACCGATACAGATGCATTCGCTTATTCAAACGATGGGGTCGTTTCCGCCTTAATATCTTTACCTCTCCGCTATATGCATACGACGGTAGAAATGGTACATAAAGAAGACGTAGACAATGTGATTCGTCTGATATATGAGTCGTTGTTAAAAATTGAGAGCGGACAAGACTTCAGATATTTTAAATAGTCTGTTACGGCTATTTATAGATAATAATACATATCTTCCCACTAAAAGGAATAAATGAGAGAAAAGAACGTTTATTTTGGATAGGACTTTAAAAAAAGGGCGGCGCAAATTCCCTTAGCTGCCCTTTTTTCTCCCTCCGGTCAAACAATCTCACATTAAATTCTTTTTAAGAAAGTTTATATTTGATAATTAATAATTAACAATCCATTTTTTATTTTTACTTCATGAAACCAACCTTACTGATACTAGCTGCCGGTATGGCAAGCCGCTACGGAAGCATGAAACAAGTTGATGGCTTTGGCCCTAACAATGAAACTATCATTGATTATTCTATTTACGATGCAATCCGCGCTGGGTTCGGCAAAGTTACATTTATAATCCGCGAAGAGTTTCTTGATAGCTTTAAGTCTATTTTCGCACCCAAGCTGGAAGGAAAAGTTGAAATAGACTTTGTTTTCCAGAGTTTCGATCTCTCCAAATATGGAATTGACAAAACTATCGAACGTCAGAAACCATGGGGCACCGGCCATGCTGTGCTTGAAGCCGGTAAGCAAATAAATGAGCCCTTCTGCGTTATAAATGCAGATGATTTCTACGGATTCGATGCATTCCAGAAAATGGCTGAATTTCTTACCACTGAGGTAAAAGACGACTATTATTCATTGATGGGTTACCAGGTTGACAAAACCTTGTCAGATTACGGAGCTGTCTCACGCGGCATCTGCAAAGTCAATGCTGAGGGAAATCTTGAAGAAATTAACGAGCGCACCAAAGTTTACGAGAAAGACGGCACAATAGTTTACGAGGAAGAAGACGGAACAGCCATTCCTCTTCATGATGATGCTCGTGCATCAATGAACTTCTGGGGCTTTACTCCGGCGATTTTCAAACAGGCTGAGCCGATGTTCAAACGTTTTGTTGAAGCGAATGAAAGCAATCCGAAAGCTGAGTTCTTTATCCCTTTAATGGCAGAGGAACTCGTTAAAACCGGAGAGGCAAACTTTAAAGTTATTCCAACATCTTCTAAATGGTTTGGTGTAACTTATAAAGAAGATAAGCCCATTGTACAGGAGAGCCTTTCAAAACTGATTGAAAACGGCACCTACCCATCCAAACTCTGGTAGTACCTGATACGAGAGAGATTAACTTCCGGTATATCCAATAGGCAAGAAGCCCTTTTCCAAACGAAAAGGGCTTCTTTATTCAAACTATCAATATAGATTATCCCTCGAAGAAAATAAACCTCATAAAAAAAGCCCCATGGAATCCCATAGAGCTTAATTTTATATCAAAGAGATTACTCGCCTTTTTCTTCAGCAGGAGCTGCAGCATCATTCTCTTCAGCAATAGCAGGAGCATCTTCTGCCGGAGCTTCAGCAGCAACAGGAGCAACTTCTGATTTAGCTTTTGCTTTACCTGAACCACGTCTGCGAGTGCTTTTCTTTTCAGTCTGAGGAGCTTCAGCAGAATATGTAGTATTATAATCTACAAGCTCAATAAGCGCCATTTCAGCATTATCACCCATACGATTATTAAGTTTAATAATACGGGTATAACCACCTGGACGGTTAGCAACCTTCTCTGCTACGTCTCTGAAAAGTTCGGTTACAACTTCTTTATTCTGAAGATAACTGAAAACCACCCTGCGAGAATGAGTAGTATCATTCTTTGCTTTAGTGATTAATGGTTCTACATAAGTACGTAAAGCTTTTGCTTTAGCCAAAGTAGTCGTAATACGCTTGTGTTCGATAAGCGAAGAGGCCATGTTTGCCAGCATCGCTTTGCGGTGGCTGTCTGTGCGGCCTAAATGATTGATTTTTTTTCCGTGTCTCATTATTTTTCTCGTTTCTCACGTGCATACCGTCTCGGGATTAACCCTAAGGGAATTATGCAGGTTCGCTTATTAGTAATAAATAGAGCTCCTAAGGCTCCTTATTCTTCTTCTAATTTGTATTTGGAAAGGTTCATACCAAAAGACAATCCTTTTGATTTAACCAGGTCCTGGATCTCTGTAAGTGACTTCTTACCAAAGTTTCTGAACTTAAGCATATCTGCCACGTCGTAAGAAACGAGGTCAGCTAAAGTGCGGATATCTGCAGCTTTAAGACAATTCAGTGCACGTACAGAAAGATCAAGATCTACCAATTCAGTTTTAAGGATCTTGCGCATATGCAGGATTTCTTCGTCAACTTCTTTGGTTTCTTCTTTCGCCTGCGCTTCAAGCATGATATTCTCATCAGAGAACAACAGGAAGTGGTGAATAAGAATCTTGGCAGCTTCTTTAAGAGCGTCTTCAGGATGAATGGATCCATCAGTCGAAATATCAAGAACTAACTTTTCATAGTCAGTCTTTTGTTCAACACGATAGTTTTCAATTGTATATTTAACGTTCTTTATCGGAGTATAGATCGAATCTATTGCAATAACGCCGAGAGGAGCATCAGTATTTTTGTTCTCTTCAGCAGGAATATATCCGCGACCTTTACTTACAGTTAACTCGATCTCGAGAGTAACTGAAGTCTCCATGTTACAAAGAACAAGATCAGGGTTTAAAACAGTAAAATTATTTGAGAATTTGGTTATATCTCCTGCATTAAACTGTTCCTGACCATTAATGATTACAAATATTTTTTCAGAATCACCAGAATCGCCGGTTTTTTTGAACCGAACTTGTTTTAAATTCAGGATAATTTCTGTTACATCTTCTACCACTCCTTTTATGGTAGAAAACTCATGAGATACTCCTGAGAAACGCACAGACGTAATTGCAAACCCCTCGAGAGAAGACAACAATATACGACGTAAAGCATTACCTATGGTAACACCGAAACCAGGTTCCAACGGACGAAATTCGAACGTTCCGTCGAAATCCGTAGATTTCTGCATGATAACTTTATCAGGTTTCTGGAATGCTAATATTGCCATTTATGTTCAGTTAATGTTTTTAAACTGTAATAGCTGCCCGCATCAGCAGGCAGCTTTAATATGTTATTTAGAGTATAACTCGACGATAAGGTTTTCCTTGATATTCTCAGGAATTTCATCGCGGTTTGGATAATTAAGGAACTTACCAGTATAGTTGGTAGAATCCCACTCTAACCATGTATGTTTGTTTACTCTTCTGCCGGCTACAGATGTAGTTACAGCCTCAAGAGATTGTGAACGCTCTCTTACAGCTACAACATCTCCTGCACGCAGTGAGTAAGATGGAATATTCACGACTTCGCCGTTAACGGTAATGTGCTTGTGGCTTACAAGCTGACGGGCTCCTGAACGGGTTGGAGCAATACCTAAACGGTATACCGTATTGTCTAAACGGGCTTCCAGTAATTTCAAAAGATTCTCACCTGTAATTCCTTCTTTAGAAGAAGCAGTATGAAATAAGTTTTCGAACTGACGCTCTAAAACACCATATGTGTATTTAACCTTTTGTTTTTCCTGCAGCTGGATTGCATATTCAGATTGCTTTCCACGGCGTTTTGATGCGCCATGCATTCCAGGAGGATAATTTTTTCTTTCTAACGCCTTATCAGGACCGAAGATTGGTTCTCTGAATTTACGGGCAATTTTAGATTTTGGACCAGTGTATCTTGCCATTGTTGTTTGTTTAAAGTATCAGGCAGCCCGCAGCCGCCGAATCTTATCTTTAATTGATTACGATTTTTAGTATAAGCAAAGGATTTCCAATAACGAAGAAAGCGATATAACATATCTATTCTCCTTAAGAATCCAATGGTTAAATTAAACTCTTCTCCTTTTTGGAGGACGACATCCGTTGTGAGGAAGCGGAGTGATATCTTTTATTGTTGTTACTTCAATACCTGAAGTCTGAAGCGTACGAATCGCAGATTCGCGACCTGCTCCCGGACCTTTAACAAATACTTCTACTTTACGAAGACCTAAGTCAAACGCAACTTTACCACAATCAGCAGCAGCCTGTGATGCAGCATAAGGAGTATTTTTCTTAGAACCTTTGAAACCCATTTTACCGGCAGATGACCAGGAAATAGCCTGTCCCTGACTGTTAGTTAAGGTTACAATGATGTTATTAAAAGTAGCGTTAATGTGAGCCTGCCCAACGGGTTCTATAACAACAATACGCTTCTTGGTTACTTTTTTAGTCTTAGCCATTACTTATCTGGTATTATTTAGTAGCCTTTTTCTTGTTTGCAACTGTTTTACGTTTTCCTTTACGTGTACGGGAGTTATTCTTCGTCCTTTGTCCACGAACTGGCAGGCCTTTACGATGACGTAATCCACGATAGCATCCGATATCCATTAAACGCTTGATGTTTAATTGAATTTCAGAACGTAATGCACCCTCAACCTTAACTTCATCATTAATGATTGTACGGATGGCTGCTAACTGATCATCGGTCCAGTCTTGTACTTTCACATCATAACTGATACCTGCCTGGTCTAAAATGCTCTGCGCAGTAGCCTTGCCGATACCAAAAATGTAAGTAAGGCCGATCTCTCCTCTTTTGTTTCTTGGTAAATCAATACCTGATATCCTTGCCATATTTATTTAAATGATTCAACGACCCTCAGAATCCCGCCGCATTTAGCAGACTGAACTCTTCCGATCCAATTATTATTCTTATCCCTGACGTTGTTTGTACTTAGGATTTTTCTTGTTAATTACGTAAAGCTTACCGTTACGACGGATAATTTTACAATCAGCGCTACGCTTCTTTATGGATGCTCTAACTTTCATCTGTAAGTAATTTGTTTATTTTATTGCCAGATGCAGCTCGCACAAATGCCCCTTGCAGGGAATTTATGCTCGGTTCATCTTATTTGTACCTGTAAGTAATCCTGCCTTTTGTTAAATCATAAGGCGACATCTCCAGTTTCACCTTATCTCCAGGCAATATCTTAATGTAATGCATACGCATTTTCCCGGAGATGTGTGCAATTATCTCATGTCCGTTTTCCAACTCTACACGAAACATTGCATTGGATAATGCTTCTTTTATAATACCGTCTTGCTCAATAGAGGCTTGCTTAGCCATATTTTATTGATTTCTATTTATTTACGCCCGACAATTCGGGGATGCAAAATTAAATAAAAAAATTATATTTTTATTTAATTTGTTCTAAAACTTCTTCAACGAACTGAAACGTCGATAAAATGTCCGCCTGGCCCTTCTTAATAGCAACAGTATGTTCAAAATGCGCTGAAGGCTTGCCGTCTACTGTACTCACAGTCCAGCCATCCTTCCAGAATTTAACTCCAGCTCTGCCCAGATTGATCATAGGTTCAATTGCAAGTACCATACCTTCTTCAAGTTTTATCCCGGCCCCCCTTTTTCCGTAATTGGGAACTTCAGGTTTTTCGTGAAGCTTGAATCCGACGCCATGCCCTACCAGCTCTTTTACGATACCGTATCCGAACTCTTCTGCATGTGCCTGAACAGCATAACTAATATCTCCTACCCTAAGACCAGCTACGGCCTTCTGAATGCCCAGATCAAGGGATTCTAATGTTACATCCAACAGCTTGCGTGTCTCCGGATCAATTTCGCCTACAGCAAACGTGTAGGCGGAATCTCCGTAAAACTTATTCAGAACAACACCACAATCAACAGATATAATATCGCCCTCTTTCAATTCATATTTACCAGGGAAACCATGTACCACCTGATCATTAGGAGATATACATAAAGAGTATGGAAATCCGTTATAATTTAAAAAGGCAGGAACACCCCCGTTATCACGTATAAACGTTTCAGCCAGCTTATCAAGCTCAATGGTTTTAAGACCCGGCCTGATTACTTTAGCAACCTCGGCCAGTGTCTTTGATACAAGTAAGGCACTTTTCCTTATCTGCTCGACTTCCTCTGCCGTTTTCAAATATACTTTAGGCATATTGTTCCTATATTGCCGGACCGCCAGCACCCGTTGCTACAGGTGTACGCCCCCTTAACCTTCCTGTCTTCATCAAACCATCATAGTGGCGCATCAGAAGGTGACTTTCAATCTGCTGAAGAGTATCAAGTACAACACCCACAAGGATCAAAAGAGAGGTGCCTCCATAAAAATGCGCGAACTGACTGTTGATGCCCAGTATGCTTGCCAGCGACGGCAGAATAGCGATAATGGCAAGAAATACCGATCCTGGCAATGTAATTTTAGATATTACAGAATCAATATAATTACCAGTAGTTATACCAGGCTTAACACCAGGTATAAATCCGCCATTTTTCTTCATGTCATCCGACATCTGGACAGGGTTTACCGTTATAGCTGTATAGAAGAATGTAAAGGCGATGATTAACAACGCAAATACAAGATTATACTGCCATGAAGTATAGTTGCTTAATGAAGCCATAAACGAACTCTGCGCGCCGGGAAAGAACTGACCAACGGTAGTCGGGATGAACATAATAGCCTGAGCAAAGATAATTGGCATTACACCAGCAGCATTTACCTTTAAAGGTATATACTGCCTAACTCCGCCGTACTGTTTGTTTCCGACAATCTTCTTAGCATACTGTACCGGAATTTTACGAACTCCCTGAACAATTAGAATGGTAAACACAATGATAAAGAACAATGCAATAAGTTCTACCAATGCTGCGATAATACCGCCATTACCTCCACCTATACGTGAGCCAAGTTCAGAAACAAGGCCGGCTGGCAGCTGTGCAATGATACCAACCATAATGATCAGTGATATACCGTTACCTATCCCTTTATCAGTAATCTTCTCTCCCAGCCACATTACAAATAGTGTACCTGCGGTAAGAATTATCATAGAAGAAATAGTGAACAAAGGATCGGCCATTATTCTAGCCTCTGCAGAAATCTGCGTACGAGCATAAGCCGTAGCCTGCAAAATGGTAATAATAACAGTCAGATACCTGGTAATCTGGTTCAGTTTTTTCCTTCCGCTTTCACCTTCCTTCTGCATCTTTTGGAAATACGGGACAGCAATACCCAGTAACTGCACAACGATAGAGGCCGAAATGTAAGGCATAACCCCTAATGCAAAAATGGAGGCTCTTGAAAAAGAACCACCTGCAAACATATTTAATAAACCAAGTATGCCCTCTTTTGCCTGATTTTCAAGAGCCATAGGATTAACACCAGGCAAAACGATAAATGAGCCTACACGATAAATTAAAAGAAATAAGAGTGTGTTTAAAATACGCACTCTTAAATCCTCTATCTTCCAGATATTTGAAAGGGTAGTGAAAAGCTTCTTCATTAATTATAATTTAACAATTGCACCACCAGCAGCTTCGATAGCTTTCTGGGCTGTGGCTGTGAACGCATGAGCAGTAACATCCAGTTTGGTTGTTAATTCACCACGACCAAGAATCTTAACAAGATCGTTCTTCGATACCAATCCGTGAGCTTTTAAGGTATCAAAATCAACAGAAGTTAAACTATACTTCTCTGACAATGCCTGTAAAACGTCAAGATTGATACCAACATATTCTACACGGTTGATATTTTTGAAACCAACCTTAGGCAAGCGGCGCTGAAGTGGCATCTGACCACCTTCAAAACCAACCTTTGTGGAGGTACCGGAACGAGATCCGGCACCCTTATGGCCCCTTGTAGAGGTACCACCGCGCCCGGAGCCTGTACCCCTGCCTATGCGCTTTCTATTTTTAGTTGAACCTTCTGCAGGTTTTAAATTACTTAAGTTCATGATTAAATACTTTCTACTGCTACTAAATGATTAACTTTCCTTACCATCCCGATAATCGATGGGGTAGCTTCAACTTCTACAGCCTGATTAATCTTATTTAATCCTAAAGCCTGCATAGTTTTTTTCTGACGTTCGCTTCTGTCGATAACGCTTTTAATCTGAATTATTCTGATCTTCGCCATGGTACTTATCCGTTAAAAACTTTATTAAGATCTACTCCACGTTGCTGAGCTACAGTATATGCGTCACGCATTTGAGATAATGCAGAAACAGTAGCTTTAACCACGTTGTGAGGATTAGAAGAACCTTTTGATTTCGCCAATACGTTATGGACACCGGCACTTTCAAGTACAGCACGCATTGCACCACCTGCAATTACACCGGTACCGTTCGCAGCTGGCTTGATAAATACAAAACCACCTGAAAATTTACCGTATTGTTCGTGAGGCACTGTCCCGTTGATAACAGGAACCTTTACAAGATTCTTTTTAGCATCATCGATGCCTTTAGCGATAGCCTCTGTTACCTCTTTTGCCTTACCCAATCCGTAACCTACCACTCCGTTTTCATCACCTACCACAACGATAGCTGAAAAACTGAAAGTACGCCCGCCTTTGGTAACCTTTGCAACACGCTGGATGCTAACTAAGCGGTCTTTTAATTCGATCTCGCTTGATTTTACTCTTTTTATATTGATTGTTGACATCTTCTATCCTTATTAAAAATTAAGACCAGCTTCGCGTGCACCATCAGCTAATGATTTCACACGTCCATGGTACAGATAACCATTTCTGTCAAACACTACCTGATTTATACCGGCTGCTAAAGCCTTTTCTGCTACCGCCTTACCAACAGCCTTAGACTGCTCAGACTTGTTTCCGTTTGCAGTAAAATCTTTTGATAAAGAAGATGCTGAAACCAATGTTTTACCGGTAGTATCATCAATAACTTGAGCATATATACCTTTGTTGCTTCTGTAAACAGAAAGACGTGGGCGCTCAGCAGAACCGGTTAATCTTTTTCTGATACCTTTTTTAATTCGCTCTCTGCGAGATAATTTAATTCCTGCCATGATGATTATTTTTTGGATGCAGATTTACCTGCTTTTCTTCTTAATACTTCACCAACAAACTTGATACCTTTTCCTTTGTAAGGTTCAGGAGCACGTAATGAACGGATCTTTGCCGCAACCTGTCCTAATAACTGTTTGTCGATACTCTCTAAAATGATTGTTGGGTTCTTTCCTTTTTCAGCTGTAGTAGCAACCTTAATTTCTTTAGGAAGCTCAAATACATAGTGGTGGGAATAACCTAATACAAGATCCAGTGTGTTCCCGGTGTTAGTGGCACGATAACCCACACCTACCAGTTCCTGCTCAACTTTATAACCTTCGGTAACACCTTTAACCATATTATTGATTAAAGCACGGTATAAACCATGTAATGCCTTATGTCTTTTCTGCTCTGAAGGGCGCTGTACTAAAAGCTGTCCGTCTTCCTGAGCTATTGTAATATCTGAATCAACCAACTGGGTCAATTCTCCTTTTGGTCCCTTAACCGTAACTACATTATCAGCAGATACTGTAATGTTAACGCCTTGCGGGATTGCGATGGGTGCTTTTCCTATTCTTGACATTGTTAATCTCTTTGATTAATAAACGTAACATAAAACTTCGCCACCAATGTTCAAGTTCCGAGCTTCTTTATCGGTCATAACACCTTTAGAAGTCGACAGGATAGCGATCCCTAAACCATTTAATACACGTGGCATTTTGTCAACACCTGCATACTTTCTCAAACCGGGTTTACTCACACGTGTAATGGTGCGAATAGCAGGAATTTTAGTTATCGGATGATATTTCAAAGCGATTTTGATAATGCCTTGGAAATTAGTGTCTTCAAACTTGTAATTCGCGATGTAACCTTTATCAAAAAGTACTTTCGTAATTTCCTTCTTGAGGTTTGATGCAGGAATTTCTACAACCCTATGGTTGGCCTTGATGGCATTCCTTACTCTCGTAAGATAATCTGCTATTGGATCTGTATTCATTTTTTTTGTTTATGACGGTGGTTTCCTTCCCCTATTTCAAGGGCGACCTTCCATCGGTTAAAATCATATATAAGCGCAAGCTTAAAGCGCAAAGTTAAAAACTTTATGCTTTAAGCTCTATACTTTTTACTTTATTACCAGCTGGCTTTCTTAACTCCCGGGATCTTTCCGGCAAGGGCCATTTCACGGAACGTAACACGTGAAATACCAAACTGGCGCATATATCCTCTTGGGCGTCCTGTAAGTTTGCAACGATTGTGTAAACGTACCGGAGATGCATTCTTCGGTAATTTATCCAATTCAGCATACTCACCGGCGGCTTTCAATGCAGCTCTTTTGTCAGCGTACTTGGCAACTAATTTCGCACGTTTAACTTCACGTGCTTTTACTCCTTCTTTAGCCATTGTTTACTGTTTGATTTTTAAATGGTAAACCAAATTGTTTTAATAACTCTAATGCTTCCACATCATTTTTTGCTGAAGTTACAAAAGTAATATCCATACCCATGATCTTATTGATCTTGTCAATGTTGATCTCAGGGAAAATGATCTGCTCAGAAATTCCTAACGTGTAGTTACCATGTCCATCAAAACCCTTATCATTGATTCCTTTGAAATCACGGATACGAGGTAAAGCAACAGCAATTAAACGATCAAGAAATTCGTACATATTATTATCACGCAAAGTTACTCTAACACCAACCGGCATTCCTTTACGTAATTTGAAGTTAGATATATCTTTTTTCGATTTAGCCGAAATTGCCTGCTGACCAGTAATGGTACTCAATTCGTTGATCGCAGTTTCGATCAGTTTTTTGTCAGTAGTTGCAGCACCAACACCCTGGTTGATTGCAATCTTTTCTAACTTAGGAACCTGCATTACACTTTTATATTGGAATTTATCCTTAAGTGCAGTACGGATTTCCTCTTTGTATTTAGTTTTTAACCTTGGTATATAAGTCATTACTTAATTTCCTCCCCAGATTTTTTTGCTATACGAACAATTTTTCCTTCCGCATTCTTCTGTCTTCCCACACGGGTTGGCTTACCTGATTTCGGATCAACAACCTGAAGATTAGAAACATGGATAGGGGCTTCTTTCTTAATGATGCCTCCGTTAGGATTCGCAGCATTAGGTTTAGTATGACGAGATACCAGATTAGCTCCTTCTACAACAACTCTGTTATCCTTTAAAAGAACTTCCAGAACTTTGCCTTGTTTACCTTTAGAGTCGCCGGCAATAACCTGAACTAAATCACCCTTGCGGATCTTCAGTTTAGTTTGAATATTTTTACTCTTTTCCATGTTACAATACCTCCGGTGCTAATGATACAATCTTCATGAATTGTTTCTCACGCAGTTCTCTTGCAACCGGGCCAAAAATACGTGTTCCACGTGGCTCGTCCTGGTTATTTAATAATACAGCTGCGTTATCGTCGAAACGGATGTAAGAACCGTCTTTACGTCTTACTTCTTTTTTAGTTCTAACAACTACTGCTTTCGATACAGTACCCTTTTTGATATTACCTGAAGGTATTGCACTTTTTACAGTAACAACGATCTTGTCACCTAAAGAAGCATAACGCTTTGCAGTTCCTCCAAGGACACGGATCACTAAAACTTCTTTAGCTCCGCTGTTGTCAGCAACATTCAGTCTTGATTCCTGTTGTACCATGTTACTTAGCCCTTTCTAAAATTTCAACTAATCTCCAGTTCTTGGTCTTACTCAGCGGACGAGTTTCCATGATTAACACTGTGTCGCCGATTCCGCAAGTGTTAGTCTCGTCATGAGCCATGAATTTAGTAGTTTTCTTCACGAATTTTCCATAGATCGGATGCTTCACTTTCCGCTCTACAGCAACAACGATAGATTTTTCCATCTTGTTGCTTACTACCAACCCGATACGGGTTTTTCTTAATTTTCTTTCCATTTCGACTCTAAAGTTATTCAGTTTCAGAAGCGGACTTTATCTCAGCAGCACCCGCCGCTTTGCGCTTAGTCAATTCTGTGTTTAAACGAGCAATATCTTTTCTGATCTTCTGAATGCGTGAAGGATTTTCAATCGCAGAAACAGTGTGTGCAAACTTTAATTTTGTAAGGTTTGCCTTCTCTTCATTGATCCTCGCAACAATCTCCTCAGTTGATAGCTCTAAAATTTCTGAATTTTTCATTCTCTTTAATAAGTTTATGTTATTGTTACAAGTCCGGGGCCAGTGATTAACAGCGGCCCTGACTTATAACTCATAACTTTTATGCTTCTACGTAATCTCTACGTACTACAAATTTTGTTTGAACCGGTAATTTCTGAGCGGCTAAACGTAATGCCTCTTTAGCTATTTCTAAAGGCACACCTTCAGCTTCGAAAATCATCCTTCCAGGGCGTACAACAGCAACCCAGTATTCCGGAGCTCCTTTACCTTTACCCATACGTACTTCGGCTGGTTTCTTGGTAACAGGTTTGTCTGGAAATATACGAATCCACACTTGACCTTCACGTTTCATAAAACGTGTAACGGCGATACGTGCAGCTTCTATCTGGCGACTGGTGATCCAGGCTGGTTCAAGTGATTTTATACCGAAAGATCCAAATGACAGTTCAGCACCACGGGTTGCTAAACCTTTCATTCTTCCCTTCTGCATCTTTCTGAACTTCGTTCTTTTTGGCTGTAACATGTTCGTATTTTCTTATCGTTAAACGATGTCTAAATAAATTATTTCTTCCCTCTGAAGCCACCACCTGCGTTGCCGCCACGGTTCTGACCACCACCGGTATTTCCGCCACGATTCTGGCCGCCACCACGGTTCTGACCGCCACCACGATTTCCGCCACGGTTATCACCGCCTCTTCTATCGCCGCCACGTCTGTCATTTCCGCCTCTTTCATTACCACCGTAAGCTGCTGCACCTTCGTTTCTGCCTCTTGTGTTTGAAGTCTGGCCTATGTTCGGAGAAAGATCACGTTTACCGTAAACTTCGCCTTTACAGATCCAAACCTTAACACCGATCTTACCGTAGGTAGTCAAAGCCTCCCCTAATGCATAATCGATATCAGCACGGAAAGTGTGCAGAGGAATTCTTCCTTCTTTATATTGCTCGGTACGTGCCATCTCAGCACCACCTAAACGGCCTGAACACATTACTTTTATACCTTCAGCTCCCATGCGCATAGTTGAAGCAATTGAAGTCTTCATTGCACGACGGAAAGAAATACGAGCCTCTAACTGTTTAGCGATACCTTCAGCAACTAACTGTGCATCAAGTTCAGGACGTTTGATCTCGAAGATGTTAATCTGAACATCCTTTTTAGTAAGTTTTTTTAACTCTTCTTTGATCTTATCAACTTCCTGGCCGCCTTTTCCAATTACGATACCCGGACGGGCAGTATGGATAGTTACAGTTATACGTTTTAATGTACGCTCAATCACCAATTTGGCAACGCCGCCTTTAGCGATACGAACAGACAGATATTTACGGATCTTTTCATCCTCAACTAATTTATCGGAGTAGTTGTTGCCACCGAACCAGTTAGAATCCCAACCTTTGATGATTCCTAACCTGTTACCTATTGGATGTGCTTTTTGTCCCATTTCCTTAATTAGTTTTGTACAAGATTTTTACTGTCAACTACCAATGTTACGTGGTTAGAACGCTTACGGATTCTGTATCCGCGCCCCTGAGGAGCTGGTCTTAACCTTTTTAACTGGCGTCCGCCGTCAACAAAAATTGTTTTTACAAAAAGTTCACTTTCTTCCGGGCGTTGACCTTCGTTCTTCGCTTCCCAGTTTTTTATTGCCGACAAAAGAAGTTTCTCAACTCTCTGCGCAGCCTCTTTGTTTGTATACTTTAAGATGTATAATGCTTTCTCTACACGCTCCCCACGGATCAGGTCAACAACCAGTCTCATTTTACGAGGTGAGGTAGGGCAATTATTTAATTTTGCTACTGCTTCCATGGCTTATTTTTTCTTTTCAGCGTGACCTCTAAATGTTCTGGTTGGAGCAAATTCTCCCAACTTGTGACCAACCATATTTTCAGTTACATATACAGGTATAAATTTATTCCCGTTGTGAACTGCAAATGTATGTCCTACGAAATCCGGAGAGATCATTGATCTGCGTGACCATGTTTTGATCACAGATTTCTTGTTTGATTCGTTCATTGAAACCACTTTGGTCTCAAGATTATGATCGATATAAGGGCCTTTTTTAATTGAACGAGCCATTATTTCTTCCTCCCTTCAATAATGTAACGATTTGAGGTCTTCTTCTTGTTACGGGTTTTATAGCCCTTAGCCAATAAACCGGTTCTGGAACGAGGGTGTCCTCCTGAAGCCCTTCCTTCACCACCACCCATAGGGTGATCTACCGGGTTCATCGCCACACCACGAACACGTGGGCGGTAACCTAACCAGCGTTTACGTCCTGCTTTACCTAACACCTCATTTGCTTTTTCAGAGTTAGAAACAGTTCCGATAGTAGCCATACAAGTTGCCAGGATCATGCGGGTTTCGCCTGAAGGCATCTTGATAATAGCATACTTACCATCACGTGCTGAAAGCTGAGCGTAAGTTCCTGCACTGCGTGCAATGGAAGCTCCCTGACCAGGATTCAATTCAATGTTGTGTATGATTGAACCCAGAGGAATGCTCTTCAGCGGAAGTGAATTTCCAACTTCCGGAGCTACTGCATCACCAGAAAGAACGGTTTGTCCAACCTGTAATCCCTCAGGAGCAATAATGTAGCGTTTTTCACCATCAGCGTAGTGTAGCAGAGCTATACGTGCTGTACGGTTTGGATCATACTCAATTGTGGCAACTGTTGCTGGGATATCTTTTTTATCGCGTTTAAAATCAATCAATCGGTATGACTTTTTATGTCCCCCACCGAGATAACGCATAGTCATTTTACCGGTATTATTTCTACCACCTGACTTCTTGATAGCAACTACTAACGATTTTTCAGGAACGTTTGTAGTAACATCTGAATAGTCGCCTCCGATGCGGAAACGAGTACCAGGGGTAACCGGTTTAAATCTTCTAACTGCCATTTTTATTAAATATTGCTGTAAAAGTCAATAGTTTCACCATTCTTAAGCGTTACGATCGCTTTTTTGTATTTAGGAGTACGTCCTGAAACAAAACCTGCTTTTGTGTAACGGCTCTTTGCTTTACCAGATACCACGATAGTGTTTACAGCTTCGATGCTCACACCATACATTTGTTCAATTGCAGATTTAATCTGTAATTTATTGGCTCTGTGATCTACTTTAAATGCATAGCGATTTAACTTTTCTGTTAAAAGCGATGCTTTTTCTGTTAAAATCGGTTTCTTTAAAATCTCCATATTACTTGGCCAGTGCCTCCTCCAATGTTTTAACAGAACCCGCAGTTAACAAAAGTTTACCTGCATTCAGTACATCATATGTGTTTAACTGATCTGCTGTAATAACTTTCGCTTTCTTAATGTTTCTGCTTGATAAGTAAACATTATTATTAGCAGCTGGTAAAACCAATAAGGTCTTTTCGTTAGAAACGTTCAGATCTGCTACCAGCTTAGCGTAGCTTTTGGTTTTCACTGCATCAAATGTGAAATCCTCTAAAACTACAATGTTATTGTCTTTAGCTTTGTAAGATAAAGCCGACTTACGTGCAAGCTGCTTTAATTTCTTATTCAGCTTAAAGCTATAGTCACGTGGCTGAGGACCGAAAACACGGCCACCACCGTTAAACAAAGGAGATTTGATGTTACCCGCACGGGCGCCACCAGTTCCTTTTTGCTTGTATAGCTTACGGGTTGATCCGGCGATTTCATTACGTTGTTTAGACTTGTGTGTACCCTGACGCTGATTGGCAAGGTATTGTTTAACGTCTAAGTAAATTGCATGATCATTGGGTTCTACACCGAAAATCGCTTCAGGAAGTTGCACCTTGGCACCTGTTTCTTGTCCTGAAATACTCACTACATTAACTTCCATCTTATTTATCAACGATTACGTAAGAACCTTTAGCTCCCGGAATTGAACCGCTAACTACTAATAAGTTTTGTTCAGCATATACCTTCAGGATCTGAAGATTCTGAACCTTAACACGGGCTCCACCAGTACGACCAGCCATGCGCATTCCTTTTAATACACGTGATGGCCATGAAGAAGCTCCTAATGAACCCGGAGCACGCATACGATTGTGCTGTCCGTGAGTTGCACCACCTACACCAGCGAATCCGTGACGCTTAACAACACCCTGGAAACCTTTACCTTTTGATGTGCCAACCACATCAACGAAGTCACCTTCAGCAAAAATTTCGACAGTGATAGTGTCGCCTAAGCTCTTCTCGTCTTCAAAGGTCTTGAACTCTACAAGCTTGCGCTTCGGAGTTGTTCCTGCTTTGGCGAAATGGCCTTTCAATTGTTCAGTAGTGTTTTTCTCCTTCTTTTCGTCGAAGCCTAACTGAACAGCCTCGTACCCGTCTTTCTCAGCGGTACGAACCTGCGTTACAACGCAGGGGCCAGCTTCGATTACCGTACATGGAATGTTCCTTCCATCGGCATCAAATATGCTGGTCATTCCTACTTTTTTTCCAATAATACCTGACATTTTCTTTTTGTTCTTTTGCGCCCATCGAAGCAGTAGGGCTTCGTTCAAGGCATAGTAAACCCCTCGAAAGGGACGGCAAAGATAGAAAGTTTCATTTAATTATCAAATACTTAGGAAGTTATTTTTTTAAGAAATATAAAAATTTATTTTCAGGACATGCCGGGAGCATCTTCCTCGCTGCCAAATAATTTCAAAATCATGGCTTTTTCTTCTCTGAAAAGCTCGGTCATTCGCTGGCCGGTCTGCAGATTTAATAACTAACCGGTCATATTTCGTCGCCGATTCTCTCCTGTCCGCTGATAAGCATGGAATGATCTTTCAGATCTACTCCTGAAACTTTCCTGGTCAGAGCTTCATTCATCAGATATAGAATCTTTTCAGCCGCGGCTCCATAACTGAGCCCCTCTTTCCTTATATTGGAAATACAATTTCGCGATTCATCTGTCAGTCCTTTTCTGGGGCTGTATGTCAGATAAGCCCCAAGGCTGTCAGACGAACTTAGTCCCGGACGCTCACCGATAAGGATTAAAGTCAGTTTTGCGCGGAGGCATTCCCCTACTTCGTCTGCCACAGCAACCCGTCCATGTGTTACCAGGCATAAAGGAGCAATCTGAAGTCCCATCATCTTCATCTCAGGAATAAGAGCTTCCATCAACGGGATAATATGACGGTTTACTGCTATGGCCGACAAGCCGTCGGTAATCACAATTGCTACGTCATACTCATCGGCAGCAAATCTATTAAGCGTAATCATCGACATCTGATCAAGCTCGCGGCCAAGGTCCGGCCGCTGAAGATAGGTTTGTTTATCCCTGACCCGGCTTTCCAGACTTAATGTTCCGAGTTCAAAATCATTAAGCCTGATCTGTATATGAGGGTCAAGCTCTGAAAACACAGCATCTTTTGCATGCGCATGAGACAATCTGAAAGCCAGCATTTCCTTTAAAGGAATGCTGCAGCCCGTCCTACCGAGGGCAATTCTGGCTTGTGTAAATTTTCTGAACCCGACATGATCATCCGTGATGACCTCATAATTACTTCTCTCCATGGTTACAAATCAAGCAAGCCCGATAATTTATGTGTACCCTTTAATGGTAGATAATTCCCTCTTGCGTCTGATATCCCCATTCTTATAAGCCATTGTTCAAATTCAGGAGCAGGTCTTAAACCCAGCACCTTCCTTATATATAAAGCATCGTGAAAAGAGGTCGACTGGTAATTAAGCATGATATCATCAGCACCCGGCACGCCCATAATAAAACTGCAGCCGGCAACACCAAGCAACGTCAGCAAATTATCCATGTCGTCCTGGTCGGTTTCAGCATGGTTGGTATAACAGATATCAACGCCCATTGGCAAACCCATTAATTTACCGCAAAAATGGTCCTCCAGAGCAGCGCGAATAATTTGCTTGCCATCAAACAAATATTCAGGACCGATGAAACCGACTACCGAATTAACAAGCAGCGGATTGAATTTTCTGGCTACAGCATAGGCCCTGGCTTCGCAGGTTTGCTGATCAACGCCAAAATTTGAATTAGCAGATAAGGCGCTACCCTGCCCTGTTTCGAAGTACATCACATTATTGCCCTTTGTACCCCTGCCCAGGGCAAGCGTAGCTTCATAAGCCTCAGTAAGCAAAGACAGATTAATACCGAAGCTTGAATTGGCCTTTTCCGTACCGGCAACAGATTGAAAAGTAAGATCAACAGGGGCTTTTTGCCTGATCAGTTCCATTGTAGTAGTTACATGGCATAATACGCAGGATTGCGTAGGGATTTCATACCTGGTAATGATATTATCAAGCATGCGTAACAACCTAAGCGTTGCCGCAGGGCTATCAGTTGCCGGATTAATTCCGATCACAGCGTCCCCGCTGCCGTAGATCAATCCATCAATTATACTTACGGCAATTCCTTTTATATCATCGTAAGGATGATTTGGTTGTAACCTTGTAGATAATCTGCCTTTTAATCCTATTGTATTACGAAAAGCAGTTATAACCTCACACTTTCTGGCAACGCTGATAAGATCCTGGTTTCGCATGAGTTTAGATACCGCCGCACACATCTCTGGTGTCACTGCAGCCGCCAATCCTTTTATAGTAACTGTATCAGCCTCATCACATAACAACCAATCGCGGAATTCTCCAACCGTGAAATGACTAATAGCGCTGAAATCATTACTATTATGAGAATCTATAATAAGCCTCGTCACCTCATCTTTTTCATAAGGTATAATTTCCTCATTAAGGAAATTCTTCAAAGGCACGTCGGCAAGAATCATCTGAGCAGCAACACGCTCTTCATAAGAATGAGCCGCAATTCCGGCAAGTGCATCCCCCGAACGAAAAGGCGAAGCCTTCGCAAGCAGCGTTTTTATATCCTTATATTGATATACCCTATTGCCGATTGTCGTTCTGTAAGCCATAATCAGGAAATTGGCAATTCCGACAGTTTTTGTTTTCCAGCAGATCTGCCACTCTTAACCAGCAGATAAATAACAGCCATAATAATAAAGCCGGCAAAAAATATCAGGCTGAGCTCTAGGTTATAATAAACTATAGCTATCAAAGCCAGCACTGAAAGAAGCAATGCCAAAGCCGGGAAAAAAGGATAAAAGGGAGCTTTAAACGGCCTTAACAATTCAGGCTCTTTTTTTCGCAGCATGAAAAGACTGCACATACTTATTATATACATCACTACAGCCCCAAGCACAGACAAAATGATTACCTGACTGGTCGTACCCGTTAAAATAGATATGCAGCCTAGAACTCCTCCTCCGATTAGTGCCCAATGTGGCACACGTGTACGCCGGTTAACCTGTGCGAGAAAAGCCGGAAGATAACCGCTTCTGGCCAGGGCATATATTTCCCTTGAGTATGCTATAATAATACTGTGAAAAGAGGCGATCAGACCGAATAGGCCAATCCCGGCAAACAGTTTCGTAAGGCTGTTATCCTTTCCGAGTACGATCCCGATAGATTCGGGCAAGGGATAATCAATATTACTTAATCGCCTCCAGTCTGTGATTCCGCCTGTAAAAACCATTACACCTAAAGCCAATAAGATCAATGTTAATAAACCATAGATATATCCCTTAGGAATATTCCTCTGCGGATCCTTAACTTCTTCGGCAACAAGGGCCACTCCTTCTATTGCCAGATAAAACCAGATAGCAAATGGAATAGCGGCAAAAACACCGTTCCAGCCAAAAGGCATAGGATCTCTGATGAAATTATCCATCTTAAAATGCGGAGCCACAATACCCATGAACAACAGGAGTTCTCCCACTGCAAGAAGCGTGACAATCAGTGAGAAAACAGCAGATTCCCTGATCCCAAGAAGATTTATCGATATAAATATCACATAACAGGATAAAGCCACAGGTATCACCGGAAGAACCGGGTAAAGGAAATTCATATAGCTTCCCAACGCAAAGGCTATCGCCGGAGGAGCCAGCACAAACTCAACTAATGTAGCATACCCGGCTATAAATCCGCCTACCGGCCCGAATGCTCTGTTAGAATAGGCAAAAGGCCCCCCGGCATTGGGAATAGAAGTGGTCAACTCTGTATAACTGAAAATAAAAGTGATATATAGAACGGTTACCAGCAACGTCGCGATAAGAAAACCTATTGTTCCCGACACTGCCCATCCATAATTCCATCCAAAATACTCGCCTGAGATTACCAGTCCTACAGCTATAGCCCAAAGATGAACCGGTTTCAGAACTTTTTTCAGCGAAGAACCACCAACTTCGTTCATAGACTACTTTTTTCCTGATTAAAGTACCATTATTTAAACAGAAAATAAAATTAGGCAAATAAAATATATTCAACACGCAGAAAAAGAACCAAAAAAAATCATTTCAATAAATAAATCGCCAGGAAACATTTAATTCACTCTGCATATTCGCAAAAGAACGAAAGGTAGGAATAACCAGAGGCACCAATACAAGTTATTAAGCAACAGGGATTGCCGGGCCATGCATATCATGACCTGGCAATTAATTGCGGCAGGAAATCAAACGAGAAAACAATTGCTGCATAGCAATCGGATAATACACTTCGATCTATTGCGTAAGCTTTTCTATTAAACGGGCACTCTGCCTTGCACCTTCCTGCAGTCGTTCCGCAAAAAAGTCTTTCACCTGGTTAAAGTGAGCCAGATAACCATCCATGTCGCCATATTCAATAATAGACGCCCACTCCCGAACAGCCGAATGGAACTCGAGGTCATCTGCCCGTATGCTCTTATCATATAAAGCAGTCTGTATAGTTTCCTCAAGAAGCTGATCATTTTTAAAAAGATATTCAGCAATACCAAGCCGCAGGCGGAAAGGCGGAGTCTGGCATATAAGATTTTCATAAGGACTTATCCTTAGCTGAAACCAGGTATCCACCATCGCCAGAATACTGAGATGAGAATTAGAACGATGCTGTCCGGCTTCCTCTCTCATTTTAAAATCCATCATAATGTCCTGATCCAGAGTAATAAAGTCATGTTCCCCGTGGAAAACGAAGGCCCTAGCCTCTCCGATCCTTTTTCTGAACTCATCTTCCTGCTCACAAATCATCATCTTAAAAAGCTCAGATTCAGACTTTGCATATTGCCTTACCTGCTTCCGGGCAAAGGGATTAAGTATTGCCAGTCCGGCATATACGTGCGCTTTATAGCTGAATATCCTTAACGTAGTCAGGATTTTAACATTATCGATACCGTTGGCATAAGCCTGATGATCCCAAGGGTAGAATCCGGCATTCTTCCAGGCAGTACCCATACTTTCAAAACCCATATGCGTCACAGCCTGTGTATCTGCCATAATCTGATCATGCTGCTGATAGCTTGCCACCTCTATTATTTCAGATCCCAGTGCCTCGTATATTTTCAAGACCTTCTGATAATTAACTTCATCCACCCGGTGAGGTACGACGACCAGTTTCTGACCTTCGGTAGCAAATGCAGGCCCATGTAAAGAATGGCAGGTGAATATCTGAACATCAGCAGGAAGGTATTTCTCGAAAGCCAGAATCTCAGGATGTTTTACAGAGGTCTGTCCGGCTACCACTGCCCCGAATTTCACCGAATCGGCAGTCGCAGCCACTACCTCCGCTATCCTGGATGTTTCTACAGAATATAATAAGAAGTCGGCCTGGCGGGCCACAGCCCTTGCATGCTGCAGTATCGTCACAGAAGTGCCGGCAAAAGCCTTCTGCAAATGCTCAAAACGCTCAGGCAGATCGCAACCAAAAACCGAAAAGCCCATCTGCGACCACTTACGAGCACACAAGGCACCCATATCTCCAAGCCCTATTATACCTATATTCATTGGGTAAATATAATAAACATCGCGAAAGACTGCAGAATGCTTATCTGGCAAGTGCAGTCGCAATAGCATCACCAGCCGTACTGCTGTCCCTGAAGTTAAGATTAAGGAAAGCTGCTATGGTTCTGGCAAGCTGACTGTTATAATATATTTGTTTGTCTTTAACCTCTCCAAGAGCCTGACTATCGGGTCCTAAAACCATTATCCAGGTATGATTGGAACCAGAACGTCCAATACCATGGCTCTTCCAGGACCGCTTGCCCGCCCCCCTTCCATGATCTGTAGTAATGATCAGCGTAGTTTTATCTCTGTAAGTCTCATCCGTTTGCACATAGTTCCAGATCTCCCTGATAAATTCATCTGTATTTCTCGCCGACTCCAGGTAAGCATCATATTTGCCCATATGGGCAAACTCGTCCGTTTCTCCGTAAGCGATCAGCATCAGCTTGGGAGAATTCTTCTTAAGGTAATCCAGTGCATACTGATGGGTAAACTTATCAAACCTGGTCGCCTTCCATGGGCTCGGACTGCTTTGTTGTAAGTGATTCAGATAAGCCTCTCTCTGGCTTAACCTCTGCGACCGAACTGTGTCATTACCTGCATTGATATGAATACCTGCCCTGCTATTTATAATATAATGAAATACGTCCCAGGAAGCAAAAGCAGCCACCTTATCCTTAAAATCATTTTGTTTATTAACAAACTCCAGGATCGTCTGGTTCGGATTTCTGATCCTCGCATTGCTCCTTATCCTTTTGTCTGATGCTCCCGTCAGCAATTCATTATATCCGGGATAGGAAAACCAGTACCTGTTGATAACATTTACCTTATTCCCCAGCTCCCTGTTGCCATAAATCTGACCTTCTACAGCTATGGTGCTCCATATAAAGGGAAACAGCATAGACCGCCTTACTTTCGGATCATTATCCCAGAACCTGGCCCGTGTCTCCTTTACATCATCAACATCTTTTTTACGTCCTATAATATCCGGATCTGCCCCCTGAAAAAGCTCCTGCCACCTTAAACCATCAAGGGTTATCAGAATTACATTTTCAGTTTTCTGCTGCCCGCAAACGTGAATATTAATAAGAAAAAAAACAGAAACGAAAAGCAATGAATTTTTAAGCAGCATAATAACAAAGAAATATATGAGCATAACATTTTCCTGTTAATAGGGTTTACTTTTTTAATACTTGGGATAAATGCCTAATTTCACGATACGAACCAACACGCACCGAACTATGAAAAGACGAACATTCCCCTTATCCACGCTACTGATTTTATCTATTCTTTTCCTTAGTTACAAACCTTTGATTGCCCAGGATTCAACTACGGTTGTCGCAGACCCCTCGCTTAACGGCCAATACCAGGATCTTCTGCGTCGTTCATGGACTCAGCAGGGATATAAAGTAATCAATCCAACACGGCTGTCAACTTTATGGAGAAATGTACAGGACAGCCTCCGGTCTGAACGGAGGAAACTTCCTTCAATCCAAAGCCAGCTCATTAAACAGGAAAAAACCATCACTGACCTTAAAAAAGAGATCAGCACACACCAGGAAAATCTTGAAAAGTCAGAGGCATCTGTCAATTCTGTTCAATTCCTCGGCATGAGTGTCGAAAAAAGCACATATAATACCATCATGTGGGGAGCTGTAATCATTCTGGCAGCCGCCTTTGCTGTAAGCTTGTTTACAGCAGGAAAAAGCGTAAGAGAAGCAAAATACCGCCGGCAGCTATATGATGAACTTGCCGCAGAGCATCAAACCTATAAAACCAAGGCAAACGAAAAGGAGAAAAAGCTTGCGCGCGAGTTGCAGACAGAAAGGAATAAAGTAGAAGAACTTATGGGGCGGGATCACTGATCAATGCTTTACCATAAGCCACAAAAAAACCCATACTGAAAAGCATGGGTTTTTATTTTTTAAATCTTAGCTTAAACTTAAACCTTGATCTCAACTTCAACTCCGCTGGGTAATTCAAGTTTCATAAGCGCATCTACAGTTTTTGAGTTAGAGCTGTAGATATCCAGTAATCTCTTGTAAGAGCATAACTGGAACTGCTCACGAGCTTTCTTGTTTACGTGTGGTGAACGTAATACAGTAAAGATCTTTTTCTCAGTTGGAAGAGGAATTGGTCCGCTAACAACAGCACCCGTAGGTTTCACAGTCTTAACGATTTTCTCAGCTGATTTATCAACCAGGTTGTAATCGTAAGATTTCAATTTAATTCTAATTCTTTGGCTCATTTTATGTTTTAGTTAAACCTGTAATAAGAGCTATTAATTATTGCAGGCGTTTATTTATTTAGGATTACACAGATTAAGAAGATTAATCCGTGTAATCCTGATTTAATTATGCGTTAACCTTACCTTTTGCTTTCGCAATCACTTCATCCTGTACATTCTTAGGAGCAGGCTCATAATGATCAAACTCCATAGTTGATGTTGCACGACCAGAAGTGATGGTACGTAACTGAGTTACATAACCGAACATTTCAGAAAGAGGCACAAGAGCTTTGATAACCTGTGCACCTGCACGGGTATCCATACCCTGTAACTGACCACGACGACGGTTAAGGTCACCCATTACGTCACCCATGTTCTCTTCAGGAGTAAGCACTTCGATTTTCATGATCGGCTCCATCAATACCGGTTTAGCTTTTGGTAAAGCCTCACGGAATGCTGAACGAGCTGCAATTTCAAAAGATAAAGCATCCGAATCGACTGCGTGGAATGATCCGTCAATCAGACGAACTTTCATATCAGGAAGCGGGAATCCTGCCAATACACCATTACTCATGGCAGCAGCAAAACCTTTTTCAACTGAAGGGATATATTCACGAGGAATAGAACCACCTACGATCTCATTCACAAACTGCAATCCACCCTTTTCGAAATCTGCATCGATCGGAGAAATAACAACCTGGATGTCGGCAAATTTACCGCGGCCACCAGTTTGTTTTTTGTATGTCTCACGGTGTTGAACTGTACCGGTGATCGCTTCTTTGTAAGCAACCTGCGGTGCACCCTGGTTAACTTCAACCTTAAACTCACGTTTTAAACGGTCGATAAGGATGTCAAGGTGAAGCTCACCCATTCCCGAAATTACAGTCTGACCAGTTTCCTCATCAGTTTGTACACGGAAAGTAGGATCTTCTTCAGCAAGTTTACCTAAAGCCATACCCAGTTTGTCCATATCAGCCTGAGTTTTTGGCTCAATCGCCAAACCGATTACCGGCTCAGGGAAGTTCATAGACTCAAGAACGATCGGGTTTTTCTCATCACAAAGAGTATCTCCTGTTTTGATATCCTTAAATCCAACTACAGCAGCAATATCTCCGGCACCTACATTAGGAATCGGGTTCTGCTTGTTAGCATGCATCTGGAAGATACGGGAAATACGTTCTTTATTCTCAGAACGGGTGTTGTAAACGTATGATCCGGCATCCAGGTTACCTGAATAAACGCGGATGAAACATAAACGGCCTACAAACGGGTCAGTAGCAATTTTGAATGCCAATGCAGCAAAAGGCTCTTTAACATCCGGTTTCAGAAGAATCTCTTCATTCGTATTTGGATTCATACCATGAACTCCTTCTGAATCCAGAGGAGAAGGCAATAATTCCATTACGTAATCAAGCATGGTTTGTACACCTTTATTTTTGAAAGATGAACCACAAACCATAGGAACGATCTTCGCATCCAATACAGCCTGACGTAAAGCATCTAAAACTTCGCGTTCAGTGATTGTTTCAGGAGCTTCAAAGAATTTCTCCATCAACGTCTCATCATATTCTGCAACAGATTCCAGCAATTTTTCTCTCCACTCAGCAACCTCATCAAGCATATCTTCAGGAATCGGCACTTCAGTAAAGGTCATCCCTTTATCATGCTCATTCCATACGATACCACGGTTGTTGATCAGATCAACCACACCCTTGAATGAATCTTCTGCACCGATAGGCAATTGCAGAGGCACTGCGTTACTGCCTAACATATCCTTAACCTGCTTAACTACTTTTAAGAAGTCTGCACCAGAACGGTCCATCTTATTAACGAATCCTATACGGGCAACATTGTAGTTATTAGCCAGGCGCCAGTTAGTTTCAGACTGAGGCTCAACACCGTCTACTGCAGAAAACAAGAACACCAATCCATCCAATACGCGCAGGGAACGGTTTACCTCTACGGTAAAATCCACGTGACCCGGGGTATCAATAATGTTGATGTGATAGGTATTGTTTCTGTATTTCCAGTTAACAGTTGTAGCAGCAGATGTGATAGTGATACCACGCTCCTGCTCCTGTGCCATCCAGTCCATTGTTGCAGCACCTTCGTGCACTTCACCAATTTTATGGCTAACACCTGAGTAGTAAAGGATACGCTCAGTTGTGGTAGTCTTACCAGCATCAATGTGAGCTGCGATACCTATATTTCTTGTAAATTTTAAATCTCTTGCCATCTTGTTTATGATTTTCGCGGATTTTAATGAATTACACTGATCCGCAATATTATCTTAAATCAGTGTAATCTATTTTAAATCAGTGTAATCTTATCTGATTAAAAACGGAAGTGTGAAAATGCTTTGTTCGCCTCAGCCATTTTGTGAGTATCTTCTTTCTTCTTCACAGCAGCACCTTCGCCTTTGGAAGCTGAAATAATTTCACCGGCCAATTTCTCCATCATTGTTTTTTCACCACGACGACGGGCATAAAGGATTAACCATTTCATACCTAAAGCGATTTTACGCTCAGGACGAACTTCTGTAGGAACCTGGAAGTTAGCACCACCAACACGGCGAGATTTAACCTCTACAGCTGGCATTACATTATTTAACGCTTTTTTCCATGCATCCAGTCCGCTTTCGCTGGTTCTTTTTTCAACCAGTTCTACCGCGTCGTAGAAAATAGAATAAGCAATAGATTTTTTTCCGTCGTACATCATGTTGTTTACGAAACGGGTTACCATCACATCGTTGAACTTCGGATCAGGAAGGATAATTCGTTTTTTTGGTTTTGACTTTCTCATTTCTTAATCCTCCTTATTTCTTTTTGCCTTTTGCAGGTGCACCTTTAGCCGGAGCTGCAGCTTGACCTGGTTTAGGGCGTTTAGTACCATATTTAGAACGACGTTGATTTCTTCCGTTAACACCAGAAGTATCCAGGGCACCACGAATAATGTGATAACGTACACCTGGTAAATCCTTAACACGACCACCACGGATCAATACGATCGAGTGCTCCTGTAAGTTGTGACCTTCTCCAGGGATGTAAGCGTTCACCTCTTTGCCGTTTGTTAAACGAACACGGGCAACTTTACGCATTGCTGAGTTTGGTTTTTTAGGGGTAGTAGTATATACACGGGTACATACGCCTCTTCGCTGTGGACAGCTGTCCAACGCTGGGGATTTACTCTTATCCTCCAGAGCTACTCTACCTTTCCTAACTAATTGTTGAATAGTAGGCATTTACGTTTTTAATTTAATGGATTGCTTTTATTCTTTTTACCCCAAAATCGGGAACGCAAAAGTAGGAAAGTTAAATGTGATTATCAAGGGGTTAATTAAAAAATAATACGATAGCTCAGGCTTATCGAAATATCGTGTTCTGCCGATTATCCCGGAAACCTATAATAACAACTTTCGAACCGCACACACTATAAAGAAGAGAACAGTTCTTTGACGAATACACTTATTTATTAAATCATTAATTTGAAAAACCGCACTAATCTCTTACCTTGCATACGTTAACACCCCTTAACTTTATTGCATATGCAACGGAATAACCAGTTGGAACTGGCTTATAACTTTGTTCAATACACCGACAGAAATATTTTTTTAACGGGAAAGGCGGGCACAGGAAAAACAACGTTCCTTCACAATCTTAAAAAAACATCGCTTAAGCGGATGGCTATCGTAGCGCCTACCGGGGTTGCTGCAATTAATGCCGGAGGAGTTACCATACATTCCTTCTTCCAGATGCCTTTCGGCCCATATATTTCACAAAGCCTTTCTCCTGATGCCGGCCCTGCGTTCATGAGCAAACAAAGGCATATGAAATTCCATAAGGAGAAAATAAATATCCTGAAAAGCCTGGACCTCCTGGTAATCGATGAAATAAGCATGGTCAGAGCAGACCTGCTCGACGGAATTGACGAAGTACTCAGAAGGTACAGGGATCATTCAAAGCCTTTCGGCGGAGTGCAGTTACTCATGATCGGCGACCTTCACCAGTTATCGCCGGTAGTAAAAGATGAAGACTGGAAAATACTACAGCCCTACTATTCCAATCTTTACTTTTTCAGCAGCCATGCCCTGCAAAAAACAGCACATGTAAGCATAGAATTAAAACATATATATCGCCAGTCAGACACTCACTTTATCAACCTGCTTAATTGTATCCGGGAAAACAGGATAGACCACGATGTGCTCACAAGGCTCAACAGCCGTTATCTTCCCGACTTTAAGGCGCAGGACGAAGAAGGTTATATCACATTAACTACTCATAATAATACAGCAAGGGAAATAAACGAAGTCAGATTAACTGAAATACCAAAGACCTCACATCGGTTCCGGGCAACAGTAATCAACGACTTCCCCGAATACTCATACCCTACCGGGCTCGACCTCGAACTTAAAATCGGGGCGCAGGTAATGTTCGTAAAGAACGATTCCTCGCGCGAGCGATTATTTTACAATGGAAAAATCGGAAAAATAAGCCGTTTCGACGACGAAACCATTTATGTAAAATGCCCCGGAGAATCATGGGAAATAGCCGTTACCCCGGCAGAATGGCAGAATATCAGCTACGAGCTGAACAACGAAACGAAAGAGATCGAGGAAAAGGTAGTCGGAAGCTTCTCCCAGTATCCTCTAAAGCTTGCCTGGGCTATTACTATACATAAGAGCCAGGGCCTTACCTTTGAAAAAGCAATTATCGATGCGCAGTCGTCATTCGCCCACGGACAGGTATATGTAGCATTAAGCCGTTGCAAAACATTCGAAGGCATGGTACTCCGGTCTCCTATTGCTTTCAACAGCGTAAGAACCGACGGAACTGTTTCTGCCTATACCAGACAAGCCGATGAAAATGCCCCCGGCGAGCAGGACCTTCTAACATCAAAAGCAACTTTTCAAAAATCATTACTCCGCGAACTATTCGATTTCGGAGCCATTAAGACAAGGTTCTTCCATCTCAAAAAAGCAGTGGAAGATAACGACAGCTCGCTTAGCCCCGCCCTTAACCTGGAGCTAAATGAAATTAAGATAAACGCAGAAGCTGCGGTTTATTCTGTAGCCGAAAAGTTTACCCGCCAGCTGCACCACCTCTTTACAGAGGGCGGCCTTCCCGAAGAAGACGAGGGCCTGCAGGAACGGATTAAAAAAGGCAGCGACTATTTTATTGAAAAAACCGAGCATATACTCTTTTCACCTGCCAGCAGGCTCGTAATAGAATCAGACAATAAAAATGTCCTGAAAGTTCTTTCCGAGGCATTGGCAAATCTAAAAAAAGAACTTTTTATAAAACTTTCGGTAATGAAAGCCGCCTCTGCCGGCTTCAACACCATGACTTACCTGAAAACAAAAGCCAATGCAGAAATTGACTTCACCACTGCTGAAAGTACGAAGCCGGCCGCCAGAACAGCAGTACCTAAAGACACCGCCCACCCCGATCTTTATAACAAACTCAGGAGCTGGCGTAATGAGCTTGCCTCAGAAAATAATGTACCTGCTTATATAGTGCTGCCTCAGAAAGCCCTGGCAGAACTTGTATCCAAACTACCTTCAGGATTTGCAGAACTTGAAACAGTAAAAGGCATAGGCAAACAGAAGGTACAACAATACGGGAAAGCAATACTGACCATCATTGCAGAATACTGCGAAGAGAATAACATTCAGCAAACACCGCTCAACCTCAGTCTGAAAGAAGAAAAAAGCAAGCCTGATACTAAAAAGATCAGCTTTGATCTGTATAAAGAAGGAAAAAGCACTGACGAGATCGCCCTGGAAAGAGGCCTTACCCAGAGTACTATCGAAGGGCATCTTGCCCACTTTATTGGTACGGGCGAAATCGATGTTTATAACATTGTAGCCAAAGAAAAAGTCGGCATTATCACAGAATTTTTCCAGGAGAAACGACCGGCCTCATTAACCGAAGCAAAACATGCTCTGGGAGATGACATCTCCTATTCAGAACTCAGGGCAGTAATGAAACATCTGCAGTTTAACTCCGAGTTTCAGGACATCGTCTAATCTTCATCAGACCTCCAGGTATTATTCGATGAATTATAGTCAGGAAGAGCATGGTCAGGATCTATTACCACCGAACCCAGCCGCTCAACAGAGGGAAAAAGGAATGTCCAGCTCGTGTTTCTTGCCCAGATCTCCACTGGCAGCTTTACCCTTGATTTCTTTCCCCTTGCCGTAGTAATCTCAAGAGTCACCGGCATTGGCATCTTTTCCAGGTTAGCTATAGTTATAAGAGCACCATTTTTTACATTACTTTTTGAATAAGTAACGTCAACAACCGCCTGATCCAATCGCCAGTTATTCAGGAACCATGATCTCCAGAACCAATCAAGCTTTTCACCCGCTACATTTTCCATTGTCCTGAAAAAATCATCAGGTGCCGGATGTTTATAGGCCCAGCGTTTTATATACTCCCTGAAAGCCCTGTCAAAACGTTCTTTTCCCAGAACTTCATCCCTGAGCAGGGACAGCGCTATCCCAGGTTTAAAATAAGCAAGCATTCCAATATTCGCCTCTTTCATATTATCCGGGCTCGACATAACAGGCTCCAGGCTGGGCGATGTAAGCATAACACCCCATTGACGCATATCTTTCTTCTGCTCTTTATATTCTCCTTTATTGAAAGCTTCAGACGACAGCGTATTAATAAACGTATTCAGGCCCTCATCCATCCAGGCGTACATCCGCTCATTTGATCCTACGATCATCGGAAACCAGGTATGCCCGAATTCATGATCAGTAACGCCCCATAAGGCCGAATTTTTATATTTGAGCCCACAAAATACTATACCCGGATATTCCATTCCGCTGGCATTGCAAGCCACATTCGTTGCTGCCGGAAAAGGATAAGACATCCATTTCTGAGAATTGAACTCAATGGAGGCCTTCGTATATTCTGTAGACCGTGACCATGCAGAATTCCCATTGCTTTCCGGAGGATAAGCAGACACAGCAAGAGCTTTTTTACCTTCCGGGAGATTTATCCTGGCGGCATCAATAATAAAAGTAGCAGAAGAAGCCCAGGAAAAATCCCTGGCATTTTCAAGCCTGAATTTCCAGGTGAGTTCTGCCGCGCCTGATGGTCGCGAACCCACTTCTGAAACCTCTTTTGCAGATCGGATTATAACAGTTTTATCACTAGACTCAGCCTGAGCCCAGCGGGCGAGCTGTTCAGCTGTGTAAACGTCTTTACGATTAAGCAACTCCCCTGATGCTACAACAATGTGGCTTGCAGGAGCTGTAATATTCACATCAAAATCACCATATTCCAGGTAAAATTCACTCGGCCCGGTATAAGGGATCACATTCCAGCCCGCAATATCATCATACACGAACATCCTGGGGTACCACTGTGCCATAGCCAGGATATTACCATTTTTTACAGGCTGTATCCCCATCCTGTCAGAACCATATATCGGCGAGATAAACGAAAAGTCTATTTTTACCTTTACCTGTCCGCCTTTAGCCCTGACCTCCGCCGGTAAAAAAACCTGCATTTTAGTATCGTCAACAGCAAATTTAAGGGCCACCTCAGCAGCCTTATCGACCAGTTTTACAGATTTAATTTTAAACCCGGCATCAAACACCTGCCCATTCCCCCCATTTCTGCTTCCAGTCAGCGGAACGATTGCTGTTCCCTTAGAATCTGTGCGGAAAAGATTCTGGTCCAGCTGCATCCATAAAAAATCAAGTGCATCCGGACTATTATTAGTATACGTAAGCACTTCTGTACCCGAAACCTCATTAGAGTATTCGTTAAATTTAACGTCTATTTTGTAGTCAGCCCGGTTCTGCCAGTATAAAGGGTCCGGTTTTCCGCCGGCCGACCGGTATTCATTGCCATTCCTGGTATAAAAAGAAGGAGCAAAAGCGTCCGTATAACTATAATTAGACTCTATCCGGTCCTTTTCCTGCTGAGCTTCTGTATTAAAAACGGTTAGTAAGGATAATAAAACGACACAATACAATTTAATTTCATTCATAAAAGAAGAGGGATTTAACAGCAGCAAGCCGGAGGTCCGATCTGGAAAACAATATAATATCTAAATGGAGGAAAACCTACTTTATTAACTCATTTAGCAGGGATTCATTATATCCCAGCATAATTTTACCATCGGCTTCAAGAACCGGCCGTTTAATTACACTCGTCTTTTCCTGCATCAACCCGAATGCAGCATCTTCAGAAGAGATAGCATTCTGCACTTCCGGATCAAGCTTTTTCCAGGTAGTACCCTTCTTATTCAACAAAGCTTCGTACCCAACCTGCCCGGCCCATTCCTTCAGCTTTTCTTTTTCAACACCCAGTTTCTTAAAATCATGAAATTCATATTTAAGGTTATGCTGATCAAGCCAGTTAAGCGTTTTCTTTACCGTATCGCAATTTTTAATTCCGTAAATCTTCATATTTACAAACTTATAGAAAATTCGTTTATCTGTATTTTACCCGGATCGCATATAATTTAATTTAACGGTGCAGAAAATAATAATACTTTTAAAGCGCCACCAAAACGTTATATATTTACGATACTTAAACATTATACCTGAAATTTAATGAATAAACAAAAGAAAGTAATGGTAACCGGCTGTTTTGATCTGTTACACAGCGGCCACGTTGCCTTTTTAAAAGAAGCGGCAAAACTAGGAGAAGTACATGTATGCATCGGTAACGACGAAAACGTTTACCAGCTTAAAGGCAGATATCCTGTAAATCCCGAAGCAGAAAGAAGGTATATGATCGAAGCTTTAGCCGGTGTGAAAGTCTGCCGGGTAAATAAAGGATATGGAATAATCGACTTTCTTGAAGAAATAGATGAAATAAAACCAGATATCTTTCTTGTAAACGAAGACGGAGCGACAGCAGCAAAAGCAGAACTGTGCAAACAAAGAGATATAGAATATAAAATTCAGCAGCGCCTGCCGCACGAGAATCTTCCTGCCAGATCAACAACCAGCCTGCGCACAGAGTGCCTCATCCCCTTTCGCATAGATCTTGCCGGAGGATGGCTCGACCAGCCCTTTGTATCACAGTTTAATCCGGGCCCGGTACTTACCATTTCCATTGAGCCGACTATCGAGTTCAATCACAGAAGCGGGATGTCGTCAAGTACACGAAATAAAGCTATTGAGCTGTGGCGTACCGAGATCCCGACAGGCGACAGGGAAAAACTTGCAAAGATCCTCTTTACCTTTGAAAATCCTCCGGGCACAAAAGAAGTAGCAGGCTCACAAGACGCCCTGGGAATAGTTCTTCCCGGCCTCAATAAATTAAACTATACCGGAGCTTACTGGCCCGAAAACTTCGAGTCTGTGAACGACGAGGATATCCTCGACTGGATAGAACAGCATCTGTACCTGGTTACGCTGGGCCCCCGGGTTTCCGAATATTCGGTTCTTGACAATACCTCTATTGACGAAACAGGAGTAAAGGCACTGGCAGAAGCTGCAGAAAATTGCTGGAATGCAATCCTTAAAAAAGACGTTCAGGAGTTCGGAAAGTACCTGAAAGCATCATTTGAAGCACAGATTGCTATGTTTCCCAACATGGTTACTGCCGACATATTCGAGCAGATCAACCTCTATAAAGATAAGGTTGCAGGCTGGAAACTTAGCGGCGCCGGAGGCGGAGGTTACCTCATCTTCGTATCGCAGGAGCCATTACCAAACGCCATAAAAGTTAAAATAAGAAGACGCGATACGATCTGATTATACTGAAAACCGGCGCCATGGGGTATAATATTATAGCTCATGGCGCCGTCTCTTTTATTTATTAAAGCGGGTCATAGTAAGCTCAGTTCCCACAGAAACGAAGCTTTCAATCATTTCTACAGACCGGTCTATTAATGCCGGGAGTTCCGGCTTTTCATCCTCATCAAAACCGCCGAGTACATAGTCGATCTGCCGCCCCTTCGGAAAACTGTCGCCTATTCCAAACCTGAGGCGTGGATAATGTTGTCCGCCTACCAATGCTTCGATACTTTTAAGTCCGTTATGCCCTGCATTCCCGCCTTTGGGTTTTATTCTAACAGATCCGAACGGAATTGCCAGGTCATCAACCAGCACAAGAATGTTCTCTACCGGAATTTTCAATTCATGCATCCAGTAATTAACAGCCTTTCCGCTAAGATTCATAAAAGTGGTCGGCTTTATCAGATGTATGCGTTTTCCGCGATGTGCAATTTCAGTATAATAAGCCAGCCGAAGATTAGCGAAGCTCGCCCCTGCCTTTTTTGCCATCTCATCGGCTATCATAAAACCTATATTATGCCGGGTATCTGCATATTCAGGGCCTATATTACCAAGCCCAACTACGAGGTATTTCATAATGTGAAATTAGAAATCCTGAAGAGAATCAGGAAGAGTAAACAGATCTCATAAAAAAAGCAGCACATCACTGTGCTGCTTTCTAAAATCAATTGGTGTAATCCTTAGATTATTTACCTTTTGCAGCTTCCTGCTCAGCTTGCCTTAAAGCACGTGAAGTAGTAACAGAAACGATAGTATCTTCAGGAACATTAGTAACCTCAAAATTTTCAAACTTAAGATCACGTACACGTACTGATTTACCAACTTCAAGTGGCTCAATACTTACTTCAACATACTGAGGCATGTCTTTTGGTAAAGAACGTACACGCAGCTTACGTAATTTCTGAACCAGTTTACCACCCATTTTAACACCCGGAGATGTTCCGGTCAGTTTAACCGGGATCTGCATTACCATTGGTTTAGTTTCATCAAGCTGAAAAAAGTCAACGTGCAGGATCTGCTCTGTTAAAGGATGATACTGAGCATCCTGAATGATAGCCTGTGTTTTAACTCCTTCTACTTCAATCTCAACAAAAGAAACATCAGCACTGTAGATCAATGCTCTAAGGTCACTTGCTTCAACAGCAAAATGAACCTGTTCTTTTCCACCATACAAAACAGCAGGTACCTTACCTTCGTAACGTAGCTCTTTTGCATCGCGTTTCCCTACGTTCCCCCTAAGGGAACCGCTAATAGCGATAGTTTTCATGTTTATTCTAAATTTAAAATTAAATTATCTTCTTAAACCACAAGTGGTTTGTTTATATCATTAGTCAACCCTGAACAGATCACTAATAGATCCATGTTCATTTACATTTGCTATTGCCTTTGCAAACAGCTCGGCAGTAGACAATACCTTTATCTTCGGAGATTCCCTTTTTAAGGGGATAGTATTAGTAACTATAAGTTCTGTCAAAACAGAATTCTCAATAGTCTCGTATGCTTTTCCCGAAAGAACCGGATGCGTACAAACAGCCCTTACGCTGCTCGCCCCGTTCTGCATAATCAGTTCAGCAGCTTTGGCAAGCGTCCCTGCAGTATCACAGATATCATCGATCAGCACAATATCCCTGCCTGTAACATCTCCTATTATTGACATCGACTCAATTTCATTCGCTCTCTTACGTCTCTTATCGCAGATCACCACTTCGGCATTAAAGAACTTCGCAAAAGTACGTGCACGGTAAGAACCTCCCATATCAGGAGAAGCAATAGTAAGATTAGGAAGATCAAGACTTTTAATATAAGGAACAAAGATCACGGCGCCGTCCAGATGATCTACCGGAATATCAAAAAATCCCTGTATCTGCGCAGCATGAAGATCCATGGTCATGATCCTGTTCGCTCCTGCAGCTGTAAGCAGGTTAGCGAACAATTTCGCTCCTATGGCAACCCTTGGTTTATCCTTTCTGTCCTGTCTGGCCATACCAAAATAAGGTACAACAACTGTAATATAGTGAGCAGAGGCTCTTTTTGCCGCATCACACAGTAACAGTAATTCTATCAGGTTATCGTAAGGCTGATTGGTCGACTGGATTAGAAATACATCGCAGCCGCGGATAGATTCATTAAAAGAAGGCTGAAACTCCCCATCACTGAAGTGGGCAATGACAACATCCCCTAACTCTTTACCATAAGCATTAGCTACTTTAGCGGCAAGATCAGTTGAACCCGAACCGGCGAATAATTTAACTGGATTGAACTGCAGTGGCATTGAGAAAATGTAAAGAGTTAAAAGAACCGGCTTATCACATGTAAAACCGGCTTTCCCTATTGTTGCCCGACCAGGATTCGAACCTAGACAAACTGAACCAAAATCAGTTGTACTACCTTTATACTATCGGGCAATTCACCACCGAAAGAGTACCCCTTTCAAACGGAATGCAAATATAGAGGGATAAAGCAACAAACGCAAAAGAATTTTCAAATTTTCGTATATCAGGCCCGTCTTGTTGCTAAAATGTGTTAAACCTACCGGCCGGAAGTTGGTAATTAAATAGTATTCGCTATTTTCGGCTCTTATATCGTTATAGGTATCCTTTATATGAATTACAATAAAATAAATAACCTGTTAGGGTGGCTGTGCTTCCTTATTGCTGCAATTACATACTCCCTTACCCTCGAACCTTCTACCAGTTTCTGGGATTGCGGTGAATTTATAGCTTCAGCATTTAAGCTCCAGATCGTGCATCAGCCGGGAGCTCCCTTATTCCTGATGATTGCCAAAATATTCTCCCTGCTTGCCGGAGGAGACAATAGCCGCATCGCATTCTGGATGAATATGAGCTCTGCACTGGCCAGCGCTGCAACTATATTATTTCTGTTCTGGAGCATTACTGCCCTTGCCAGAAAAGTACTGTTAAAACCTGGTGAAGAATTAACACAGGCTAAAATTATAGCAATAATGGGCTCAGGCCTGGTAGGCGCCCTGGCCTATACATTTTCAGATACATTCTGGTTCTCTGCAGTTGAAGCAGAAGTATACGCCTTGTCGTCACTATGTACTGCAATTGTATTCTGGGCTATTCTTAAATGGGATCTTCATGCAGATGAAGACGGCGCCGACAGATGGCTCATCTTCATTGCCTATATAATGGGATTATCTATTGGCGTCCACCTGCTTAACCTCCTGGTAATTCCGGCAATAGCACTTATATATTATTTCCGCCGTTCTAAAAAGATCACTAGCGCAGGTACTATATTCGCTTTAATTATAGGTATAGTAATCCTGGGCGTTATACAATACGGAATCATCCAGTACGTAGTAAAATTCGCAGCCTATTTCGACCTGTTCTTCGTTAATTCCCTGGGTATGGGCTTTGGAACGGGTGTCGTTGTATTCGGGCTGCTTATTGCCGGCGTACTTACGTACGGTATAATTTACTCCGTTAAAAAGGCAAAACCGATATTAAATCTTGCCCTGCTTTGCACCGTATTCATCCTGGTAGGCTACAGCTCTTTTGCTATGATAGTGATCAGGGCAAAAGCAGATCCAACACTTAATAACAGCGATCCTGATAACGTATTTGCACTGTTAAGTTACCTGAACAGGGAACAATATGGAGATCGGCCCCTCCTTTACGGCGAGTATTTTGATTCGCAGCCTATCGATTATAAAGAAGGCGGCAATATTTACCGCAAAGGCGACAGCAAATACGAAGTAGCCGGAAAGAAATTCGAAACCGTATACGATAGAAATACATTACTTCCGCGTATGTATAGCAGAGACCCTCAGCACATCAGCTTCTATAAAGAGTGGATGAGGATAGGCGAAGGCGAATCACCTAATTTTGCCGAAAACCTGGGGTTTCTCTTCAGCTACCAAACCGGGTTCATGTATGCACGATATTTTCTCTGGAATTTCGCCGGGCGCCAGAACGACGACCAGGGGCATGGCAATTTCACTTCAGGAAACTGGATCAGCGGCATCAAACCGCTCGATGGCTTCCGCCTTGGCTCACAAACAAACCTGCCTCCGAGTATCCAGGAAAACAATGCCTATAACAGGTTTTATTTTCTGCCCCTTATCCTTGGAGTCATAGGCGCTGTATGGCATTTCAAACGTAATCAGAAAGACGCAGGAGTAGTTGCCCTGTTATTCTTTTTCACAGGTCTTGCCATTGTATTATACCTCAATCAGAACCCTCTTCAACCAAGAGAAAGGGATTATGCGTATGCGGGGTCATTCTATGCCTTTGCTATATGGATAGGTCTGGGAGTAGCCGGTCTTTACGACTGGCTAAAGAACAAAATTACTCCTGCAACTGCAGGCATAGCCGGCACACTAATCGGACTGCTGGCAGCTCCCGTTCTTATGGCGCAGCAGGGCTGGGACGATCATAATCGTTCCAACAAAACTACCGCACGTGATTTTGCGGTTGATTACCTCGAATCATGTGAGCCAAACGCCATCCTTTTCACCTATGGCGATAACGACACCTACCCTCTCTGGTATGTACAGGAAGTTGAAAACGTACGGCCCGATATCCGCATTGTAAATCTGAGCCTGCTTGGCACAGACTGGTATATCAGGCAGATGAAAAAACGCGTAAACGAAGCAGACGGCCTCCCTATTACCATGAGCGATGACAAGTTCGTTCAGGGAGTAAGAGACGTTATTCATTTCTATGATTACAAACTTGAAGGAAGTATCGAACTGAAAAACATATTTGATGTACTCACCTCCGACAATGCGAACGATAAAGTTCCTATGCAGGATGGCAGCAAGGAAAATATCCTTCCAACTAAAAACTTCAAAATAACTATCGATCCGCAGCAGGTTCTCGCCACTAAAACAGTGAACCCCGAATGGAAAGACAGCATTGCATCCGTTCTGAATTTTACATACAATAAAAATTATGTAACCAAGTCAGAGCTGGCCATGTTCGATATCCTTGCCCATAATAATTGGAAAAGACCCATATACTTTGCTGTTACCGTTCCAGGCGATAATTATATAGGTCTTGACAAATACCTCTACAATGAAGGTTTTGCATACCGCTTGTTACCATTAAAACCTCAGCTGGTTGATTCTACCCAGCAGGAAGACGAAAGGGTAAATTCGGCGCCGATGTATAACAATCTCCTTAACAAATTCAAATGGGGTAATATGAAAAAAGCATCTTACCTTGATCCTGAATCAACAAGGATGATAGCTACTATTATTAAGTCGTTCAATATTCTTGCAGAGAAATTACTCGCCGAAGGAAAAACAGAAGAAGCAAAAAAAGTATTGCAGAGATCAATCGAGGTTATCCCCGAAAAGAACTATCTATTCTATTATATACTGCATAAGTATTATACTGCAGAGCTGCTTTATAAAGTTAATGAGCCTGCTCTGGCAAATAAGCTGATCGAGAATACTGCCGATTATATACAGAAAGAGCTTAATTATCTTGGTGATATTTCAGCCAATATGCCCAATCTTTCACAGAATGATGTACAGCTGGGAATCTCTGTATTAAATGAAATGATCAGGACAACAGAAGCCAATAAACAAACAGCACTGAATCAGTCCTTAAAAACTAAATTCCAGGCATTGGAATCCCGTTTTATGGGAGGCTCTTATTAGAGCTCCCCCGGGTATTCTTAAATAAGAAAGCCGGAGCTGATATCAGTTCCGGCTTTCTTATTTAAAGTAAATTCTTTCTATCTATTCAGCTACGACTCCCATCGCGCAGAATTTCCTGATACGCTCTTCCACCAGCTCATCAGCGTTAATCGCTTTTAAGTTCTGAATTTCTTCCAGTATCCTGGCTTTAACAGTAGCTGCTGCTGCCTGCGGATCGTAATGAGCCCCGCCCAGCGGTTCTGGAATGATACCGTCTATCAATCCGTTTTTAAACATATCTTCAGCCGTAAGTTTTAACATTTCAGCTGCACGTTCTTTATGATCCCAGGTCCTGAATAAAATAGTAGAACAGTTTTCCGGAGAAATTACCGAATACCAGGAGTTTTCAAGCATCAGCACTTTATCACCTATCCCGATGCCAAGAGCCCCGCCCGAAGCACCTTCACCTATAATAATACAGATCACCGGAACTTTCAGCTGGAACATTTCAAGAAGATTCCGTGCAATAGCCTCTCCCTGACCCCTTTCCTCCGCTTCCAGACCAGGAAATGCTCCCGGAGTATCAATAAAAGTTACGATCGGTTTGTTAAATTTCTCCGCAAGCCTCATTAACCGAAGCGCCTTCCGGTACCCCTCCGGGTTAGCCATTCCAAAGTTACGGAACTGGCGCAGCTTCGTGTTAGTACCCTTCTGATGACCAATAGCCATAACAGTTTGTCCGCCTATAGAACAAAACCCTCCCACAATCGCCTTATCGTCTTTTACTGTCCGGTCTCCATGCAGCTCAATAAAATCTTCACAGATGAGTTCCAGGTACTGTAAAGTGTAAGGGCGTTCGGGGTGTCTGGATATCTGAACCCTTTGCCAGCCGGTAAGATTAGAATAAACTTGCTCTTTTGCAGCGCTAAGCTTCGACTCCAATTCCGCAATGGTAGAGGTCATATCTACTTTTGTTTTATCGGCCACCTGCTTAACCTTTTCAATTTGCTGCTGCAGATCAGCAATAGGTCTTTCAAAATCAAAGGATGTATTCATTCGCAATCACTAACAAAATTTGGCTAAGTTATGAATTTTAAAGCGCTAAATAAAGGAGCATTCCAATTGCTTATAAACAGGCCTGGCCCTGAACGTTTAACTTCATTGAAGATAACACGTTTCTTTTCCGCATACAAGATCAGGCTACTTGAATAACTCATTATTGACTTTTAACGGAGCGATCGGCAATAGTTTTAAGATTGTCAGGAGAAATAGGTTTGGAGAAAAAGCCCTTAACCGCCGAATACTGCTTACTCCTGAACGTATCATTCGGATCAACTGATGATGTAACGATAAAAACGGGGATTTCCTTTGAAATTACAGCTCTCAGATTATCAAACGACTCCAGGAATTCCCACCCGCTTACACCCGGCATCTTCAGGTCGAGCAGGATCAGATCAGGAAGCACCTTTGACGAAAAATGGCAGTCTATCAGATCGATCAGTGCCGAGCGCGGATCGGTATAAGAGACATAGTCAAACACGCCGTATTTGTCTATCAGCGCACCGGTTAATCTGTGATAGCCCGGATCATCGTCAATTATTACTGCTCTCGGCATTTCAGTGTGGCTTATATTAAAAATCGGACCAGGACGTAATGACGACTAATCAAAACACAATGTTACTAATCAGGAAACTCAGCAAGTAGATTATTAACAATCTCTTAAAAGCAATGCAAAGAATGGCTGTGCAACTGTCTTAATACGCCCCGTCAGGAACGATCTTTTATGATAACCATACACAAGCCAAAATGTTTCCATTATTCTGCAATCTCTTTGCCTCATACTCAAAAAACATTTACTTTGTCGCTCAAATTACTTCAGGCACTGATCAATAATGGAAATACTTGTTTTTGCAACTAATAATAAACATAAACTTGACGAGGTACAGCAGCTCGTTGCCGAAACAATCAAACTTAAGACATTAGAAGAAGTTGGCTGTTTCGAAGATATTCCCGAAACCGGCCATACCTTCCAGGCAAACGCACTTCAAAAAAGCAGGTATATATATGAACGCACGCAACTGAATTGTTTCTCTGACGATTCCGGCCTGGAAATCGATAGTTTAAACGGTGAACCGGGAGTATATTCAGCCCGTTACTCCGGATCAAGAGACTCCGAAGTCAACCTGCAGTTAGTACTCGAAAAGATGAAAGGTATTACAGATAGAAAGGCACGTTTCCGTTGTGTTATCTCGCTGATATTCGAAGAGCAGGAATATTTTTTTGAAGGAGCAGTAGAAGGCAGCATTACAGAAGAACGCTCCGGATCAGCCGGTTTCGGATATGACCCGATTTTCAGGCCAGACGGGTACGATATTACCTTCGCCGAGATGGATCCCGACGAAAAAAACAGAATAAGTCACAGGGGGAAGGCCATCACAAAACTGGTAAAATTCCTGGCAGAAAAAACAGCCTAAAAATTAACCCTGATACGCCGCTGCACTTCATTTTTATAATTTCGTCCAACAGGAAGCGTTTTCCCGCCTATCTCAATAGAATCCGAATAAAAACTGCTCACCTTAGGTATCGAAATTATAAACGAGCGGTGTATCCGCAGAAACCACTCCGGCAGCAGCTCCTCCAGTACGCTGATCTTTTGCTTGGTAATATATACTTTATCAGACAGCACCACTTTAACATAGTCTTTCAAACTTTCTATCCATAGTATATCGTCTACATTTACCTTAACATTCTTGCGTTCTACCTTAAGGTAGAGGAATATATCTTTGTCAATAGCGGGTTCGGCAGACAAGCTGATACCCGATTTATTTTCATACCGCTTAAACACCTTGTCGATCGCTTTCAGAAAACGGTCGAAGGCAATTGGTTTCACCAGGTAGTCAACAGCATCGAGATCAAAGCCATCCAGGGCATATTCACTATACGCAGTAGTAAAAACTACAGCGGGCGGCTTATTAAGGCTCCGTAAAAAATCAGTGCCTTTCAGGGCCGGCATCTGTATATCGAGAAACATCAGGTCAATATGCTTCTGCCTTAAAACCTGGAAAGCCTCAATGGCATTGCCGCAGGAGGCAACCAGTTCTATATTATCAAAGTTCTCCATATACTTTTTGATAACCTCCCGCGCCTGCGGCTCGTCATCAACTATTATGGCTTTGTATTTCATAGGCTTTCAAAATTATCTTTCCAGGTCAAGCTCCAATACCGCGAGAAACATATCCTCCTCATTGAAAAACTTTAACCTGTGGGCATCGGGATACAACAGGTCGAGACGTTTTTTTGTATTACTTAAACCTATATTCCCATAATGCTTTTCTGCCGGAAGGTCTTCTTTTTCCGCCTGGCTGTTAGACACCTTTAATTTAAGCTTTTTGTCTGATACCTGCAGATCTATATTAACCCAGCAGGCACCTAACTGATCACTTGTACCATGCTTAAAAGCATTCTCGACAAGGTTGAGCATTAAAAGAGGGGCAATTCTGATCTCCCCACAATCTCCGTTAACACTGAACTGTGCTTCCAGCCGGTCGCCATACCTTATCTTTTCCAGTTCCAGGTAGGATGTGATCATACCGACCTCCTTTTTCAGCTCAATAGATTCGGTATTACATTCGTATAACATATACCGCAGTATTCCAGATAATTTGAGAACAACTTCCGGCGACTTGTCTGATTTGTTCAGCGTTAAGCCATATAAATTGTTGAGCGTATTAAAAAGGAAATGCGGATGAATCTGCCCCTTTAAAAAGTTAAGCTCAGCTTCCAGCGCAGCATTTCTTCTTTCAAGCAAGAGCTTGAAAAGCTTAACTGCCAGCGCTACCCAAACAATCAGATTTACGCCCTTCAATGCCCCGAAAAAAGCTCTTTTATCAAACACTTTCTGCCAGAAACCGGAAACATGCTCAGGGTACCACACCAGTTCGCTTCCGTATATCTTATCAATATAAGGCTCAACAAAAAACACATCTACAATCCGTGTAATATAAATAGCCGATAGAAATATCAGGGGCAGAAGCAGAAAGAAATAAACATATTTCCTTTTCAGCAAAAAACAGGGAATAAGCCAGTATGCCAGGGTGTAAAAATAAAGCATATGGACCGGAGTATAGAACAGGTTATTCCTGGCCGCTACCAGGTAGCTGGTTTTACTGTAACCATATACTATAAGCATAACGACGAAAGCCGCTATCCAGAACAACATATGCTGCCATACACGGCCTATGCGTAATCGCCCTATAAAAATATCGCCGCTGGAATGCACATACTAAAATACGATGATCTGCCTCTTCTTTATAATGAAAGGGCTAAAAGTCGACGCACAACTGTAATCAGTCGACCAACGAAACAACCAGCCTGCTCTTTAGATCAGAAACAGGCTTGCATGCCCCTGTATTCTTATTTCTTTTTCTCACTCGCAACCGGCTTTCTGGGTTTCGCCGGAGCTTTTTTAGGAATGGTTTTCTTTTTAGGAGCCAGCGAAGGAATGATCTCTTCTTTCGATCTCGGACGATTCTCCGGCTTCCAGATAAATCCCTCGAGGATCTCTACATCCTTTTGTATCTTATTAATAGGGTAATAATTACCTTCCGGCTTTCGCACCAGCATAACATCTTTCAATTTGCCGTCTTCAAATATCAGCCGCATTCTGCTGCTCAGAGACCTGTTCATTCCCGTATAAGCACTGTCCTGAATGGTATAATACACACTTTCGGCATTCCCGTCAACAAACATATCCTTCAACTTATTATCCTGGAACAAACCGGTAAGCACTTTGCCCTTTACCTGGTTAAACTTAGAAGAGTCCAGCTCTGTACTTACCACAAAACCGTCATTCTGTAAAAGCATATTATCAAGTTTCCTGTTCTTGAGCTGCATATAAAGAGTATCAGCAGAGAGCTGAGAACCCTGGGTCCATACTATCGGATCTATAAAACATCGTATCGTAGAATCGGCATAAGAATAAAATGCAGAATCGGCTTTAGCCTGCAGGTCAGACTTGAAGATCTTCACCTTATTGTAGGCCATTACAATACGGGTCCTGGTAGTATCCAGTGGTACTGTATTAATCTTAGCTTTAAGCGATGCGCTATCTGCCAGAAGAGAATCCTGCTTTCCTGCAATACTAACGCTATCGGGCACAGGTGCCTTAAGTACCGTATCGGGCATCACTGCAGTAACAGTATCTTCCACCTGCCGGTCCCTCTCCTTCCTTCTTTTCTTTTTCGAAGACTTTGGTCTGTCTTTTTTAGATACCGTCTCGCCGTCTGCCCGTCCCGTCCCGGCGGTCTTTCCCGGCGCCGCTGCAGGTCTCACCGGTCCGGCTTTCGGCCCGGTCTGTGCCGCCGGATCCGCAACAGCATCTGCAGAATCTATTTCATCATCCGAAAGCAGCTCATCCTTTCTTGCCGGTACCAGATCCCGTAAAAAGATCGTTTTAGTAAGCAGCGTATCTGCTGTCATATAAATTGAGTCCACTTTTGACGAGTCCTGCTCCGTTTCAAGAATGACATAAGCATTCCTTGTTACCATAGCACTTTCATCTGCCTTCCGGTAAATGCCCTGATCGCCCCTGAGTATTATTGAATGATCTGAAGTATCCCGGAACGTTATATTATTAATAGCCTTTCCAAACCCTGACTTCCCGTCGTAATACAGGCTATCCCCTTTTAAACTCTTTGTCCTGTCGGTGTAAAGGTTCTTTTTGCCAAACCAGGCCTGGTCTGTCAGCGTGTTATACCGCCCGTTCTCTGTATAGAGCACAGAGCTGTCACTCTTGCTGTAGATATGTGTAGGGCCATAAAAATACGCTATTTTAGAACCCGAATTATACTTAAGCGTATCCGTTTTCACGAGCACGTCGGGAGTATGCAAAACCACGTCATACCTGAAATAAGCATCGCGGGTGCTTGCAAAATAATAGCCGTTTTTACTGGTAAGTGTATTTGCCGCGTTTACGATCTGCCCTCCGCCGGTATAAGTACCAATGCGGTTCGCCAGGTTATAGGTTAGAAAATTCGTAGTAAGTACGGCATCCTTATCAACCATCCGCACATTATTGGTCAGCAAAGCAACCCGGGTATTCCCGTTATAATTCAAAAGGTCAGAATATATAATAGTGCCGTCAGGCTGTGTAATTACCACATTACCGAAGGCATCAAACGAATTCGCAGCTTTATTATAGTCGGCGCTATCCGCAGTAAGCGTAGAACCCTGGTGAGAAAACACCGGGCTGATAAACCGCACCATACCCTCCTTGGTAAAACCCTTAAATAACTTTGATGTGGTCAACTGGATCTGCTTAACCTGCTGGGCTGATGCGAACAGGCCGCTTACAATGAATATAAAAAGAAAAAGTACTTTCCTCACAATGCAAAATTAATCTTTTTGTTCATCTGATTCCTATAATGAATCAGATGTTACTACAATTACAGAAATAATTTAAATACTTTTGTCATGATGCTTCCCATCGAGCGCTTCAAATTATTTGTACAGCAGAGCCAGCTTTTTGACCCTTCAAACAATATTCTGCTTGCCGTTAGCGGAGGCCGGGATTCAGTATTCCTGGCTCATTTATTTAATGCCGCCGGATACAGCTTTGGCATTGCCCATTGCAACTTTGCATTAAGAGGCGAAGAATCAGACCAGGATGAGCAATTTACCGAAGAGCTGGCGAACAGCTTTAATGTTCCCTTCTTCAAAATAAGATTTGATACCGCCGCCTATGCAAAAGAGAACGGAATTTCTATCCAGATGGCAGCGAGAGAACTGCGGTATCAGTGGTTTGAAGAAATACGGGACCAGGCAGGGTATCATAATATAGCCCTGGCTCACCATGCGGGCGATGCCACAGAAACAGTACTACTGAACCTGTGCCGTGGAACGGGAATAGCAGGTTTACATGGCATACTCCCCAAAAGAGGCACACTTATCCGTCCCCTCTTATTTCTAACCAGAGATGAAATAAATAAATTCATTACCGAACAGAATATACCCTATCGCGAAGACAGTTCTAACCTTTCATCGAAATACGCCCGGAACAAGATCAGGCTTGAAGTGATCCCTAAACTTAAAGAGCTGAACGAACATCTGGACGAAACCTTTGAAAAGAACAGCAGGAGATTCGCAGAGCTTGAAGACTTTTTAGACATCCAGGTAACAGAACTTAGAAACAGGTTGTTTAAACTGCTTCCTTCAGGTGCAACAGAGATTAATACAGCCGGATTAAAAATTCTAAAACCTCAGCATCTGCTCCTGTACGAACTCTTTAAACCCTTTGGATTCAATGAGGCAGTATTGTCTGATCTGGCAGATCAGTTAGACGGCCTGCCCGGAAAAAAGTTCGAATCCTCAACTTACATTCTCTGGCTAGACAGGCAAAAGCTTTTCCTGCATAAAAAAAACCGCCGCCAGGCAGAATCGCTGCTGGTAACGGCCGGCAGTAAAGAAACAGCCCTGGGCAATATAATACTGAGTTATACCACCGCAGAAGCGGAGAAGCTGGTAATAAGCGGGAATAAGGACCTCGCCTTTTTTGACGCCGAAAAAATAAAATTTCCTTTAGAACTCAGGCCATGGCAGGAAGGCGATTATTTTTTCCCTTTTGGTATGAGGGGAAAAAAGAAGATCAGCGACTTCTTTACCAGCCTCAGGATTCCGCTGCCGGAGAAACCTGCGATTCCTTTACTGGTTAATGGCAACGGCGATATTCTTTGGGTAACCGGGTATCGGCAGGATGACAGGTATAAAGTAACAGAACAAACAAAAAAAGTTCTTATTTTCGAAAAGCGAAATTCTAATGACACATAACTTTTCATTTAAAGAGGAACAATACCTCGGCAGAGATTTTAACCGCATCAGTATACGGGTGGTTATGATCTTATTTTGCCTCGGGGCATACTATGTTACCGACAGGCGGGAGAAAAATGCCGACTTATTTTTACTGGTTGGGGCCGGTATCTTTATTGCATCAATAGTAATGCTCTTCGTGGTACATTACCGCACAACTGTCAGCAATAAAAGTGTAATTATTGACGGTCTGTGGACTACCAAGCTGGTTAAAATAGATCTGAACAGTATAATCAGGGTTGAACGGAAACCCTATAGCTCTTTTATAATCAATAATCCGGTGTACAATCTGCATCAGAAAGGCAAGATCCGCTTTTATGCCGGAGGTAAAGAAGCGATCAGCCTTACAGACCGCGACGGGCTTGAATACATTATCGGCACCCAGTTACCGACCGAGCTTGAAGCAGCAATAAAAAAAGCGATGAACGGGTAAAGGCAGGTTACAAATAAACGATATAACGCTCCGCCAACTGGCTTAAAACCTTTCTCCTTCTTCAGCTCCCCTGTCTGCTGCCGGCTTATCGTCGTCAAACAATATCCTGATGCCCGGAGTATGAACATCGTCATGCTGCCCGCTTTTTGCTGCCCAGAAGAAAGCACAAAGAAAAACAAGGGCCATCAGTATACTGCAACCTATCAGGAAATATAATATGTTCATTTTAGTTTGTTCTTTTTAGCAAAATAGCTGGTGGCTATATTGGTGAAGGTGATAATAGTAACCGTACTCAGGGGCATTAATACTGCAGCAGTAAGAGGAGATAATAAACCCTGAACCGCAAAGTACACCCCGATAAGATTATAAACAGAAGCTATGATAAAACTGGATTTTATAATGCCAACAGAAGTTTTCGCCTGGCGGATGAACTGCGGAAGTTTGCTGAGAGACTGACCGCTTAATAAGGCATCGCAGCCAGGACTGAAATTATTTATATCGTCGGTAACCGCCACTCCGAGATCACTCTGTCTTAAAGCACCGGCATCATTAAGACCATCGCCGATCATAATCACCTTATATTTTGCATGCTGAAGTCTTTTAACGTATTCCAGCTTATCCTGAGGGCTTTGCCTGAAATACATCGGAACATAGGGCGGAAATATTTCCAGCATTCTTTTTTGTTCCCCTGAGTTATCGCCGGAAATAAGATGCATCCGGAAAGACTTCTTCAGCTCATTTACCAATTCCAAAAGCTCGGGCCGCCATTGCTGCTTAATCTTAAAAAATCCCCTGTAACTGCCATTTATACTCACATGCACACTGGATGAGTTGTTTGCCTGGTCAGTGTCCGGAGCAATCAGCGACTTACTCCCAAGTCTTACTTCCTGATTGTCAACTATAGCAATAATCCCTTTACCGGCAATTTCTTTATAACGGTCTACCGCATACAACCTGTTAATATGAATCCATTTCACAATTTCCCTGCTTAAAGGATGAGAAGAGTTGCGCGCAGCAGAGCCCACAATATTGAGTTCATAAGAATCCAGCGACCCTGTAAATACAAGCCCGACAGCATCAGGAGAGGTGATTGTACCCGTTTTATCAAATACAACCGTATCTATCTTCGCCAGCTGCTCCACCACATCCGTGTTCTTCAGGTAAAAACCATTTTTGTCAAACAAGCCCAGTACGTTAGAAAGCGTTAATGGAGTACTTAATGCCAGTACACAAGGGCAGGCTACGATCAGAACAGCAGAAAACGCATCCCAGGCCTTATCCGAATCAGAATTTGATACCCAGTAAGCCGCCGAACCAAATGCAATCAGCAAAACCACAGCACTGAAATACCTGGCTATAGTGTCATTAAAGTTCTTTATCTTATTACTGTCCGTTTTAAAAGCCTCATTATTCCACAGCCTGGTGAGGTAACTCTGGGATACAGGTTTTACCACTTCCATTTCAAGAGCTTCGCCAATCTGCCGCCCGCCCGCATAAATAATCTCTCCCAGCACCTTCGATACCGGTTGAGATTCGCCTGTAACAAAACTGAAGTCAAAATAACCTTCACCCTGCATCAGAATAGCATCTGCCGGCACAATCTCATTGTTTCTTATCAGTATCCTGTCGCCTACATGAATATCATTTACAGGAACAGGTTTCTCTTTTCCATCAGTAATAACGGTAACAGCAACCGGAAAATACGAGCGGTAATCGCGATTAAAAGAAATATGGTTATAAGTTCTTTGTTTAACCCAGCGCCCCATCAGCAACAGAAATACCAGGCCGCTGAGTGTATCCGTAAAACCGGGCCCCGACCCCGAAATAATTTCAAAGGCAGTACGCAGAAACAGCACCCCCACAATTATTGCAAGAGGTGTATCCAGGTTAATTACTTTGTTCTTTAAACTGCCCCAGGCAGAAGTAAAAAAATCTCGCGCGCAATAAAACGTAACCGGAATCGCAAAAACAAGGTTCAGCCAGCTAAAAAGATTTTTAAACTGCAGCTCAAGATCTGATATCCCAAGATATTCAGGAAAACTGAATAACATTACATTGCCCATACAAAAACCGGCAACAGCTATCTTGATAATCAAGGAACGGTTCAGCGAGCCTTGTTTCTCTTTAACCACATCCTGGAGACTTATTAAAGGCTCATAACCTATGGCAGCAAGCACCTCGACTAACTCCTTTAAAGATATCTCCTTGTGGCGATAAGTAATTGAAGCCTGCTTTTTCAGGAAATCGACCCTCGAATTGATCACCCCGGGATTAATCTTGTGTAAATGCTCAAGCAGCCACAGGCAGGAACTGCAGTGTATAGAGGGAATATAAAAAGTAATCAGCGTAATATCCTCATCGGTATAATCGACTAATTGCGAAATGATAGAAGGTTCGCCGAGATATTCAAAATGCTGTCCCCCCTTCTTTTGTGTCTGTCCGGGAGTTGTATTGTAAGTATAATAATTGCAGAGGTTGTTCTGAGACAACACCTGGTAAACTCCCTGGCATCCAGCGCAGCAAAAGTTTTTGTCCTCAATTACAAAAAGTTCTCCTGCAAGGTCATTACCACAATGATAGCAGGTCGTATTCACAGATGTAGCCGGCATAGTTACATTAATATTTTATCAAAAGTGCGTCTAAACACCAATTTTTAGAATGACTGCGATTAACGTATAATGTGATATAGGTCACAACTTATCCCCCTAAGCCGGATGACCGATGTCAGGCCGGGGCATGATGCAGGTCATTTATCTGCAGCAGATTTAACATTTACTTTACAGACGGAATTATAAGTAAAGGGCTATTGTCAAGCTTAACAGATCATCCATGA